>Ga0302234_10000132_pt1 | contig 63263 bp, 57 predicted proteins | sample II_Palsa_N3_2_FD_193576 | JGI IMG/M metagenome (GOLD analysis project Ga0302234, IMG submission 193576) | Peat permafrost microbial communities from Stordalen Mire near Abisko, Sweden - II_Palsa_N3_2 | ecosystem: Environmental > Terrestrial > Soil > Palsa > Peat permafrost | place: Sweden... | reverse complement strand
CCCCCGCGTATCTCCTCTCGCACCCGAAACCCGAAGGAGCCCTCATGCGCTTATCCGCCCTCGTCCCCTGCGCCGCCCTGCTAGCAGTCCTCCCCCTCGGCGCCCAGTCTTTCTCCACCCACCCCTGCGCCTCCGACGACGACCACGGCGGCACCCTCTCCCACTGGTTCAACGGCGAGCAGGCCTGCGAAGTCCGCGCCACCACCTTCTCCCTCGTCAACGGACACATCAACGTCAACAGCATGAACGGCGGCATCGAAGTCATCGGCCAGGATCGTCAGGACGTCGCCCTCGAGGCCCGCGTCAGCGCCCACTCCGGCAGCCAGTCCGAAGCCGAATCCATGCTCAAGGAAATCACCATCGAGACCGGCGCCACCGTCGAAGCCCACGGCCCCCACACCTTCGGCAACCACAACTGGTCGGTCGGCTATAAGCTCCTCGTCCCCCGTCAACTCGCCGGCAAATTCCACACCATGAATGGTGGCCTCGAACTCTCCGGCATTCACGGCGACATCCAGGGTGAAACCACCAACGGCGGCCTTCACATCGAGAACCTCGGCGGCAACGTCAACGTTAGCACCACCAACGGCGGCATCAAGGCCAACCTCGACGGCCCCACCTGGCAGGGAAGCGGCCTCACTGCCAGCACCACCAACGGCGGCGTCTCCGTCAAGCTCCCCTCCAACTACTCCGCCCACCTCGTCGCCAGCACCACCAACGGCGGCACCGCGCTCAACCTCCCCAACGCCAACCAGGACGGCGTCCACCGCCACTCTATCGACACCAACCTAGGTTCCGGCGGCCCCACCATTAGCTTTGAGACCACGAACGGCGGCGTGTCTATCGACTAAATCCGTCGTAAGAGTGCTTCCTCCGCCCCCTCGAAAGAATTTTGGTCTGCCAAATTTACGCAGTCTTCAATTCGTGGATCGAGGGGGCGTTCTTTTCTCTCGCGCCACCTCAAATCCAATTTTTCTCCGCTTCTCCAAAAATCCGGGTGCCCCAGAGCCTGCCCTGAGCTTGTCGAAGGGTCCCACTTCTGGAACCTGGATTTACAGGAGTTCATCGGCCCACAAAAGTCCGGGTGCCCCATCCATACGCGCTTTTGCGGATGGGTGGGAATGCAAAATTTCAACACTGCCAGGTACCCGCCGGGACCCCGGTAGCCCACAAGACCGGCTCCTCAGGTGTCGAGTGGGGCATGATCCCCGCCACCAACGATGTCGACCTCATCACCCTACCCGACGGCCGCCGCCTCGCACTCGCAGTCTTCGTCACCGACGCCCACGCCGATCAGGACACTTGCGACCACGTCATCGCCACCATCGCCCAAGCGGTCTACAACGAGTCGCTTACCAAACAGAATTAGTCTTCAGCGCACGTTCGGTCGGGTGCCCAACCACGAAGGCCCATCCACAAACCTCAGGGTGCCCCATTCATGACGGCTTCATCGTCATGGGTGGGGAAGCACAATGCTCAGGGCGACCGCCTCATTGAGGCAGAAGATTCAAACGGACGTACCATAAATCACATGCCCAGCCGTCTGAAGCGATATCAACAGCAAGGCAACTACCACGCGATCAACTTCAGCTGCTATCACCGGCTTCCATACCTAAACGACGACCACTCCCGCCTCGTCGTCGAAGGAACACTCGAACAACTTCGTCAACGCCACCAATTTTTTCTCTTCGGTTACGTCATCATGCCGAACCACATCCACCTTCTTCTCACCGAACCGAAGCTGCAGCCGTTAGCCACGATGCTCAGCGTACTAAAGAAGGAAACCTCCAGACGCCTCAAGGGCGAGCGGCCTCAGTTCTGGCAAACCCGATATTACGACTTCAATGTCCTCACCCACGAGAAGCTCACTGAGAAGCTGAAATACATTCACTGCAACCCAGTCGAGAGAGGTCTTGTCGAAAAGCCTGAAGACTGGGAGTGGTCAAGCTATCGACATTACCTAACGGGCGAACCGGGCCGCGTCGAAATCGAGTCCCAATACACGTGGAACCGTCGCGAAACATAAATCACGCATCCACACGAATAGAGCGCTAAACCCCCGGGTCCCATTCACAAATCTCCGAGGGCCCATCTACAAACCTCCGGGTGCCCCATTCATGCGCGCACCATGCGCATGGGTGGGGGAGGCACAACGCCCGCAGCCACGACCTCGACACCACCACAAACCTCAGGGTGCCCCATTCATGACGGCTTCATCGTCATGGGTGGGGGAAGCAGCTGTTCAACCCACTGCCATCAAACAGTCGCTTCTAGAAAACTACCCCTCCCGCACAACCCGCCCCCCATTCCACGCCTCTGACTATTTGTCACCCTCATCTCCCAGGAGTTCCGCATGACTAGCTCCAACCACATCCAAGGCCTCAACGTCTCCAGCCACACTCTCCTCGTCTGGATCCTCATCGGCCTCGTCGCCGGCTACATCACCGGCAGGCTGATGCGCGGAGCCGGCTTCGGTCCCATCATGGACATCGTCGTCGGCATCCTCGGCGCCCTCATCGGCGGCTTCATCATGACCCATCTCGGCTATGCCGGTTCCGGCGGCTTCTTCTACACCGTCTTCGTCGCCGTCATTGGAGCCGTGCTCCTCACCTTCCTCATCCGCCTGGTCACCGGCGCCCGAAACCGCCTCTAACGTCGCGTCGCCTTCCGTTTACCGGCCAGCACCTGCGCCAAATGACCCACTGTAAAGCTTGCTTTACGCTCGACCCTGATTACCTGCCAAATGTGCTACCCGAAACCAGGCTAAAGCACTCGATTTGTCACCCGAAACCGGGCTAAGTCGCGCACGAAATCAACGAAACCCCAGGATTTTTCCGTTCCGAGCTACGCTTCGCAAAAATTTACGACGACCGAATCCCCCGCGGCGCTATACTCAACTTCGCAAGTAAAAGCACAAAATCGAGGTCTCCTAATGAAGAAGCTTCTTGCCGTCTGTACCCTAAGCCTTTCATTTCTGTCAGTTAGCGCAATGGCAGAAACCTTCCACGGTGTCGTCTCCGACGCCATGTGCGCTAAGAACGACGTCGCCAAGGCCGGCACCCCCGGTCACGCCGACTGCGCCAAGAAGTGCATCGGTATGGGCTCCCCCGCCGTCCTCGTCGTAGGCACAAAGATCTACACAGTCTCTAACCCAGACAAACTAAACGCTTTCGCGGGCAAGGCCGTCACCGTCGACGGCTCCCTGGCCGGCGACACCATCACCGTAGCCTCCGTAAAATAAGCTCCTCTAGTCCTGCCGCGCCAGCGGCAGGACGACTATCTTCCCCCTCTGCGCAGACTGCCGCGTCGCGTCCAGAATCCCCCATCCAATCCCCAAACCGCTCATACGATAGCGCGGATCCAGCGCCGCAATTCCACCAACCTCTCCGTTCAGATCACCCCTCAAAGAGAACCGGCAAGCCTCTTCCCATTTCGGTAGCGGATGCAAAGAAGTGCGTCTGCCTGCCTACTCTCGCTCGCCAAACTGCCGATCCATAGAGAGTGGTACCTGGATAAGAGAGTGGAACCTAGATACACTCCTTTGCAACTTTCGCCGTCTAAACACTTGAATTCGGCTAGGATAATCTCGAGTGGGCCTAGCCACCAAGGAGTCAGATTGAAGACCGCTGTCCGAGCCCTCACACTGCTTTGTTTTGTACTTGTATCCTGCTCCCTCGCCCATGCCCAGGCCATGGCGACCGCTTCCAGACCCTTCACCCTTTCCGCTTTCGGCGGCCTCACAGGCACGTATACCGGCCTCGACGGTGGCAAGAATCTCGGCATCACCGCAGGCGGCGACATCGGCTTCAAACCCTTCCACTCTTTCTATCCCTCGGTCGAAGTTCGCGGAACCTACCCCATCGACGACGGCAAGGTCGACTCCCAAAAGAACATCCTCTTCGGTCCCAAGGTGGAGCGTTTTTACGGAAATTTCCACCCGTACGTCGACTTCTTCTACGGCCGCGGCAAGATCGACTACCTGAACGGTGGTTATCCCAATCCCTCCGGCACACTGCTTTATCTTGACTCCGTCTCCAACGTATTCGGCGCAGGCGGCGGCCTCGATTTCACCCTCACTGACCACTTCGCCCTCAAGGTCGACGCCCAGTTCGAGCGCTATGCCACGCCTGTCACCACCAGCGGCAGCCTCTACTCCAAGCCCATCACCATTGGTGTCGTTTACCGCTTCGGAGGCTTCTACCCCAGTAAGGCTGAAATCCATTAGTAGTGCTGCACTACCTCACGATGTCGCTCCACCCACCAGCAGGGATTACTGCCTTCCTGCGGATAAATTGACTTCGTGCACGGCATCGCGACCGTTCCATTCGCGTAATAGTCTTCCTTCCCACCCTTAAGATCCGCCACCGTATACTGATCCACCATCACGGTCCCCATGCCGCCCCCCGCGGCGACTCTCATCCTCCACACCGCAAAGTCCAGCGGATACAGCAGCGCCGCGATCAGCAAGACAATACCAATCCCTCGCAGCACCATCTTGAAGGCAAACTTCTCGATGACGAAATCTTCGGCCATACGCTCCTCGCGCTCTCCCGCAGACTAGCAGAGCCGCTTCATCCCTGAATTTCACTCTCTTTTCCGCGCCCGCATCGATACGTCCCCGGTATTACTTTGGGCAATTTCGATCTCGAGAGCGTCGTCTATGGGAAAATAGAGGAAGGTAAACTCATCATCGTGTCGAAACAAACCGCGTCGTTCTTTGTAATTTCTGCATTCTTTGCAACTCTCACTCTCGCGGCTCCACTCGCCGCCCAACAACTCGTCGCTGCAGGATCCGATGCAGTGACGTTGCCGGATGCCCCCCTTTCGCAGGGGTACGAATCATCCTCCAGCTTTTCTGCCCCCAGCTTAAACTCTTCGGACGTCTCTGACCAGCAGAGCCCCGCGCCTGCCTCCGGCGCACAGCAGACAACCACGCCTCCCCAACAAGAAACTCCCCAGCAAGAAACTCCTGAGCAGCGCAAAGCCCGTGCCGCCGGCGAACTCAAGTTGGAAGAGAAGCAGCGCATGGCCGGAGTGATCCCGAACTTCAACACCGTCAACAACGGCAAGGCAGCACCGATCACTCCTGGTCAGAAGTTCCATCTCTTCTTCAAGGGTGCGTTTGACCCCTACCAGTTCTTACTCGCCGGCATCGACGCTGGCATCGGTCAGGCTGAAAACAGCAACCCTGGCTACAACCAGGGCTTCGCAGGCTACGCCCGCCGCTACGGCGCCAACTATGGTGATAACTTCAGCGGCAACTTCTTCGGCAACGCTGTCCTGCCGTCTGTTCTCCACCAGGATCCGCGCTACTTCCGCCTCGGCCATGGATCTGTCCTCCATCGCACGCTGTATTCCATCTCAACGACGTTCCGCACCCGCGGCGATAACGGCAACTGGCAGCCCGCTTACTCGAACCTTACGGGCAATCTCATCGGCGCCTCTATCTCAAACCTCTACTACCCCGACGGCGATCGTGGCCTCTACCCCACCCTTCGGCGTGCCCTCAGCATTACCTACCAGGGCACCATCGGTGGCCTACTGCAAGAGTTCTATCCCGACGCCGAGCAGAAGTACAAAAACCACAGAGCCCGAAAGGCTGCGGCCGCTGCCGCTGCAGACGGCGCCACTCCCCCTCCGGTATCACCCGCTCCTCAGCCCTGACCCTTCTTACAAATTAAATAATTCCCGCAGTCGCTTCGTCTGCGACCGGCTCACCGGCACTTCCGTCTGCTTGCGATCATCCATGCGCAGTTGATAGCTTGACTTGAACCAAGGCACCACCTCGCGAATGTGCTGAATGTTCACCACGAACGACCGATGCACGCGCCAGAACTGTTCCGGATCCAGTTGATCGGTCAGCTCCTCCAGCGTCCGGCAATTCGAATCCCCCTCGAGCGCCTTGGTCACCACCGAAATCCGTCCTTCGTCAATCGTGGCAAAGCACAGGTCCTTCTGGTCGACCAGTAGCAGCCGGCTCTGCGCCCGCACCACCACCTTGCCCGACCGCCCCACCGCCACGACCCCTGTCGGCGCAGCCCCCGCCACCGCAATTCCTGTCCGCTCTTCCACCATGCGCAACAGCGCATCCAACTTCGCCTCTGCACCCGCAACCCTGCCTGCCACCCGGCCCTCCCCGCCCCCAGCAGTCAAGCTCCCCGGGCTCTCCGCCACGATCTCCGTCGAGCTATTCATCCGCTCACGAACCTTCTCCAGCGTCCGATGCACGCGCTTGCTATCAAACGGCTTCAGCAGATAATCGATGGCGTTCACCTCAAACGCCTTCACAGCATACTGATCGAACGCAGTCGCAAACACCACCTGCGGCAGTTTGATCTTTTTGTCCTGCGCCAGCACCTTCTTCAGCACCGCAAACCCATCCAGACCCGGCATCCGGACATCCAGAAAGATCACATCCGGCTTATGTGTTCGTATCAGCTCAACGGCCTCAATGCCGTTGGTCCCCTGCGCCACCACCGACACGTCCCCCGCAGCATCCAGCAGGTACTGCAGCTCCTGCCGCGCCAGCGGCTCGTCATCAATAATCAGCGCTGTCAGCGGAGTTGCCATGGCTGCGAATAGTGTACGCGTCCGCGCAAGAGGACTATCACTCTCTACGCTCTACACTCTGTCCTTAATCGCTGTAAACGCGCAGCCGTGCCGGAGCCCCATCCTGCGCCAGGTCATGTCCGCAGCACGTGCAGAACGCATCGGTAAGCTTCACCCCGCGATGGCACTCGCCGCACACCGGAGCCATCTGGAACTGGCACTGCGGGCAGTAGTGATAACTCGCCGCCACCGTAGTGGAACAGTTCGGGCACCGCGACAGCACCGGTTGCCGCAGCAGGAAATACACCACCGCGCCAATCCCGCCCGGCAGCAGCACGCACACCAGCATCCACAACCCCGCCGACATGCCGCGCCGCTTCACGTCCCGGCTCACATACCCCAGCAGCAGCGCATAGCTAGCCACCAGCGAACCCCACGCATAGCCCATCATCAAGCGCAGCGGCAGCAGCTCATGTTTGTGGTGCGGCATCACCACGTGGAAGATGTACTGCATCCCCGCGAACAACACCAACGCCAGCACCATCGACCAGCGCGGAATCATCCGCAGCTCTTCATCCCCCGCAGTCGCCGCGTCCTTCGCGCTCGACCCCGTTCCCATCCACTTCGGCATCATAGCTGCGCCTCGCTATCCGAACGCGTGCGTGCCCGCTTGAACCACACCAACCCCATCACCGCCGCCGTCACTGGCAGCGACCACAGCAGCAAAATCATCAACTGGTCGCTAGCATCAGGAATCCCATTCGGCGTCAAATCGTATCCATCCAGCATGCCCCAGATCGCATAGCAGATCATCACCATCAGGATCGACGAGATCCCCAGCGGCACCCACAAGCTGCGCGTCTTGCTCTTCTGCTCCCGTATGGTCAGCGCCTGTTCGCGCACTACGCGATGCGTCCGATTCACCACCACGCTACGAGCTCCGGTTGCCATCACCGCTCCGCGAAACGCCTGCGTTACTTCGCTCTCCTGGTCCTCTGGACGACGTGAATTCAAGAATTCACCTCCGTGCTGCGATCGCTTCCGCGACCAGCGCCTGCACGCAGCTTCAGCAACTCAGGCTTCAGCGCGGCCAGCCCACGATACAGTCTCGACTTCACCGTCGACAACGGCGCCCGCGTCACCGTCGCAATCTCCTCCAGCGACATCTCTTCATGAAACCGCAGCGTCAGCACCTCGCGATACGCCGGGTCGAGCGTCAACAGCACCGTCGCTACCTCCGACGCATTCTCGCGATACTGAAACTGCTCCAGCGGCGATGGCCCTTCCTGCACAATCTCAAATGGACGCGCATCGGAATCCTCGCCACCCTCGCGCATCTCGTCCAGCGACGCCATCGTCCGCTTGCGCGAAAGATCGATCACCAAATTGCGCGCAATCGTAAAAATCCACGTATCGAACCGCGCCTTCCCGTTGTACTGCGAACCCCGCCGCAGCACCCGGATCCAGACTTCCTGGAACAGGTCCTCAGCCACCTCGCGCTTGCTCGTGAGAAACATCAGGTACCGCATCAGCCGATGCTGGTACGTCTCGATCAGCTGATCGAGCAGCTCCGGATCCTGCCGCTTCAGCCCACGCGCAATCGCCGCATTCTCGCGTTCAACCTGCTTCGCCGCCTCGGCCGTCAGTACTGTAGGAGTTCTCACGCTCATATGGACGCTATTTTGTTGCGGAAAGTCTCGGTGGACGCAACCTATATTCTACTTGCCACCCCCGCCCCCCAGCGGAAAAAAGTCACTACCCCGCTACTCCCTCGCAATTCACCTCCGCGCACCTGGAACTTCTCCGGTAGTCTCGGGTTAGAAAAAAATGCAGAACTGTTTCCAAGTCTTCCAAACGCGTTATCCATTTGGCGCATCCCACTGTACAACAGGTCCTGCGCCCTCCAGCCCAAGTCCTCAAAGATGACAAACCGATGAGTCTCATACTTCCTGCAACACTTCTGTTCGTGCTCGTGGCTGCCTACGTCTACCTCTGGCGCTCCAGCCATGAAGCACTCAAATATGCCCGTGAATATCAAGACCGTGGCGGTCTGCTCATCGACGTGCGCAGCCCGGCTGAATTCAAATCCGGCCACCTGCCCCGCGCTATCAATCTTCCGCTCAACGAGTTGGATACCTACGTCCCCCGCCTCGCCCAGGATAAGAACCAGATCCTCCTCCTGCACTGCAAGACCGGCCTGCGCAGCGAGCTGGCCGCACAGCGGCTCAAGCGCCAGGGCTACGCCAAAGCCTTCAATTTAGGCTCCTACAGCCGCGCCGCCCGCCTCATCCTTCGCCCGGTGCGTCCCGGCGTCTAAAGCCTTTACACTGAAACAATGGATGTTTTGTACGGCCTGCACCCGGTCGAGGAGGCCCTCCGCGCCGGCACCCGACCCCTCGACCACCTCAGCGTAGCCCGCGAGCGCGAAGCCCGCCGCGACCCCCGTATCGATGCCGTCCTCGAGCTAGCCCGGGCCAAAGGCATCCGCATCAGCACCGAGCCCCGCGACCAGCTCACCCGCCACTGCAAGACCGACGCCCATCAGGGCATCGTAGCCTTCGTCCGCGAGCGCAAATTCCTGGCTTTGGAAGACCTCCTCAACGCCCCAACCGGTCCCTCCGGCAGCAAGTTTTTGCTAGCCCTGGACGGCGTAGAAGACCCCCACAACCTGGGCGCCCTCCTTCGCTCGGCCGACGGGGCCGGCATCGACGGTGTCGTCCTTCCCGAACGACGTTCCGCTCCCCTCAGCGCGGTCACCGCCAAGTCCTCCGCCGGCGCCTCCGAGCACGTCCGCATCGCCCAGGTCGTCAACATCACCCGCGCCCTCGAGGCCATGAAGAAGAACCACATCTGGATCGTAGGCCTCGACGAGCGCGGCACCCCCGACTACACCGATTTCGACTTCCGCCAGGACGTCTGCCTGGTCCTAGGCAGTGAAGGCTCCGGCCTCCACGACCTCGTCAAGCGCACCTGCGACCACCTCCTCCGCATCCCCATGGCCGGCAGCGTCAGCTCCCTCAATGTCTCAGTAGCCGGCGCGGTCGTCATGTACGAAGCCATGCGCCAGCGCCGCAACCCCAGCACCCAACCACCCCCGCCGGAGTCTAAACCACCAAAGCCCCGCAAAGGCCTGGGCTCCTGACCTCCGATTCGGTTCATCACCCCACCCCGATCGCTCATCACTCCTACCCCAACATCGTCGTCATCCTGAACGCAGTGAAGGACCCCCGTATTTGTCGTTGCACTTGTTGTTGCTCGTTTTTCCGGATTAGCAGGGGGCTTTAGCCCCCTGAAAAGTCCCTACCAACGAGGCGGGCTTTAGCCCTGGGTTCTTGGCTCTTACCGCGATCCCCTTGGATCTGCCACCTAACCGCATCACCGGAGTCCCAACGCCCTTGCAATCCCACCACCTAACGCGTCTCCCCCTCGCCCTCCTCCTCGCGAGCCTGACGGCGCAAGCCCAATCCACTACCCCCGCAACGCCACAGACACCCCTACCCCCACCCACCGGCCAGGTCCTCTTCGAAAGCCACGGCACCCCGCCCCCCACGCCCGACGACGACGCCCCACCCGAGCCGCAAGCCATCCCTCCCGGCCAAACCCCCACCGGCCCCGTCCTCACCGACGAGCAGCGCTCCAGCCCCGGCATCACCGCCTACGACCTCGACGCCCGCATGGCCCCCGCCACCGGCCATCTCACCATGCGCGCCCGCGTCACCCTGCGCAACATTACCAGCCAGCCTCTCTCCCGCATCGCCCTTCAGATCTCCTCAACCCTCCATTGGGAATCCGCCACCCTCATCACCCCCACCGGCCCTGCCCCGCTCACCGTCACCCAGCACGTAATCGACACGGACGCCGACCACACCGGCAAATCCTCCGAAGCCGTCCTCGACTTGCCCGCGCCCCTGGCTCCCGGCGCCACCCTCACCCTCGACACCCTCTACTCCGGCAACCTCTCCGCCGACACCTCCCGCCTCGAGCGCCTCGGCGCCTCAGTCTCCCAGGCCCTCACCACCGATTGGGACGCCATCGGCTCCTCAACAACCACGTCCTCCAGCAGTCCCTCCAGTTCAGGCGACACGCCCACCTCTTCTACCCTCGACGTCGCCCTCCGCGGCTTCGGCAACGTCCTCTGGTATCCCGTCGCCTCGCCTCAGCTCTTCCTCGGCGACGGCGCCAAGCTCTTCCAGGCCATCGGCCAGCAGCGCCTAGCCGAGCGCGCCGCCACCATCCACCTTCGCCTCGCCGTCGAATACCGCGGCATCCCTCCCGTCGCCGCCTACTTCTGCAGCAGCCGCCAGCCCCTAGCCGCTCATCCCGACGACCCCGCCGCCGCTCCAGGCACAGGCACTGGCATCGCCACCGCCGACTTTCCCATCCACCCCATCGGCTTCCGCCAGCCCAGCCTCTTCGTAGTCCAGCAGCCCGAAACCTCCATCGCCCCCCTCCCCGAACCCTTCTCCACCAGCTCAGCCACCCCCACCGAACCCGGCACGTCATCTTCGTCTGCTACCCCCTCAGAACCGGGTGCCCCATCTTCGCCGATGGCTTCATCATCGGCTAAGGTGGGTGACGACAACGCGGGTGCCCCGGGTCCCGCTTCTGGGACCCGGGCTTCCACGGAATCCAGCACCGCAACCACCACCCCAGCCATGCTCTCCGTTGCGACCACCGACACCGCCTCCCTCGCCCCCCTAGCCTCCTCCGCCGAGCGCGTAGCACCGCTCCTCCAAACCTGGTTCGGCCCCAAACCCCTCGGCCCTCTCACCATCCTCGACAACCCCGGCGACCCCTTCGAGGACGAAGCCCTCTTGGTCGCGCCCCTCAACAAGCTAGCCTCCACCAGCTCCACCGCCGCCCTCGCCCACTCCCTCACCCACGCCTGGATCCAAACCGGCCAGCCCTGGTTCGACGAAGGTCTAGCCCAGTTCGCCGCCCTCCTCTGGGTCGAGCAGGATCAAGGCCGCCCCGCCGCCATCCTCCAGCTCAACAACCTGATGCAGCCTCTCAACATCGCCGAGGTAAGCTTCGACACCCAGCAGGAAGCCGATGCCCCCACCGCCCCCACCGGCCAGCCACTAGTCTCCGCCACCGACGAACTCTACTACCGCCGCAAAGCCGCTGCCGTCTGGTGGATGCTCCGCAACATCGCCGGCGACAAACCCCTCCAGCAAGCCCTCACCGAAAGTCGCGACCAGCCCTCACCTTCCGACGACCCCACCATCCAGGCCATCGCCTTCCAGAAGCTCCTCGAAAAGACCAGCGGCAAAGACCTCGGCTGGTTCTTCGCCGACTGGGTTCTCCGCGATCGCGGCCTTCCCGACCTCTCCATCGTCGACGTCGAACCCCGCCTCATGGCCGCCGGCAAAGGCCACGACTCCGGCTGGCTAGTCTCCGTCACCGTCCGCAACGAAGGCGCTCCTGCCGTCGACGTCCCCCTCAACATTCTCTCCGGAGCCTTCACCACCAACACCCGCATTCACATCGCGGGCTTCTCCAACGCCACCACCCGCGTCATCGTGAACTCCCCACCCACCGAAGTAATCCTCAACGACGGCAGCACCCCCGAAGTCCGCACCGCTAGCCACACCCGCGAAGTAGTCCTCCAGCCCACCACCCCCACCCAATAGCTTCATCGGATTAGCAGGGGGCTTCAGCCCCCTGAAATAATCCAGGAATTGAAAGGGCTTTAGCCCCGGGTCCTACCTCCTACCGGCGTCTCCGCTTCGGAGCCGCCGCCACAGCCGCCGCGCAAGTCTGCCCCAATCCCCACGCCCGCGTGCACGTAGCATCCACCTTCATCACCCGCCCTGTCTCGCCTTTGATAGCCTCGCCCTTCGCCGCCCCGTCCTTCGCCGTCGCGACCAAACCATCTGGCCTCAGCACTTCCTCGAGACCATCGCCCAGCGGCGGAGCCAGCGCCAGCAGCGCCTGCACCTGCGCCACAGTCGTCATCCCCGCAAAGTGCAGCGCATACCCAGACTTCGTCGCCGTCCCACTCAGCGTCAGCGCAGGCGTCTTCCCCGGAGGCGTCAAGTTCAGCGGCGCCATCACGAACCCCTCTTCGCTGGCTCTGCTCGTCAGCGTAACGGTATGCACCAGGTAGCCGCTCTCTGCTTCGCCCGTCCACGGCAGCAATCCAATAATCTCCCCGTGAAACTCACCCTCCCACCGTGCCGGCTGTTTCTTGCGAGCGCTCGTCAACACCATGCTTCCGGCGACCGTACCCTCCGGCCGTTCGCCCGCCGGAATACGCTGCGAGAACAGCCGCACCCAGTCCAGCAGCCACGCATCCGGAACACTCGTCATCCCCACGCGCACCCCCGCCCCCTCCAGCGTCGACGCATCCGACAGCTCCGACAGATCCAGCCTGTCCGCAATCCCCACCACCCGTCCCGCCGCCTTCGCCCCATCGGCGATCGGCGTCGTCACCGCGCAATCCGGGTCGCTCACCACCGCCGTCGTCACATCCACGGTTCCCCGGCACTCTGCCCGCACATCCATCGCCTGCAACGGCACAAATTCAGACCGCCGCAGCTCCTCCATATGAATCGTTGTCGTCAATTTCGCCGCCCCCAGCATTCCCAGCAGCGACGCCTCCACATTCAGATTCCCGCGCCACCCGGCATCCTGCCCACTCAGCAGCTTGCTAGCCTCGCCCATCGGAGCCCCCGTCCAGCTAGCCGTCAGGTCCACCGGCACCTCGGCCATCGTGGCCGCCCGCTTCAACGACCCCTCCAGCTTCACGATGCCGGGATCAGAAATATTTGTGTCCGTCCGCGTTGGCGTCCCCTTCGCCCGCACCCTCCACTCCTGCGGCGACGTCAGCCACAGCGCAAAGTCCGCATCCGTCAGCGAGAACGGTTTTTTCTCCTCGCCCAGCTTCACATTCACCCTCGCCCCGGTAGCCTCGATATACGGAAACCGCGGCTCCGGCCCAGCCTTGCGTTGCGCTGTAGGAGCCGTGCTTACGCTCGCCGCATGCATCAGCAGGCTCTGCACATTCCACTCGCCCGCCACATTCCGCACCAGGTTCAAACTCGGCGTCTCGAACGTCATCGACGAAAACTCCACATGCCGCCGCCACAGCGAACTCGGTCGCAGCGTCACGTTCACCAGGTTCGCCCGGATAATCGGCTCCGTCCCAAACGCCGGATCCTCGCTCACCACAAAGTTCTGCAGCGTGAATCCCGGCACCGGCAAAAGGTGCATCGTCACATTGTCCAGCTGCACCGGCCGTCCCAAACTAGCGCTGATGCTGGTCGCAATCCGCCGCTTCAGCCGATTCACATTCGCCAGCGGCGGAGTCAGCAACAACAGCAACACCGCCGCCACCACGCACGCCCACACCCACCAACGCCGCGTCCGCGACGATCCATCTGCTTCCGTTCCCGTCTCCGTGTCCCGTGCCGGCAAAGTCTTCTCTACCCTCTATCCCCTACGCTCTATGCCCTGCCGTTACCGCACCACGTGCAACGTCCGTGTCCATCGCGTCTCCGTGAAGATGTGCGTCACAATGTGGAACATGAATCCAATCCGGTCCCCAATCGAGGTTTTATCCTCCTGGTCCGCTGGCGTCTCGAACGACCAATACACAAACAGCGGCCGCCCTAGAATATTCTGCTGCGGAATGAATCCCCAGTACCGCCCATCCAGGCTCTCCGTCCGATTGTCGCCCATCGCAAAGACATATCCCGGTGGCACCACCAAGTCATCGCCCTGGATATGCTGCGGCAGCTCCTCCCGCCAGAACTCCGTCACCTGCTCATCCGCCCCGGGTGTCACCGACGGAAAATCATCCCGATACGGCTGGTACCCCTGCATCCCCATCCCATCCGCGGTCGGCTGAATCGCATACGGCTCGTTCTGCGCCACGCTGTTCAGATACACCACCCCATTGCGCAGATGAATGTGGTCGCCCGGAAGCCCAATCGTGCGCTTCACCAAAATCAAATCCGGCGACTCAGGATTCGGCTTCATGAACACAACAATGTCGCCCCGCCGCACCGCCCGATAATGCACAAACGGAGCCCACTTCGTCGCCGGCGCCAGCGTGATCCGGTCCACCACCACGTGGTCGCCAATCAACAGCGTGTTCAGCATCGACCCCGACGGAATCTCAAAGTTCTGAAAGATGAACCCGAACACAAACATCCCAATCGCCAGGATCGTGCAAATGGAAGCCAGCGCCTCCATCGGCGTCTCCGCCACTTCGTCCTTCACCTTCACCGGGACTGCCGGCCCAGCAACGGCGCTCTCCACCTGCAATGGTCTTTGCGTGCTCAACGAAAACGTCTCCTAACCTCTACGCGCTCACGCCAAACACCCCGGCAAGCGGCATCCCCAGTGTACCCCGCCACCGAACCGCCTTCTCTACCCTCTATCCTCTATCCCCTATCCTCCCCTGTACTACCGGGTCACGTGGAAAGTCCGCCCCCACCGCGTCTCACTGAAGAAGCGAGTCGCCTCGTACACCAGAAACCGTAGCTTGTCCGCGCTCGTAGTCTTATCCCCCTGGTCATCCGGCGTCTTGAACGACCAGTACACGAACAGCGGCCGCCCCAGAATATTCTGCTGCGGTACAAACCCCCAGAACCGTCCATCCAGGCTGTTCGCGCGGTTATCTCCCATGGCAAACACCATCCCCGGAGGCACCACCAAATCATCGCCCTCGATATGCTGCGGCAGCTCATCCGCCCAATCCATCACCCGCTGGTCGACCGCCTCCTGCTCCACGCAGGCCCGGTCCTGGCACTCCCCGCGCTGCGCCAGATCATCGCTCCCATAGTGCCGCAATTCCACCAGGTCGGAAGGGAAGTCATCGCGATACGGAGCAAGATTCATCTCACTCGGTTGGATCGTATACGGCTCCGCCTGCGCCACCCCATTCAAATACACCACGCCCTTGCGCAGATGAATCCGGTCTCCCGGAATCCCAATCGCCCGCTTCACCAGGATCATGTCCGGTACCTCGGTATGCGGCTTCATGAACACGATAATGTCGCCCCGCTGCACCGGCCGATAATGCACAAACGGCGCCCACTTCGACGCTGGCGCCAGCGCCGTCCTATCCACCAGCAGATGATCCCCAACCAGCAGCGTTGCCACCATTGAAGGCGACGGAATCTCAAAGTTCTGGAACATGAACCCGATCACAAATAAATAAACCGCCAATATCACGCACAACGACGCCACCGCCTCCAGCGGAGTCTCTGACACTTCCTCTTTCGCCGCATTCGTGGCTGCCCCACCGCCCGTCCGTTTCATCCGTACCATCTGCGCAGAACTCAAAAGCCCTCCCGCGAACCCAAGCCCAACCCCGTCAACGCACCAACCGAAAACGTTCTGCCAGTGTATCCCGCCTCCACGTCTCTACCCTCCACCCCTCCACCGCTGCGCCCGCAGTCCAGCGCCAACGGTGCGACATATACCAGCCTAGGGCGAAGCCCTAGGGTACGATCCCAACAAAGCCATCTTCCACTCTGCCGAAGGCCGGAGGGAAGCCGCAGGCGAAACGACTAAATTGCCCTCCTCGATGCCGCGTACACCACCCACCCGCGCCAGATGCACCCCTGGTCCTCAGCGGAGGCCCGCAAACTTGTCAAGCCCCGAAACACCGATAAAATCCCCAAACCCCCTACAAACACTAGCGATAAATCTTTTCAAAACCTGGCATAGTTACCCCCACCCAAACACTACAATTGAATTAGACCCTTACACCAGCAGTACCAACCCCTGACATCCTCAGTTTGGCTGAACACCCCGGGCCACCGGTCCTCATGACCGCAATGGATGCAGCACTTTACCGTAAAGTCTTTATATAAGAGCACTTTGCCCTTAACTCACCTGAATGCAACACTTACAGCAATAAAATCACACACCGCCGAGGATACTTTCGCCTCTAACTCGCGTGGTTGCAATACTTTACAGTCAAAGTACTACCCGCGGGGGGGAGGGGGGCCCTATGTCTCTCGCCGTCTGCGTAGGACCTAACGCAGCACTCGCCAGCTCCTCACGCCGGCCTGAAACACCTCCCGAACCCGCTCCCACACCGAGTTCCCATGGATGTCCTCGGCCGCCGGAATCGTAAAGTACACCAGTAGCGGCCGCCCCACAATCGCACTCCGCGGCACAAACCCCCAATACCGGCTATCTTCGCTGTCATTACGATTGTCGCCCAGCACAAAATACGAATCTGGCGGCACGATCACATCCCGGTCCACCACCGAGCTCCGCAGCCGGATCCACCAGCGCAGATCCACATTCGGATCCGCCTCCAGCAGAGAAGGGAACTCATCCCGAAACCCATTCGGCCGGCTAGGCGAGTAGAACGCATACGGCTCCGCGAGCACCGCGCCATTCACCAGCACGCGCCCACCGCGCATCCGTATCCGATCCCCCGGCATCCCCACAACGCGCTTCACCAAATGCAGCCGGGGCTCCACCGGATAGTGAAACACCACCAAATCCCCGCGCTCCACCCGAGCCGGCGGCAGCAAACGGTCCAGCCGTCCCGAAGCCGCATAGGACTGCTTGTCCACCAGCAAAAAATCGCCCACCCGCAGCGTCGGCTCCATCGATCCCGAAGGAATCCGGAACGGCTGCACGATGAACGTCACGATGAAGATCGCAAAAACAATAATCTCCAGAATCGACTTCAGCGTGGTCAGCAAACCATCCTGCTCCACCGTCGTATGACTTCCCGAACTCAACGCTCGCTCCGCGTCGCCGCTTCGTCCGCAGCGCAAGGCACGTTCCAGCGCAGCAGCGCCAGCTCTGCCGCCCGCTGCTGCGCCTCCTTCTTGCTCGATCCGTCAGCCGACGCCAGGACCCGCTCGCCCGCCTCGTTCTCCAGCCTCGCTTCTACCGAGAACGTCCGGTCATGCGGCGGCCCGTTCTGCGCCGTGTCGATGTACCGCAGCTTCCCAGCGCCCTCAGCCTGCACTCGCTCCTGCAGCAGAGTCTTGTGGTCGCGCATCGCACCGCGGCCAGCCCCATCGGCCAGCGCAGCGCGCATCGCCTCCATCTCGGGCTGCACCAGGTAGCGCTCGGCAATTGCCCGCAATTTGGCCAACCCCTCTTCGCCCGCATCCAGATACACGGCCGCGAGCACCGCCTCTGCCGCGTTGGCCAGCAACGCCGGCTTGCGACGACCACCATTCTGCTCCGCGCTCTTGCCCATCAGCAGCGCGTCGCCCAACCCCAGCTCCACGCCCATATCGGCCATCCGCTTGCGACTCACCAGGTTGGATCGCAACCGCGTCAGCTCGCCCTCGCTGCACTGCGGAAACTCCCGAAACAACGCCTCGGTCACTACCATTCCCAGCACCGCATCGCCCAGAAACTCCAGCTGCTCATTGTCTGTTCCCGGAGCATTCCGCTGGTCGCGTTGCTCCGGATGCGCTGGCAGAATAACCGCGGGAACTCCATGTCGCGCCTCGTACGTATGGGATCGATGCGTCAACGCCAGGCTTAGCACCTCAGGCCGCCGAAACCGATGCCCGAGCTTGTCCTCCAGCTCGCGCCATTCGGCCCGTATCTCCGGTGCTTCAGCAGTTGGTTCCCGCTTCTTCCTCTGCTTCCTGCGCGCCGTGGTCATCGCCCTTCATCCTCAGATCCGAGTCCTGACCTCTACTCTACGCGGCGTTCGCAGTCTCTCCGCACACGCGAACCTAAGGCGGAACAGCCTACTGAGGAGCAGGCGGTTTGTATGAGTCCTTCTCCGCCTTGCCCGTAGGATCGAACGGCTGATCGTCGTACGCGGGCTTCTGTCGTTGCGGCAGCAGGAACGGTTTGGCTAACCCGCTCTCCGCAGCTTTCCTGGTATCCGGCAGGCTATCCCGTGTAACCAGCGCCGCCTTGTACTCCGCAACAGCCTTCCCTCGGTCCGGAGGATCCATCGTGTCATACAGCCGCCCCAGGTAGATGTGGCTCCACGCCACCGTCCGCGGGTCCTTGCTCAACGCCAGCGTCTGCTCGAATCCCTTGGACGCCTTCTCGGGGTCGCCATCCATCAAGTCGATCCGCGCCAGCACGTAGGTAGCGTCCGCATGATCCCCGTGCGGATCCGACAGCGCCTTCTCCGCGATATCGGCCGCGTCATCCTTATCGCCCTTCAGCAGGTCAAGCTCCGCAAGCTCCATGCCCTCGATCTTCCGAGGCGCGGCCTCCTGCCGCAACGGATCCGGCGGAATGCTCTTCACGAAGAGAATCTGCTGTGCCGCTTTCTTCTCCCGCTGCACATCCATGCCATAGATCAGCGGCGCCATTTCATCGCGCAGGCCGTCCCCATTGTGCTGCATGTTCGTCAGCCCGTTATAGAAATACCGCGTCAATACCCAACCCTGCCGTTCATCGAGGGTCACCAGGTTGTCGCGGGCGACATTCGTCTTGGCGTCATACGCGGCTTTCTCGATATCGTAATTCGCATCTTCTTCGCGAGACTTGTTTCCCCCCAGCTTCTTCGGGGCAGGATCCGGAATCACGTACAGGTGCGCTTCGATCGCCTTGATTACCGATTCCGACATGAGCGCCACAATGTCACTCTTGTAGAAAAACTCCAGGGGTGCTTCCTGAACCGTTTGCAGTAGTGGCTGCATACGCTCCATTGCCTCGCCGCGGCTGTAAACCAGCGGCTCCACAACGTAGTGCAGGTAGATGTGCCGAATCTGGGCCATACTCACTGGATCCCCAGACGTGCTGTTGTCTGGCGACATGACAATGATGTAGTCCGAACCGTAAACGCGCGCATTCGTCAGGTTCGGCGAGAGCATGGGCTCCAGCAGCACCAGGAATCGACGCCCATCGAACGTGCTCACCGGCTGATGCAGAAACAGATTGGTGGCAAGGATCATGTCCGTCATCGGATCATGCACGCGCCCAGTCAACGCTTCATACTCTGGACGATGCTTCAGCCATAGATAGTGCAGCTCAATATCTTCAGCAAAGGTGCGTAGCAGAGGCAGCACATTCACCACATCAGCTGCCTGCGGTGGCAGTTGCGTCAGATCGACGTTGGGCGTTAGTTCCGGAGGCGGCGACAGGTAAAGCGCCAGCGATACATACTGTCCCACATCGAGCCCCATATCATTCAGGTGGTGCTTGGAGATGTAAGCGCACATTTGGTCGCGGCTGTTTCGAGCATCTTCTGAAGCTGCCAACGCGGCATTCATATCGGCACGCACCTCCGCACGCACGGGCGCAGACTTATCCAGGTCCGCGTCATAGCCGCAGGCATTCAGCGCCGCTGCAATTTGGAACAGCGGCTCGCTAACTTCCAGGGTGACTGCCGCGCCGCCGCGCTCAATCTTTGCCACCTGCGGACGGTTCACCGGGTTCACGTCCATTTGGTGGCCTGCGGGCGCTTGCGACTGCACTGGCGCGCCAGCCGGTGCAGTCGCCGAAGAAGATGACGAAGAGGATGAGCTCTGCGCCTGCGCACGACCGCAAAGCGCGGCCGCAACACCCAGCAGCAGAATGCCGGACACGCGCAACCGCTTTCGCACCGTTTGTTTGGAAACGGATTGCGCAATTGGGGAAGGACGAAAAGAGGGCGAGAGTTTCACGATACGGATTCGACGCACTGCTACAGTCTATGGAAGCCGATAGAGCCTGCGCAATCCGCCCGGTAAGCGGCGTCCGCTTACCCTCTCACCGAAACCCCTGTGTAGGTGATCACCACATGGCCACGCACCGGAACCCCAAAGACGGTTGCAGGCGTGAATACGCTGCTCAGCAGGTTATTCTCAACCCGAACCTTCACTTCACTGTCCGTCGGGCCTTCGAGGATCGTGTACCGATACACGCGCCCGCTGCTATCAACCATCGCATCCACAATGATTGGCACATCGCTCTTCGTGCTGATCGGCTGCGGCGGCACTTCCGAGTACATGTAGCGTGGCGCAACCATGTGCGCCATCGCATCGTCATTCGCCAGCACGGCGATCGGAGCTCCGAACATCCAGAACAAGCCGCCCGCCAGCACGAGCGTCACCGCGAAACCACCGCTCAACCGCAGCGCCAGCGGCGCGATCGAGCTCCTCCAGAGCAGGAGCATTCGCTGGAAGAACGGCAGATGTGCTCCCCGCTCCCGTTCGGCAGCGATGGCAGCCCTCAAACGCGCCTGAAGCCTCGCTGGTGGCGGTTGAGGCCCTAGTTCCCCTAGCGACCGCTGCACCTCACGCCAGACATCGAAGTCCTTCGCGCAGTCATCGCAATCTCTCAAGTGACGAGAGATTGCCGCCATCTCTACGCCGCTGACCGCACCATCCAAATAGGCAGAGAAATCGGACCGCACCGCCGCACACTCACCGACCGGAGCATCCGTGGGGCACGATAACGACCGCTTCGAGATCTGACTGGGCCATTTCATGGTGCCACCACCCGCACAGATTCTGCCTTACGAGATCCCGAACCTTTTGCCGCATCGGCGTCATCGCGCAACGCCTCTCGCAGCGCAGCGCGCCCGCGCATTAACCGGCTCTTCACCGTCCCGAGATGTACGTTCAGCATCTCGGCAATCTCCTCATAGCCAAACCCTTCAATCTCTCTCAGCACGACAACCTCGCGGTACGCCTCAGGAAGAGTACGCAAAGCGGCGACAACTCGTTCCCCAAGCTGCGCGTGGGCCGCGCATTCAAACGGGGACGCATCGCGTGCGGTCAGCGCGTCGGCCATGCAAAAGGTCTCGCCCTCGTCATTCTCCAGCTGCGCGTCGATGGTCAATTCCTGCCGTTTGTGCCGGTTCCACCAGCGGCGCTGGTTGCTCGCTTCATGCAGCGCAATCCGGTAAATCCATGTCCTGAGGCTCGCTTCGCCATGAAAGCTCGAGATGTTGCGAAAGACCTTAACGAACACTTCCTGCGTCACATCCGCCGCATCGGCCGGGTCACGCAGGCTTCGTGCCATCAAGGAATAAATTGGATGACTGTATTGAGCCAGCAAGAGGGCAAACGCCTCCTCGGATCCAGCCTTCAGCTCCGCGACGAGCTCCTGCTCGTCTGCACGGATTCCGATCGCGCTTGCTAGATCGCTCATCGCTGCCCTCAACTGCGGAGTGAAGAACCCCACCCGCGAATGCTATTAAAGTAGGCGCTGGCCGCATCATCTGTCCAGCGTTGCCAGCCAATATAGACGCGCCCTCGACCCATTCCGTGAGGCCCGAATACGGTAATCTGCAATTCTCTACCCAATCCACCACGTTAGACACCGTGCCGCACTCCTTTGTTCCTTGCAGTGGTTTGACTTGCCAGCGCGCATCCGCGAGAATAAGAGGGTCCCTCCAATGAGTGGGCCTGTGGCGCAGCTGGGAGCGCGCTTCCATGGCATGGAAGAGGTCATCGGTTCGATCCCGATCAGGTCCACCAAACACCCCCCTGAAATTCAATAGCCAACCCCAGGCACTCGGGAAATCGAGTCGTATCCCACCATTCCCTGACGCTCCAAGCCCTCTCTTTCCGGAGGGCTTTCGTTTCCTAGTGACAAACTCTCCTAATTGCTTTCAAATGAACGGCACGCCCCCGATTAAGGTTGGACCGGAACTCTCGCTGGAACGCAACAAAGCATGCAACGACCACACTCTATTCGTGAAATACCGCCAGAGGCTCTTTCCCCTTCCGATCGCCGCCAGCCAATCTGGCCCCGAGTCGTGCGCCTTCAAAGGTTGGCATTGTTGCTCGGGTTGACCTCAGGCATAGCAACCTTGAACGCGCAGAAGGCCTCTCCATTGAACAATCAGGTCTTGATGTCCCAGCTTCATCAGGCCATTACAATCGCCGAGCATGGCGATGAAAACAGGGCGTTAGCACTCACGCAGGATCTGCTTGCACAACACCCAAACTTCGAGCCAGCGCTGAAGTTCCAAGGCGCGCTCCTGGAAGACCTGGGGAATGGATCAGACGCCATCGCATCCTTCCAGGCGGCGCTGAAGCTTGCCCCAACAGACCCCGAGCTGCTCTTCAAGGTCGGCCTCTATCAACTACAGACTGGCCATAATGCAGAAGCCATCAATCTCCTCGCTCGCGCTCTGAAACACACACCTCGCGATCGCGACACGCTCTACTACCTGGCCCAGGCGTACCACCTCAACGGCGACAATGACCTTGCCCTGAAAACGATTGAGCAGTGCCTTAAGGTCGACCCAAGTAACGCGTCCGTATGGCAGAAATATGGGGAACTCCTTTGCAGCTCAGGAGACTGCCAGGCTGCAACCCAGTGGCTTTTAAAAGCGCAGCGATCCGATCCCACCCTCGACCGCATCGACTTCGATCTGGGCGTTGCGAGTTTCCGAAGTATGGATCTCGACCATGCCTTGCAGTATTCCGAGCAAGCAGCCCAGCGGAAACCGAATGACCTCACCGTGCAAGCCCTGCTTGCGGCGGTTTACGTAAAGCTTGGAAAGTGGCAGGATGCCAAGCCAATCTTTCAATCGATTCTTCAGGTCAAGAGCGACGACATTCCCTCCCTTCTTGGGTTGGGCCAATGCGAACTCGAACTCAAGAACTATGAGCAAGCCGCAAACCTGCTCGAGCAACTCCTGCGTCAGGATCCCACCCAGATCCTCGCGCACTTCTATCTTTCCAAGGCATACGCAGGGCTCGGCAGAACTGCAGACGCAAAGTACGAGGCAGAACTTCACCGCACCATGCTGGAGCAAGCTTCCTCCGCCGGTCCGCAAGGAGATGCCGCTCAGGAGAATAAAGTTTGGGATCAGGCTCGCCAGCTGCTGCTCGATAACAAGGAGTCAGCGGCGCTGCAACTATTTCGCGATCAGTCAAAAGGCCCGTTCGCCACACCTGCCGGCTCGTATGTCCTTGCAGGAACGCTGTATTCGTCAATGGACAGGCCGAACGATGCGGAGCGCTGTCTACACAAGGCGCTCGAACTTGATCCATCGGTCCGCGGCGCCCATACTTCGCTGGGCCTCCTTGCGCTCCAGCAAGATAATCTCGACAAGGCTGAGAACGAATTCAAAGCGGAACTTGCGATCTCTCCAAATGATCAATCGGCGCTCGCTGAACTTGGCGAAATTCGTTATCACCAGGCACGCTGGGCCGACGCCGCGAACCTGTTGTCAAAATCGAAGACGATGGTTCCGTCGCTATTGTTCATACTCTGCGATTCGTACTTCCGTCTCGGCGACATAAAAAACGCGAACCTGACCGCTGAGTTATTAGTCACGTATTCGAAAGATCAACCTGAGGCAATCCAGGGAGTCATCGACCTGCTGAATCGCAACCAACAGCAGGATCTAGCTCGAAAGCTGCAGGAAAAACAGCGTTCCTAAGCGACTCTCGGCGTCTCGATCTATTTGGAACTCTCCGACGACTCTCGTATCGTCAACACCTGGTCGGCCTTTACGCCGCGAAGAACCTGCTTGACGCCGGTCGGCCACGAAAGCTCAATCCGATCGATCACTGCATCCTCACCCAGACCAAAGTGAACGCGCTTATCACTGGACGAGTTGTAACTGAGAGCCGTCGTCGCGTCGTTGTACTGACTCCCATGCGCCGTCGTGATCTTAATCCTGGTCCCAAGCCCGTCGCGATTGTCCTTCACGCCCACCAGCTTCAGAAGGATCCAGTGATGGTCGTTGGCCGTGCGATTTATGAAAATTTCAGGTGGCCCATTTAGAACAGCAACCACAACATCCACCTTCCCATCGTTATTCAAGTCTCCAAACGCAGCTCCGCGATGAGCCGCAGGAACAGCAAAGTCTGCCCCAGCTGTGCCGCTCAAATCCTCGAATTTAAGATTTCCGGTATTCCGGAAAATCCGATTCGGCAGACGGTATGGCCTATGCTCCACCTCCACGGAATTATCGAGAATCGCCGCGTCAGCCGTGAACAAATCCTTCAATCCATCATTATCAAAGTCATAGGCGCCCGTCCCCCAAGCGGTCAGTCTTCCAGTTGCGACCGTTAGCCCCGATGAACTGGTGACATCGCTAAATTGGCCCTTTCCCTCGTTCTCATACAGCGGGAAAGTATCGCCAAACATCGTGGTATGAAAGATGTCGGGCAGCCCATCATTATTCAAATCGCGAAAATCCGCTCCCATGCCTGCAACCGTCTTCCCCGTCTCGTTGTACGCGACGCCAGCGTCCGTCGCCTGGTCGGTAAAGGTGCCGTCCCCATTGTTATGTAAAAGAAGATTCGGGTACGTGTCATTCGAGATGAAGATGTCCGTAAAGCCATCGCCGTCATAATCTGCGAAGGCCACCCCCATGCCTTTGCCTACGTACTGCCCAATGTGCGACGCAGCCGAAACGTCGGTAAAGGTGCCATCCCCATTATTCCGATACAGGATGTTTGGCGTACCTTGAAAATCACTCGGCGAGCAATACGTAGGCAGCTTTCCCACGCTGCACGCAGAGGCAGTCTTCAGGTCATAGTTCAGGTAGTTGACCACCAGCAAATCAAGCAATCCATCATTGTTGTAGTCGAACCATCCAGCGGCTACAGCCCATGCCTTGCCGATCCCGGGCACCATGCCCGCGACGCCAGCCTTCTCCGTAACGTCGCTGAAGGTGCCATCTCCGTTGTTATGGAAAAGCTGATTGTGATTGAAGCCGGTGACGTAGAGATCAACGAACCCATCATTGTCATAATCCCCGGCAGCAACGCCCATCGAATATCCAATACCAGCCAGCCCAGCCTTCTCAGTAACGTCAGTAAATGTGCCATCCCCATTGTTGTGAAACAGCCGATTCGAAAAGCTGGAGTCCGTCTTTACCAGAGATGGGATCGCTGCGCCGTTAGTAAAGAAGATGTCGAGAAACCCGTCATTGTCGTAATCGAACAAAGCGACGCCGCCAGTCATCGTCTCGATGGAGTAGCGATGAGGACTCACGCTATTCTTCAGCGTGAAACCAATCTTCGACTGCTTGAGGACATTCTCGAAAACAATCGCCGCCGCCTTCGACGGCGTACTTGCCGAAGGCGATTTCTTCTGAGTCGTTTGCCCCCAGAGCCCAGCGCCGCTGCCCCAAAGGCAGAGTTCCAGGAGGACTACGACGATTGCGCGGAACATAGTCACAAGACCAACCAGCAGCCACAATCGTGGTCGAAAAGAAAATGTCGCATCGAGAGCTCTAAACGTATCCTACGGAGGGCTATCCCCTTTATATTCCTTTAACTTACGAGCTGTCGAATGAATTCGCTGCCGAGTGCTTCGGACGCTCAGAAGCAACCTCCTCGCCCCATTTCGCTCTCCCGGATCCTCCTAGGCGACTGCATCCGCGTGAACGACCGCGTCCTCTTCGCGGCAGGATACCCGCGCACCACCCAGCAACTGCGAGCCAATGGCTTTCATCCGCTGCTACTCAACATGTCGGAGTTTCAAAAGATGGATGGCGGCCTCAGCTGTCTTTCGCTTCTAGACCCGCCACTTCGTACGAGCCATAGATCCAAAAGCGCCGCCAGAGCAATTGCCAGCCAGTAGGCCACAACATTCTTGAACGAAAAATAGCGCCCCAGCAGGAGCCGCCCCGCAAGCGTCAACCGGAACGCATCCACGGCTGGCACACGCGACAAACGGCTGAACTCAACCACAGCCGCTACAACCGCTGCGAGACAAGCTAAAGCCACCACGCTCAATCTTGGAAAGCAAGCTGCAAGTAGCCAATACAACGCCATCGCCCATAGCGCCGATCCTCCATACTTAAACCAGAACGGCGAGAGACCGAACGGCACCATCCGCCACGCAAGTCCCAACAGGATCGTGAGTAGCAACAGCAGCGCATAGGCTACACGACGTCGCGGTCTCTTAATTCTAGTCACGTCATTCTTTCGGAGAAGCTTCCATTGTATCTAAGTAAACCGGTAAACTTGATTCGCACGTAACTGCGCCATCAGCTGCAACAACATCCTGAGGGTTTACTGTGAGAGTAGCTGTATCCCTCAACAACTGTCCCGTGCGATCGAACAGGAGAATGATTACATATGAAATCGTTTGGCTACGCTGCGCAGACTAAGACCTCGGCGCTCACCCCGTTTCACTTTGACCGCCGCGAACCGGGTCCCACCGACGTCGTCGTCGCAATCGATTATTGCGGCATCTGCCACTCGGACATCCATCAGGTGCGCGACGAGTGGGGTGGCTCCATGTACCCTATGGTTCCCGGCCACGAGATCGTCGGCCATGTCACAGCCGTCGGCGCTTCCGTAACCAAATTCAAGCCCGGCGATCTCGCCGGTGTCGGCGTCACCGTGGAAACCTGCATGGTCTGCGAAAATTGCAAAGCCGGCGCAGAACCCTACTGCACCAAAGGCATGGTTGGAACCTACAACGCCAAGACCTACGAAGGCGACATAACCTACGGAGGTTACGCAGACAATATCGTCGCTCCCGAGCATTACGTCTACACCATCTCTCCCAAGCTGGACCTCGCCGCGGTCGCGCCCCTGCTCTGCGCGGGCATCACCACCTACTCGCCCTTGCGCCACTGGGGCGTAGGCCCGAACAAAAAGGTGGGCGTCGTTGGACTCGGCGGCCTAGGTCACATGGGACTAAAATTCGCTCACTCGATGGGCGCACACGTCGTCCAGTTCACAACCTCCGAGAACAAGATCGACGACGCCAAAAAGCTAGGCGCCGACGAGGTCGTCATCAGCAAGGACGCAGCCGCCATGGCCAAGCACGCCGGCAGCTTCGACTTCATCCTGGACTGTGTTGCCGCTCCCCACGACATCAACGCCTACCTCGGACTGCTGCGTCTCGACGGCACCATCTGCCTCGTCGGCCTTCCCGACCAGCCGGTCGCCACCTCGCCTTTTGCCCTCGTCACCAACCGCCGCTCGCTCTCCGGTTCCATGATTGGCGGGATGAAAGAGACCCAGGACATGCTCGACTACTGCGCGGAAAAGAACATCGTCTCGGACATCGAACTCATTGGCTACGACCGCCTCGAGGAGGCCTATACCCGCGTCGTCAAAGGCGACGTAAAGTATCGCTTCGTCCTCGACGGTAAGACCCTAAAGGCCTAACCCCAGCCAGATCCCGAAGCGCTTCGCCTCACCGCACCGTGTCATCCCAGTGTGACGCGAAGCGCTTCGTCCTTCTGCAAATATCCCTTCCGCCGGAACCAATCCTCCATCGAGTCACGAAGCCGATCCAGCGGCACCCGATTGCCAATCTCAAGCACACCATCGCCCACCGGCAGCGTGTCATCAAAGACTGCATCATTCGTAAAGTTGCGCATGGCAAAATTGTCCAGCCACTTGATAGGGCAGGGAAGCGCCGCCCCTTCGCGACCCCCATACTCCACCGTGACTTTGCGTTGAAACATGATGTTGTCTCTAGACGAATTGCACAAACATAGGCGTATTGAGCGCAAACGATTTCGGCGTCTCCGCCAGCCGGCCTGTCGCAGGATCGTGTGCAAAGACTGTCACCGTCGACGTCCCCTGGTTCGCGCACAACAACCATCGGCGCGAAGGATCAAATGCGAAATGCCGTGTCGCGCCACCACCGCTAAATACTCGTTGCTGCTCCGTCAGCAATCCCGTCGAAGCATTCACCCGGTACACCACCAGCGAGTTCTCGCCCCTCGTATTTCCGTAAACAAACCGTCCATCAGGGCTGACCGCAATCTCGCAGCCGGTACTCCCCGGCAGCGCCGCCTGTGATGCCAGCGTGGAGGTCACACTGTCTTTCCGCAGCACAGGCGCGGGCGCCCCATTGTTGACGTTCCAGTCATAGAGGTCGATCGTGCAGTCGAGCTCATGAATGCAGTAAAGCCACAGACCATTTGGATGGAACGCCAGATGCCGAGGCCCCGATCCAGCCCGAGCGGCGAACCGCACTGGAGCCTCCATCGGACGCGCAGCCCCCGGATGAATGCGGAAGATTTCTATCGCATCTTCTCCCAGGTTGCACGCCAGCACAAACCGGTTGTCCGGCGAGATCACAGCGCAGTGCATATGCCCCGCTTCCTGCCGAGCCGTATTGGGTCCGAGCACCCCGCAAGCCGTGTTATTGCGGCAGTCGAAGAAGCCAGCACTGCGGAGTGCGCCCCCAGACCCAAGGCCAAACGCCGCAAGGCTCCCCCCGCCATAATTCGCGACGAAGGCATTATTCCCCGTCGCGTCAACGGACACGTAGCAGGGCCCATTCCCTCCGCTGCTCACCCGTTCCAATGGTGTTAGCATTGCGTTCCTCGGATCCAGCCGAAAGCTGCACAGTGCCCCATCCCCGGCGGGAGTTTCATTAACCGCATAAAGAATTGGGAGGAGTGGATGCTTCGCCAGAAAGCTGGGATGCTGGGTCGCCGCAGCGACTTCAATCCCACTCAGCTCGCCACTCTCAGCATTCCAGGCAGCGCGATAAATCCCTTTGTCCGTCCCGGTTCCGAGCAAAACCCACCGCGGATTACTAATAATCGGACTAGCCAGCGCGCGCAGTGCAAAGGGAAAAGCACTAGCCGAGGCTAGAAATTGCCGACGGCTAGTCGAATATCGGTTCGCGGTTTGAGTTCCCATCGAGTGATCAGATCCCATCGAGCCTAAGCGGATTCGGCGACCGTCTGCGGCTCGCCGGGTAGTTTGAAGTCGAATTCCCCGGGATGAGCATCGCGGTCGACGACGGGCAGGCTGGGCAGATTGGCGGTATGCCCCACTTCTTGCACCACCGCATTCACCTCGCGCAACACCTCACCCACAGTCATCGTGTACATCTCGCGTCCGTTGTCATACCCACTCTCGATTGCCTGCTTCAAGTAGCGGCCTGCTGCCTGCGCTGCCAGAAAATCGGTGATCACCTTGCCGTTCCGGCGTTTATGCTCGACCCACGCCAGGTTGGGCATAGCTATCCAAAGCGGTTTGCCGTTGACGGCAAATCGGATATCGGTCGCATCCGCATGGCGGGTCGCGATCGCCACGACCGTGCCTTTCCACACGCAGTGCAATTTCTCTGAGGTCCACCGGTCAATCGCTACAAAATCTTCATACATGACACTCTCAGGTTATTCGTACCGTGACATCGAAGCAAGCGGCGTCTGCATCAAAACGTCCTCGAATACCTGTTAATTTTGCCAGCACCTGCTAACCCTTGATCGTTTACTCTAGTCCAGTAGGTAGTCCCAAATACACAGAGCCCGAGAAAGCCTTCAGAAGATCTACCGACCCGCTTAAAAGGACATAACCGTGCGTAGACAACTCTCTCTACTCCTCCTATCCCTTCTCGCCTTTGCGCCGTTTGCCTACCCTCAGGCCCCTGCAGCTGCTCCAGCCAAACCGGCCCCGGCTCCGTCGACAGATGTCCTGATCTTCGCCAATGGGGACCGCCTGACCGGCAAGCTTGACAGTGTGACCGGTGGAAACGTCGTCTTCAACAGCGATATGGCCGGGACCGTCACCATCTCCATCGACAAGATCAAGGAGTTGAAGTCGGGCGCGGAGTTCGCCCTGCTCCGCAAAGGCGACCTGCCGGGCAAAACGCACGTGCCCGAGGGTTCGGTCGAGGTTGCAGAGGGAAAACTCACGATAACTCCATCTCCCAACGAGCCTCCCGCCGTTGTTCCTGCCGCGGATGTTAATTACCTCATCGATCGCGCGTCCTTCGATAAACAGATGAGTCATCACGCAGGCTTCCTCACCGGATGGAGCGGAAAGATCACCGGGGGCGCCAATATCGAGCGCTCCACAACCACGGGCACCACGTTCTACGCTGGCCTCAATTTGGTCCGCGCCATACCTACCGTGCCTTGGATGCTTCCCCGCAATCGCACTATCGTGAACGTCAACGAAGCCTACGGGAAATTATCTACCCCCGTCATCCCTCCCACCGTCCCCGCAACCCCCGCCAGCGTGGTGATCACCAACATCTTCCATGCCGACGCTGAACGCGACGAATACTTCAATCCACGCCTTTATGCCCTCGTCGACACCTCATTCGACCATAACTACGGACAGGGTCTCCAATTGCAGCAGGTCTATGGAGGTGGCATCGGCTACACCGCCATCAAGAGCCCCAAGCAGGAGCTTGATCTGAAGGCAGACATCCACTACATGAAGCAGTCTTATATCTCCACCACAGTCGATGGAGTTGTTACCACCACGCCATCGAACAATATCATTGGGACCACTCTTTTCGAGGGCTATACCCGCAATTTGCCTCGCAAGATGCTCTTCACCGAGTCCTTGAACTACCTTCCCGCGTGGAACGACTCCAAGGCGTATTCGGCGAATTTCAACGCGGCCCTGATCTTGCCCGTCTTCAAACGCCTCGCTGCCACCATCGCCGTTGCGGACAACTACCTCAATGACCCCGCGCAGTACTACAAGAAGAACTCCTTCCAGTTCATCGCCGGCGTTACCTATGTGCTCCCATAACGCGCTGAAAGGCGCGTTATGAGGTATTCGAAGGGGTCCGGGATGTTCTAATGGATAGAGCGAGCCTTATGGCCCGCAGTGTGTACGTTTAGGAGTTCGGAATTGATGTGTGATGTGCGGAAATTGGCAGTACGGTTGGTTCTCTCTGGAATGGCAGTTGGTCTGCTCGCCGGAGCCATCGCCCCAGCAAACGCCCAGACTGTGACCCAGACCCAGTCCAAAAAGAGAAAGCAAGAAACCCACGCCCGCCACGAGACCAATGCGACACGTCTCGCGCGCATCGAGCGGACCACCGAAGAGACCTACTCGCATCGGTGGGAGATATTCGGTGGAGGCGGCTATCTGCGTTTTCGCAGCGGCGAGTACCTCCGCAAGAATAATGAAATCAGCTGGGCGACGGCCGTCAACTACTATTTCAATCGAAAGTTTGCCGTGGTCGGTGATGCCCGTGGCTCTTTTGGTAATGCGCACGCCATCACAAACAACGAATATAACGTCTACGACCCGCAGATCAACGAGTACATGTTTATGGGTGGCGTGAGCTATCGGTTCGTGGCCAAAGAAAAATTTGCCGTGAGTGCCCAGGCCCTCGCGGGCACCAGCTGGGGTATCTTCTCCGGCGGTAGCAAAGGAATTCCAGCGACGGATCTCGGCTTGTGGGAGAGCGGCTTGCGCCCCGCGTATTCGCTCGGCGTGAGCGCGGACTACAACCTCTATCCCAATCTCGCGATCCGGTTCACTCCAACCTGGGTCGGGACCAACTTCGTGGGACCAAACGGCAGCACGATTCAAGACAATATTGGCTTCAACCTCGGCGTTATCTATCGTTTTGGCCGGCAATAGGATTCTGCTGCCTAAAACCTGGGGCACGCCTCCAGCCTCAAGCGTAAGATGGAGCTATGTCCAAAGGCTGGGAATCAAAGAGCGTCGAAGAGCAACAAGCCGATGCAGCCGCCCCGAGACCTGCCACCTCCGAGCTGGCAATCGAGGCAAAGCGAGCCGAAGCCGACCGCAAGCGCCGCCTTCAGGGTCTGGAAATGCAGCGGGAACGCGTTCTCTCCGAGCGCACCTCAAACCCTCACCGCCGCAGCGCCCTCGAGCTCGCACTCGCCACCATCGAGCGTGAACTCGAACAGCTCGGTTGGTCCATCAAGCTGTAGCCTGTCCATCAAGCCGTAGGCTGTCGCCTAGCTCCTTCGCGTCAGCACAAAGGGATTGGCCTGCGCCGTCGGTGTCAGCACAACGCTCTGAATGCTCACATGAGCCGGCCTGGTCGCCGCCCACACAATCGCGTCGGCGATATCCTCCGGCTGCAGCGGATCCACATTCTGATACGTCTTCGCTGCCCGTTCGGCATCTCCCCGAAACCGAACCTTGCTGAAGTCTGTCTCCACCATCCCTGGATCGATCGACGTCACCCGCACCGCCGTCCCATTGACATCAATCCGTAGGCCGTCCGATATGAATCGCTCCGCCGCTTTGGTCGCGCAGTAAACGCCGCCATTCGCATAAGCCATGTGCCCTGCGATCGAACCAAGGTTGATCACATGACCCTGATTGCGCGCCACCATTCCCGGCACAATCGCGCGTGTCACGTATAACAGGCCCTTCACGTTCGTGTCGATCATCTCTTCCCAGTTCTCAATATCGTCCTCATAAAGCTTTGTAAGGCCGCGGCTGAGCCCCGCGTTATTCACCAGCACATCAATCGATCGCCACGCCTCCGGCAACTCGTTCAGCACTCGCTTCACCGTCTCGCGATCGCGCACGTCAATCTCCAGCAGCAGCAGGTCCGCTGCGCCCGCATCCCGCAACTCCGCCTCCATCGCCTGCAGCCGCTCCAGCCGGCGGGCACACAACACCAGCTTCGCTCCGTGACGCGCAAACTCCATCGCCGTCGCCGCTCCGATCCCCGAGCTCGCTCCCGTTACAAAAACAATCTTGCCCTTCATCGAAGTGCTCACATACCCCTCCACGACTCCAATTATTCTTGCACGCCATAAAAGCACGAAGACCGCGAGCATCTCGCGGTCTTCGTCTGCTTCCGTGTTCTAAAGCTACTGAGGGTTGGTAGTAGGCGGCTCCGTGATGACAGGCTGCGTCGTCTGCACGCCGATTGCCGCGCCCGAAACGACCATATTCACGCGCCGATTCTGCCGACGCCCGTCCGCCGTGTCATTGGAAGCAACCGGATCAGCCTTTCCATAGCCAACCGAGGTAACGTTCCCCGCCGGTACGCCATTCTGGATCAGGAAATCGTGCACAGCGTTCGCACGGTTCTCGCTCAGCTTCTGGTTATAGCTATCGCTGCCTATCGAGTCCGTATAGCCCTCAACCTGGACCTTCAAGTCAGGATAAAGTTCCAGGATCGTCGACACCTTCGCCAACGCAATCTGCGCATTTGGCTTCAACGTGTACCGGCCAGTGTCGAACAGCACATCACCCAGATTAACCACCAGACCGCGCGCAGTCTCCGTAGTCTGCAGCACCGCGTTCAGCTGTGCACGCAGCTTCTCACGGTTCGCTGCTGCCTCGCGCTTGGCAGCCTCAACCTGATCCTGAGCCTGCGACGCCTGTGCGCGGGCATTTGCAGCTTCTGCGTCCGCTCTTGCCTTGGCCGCATCCGCCTGCGCTTTCGCTGCCTCCGCCTGCGCTTGCGCCGCAGCGGACGCTTCAGCGGCAGCTTTGGAGTTGCTCGCCCGTAGTTCCGCCTGCTGCGCTTGCTGCTGCGCCGCTACTTTCGCATCCTGGGCCTCTTGCTGACGTTGCTGTTCCTCTTTGCGCAGCGTCAAGATCCGCGCATCTTCCGCGCGCTGCGTCGCAGACCGCGCATACGTGAACTCCATCTTCACGTCGCGGTGCTTACTCGACTGGATATCCTGGGCATTCTGAAGGTCTGTCGCCACTTCCTTCATGATGTCCGGAGCATACTGATCTGCTCCCACAGACTTCGCAATTCGCTGCGCGTTATAAGCCTCGTAAAGAGCCAGCGGCGTGTGCTCCCGATCGGTAATGGGGAACTCCACCGTTTTCGATCCGGACGTGGGAGCGTAAAGCCCCTTAGGCAGCAGATGGTAGTGGATATTCACCTGCTGCAGTACGCCGTTCGTCTTATCCGTAAATACATTCTCCAACACCACTACATCGCTTGGCTGCGACACCGCATAGTACGGCTCGGCGGTAACGATCAAGCCAAACGCCTGAAATGAAGAGGTCACATTGAGGCTGGCTTTGTCGCCCGCCAGCTCCAACTCTCCCAGGTTTTGTGGACGTCCATCCGCAGAGATTGCCCATAGAACATAGGTCAGATATTCCGCACCAAAACCATTGGCTGGCGACAGGCCCTCAAAGTGCACCGAGATCTCGGTCTTGCCCGTCACCGAATTCACCTTGGCATCGCCGCGTGCACCGGGCAGCAGGTTGGTGCCCCTGAAACCAACATGGGTCGAACCGCTCCGATTGAAGTAGTTCACCGCATCCAGTTGCCGCTCCACTACCTTCACGTGGTAGACGTAAACGCCGTTCGGCCCTTGTGCAATAACCTCTCCGGTCTTTGCCCCCGGAGCCACCGTAGTCGGATTCGGCTCCTGCGCCACCGCGATCAATCCGAAACCGCCTAACAACAGAGCCATCGCCGGTACTGCCACTGCCATCTTCTTCGTCCACGTGCCTGACATCGTATCGTTCTCCTTAGACTCTCGCCGCCAAACTACATCCACGATCCACGGCATCTCTATTGCTTTAGAAAGTCGGATGCCCCGCTACGCGCAAAAGGTGTCCCCAGATAAATGTTCATAGCAGGCAACCTATTCTGCGCGCTGCAATTACATCAACCCTGCTCGCCTTCGGCTGTCTCAGATCATGAGGGCGTCCGTGGCAGTGTTGTGGGCTCCGACGGCGTTTACCGCCGAATATCTGTTGCAGAAGCCTTACTCGTCGCCAATCGTCCCTATAATCTAGCTGTTAAGAGAGCCAACGCGTGAGTGAATCGATCGTCGAAATCTTAGGGCTGCGCAAGGTCTACGCCGGCAAGAATCCCGTGACGGCCGTCGACGGCATCGACCTCCATGTGCCCTCCGGATTGATCTACGGTTTGCTTGGCCCCAACGGCGCCGGCAAGACCACCACCATCTCCATTGCCACGACCCGCGCGATTCCCACAGCCGGCTCAGTCAAAATCGCCGGCATCGACGTGGTCGCGCACCCCGCTCTGGCGCGCTGCGTCATCGGCGTCGTCCCGCAGTACAACACCCTCGATCGTTCCTGCACCGTCTTCGAAAATATCTACTTCCATTGCCGATACTTTGGGATGACCAAGCAAGCTGCCGCCCAGCGAACCGCTCAGCTGCTCGACCAGTTTCGCCTCAGCGATCGCGCCGCAGCGTATCCGCAAGCACTCAGCGGCGGCCTCGCGCAGCGCCTTCAGATTGCGCGCGCCATCGCCCATCATCCCAAGGTCCTCTTCCTCGATGAGCCCAGTGCCGGCCTCGATCCGCAGAGCCGCATCGCTATGTGGGACGCCGTCCAGGCCCTGCGCGGAGAAGGCATCACCGTCGTCCTCACCACGCATTACATGGAGGAGGCTGACGCAATCTGCGACCGCGTCGCCATCATCGACCACGGAAAAATTCTCATCGAAGACAGCCCCACCGCCCTCAAAGCCAGCGTGGGCGGAGACATCATCTACGACCTCCGCATGCACGGCGTCCGCGATAGCGGCTTGCTCGAAAAAAAGCTCGCCCTCATCGACGGAGTCACCCGCGTGGAAGTCATCGAAGGCGGACTCCGCGTCCTCGCCCGGGCCCAGGATGGCCTCCTTGCCAAGGTGGTCACCAAGGCCAACGAATATGGACTGCGCGACGTCACCACCACCGAGCCCAGCCTCGAAACTGTCTTCATCCGTCTTACCGGCAGAGATCTTCGTGAGTAACATGCAGAACAGGAACCGAATATGAGCGAAGCGATGACCAACAGCAACGACACAAAATTCGTCGTCTATACCCGCGCCTTCATCGGCCTGCTGCAGCGCGACTTCCGCGTGCTCACGCGCGAAATCGTCCCCTTCCTTATCCGCATCGCCATGAATCCGCTGCTATTCCTGTTCGTATTCACCTTCGTCATGCCTCATATGACCGGCGGTTCCAGTATGAGCCCGACCGCCGGCATGGCAGCCGCCGGTGGTGGCGGATTCGGCACCGTCCTTCTCCCCGGCCTCATGGCCGTCGCCATCATGTTCTCCGGCATCGCTGCCGTCGCCCTTCCCCTCGCGCAGGAGTTCGGCGTCACCCGCGAAATCGACGACCGCGTTATGTGCCCTCTTCCTATCGGCGCGGTCGCCATCGAGAAAATCGTCTTCTCCGCTATCCAAAGTATCTTCGCCGCTGCCGTGGTCTTCCCTCTGGCCTATTACATTCCCAGCACACCCGTCCTCGCGCACGTCCCCAGCTGGTGGTTTTTCATTGCAGTGCTCGTTCTCGCCAGCCTGCTCGCCGGAGCGCTCGGCCTCACCATCGGCACCTTCGTGCAACCGAAGCAGATCGGCCTCATCTTCGGTGTGGTCATCATGCCCATCACCTTTCTTGGCTGCGTCTACTATCCCTGGGCGGCGCTCTCCAGCATCAAGTGGCTGCAGATCGGCGTCCTCATCAATCCCATCGTCTACATCACCGAAGGCCTGCGAGCCGCCCTGACTCCCACCATCGGTCACATGCCTGACGCCACCATCCTCGCCATGCTGCTCTTCTTCTTCGTCCTGCTAACCCTGATGGGCCTGCGCGGTTTCGCCAATCGCGTCATCAGCTAATCACGAGCTCTCAGGGGATTAGCAGTGGGCTTCAGCCCACTGATTCACCCGCCAACGAAAATGGGCTTTAGCCCTGGGCTTTCTCCGCGCCCCGGCCTTTCCGCTCCATCTTGACGGCCAGGTCCTTCGCGATAAGGTCGCCATGGAACCGTCCGTTCTCGATAAAAATCTCATTCGTCCGTTCACCCGCTACCACCACGCCCGCCAGATAAATTCCCGGTACATTCGACTCCAGCGTCTCCGGATCGCACACCGGGCAGCGCGCATTCGCATCGTCCAGCTTCACCCCCAGCGACTCGATGAAGTGAAAGTCCGGATGATATCCCGTCAGCGCAAACACAAACTGGTTCGGAATCACCTTCGGCCCTCCCGGCGTCAGCAGCGTCACCGCATCCTCGGTAATCTCGCTCACCTCTGTCCGAAAATGCGCGACCACGTCCCCATCCTTAATCCGGTTTTCAATGTCCGGCTTAATCCAGTACTTAATGTGCCGATGCAGCTCCGCACCGCGATGCACCAGCGTCACCTTTGCTCCATGCCGCCACAGATCCAGGGCCGCAATCGCAGCCGAATTCTTGCCGCCAATCACCACCACATCCTGCCCAAAGTAAGGATGCGGCTCATGATAGTAATGCATCACCTTGGGAAGATTCTCGCCTGGAATATCCAGGTAATTCGGCAAGTCATAATAGCCGGTCGACACAATCAGTTTGCGCGCCTTGTGCACCAACTTACGGCCAAACTTGTCCGTGGCATGCACGCTGAAATCTCCATCTGAGCCCGTCACACGCTCCACCGTCTCGTACTGCCGCACGTCCAGCTTGTAATACTCGGCAACCTTCCGGTAGTACTCCAGCGCCTCTGATCGCGTCGGCTTCTGGTTCGGCGACGAGAACGGCATATCGCCAATCTCCAACAACTCCGGCGTCGTAAAAAACGTCATGTGCGCTGGGTAATGAAACAACGAATTCGTCAGGCAGCCTTTATCCACCAGCACCACGTTCAACCCAACCCTCTGCGCAGCGATGGCGCACGCCAATCCCGTCGGCCCCGCCCCGATCACAAGAACATCATGCTCGCTCACACCACTCATATCCTGTTCCATCCCTCGATTGTACGGATGCTCCCACCCACCCCCAGGATGTGGAACCAACCAACGCACAAAATCACTCCCCCGTTTTGCGTTGAAAGGGTAAAGTTACCCCATGGGGAAGCAGGCTCGTCCAGAGCGATCCGCAATCGGCCGTAGCGGCGAGGCCACCACTTGAGATCCACGATCCCCCTCCTGGCCGCGCTCCTCTTCCAGGCCGGTACCTTCCCCTCGGTCAGCAACGCGCCCGCGCCGCTCGCCGACCCGCAACACCTTCGCTACGTCCGCACCCTCACCGTTCCGCACAACGCCTCGGGCATCGCCTGCACCATACTCGACGCCAGCGTCTACGCCCACGCAGCCAGCCCCTCAGCCGACGATCTCCGCGTTTTCCGCACCGCCCCCCACACAAGACCTCAGGAAGTCCCCTTCGTCCTAAGCTACAGCGAAGCCCAGCCCACCGACGCCCAGACCGCAACCGTTCGCAACCGTGCTCTGCACAACGGCATCCTTTCCTTCGACCTCGACATGCCTCCGCGCCCCTACTCAGAAGTCGACCTCGACCTTGCCGCGCACAACTTCCTCGCCACCGCAGAAGTCACAGGCTCCGCTCTCGACAACGCCTCCAGCAAACCTCTAGGCGTCTTCACCCTCTTCGACCTCACAGACCGCCATCTCGCCCGCTCCACTTCACTCGCTCTCCAGGAATCCACCCTCCCTCATCTGCATGTCCTCCTCCACCTCCGAACCCCCGATGGCAAGCCCTTCCCGCATCCCGATCCCTCCATCATCCAGGGAGCAACCGTACCCGCCAGCCGCGAAGCCCAAACCCTCTACACCGCCGTCGCTTCCGCCTACAACACCGTCACCCAGCAGAATGCATCTTCCGTCGCCGAGCTCAACATACCGGCCCACCTTCCCGTGGAGCGCGTACAGTTCACCCTCGATCCGACCTACAAATCCGACTTCCTGCGCAACGTCGCCATCACCGCCGACGCAGACACTCATCAGCCTGATCAGCCGCAAGAGGCCATCGCCAGTCAGATCTGGCGCGTCACCCGTCCCGCCAACGCGAACACCGCCACCCCCGCGATCAATGACGCAAGGCTCTCATTCCCCGCCGTCATCGCCTCCAACCTGCACGATCCCGCCGCTATCCACATAGCGGTCAATAACGCAGACCAGCCGCCGCTCCCCATCCGCGCCGTCCAGTTGCAGATGCGTCAGCGCACCCTCTGCTTCGACGCCATCCCCAACTCCACCTTCACCCTCCGCTATGGTGACAATGACCTTCGCGCATCCGTCTATGACCTGGGGGATCTTGCAGCCCTGCCGGCCAAGCCGCTCATCGCAACCTTAGGATCGGAGGAGCTCAATCCCGGCTACATCCAGCGTCACGTTGCCAGCACGTACGACCAGCGCAACCCAAACCTCTTTTGGATCGCCCTGCTGGCCGCGATCGCAGTCCTCGGATCCTTCGTGAGCCGACAAGCAATGCGGCAGGGAAGGCGCAGGTAGAACACTTGAAACTCTTCACCCGCCATCGAGCAACCACGGCCGCCATCATCCTCTCCGCACTCATCGCAACCTGTGCCGCGCAGAGGCCAATCCCGTCCGAACTTCTCCCGGCGCGCAAAGCCCTCGAGGACAAGCACTATCAGCAAGCGGAAGATCTCTTCGCCGCTTACCTGAAATCCCATCCCAGCAACATCGATGCCCTGGAAGGCATCGGCGACGCCAAGCTCGGCCTCCACCAGTACGAAGCCGCAGAACTGCAATACCGCGCCGTAGTCGCCGCGCAGCCAGAATTCTGGCTCGCCCACAAGAATCTCGTCATCGTCGAAGCCGCGCTCGGCCGCTGGGACGAATTCGATCGCGAACGCGCCGTCCTCCGTGGTGCCCGCCAGCGCGGCGCGCCCGGCATCAGTACCCGCGAGAGCGATGTCATCGACGCGTTCGACGTGCACGACGAACACTGGATTGTCCGCGAATACTACGAGCCCGTCGGCCGCTCACTCACTCGCTACAACTTCGAATTCTTCGGCCCCGATGGTCGCGTCCGCGAGTACGTCTCACTCGAATCAGCGGACGCAGCCCGCTCTGCACTCAAGCCCAACACCAACGTCCTCATCGGCGTCGACCCCGGCACCGCACCAGTCATCACAGCCTTTGCCCTGAACTTCTACAATGGAAAATCCCACGGCACCATCAAGCTCTACCCCAAGGGCGAGCCCAGCTACGAGCGCGTTCGCACCGACCTCATCCGCTGGCTGCGCAATCGCTCCGCTCCCGCCTCACACTAACCGCGCTCCTACCGCAGCGTCGCGTCCACTTCTGAGAAGTAGCTCGGCGACTTCAGAATCTCGCGCGGCTTCGATCCGTCCGCCGGCCCCACCAATCCATCGCGCTCCATCATGTCGATCAGATGCGCCGCGCGTCCATAGCCAATGCGCAGACGCCGTTGCAGCAGGGAAGTCGACGCCTTCCCAAACTCAAACACCAGCCGCACCGCATCATCGAACAGCGCATCGTCTTCTGCGCTATCCTCGGCGCCGCCGCCCTCGCTGCTCTTCTCGTCCTTCGGCCCTTCCAGGAACCCGTGCACGTATTCCGCCTCGCCCTGCGCTCTCCAGAACGCCGTGACCGCTGCAATCTCTTTCTCCGTAACGAAGGGCGCATGCACGCGCTGCAGCCGCGAAGTCCCCGGCGGCAGAAACAACATATCGCCGCGACCCAGCAAGCTCTCCGCGCCATTCGAATCAATGATCGTCCGCGAATCCACCTTCGTCGCCAGCCGGAAGCTCATACGTGTCGGCACATTCGCCTTGATCAATCCCGTAATCACGTCCACCGACGGCCGCTGCGTAGCCAGCACCAAGTGGATTCCGACAGCCCGCGCCATCTGCGCCAACCGCGTAATCGCCTCTTCCACGTTAGCCCGATCCAGCATCATCAAATCCGCCAGCTCATCGATGATGATCATGATGTACGGCAACGGTTCCTGGTTCACATCCTCAAACAAATACTCGCTGCCATTCTCAAACAGCTTGTTGAACTGGTCGATATTGCGCACATGATTCGCAGCTAGCAGCTTCAACCTGCGCTCCATCTCGCGCACCGCATTTCTCAGCGCATTGGCCGCCAGTTTCGCCTCCGTAATGATCGGCGTAAACAAGTGCGGAATCCCTTCGTACATTCCCAGCTCAACCCGCTTCGGGTCCACCAAAATCATGCGTACCTGCTCCGGCGTCGATTTGAACAACACGCTCATAATCATCGCGTTGATCGCCACCGACTTACCTGATCCCGTCGATCCCGCGATCAATACATGCGGCATACTCGCCAGATCCCCAATCACAATCCGTCCGCTGATATCCTTGCCCAGCGCGATCGCCAGCTTGCTCTTGCTTTGCGCGAAGTTCTCGCACTCCACCACATCGCGCAGCCAGATCGTCTCGCGCTCATGGTTAGGAACCTGTATCCCAACAGTAGACTTGCCCGGCATGCGCTCAATCAAAATCGACTCCGCCGCCATAGCCAAACAAAGATCATCCGCCAGCCCCGTCACGCGCGAGTACTTCACCCCCGCATCCGGGCGAAACTCAAACGTCGTCACCACCGGCCCGGGATTGATCTGCTCAACGCTGCCATCCACGCCAAACTCGCCGCACTTCTCCACCAGCACCCGAGCCTCTTCACGCAGTTCGTTCTCCCGCACTTGCGCATGCTCTTCAGACTTGAACAGAAGCGAACTCGGCGGCAATTTATATCCCCGCACCGACTTCGGCACAATCGCCACCGCCTGCATATCCGCATCCGCGCGTTTGCCAAACGCAATATTCTGCGCCGCAATGTCCTGCATCGGCGAAGGCATCGGCGGCAACGCTACCGGCTTTGGAGCCCGCGCCGGCGGTGGCTCCGGCATCGACACATGCGAAGTCTTCGGCATCGACAAAATCGGCGCCGGCGTCCGCCGCTCCGGCGAATCCAGCCATCCATCATCTTCCTGCGCATTCGCAGACATCGCCTCAGCATCCGCGAACGGCAGCACCTCCGTCGGGGCGTTCCGCAGTGGCGCCGCCGCCGCCGCCAGTTGCGCAGCATAGGGTGCCGCCGCCGCCGCCGCCACGTGCAGTCCCGTCATCGGAGCAGCGTCCACCAATGTACGCGGCATCGTCTGCCATACCGACACCGGCTCCCCGCTCGCTCCAGGCGCCTGCCCAAGGCCCGCCGCATCTTCCTCTTCCTGCCGCCGCTTGCGCCGCCCAAACCATCCAAAGAAGCTCGAGAGTAATGTGCCATTCTGAGTCCCCTCGTCGCCTTCGTTCGCCTCCTGCCTGCGCGCCATAGCCGCCGCGATCTCGCGCTTGGAAGCAAACGCCTCGTCGAACTCCTCATCCTCCGCACCGCGCCGCTTGCTCTTCCACGCCGCATAGCGATCACTCAAGCTCTGCAAAAATCCGAAGTGCGCCGTGAACCAAACGCCCGCATTCGCCAGCAGAAACGACGTCGTCAGGTAAAGCGACAGCGCAACCATCAGGCTGCACACGATCATCGCGCCCGGATAGTTCACGAAGTGAATCAGGCCGCCAGCGAGGATCGTCCCCCCAATGCCAGCGATCGGCAGCGCATGCCGCCACAACAACTCGCCCGGCATCATGGAGATCAGCGCCGGCGCAAAGATGAGCCAAAGCACAATCCCGACGAGCTTCGTCTTCGTCGACCCCACGCGCTGCGACCGCATCCACGAAACGCCAATCCTCACCATCGCCAGCGGCACAAAGAAGATCGCGATCCCCACCGTCTGCAACAGCAGGTCAGCCACATAGGCCCCCACCAGCCCCGTCCAGTTGTGAGCCAGCCGCGTGCCCGCACCTCCGCCCACCGTGTTGAACGATGGATCGGACGGCGTATAGCTGACCAACGCAAGCAGCAGCAAGCCGGCGGCAACCAGCACAATCAAGCCGAGCATCTCGTTCAGACGACGGCTACGGGTTGGCGAGTAAATGAGTCTCTGGGGCTTCATAGGGGTTGGGTACGCGGTCGAGCTCACGCCTGCGGGTCGTACCGCGCGGGCGCTTTGCTGCGAATAACCGAACAACCAGAGCAAATTTATTGTTCCATAGCGCGCTGTGCGGTGCGCAACCTCACAAAGTGGAACCACACTGGTGACCCTCACGTGTCCCGCACAAAATCCGCTCTCCAGCCGATTTTTCGTTCCCAGTCAACGCAGCCAGCCCCTTCCGCATCTAGTGATAGGTCGGGGTTGGTGAGGATTGTGCCGAACTTGAACCTCAGACGCGTAGAGGTAGGGGAGCAGGATTTTCGCGATTTCTCCCGCTTGCCGCCGACGAAGGAGAATCGCACCCAATCGGCGGACCCCACCCGCGCAACCCCATGGCTTCTGGCCAGGAAGGATTTTATGTCAACCAATACTGTGGACGGATCGACTAAGAACAAAGAGATGGAGACTGTTCTCCTCGACCTCGTCAAGACCCTCGAGGACAGCCAGAAGGGTTTTGCCGACATCGGCGACCACCTCAAGGACATCTCCCTCAAGCGCTTCTTCCTCGCCGAGAGTCTCAAGCGCGCGAACTTCCGCGCCGAGCTCGAGAATGAGCTGCACCGCGCCGGCATGGCGGACGTGAAGGAGTCCGGCACCGTCTCCGGCGCCATCCATCGCACCTGGGGCGACCTCAAAGCGAAGCTCGGCGGCAGCGATCACGGCCTCCTCGAGACCGCCGAACAGGGAGAAGATGAAGCCAAGAAAGCTTACGAAAAGGCTCTCGATCACGACCTCCCTCTACCGATCCGCGAACTCCTTGTAGAGCAGCAGGAGCAGATCCTCGCTTCCCATGATTTCGTAAAAGCCAGCCGCGACGCCTCAGCAGCCAAGTAACCAACGAATCACAACTGTTCCTGCGTTCCCAAACGTATGGAGTCAACCATGCGGCTCGGACGCGTACTAATGGCCGGATTGTATGTAGCAGCAGGCGTGGGTCACTTCATCGTGACCCGCGTCTACGTGCAAATCGTGCCCGACTATCTTCCAGCCCACCACGAGATTGTCCTTCTTAGCGGAGCAGCAGAAATTGCCGGCGGCATCGGCGTCCTATATCCCCCAACCCGCCGCGCTGCAGCCTGGGGCATCATCCTTCTTCTCATCGCGGTCTTCCCCGCGAATCTCTGGATGGCCCAACACCCCGAGCGCTTCCCCAACATCCCCCTTTGGATCCTGTGGCTTCGTCTCCCACTCCAGCTACCGCTGATCTGGTGGGCATGGCAATACACCAAACCCGAAGCCACACCCCTCAGCCTGGAAGATCCCACCGAACCCTTGGCCGCTCAGTAGCCCAGGTGGTACAGGTAAAACACTACGCCTGACGCCACCAGGCAATAAATCCCAAACAGATACCACCGCCCATGCTCCAGCCACGAGCTAAGCCAGCGCAGCGCCGCCAATCCCGCAACAAACGACAACACCATCCCCAGCAACGCAGCCACAATGCTCCCATGCAGATCGAGCGGCAGCCCCGCAAGATCGGCCACATGCTTTGCCTTCAGCAACCGCTCTGCCTCACGAGCAATCGCCAGCGGTGTAATGATCACGGCCAGCGCAAAGCTAAATCGCTCCGCCCGCTGCCGATTCGCCCCCGCCAGCAAACCCGTTGAAATCGTCGCGCCCGACCGCGAAAATCCGCGGAAGGGAAGACACAGTCCCTGGATCGCGCCCATCCATCCAGCCTGCGCAAACGTCACGTTGTCGCCACTCAGCACAATCGAGCGCTCATACTCAGGCCGAGCCGTCGCACTCTTTGCCTCCCCGCGCTCCCTTAGCCCCGCAATCAAAATCAGCACACCCGCCGCCAGCAGCGCAGGCGCGATCAGATCCAGCCGCGAGAACAGCATCTCGATCTCACCCTTGGAATGTCCCTTGAACGCCGTCCGCTCAATGATCTCGATGATCGGATACCCCACCACCCCGGTGAGCACGGTTGCCCACGCCGCCCGCACCAAAAAGCGCTTCATCGCATGCGCGGTCGTAAAGTACGCCTGCTTCCATTGCGACCAGAAATAAAAGATCACGGCGAACATCGTCCCGGTATGCAGCATCACCAGCACTAGTGTCATCTGCGGCGACGAAGGATCAAGCCCCAACAGTTTTTCCGCAACCACCACATGCGCCGAGCTCGATACCGGTAACAGTTCCGCAAGGCCCTGCACGACGGCCAAAATTAAGACTTTAAGCAAAGAAGGCATGCCTCGATTCTACCCTGCGATGCCCGCGCTTGAACCCTCAATCAACCCACCGCATCTTAACCCTTCATGAAAACCATCACGCTCGAAGAACACTTCGTTACATCCGACTTCCTCAAGGCCACCGGGGCCTACGGCCAGTCCGTTCCCGAGCCCATGCGCGCCATCCGCGACAAACTCCTCGACCTCGGCGACGGCCGCATCGCTGCTATGGACGAAGGCGGCATCACCCTCCAGCTCCTCTCGCTCGCCGCCATGGGCATCGACGACCTCGCCCCCGCCAATCAGACTGCCGTCTTCCATGACGTCAACGATGAACTGGCCGCCGCCGTACGCGCTCACCCCGATCGCTTCGCCGGCTTCGCCACCCCAGCCCTCAAAGAACCCGCCGCCGCCGTCAAAGAACTAGAACGCTGCATCCGCGACCTCGGCTTCAAAGGCCTCTACGTCAACGGCACCACCGACGGCAAATTTTTCGACGCCCCTGAATTCTTCCCAATCCTCGAAGCCGCTGAAGCCCTCAACGTTCCGCTCTATCTCCATCCCGCGCCCCCATCCCCCATCATCCAGAAGGCCTACTACTCCGATCTCCCCGGCGACACCGGCATGCTTCTCTCCATCGCAGGCTGGGGCTGGCACGCCGAACTCGGCCTCCATCTCCTGCGCCTCATCGTCTCGGGGGTCTTCGATCGCCTGCCCAACCTCCAGGTCATCGTCGGCCACATGGGCGAAGGCGTCCCCTACGCGCTTGCGCGCTCCAACGGCATCCTCTCCGCCGCCGCCAAAAATCTAAAGCGCAGCGTCACCGAGACTATCCTCGCCCAAGTCCACATCACCACCAGCGGCTACTTCACGCGCCCACCCTTCGACTGCGCACGCCAAGTCCTCGGCCTCGATCACCTGATGTATTCAGTCGACTATCCCTTCAGCCCCAACACCCGCGGCCAGGATTTCCTCGCCACCCTGGCGCTATCCACCGCCGAGATGGAAGCCTTCACCCACGGCAACGCCGAGCGCCTACTCCGCCTCTAGCAGTTTTGATGAAATTGTGCGCTGTCCTCGAAGGGGCACGGCTTTAGCCGTGCCGCCAGTGCTGATTGAGCGTCGCGGCTTCAGCCGCTGAGGTAAGCTCTCGGCCCGGGCTCGCCTCTCTCAACGAGCCTCTAGTTCTGCCCGCAACGCCGGCTCCAAATTCCCGCCCGACACAATCGCAACCACCTTTCGCACCTTCGGCAACTCTTCCGCATGGAACAGCACAGCCGCAAGCGTCACCGCGCCTGAAGGCTCAGGCACAATCTTGGTCGCGGCCAGAATCACCTTCGCAGCCGTACGAATTTCCTCCTCGCTGATCGTGACAATCCCATCCACGAAGCGAAGAATATGCTCGAAGTTCAGCGTCCCCAGCGACTGCGTCCTCAACCCATCGCACAGAGATCGCGTCGTCTTCTCTGCCGGCCACTCCACCAGCGTCTTCGTCCGGAAAGACTCGGCGGCATCGGCGGCAAGCTCCGGCTCGCATCCCCACACCTGCGGCGCCGCGATCCCCGCGGCCTCAGCCGTCAGCTTAATTCCCGTAGCCACACCCGACAACAAACCTCCGCCAGACACCGGCGACAGCACCAGCTCCACGCCCGGCAGCTGCTCAAGAATCTCCACTCCGCACGTAGCCTGTCCCGCAATAATCGCCGCATTGTCATACGGCGGCACAATCGTGTATCCATGCAGCGCGGCAAGTTCTTCCGCCTTTTCGCGCCGCTCACTGCTAGCCGTCCCGACCAGCACAATCTCCCCGCCCAGCGCAATCGTCGCCTGCCGCTTAATCTCAGGAGCATTCGACGGCATCACGATCACCGCCTTCGCTCCCAGCGCCCGCGCCGCATACGCCACACCCTGCGCATGGTTGCCAGACGAGTACGTAATCACCCCACGCTTCAACTCCTCCGCCGAGAGCTGCGCAATCTTGTTGTATGCGCCCCGCAACTTGAAGCTCCCAATCGGCTGTGCCGACTCGTCCTTCAAATAGATTTCGGGCATCTTCTCTGCCAGCTCCCGAAACCCCGCCAGGCGCAACCGCGCGCGACTAAGCCGCACCAGCGGCGTACGAACGGCAACAGCCGCAATCCGGGCCTTCGCCCCCTCAATATCCCCAAGCCCAATCAAGTCAGCCATGTCTCTATCTATTCTAGTGGTGCAACGTCGGCATGGTCGATTAGGAGCCGTGAAGAGACTGCCGAATATGCAGCAGCAGCGCAATCATTACCGCAGCCAGGATCGCGAGCACAATTATCCCCGCAATGAAGATCATCCAGAGTCGCGCCATCCGCGCCTCCATCCCCCTGATGCGCTCATCGAGCGCCTCGCTCGCCATCCGCGCCGAATGCGACTCTGCCGCAATGCGCTCCAGCGCCTCGCTCTGCTCTGTGAGTTGTTGCAGGATGCCTGCTTGCGTTTCCGTGAGCCGCGTCACGTCGCCGTGCATACGCTCGCCCGTCAGCGCCAGCTCCCCACGTAGTCGCTCGCCCATCTCATCCAACGCGCGCCGCTGTGATTTCCCGTTATCGGCCTTCGACTGCAGATACCGGTCCGCGACCGGCGCCAGCCGCGTCACATGCGGAGCGAGTTTCAGTAGTTGCACCAAGACTGGCCACATGCGGAGATTGTAGCGGTATTACGGAGCGGTCGCCGCACCCGTTCCTCCCCGCCGCAGGAAATCGGTAAACAGTTTCGCAATCGTCAACACCAGGATCGCCGAAATAATACACATCGAGTACAGGCAGTAAATGCACCACTTCTCGATCACGTACGCCTCGAGAAACGACAGAAACGCCGCGCACGCAAATCCAATCTCCGCCGCCTGCAGCGTCAGCCAGTATTGCTTGCTCAGCGCCAGCCCCGCAATCAGCGCGTAGCCAAGAATGCCAATCATCGCCACCGGTATATGGATCTTCCCCGAGTGATCGGGCTCATCAAACCCAATCGGCGGAAACACCGCATAGCGCCCATGATTCACCGCACCGCAGTCGAACTTCTCCGTCACCGCACACGGTGGCGCATCCGCCGGATTCTGGTTGTGGATTCTTAAAGCGAGCACGGAATCGAAGATGCCGGCGAGTGCGAGGATCGCGATCAGATAGCGCATAGCAGCTTCATTGTAAGAGACTCTGCTTCCCGCAGGCCAAGAACTCTCCGAATACCGCCAAAATCAAAAAGGGCGAAGGCAACAGCCTTCGCCCTCAAAACAGGGGCCCGCGTTCTCTTTACTCCTACTCGATGCGGAAGTTAACCGTCATCTCGATCGGCACAGCGTTTCCATTCAAAGTAGCTGGCTTGAAGCGATACTGGCTCGCCGCCGCAAGGATCGCTTGGTCCGTGAACTTGTCGCTGGACTCAACAACCTTCAAGTCAGTAGGTTTGCCGGACGCGTCGATCGTCATCGCAACGCGCACAACGCGATCTTCCGGTCCAGTACTTTGCAGAATTTGTTCGCGATTAACATCCACCGAGTGCACAAGCACCGGTGCCGTGACGCCGGACGAAACTCGAACGACGGTTGGGCTTGCGCTATGGTCTGCAGTCTTGATCCCAGCAAATGCAGTAGGCTGCACGTTGCTCGATTCAAGAGTGGGCGTAGATCCGGGCTGAGCAGACGACTTCACCTGTCCATGCATCATCAAAGGTGAGATCGCGAGGATGGCCAACATAGTACGCTTCATAGGATTAACCTCAATGGGTAAGAGTACCCGTCATCAATCTATCCTCTGGAAGATACGATTGTCAAAATATTTCCTAAGTCCATCAAAACGCAAACACACTCTCTGCCTCCCACCTAACCCTCACGTCGCACACCCTCTTCCCCTACACTGGTTACAAGCGCATCGCGCACCACGTTAGGGAGATGTCATCCATGCAGGCAGTCGAAGAAAATTCCAAATCGTCCGAGTCAGCAACTCATCTCATCTCCGATCCACTCCACATCTGGACCGATCTCGCCGACGCCACCGCCGCCAACGCCTGGGTCGAGCATCACCTCGCAACCTCCCGCGCCTGCATCGCCGACCTCCTCGCCGTCACCAACGCCCGCACCGTCGACAACACCCTCGTCCCCTACGATCGCGCCTGCTGGCATCTCCGCATGGCCGGCAGCCAGAGCGGTGTCATGTTCATGGTTCATCCCCTCGCCGACGTCCGCGACGCAGCCCAGGAACTCTCCCAGGTCATCGGCGCCGAGAGCGTAGCCCTCAGCCTCAACCGCGACGTCTACCAGGCCCTCGCCGCACTCAACACGTCTCTCACCGGCGCGCCCGCATCCGCCGATCCCGCAACGCTCTATTACCTCGACCGCGCCCTCCTCGGCTACCGTCTCTCCGGCGTCGACAAAGACGAGCCCACCCGCGATCGCATCCGCGCTCTTGCCGACACGATGACGCAGCTCAGCATGACCTTCAGCCGCGCTGTCCAGGACGACGTCCGCCAAATACCCGTCGACAATCCCGACGACCTCCTCGGCCTCCCACACGACTACCTCACCCGCCACGGCGTCCACCCCGCCAAAGCCAGTGACGACGGTCCCTATCTCACAGCCGACGCCCCCGTAGTCCTCACCACCGATCCCCCCGAGATGGCGCCCATCATGACCTACGCCATCAACCCTCAGCTCCGCCGCCGCATGTATCTCGCCTACAACGACCGCGCCTACCCCGCCAACAAGCAGGTCCTCCTCGACCTCCTCTCTGCGCGCGAAGAGATGGCCAAGCTGCTAGGCTTCCGCAGCTGGGCCGACCTCGCCACCGTCGACCAGATGATGGGCTCCGCCGCCAACATGCGCACCTTCCTAAACGAAGTCGAAGCCGCCGCCCTCGAAACCGCGAAGCAGGAATTTGCCGAACTAGAAGCCTTCGTCCTCGAACGCGATCCCAACGCCCTCCCGTTAACCCTCAGCGACGCTCGCTTCTGGGAAGAACAATATCGCCGCGCCCGCTACGACTTCGACTCGCAGTCCGTCCGTCCCTACTTCCCGTATGAGCAGGTAGAAGCCGGCATCCTCACCACCGCCGGCAAACTCTTCGGTGTAACCTTCGCGCGCGCAGAAGACGCCATCGTCTGGGCCCCCGGCGTCAAAGCCTTCAACGTCCTCGACAACGACGCAACCTCACCCACGCACAACCAACCCATCGGTCGTATCTATCTCGACATGCATCCCCGCGAGGGCAAGAGCAAATGGTTCAGTGAGTGCTCCCTAATCAGCGGCGTCCTAAACCACCAACTCCCCGAAGCCTCCCTCGTCTGCAACTTCCCGCAACCTTCCCCCGACGACCCCGGCCTCCTGCAATACTCTGACGTCGTCACCTGCTTCCACGAGTTCGGTCACCTCATGCACGAGGTCCTAGGCGGTCGCCAGCGCTGGGCGGGCCAATCCGGCATCTCCACGGAAGGCGATTTCGTCGAAGTCCCCTCCCAGATGCTCGAAGAGTTCTTCGAAGACCCCGAGCTAGTCCGCACCTTCGCCCGCCACTACAAAACCGGCGAGCCCATCCCCCACGACGTCTTCGCCCGCATGGTCCGAGCCAGCGCCCACGGCCGCGCCCTCGCCACCCTCACCCAAGTCATGTACGCCACCTACTCGCTCGACACCCACGACAAGTTAGCCGCCGACCTCGACCTCGATGCGCTCCTCCGCGCCGGCTACGACCGCTTCTCCAGCTACGAGTTCGTCGATGGCAATCGCATGTACTCCGCCTTCACCCACCTCGTCGGCTACACCTCCAACTACTACACCTACCTCTACGACAAGGTGATGGCCCTCGAGTTCTTCGCACAGTTCGACCCCACCAATCTCATCGAAGGCCCCACCGCCCTCCGCTATCGTCGCGAAGTCCTCGAGCCCGGCGGCTCCAAACCAGCCCGCGATTTAGTCGCAGCCTTCTTAGGCCGGGAAGTAAGCATGTCCGCCCTAAAACAGTGGATTGGCCGCGAATTCGACTCGCAATAGATTTGCTCTGGCTTTTGTTTTTCTGGCTGTCATTCCGCAGCGCAGCGAAGGAATCTGCTTCTCCACCGACGCTCTGAGACAAGCGGAGCACCGCTCAACAAAATATGATCTGCTTCTGAGATAGGCCGGGACTTTAGTCCCGGCAATAAACAGCAATGAGGAACAGGGCTTTAGCCCCTGGGACAAATCCCACCCGCTACCGCGACTTCGCCTTGCCCTTAGCCTTCACCGCCGCCTTCACCGGGGGCTTCCTCCGCACCGGCTTCGCAGGCGCCGCTTTACGCACGGGAGCAGCCTTCCGCACCGGAGCCTTCGCCGCACTCTTCACCACCGGCTTCTGCTTCACCGCAACCGCCGCAGCCTTCGCTTTCACCGGAGCCGCCACGGGAGCAGGCTTCTCCTTTGCCACGACCGCCGGCTCAACCTTTACCGCCGCTACGTGCGCAGCAGGCGTCTCTGCCGAACCCTCAGCACCCTGCCGCAACGAGTGCACCACCACCCGCAACATCTCTTCCTCCGGCGCCGGCTTACCCGTCCAAATCTCGAACTGGCGCGCCCCCTGTTGCACAAACATCTCCACGCCCGTGATCACGGCAATACCCTTCTGCCGAGCCATCCGTAGCAGCGGCGTCTCGATCGGGTTATAGACCAGGTCAAACACATACCGCGCATTGATCTCGTTGGCTTCCAGCGGCGACACTGGAACACTCTTCGCCCCCGGCTTCACGATCCCAGCCATCCCCACCGGCGTAGCGTTGATGATCACATCGAACTGCGTCTTCGCCACCACGTCGCGCTTGATCGCCTTCGCACCTGACTGCCGCGCCAGCTTCTGCGCAGTCTCCGGCGTGCGATTCAAGATGTACACTTCCGCGCCCTTGTCACTACAACCAAACACCGCAGCGCGCGCCGCACCACCCGCACCCAACACCAGCACCTTCGCGCCCTTCAATTGCAGCCGCCGCTCCAGCGGAGCCACAATACCCGCAACGTCGGTATTGAACCCGTAGAACTTCCCATCCTGCGCACGCAGAATCGTGTTCACCGCGCCAATCTTTGCCGACAGCGCATCCGTCCGCTCCAGCAACGGCATCACATCCTGCTTCAGCGGCATCGTGATGCTCATGCCCTGGATCGGCACCTCGCGCGCCAGCTTGAAAAGATCTTCCGCCTTCGACGTTTGCAGCCCCAGGTAGACAGCATTCACCGTCTCGCGCCGGAACGCCGTATTCATCATCAGCGGCGACAGCGAGCTCTTGATCGGATTGCCCGCAACGCCATAAATCTTCGTCGCCGCATCCACCTGGTCCACGCGGTAGGTCTCGAGCAGAGTGCGCGCTGCAATCTGTCCGGGCCCGGTTTCTTCACCGAGGGTCGCGGCAGCGAACGTAAACGCCGACCCCGCCCTCAGTCCAAGCACGCGCGAAATAATTCCCGCCTCGCCCATGCAGATCCCGACCACACTGGAATTGCTCTCGTCCTCAACCCGCTCCAAAAACTTCATCAGCGTCAGGTTGTCCGACAGCGACCGAGCCGTTGGCACGATCTTAATGAAGTCTGAACCGAATGGCTTGATCCGCCGATACACCGCATCCAATTCCTTGGTCGCGTGGAAATCGTGGTGGCTGATGATCACCGCCGCCCCCGCCTCGCGCAACTGGCTCATTGTGTTCTTGGGCAGCTTCTCGATCGACTCCAACTCGATATCGACCAGGTGGAACCCCGCCGCCGCGGCCTTCAACAAAATCTCTAGCTCTGCCGACTTTGATCCGTCGAACCGCCCGCCATTATCCTTCAGCCGGCAAGTAGCAATCGCCGTCGCCGCACCATTCTCCACCAGAAACTGCTTCAGTGCTGGCAGTGCCGCCGCCGGCTTCGCCAGATAATCCAACCGGAATTCCAGAAAGCTGGACTCTTTCAGTACTTCCGTGGCCTTCTCGATCATCTCGTTCGGAGATGTTCCGATGACGGCCACACAGATCTTTCCAATGCGGGAGCGAAGTAGGTGCGAGGCGATTTGAGTTGAATTATTCATGCTGCAGTCGCGGTATGATAAACGCCGATCTCTCTCAATTGCAATAGGTTGGCTGTGATTATTCAGTTGAAAGCCCAAAAATCCCGAAGCCGCACACGCCAGCTTTGCCCACATGGAACGGGAATCTCTTCATTCGATGCCGATGGGGAAGTTCATGGACTTTCTACTTCACACACTGCGCGATTGGACGTTCAGGGCCGGGGAAGGTTGCAATCAGCATCTGATTTCCCTGCAAAGTCTCACGAATTCTTCGAATCCCCTCAATTTGTGCAACCAATATTCACTCTCGAGCGTCTGATTTAACAACTGAGAGGCTATTCAATCTGTCCTACCTGCAGTAAGCTCCTCCTCTTTGCCCTTTTTTTGGGCGACCCCCCGGTTATTCCTCAGTTAATCCCCTCCCCAAAGCCTCTCAAGGGCCCGCCAGAAAGCGGGCCCGAAACTTTTAACTCCTACATATCTTCCTCGCCGCAATTCTCAAATTCATTTTCTCGCCGCAATTCCCACCTTTTACCTGCGATTCTTTTTGCCGTCATTCTTTCTTGCTGTAATTCTTTTGCTTTTCTGGCTGTCATTCTGAGCCGAAGGCGAAGAACCTTCTGTCTCCGGTTCTTATCGCACCAACTCCGTCACCACACCAAAGATGCGGGCGGCTCTCCCCACGTAGACTCTCCCGAGTGCCGAAAGACCCACGGTAAAATCACCCTGTGAGTCGTCCAAAGATCCCGCAGCGCAAGGCCATCAACCCGTCACCCAACCTGGACGCAACCTTCGCCGCAGTCGGCCTCACCCAAGGCCGCCGCCGTTCAAGCACCACTACCTCATCTACCTCGAAATCCTCCCCACCCGACACACCGCGCCGCCCCAGCCCCGGCCTGGTCACCATTCCAGCCTGGAACAAGTACCCGTGGCTCGTCGCCGGCTTCAGCACTCGCCAAGGTGGTCTCTCCACCGCCTACGCCGCCGGCGGCCCTCCCGAACAAAACCTCGGCTACACCCCACAGGACGACCCCGCCACCATCCTCGCCGCCCGCCAGCGCCTCGTCGCAACTCTCACCAAATCTCGCAAGCCCTCACCCGACCTCATCACCATCCGCCAATGCCACACCGGCATCATCCAACGCGTAAACCGAGCCGACTTCCCACTCACCACCTCCGACGGCAAAGCCCTACTCCGCGGTGACGCACTCTACACCCGCGACCCGAACATCCTTCTCGGCATCCTCACGGCCGACTGCGTCCCCGTCCTCATCGCCGACACCCGCACCCACGCCGTCGCCGCCTTCCACGCCGGCTGGCGCGGCACTCTCGCCCGCATCGTCGAGCGCGGCATCGGCACCCTTCGCCGCGACTTCGGCTCCCGCCCCCAGGACCTCATCGCGGCCATCGGCCCTTCTATCGGCGACTGCTGTTTCGCCGTCGGAGAAGAAGTTCGCCACGAGTTCGAAAGCCAGTTCGCCTACGCTCCCTCGCTCTTCTCCGAGGTCTACGACTCCGACCCCATCCGCGAAAAATATCCCATGCTCTTCCTAACAGCCCGAGCCCCCGGCCACTCCAACCTAGGCCCCCAAATCCACCTCAACCTATGCGAAGCGAACCGCCGCCAACTCCTGGCCGCCGGCCTCCGCGCCTCCTCCATCACCACCATCGCCCACTGCACGGCCTGCACCCGCCTCCGCGACGGCCGCCGAAAATACTTCAGCCACCGCGCCGAACAAGGCTTCACCGGCCGCATGCTAAGCCTCATCGGCACCACCACCAGGTAGCAGTATTTCCCCCGCGAACTCCGTCATCTCGACCGGAGCGCGCAAGCGCGTAGCGGAGAGACCCCTGTATTGGTCGTTGCTCTCGCAGTTGCTCTTGTTCTTGCCGTTGCCTCTGAGATAGGTCCGGGCTTCAGCCCGGACATTCAACAGCCCACAACCGCCCGGCTTTAGCCCCTGGGACATCCTTGCCGTTGCCCCACGACCACCTACGCCTTACACAACTCCAACAGCAACTCCTCGCGATGCTCCAGCGCGAACTGATCCATCATCTTCAAACTCCGCAAATAAGCCACCACTCCCGCCGCCGCGAACACCGCAAAGATCGGCACCAGCGCCCACAGCGCATGCAACCAGAAGCACAAAAAGAAAATCCCCGTCGCCACACCCGACGACACCAGCATCACCGCCATCGCAATCAGGCCGCTGACCTGCGACGCCTGTCGCCGCATCATCTTCTGCAGATCCATCTTCTTCGGCGAAGTAATCGACCGCTGGTTGCCGAAGATCATATTCACCGCCAGCGTTCCCACCGCCCACAGCACTGCCGCCAGCGCCGTCTGCAACGAAGGCACCCCGGCCATATAGCTGATGATCACGAAGACTAGCAGTATCTCCACCGCCGCCATCAGCGATCCCAGCAGGTTCTTCGCCAGTAGAATATCCCGCATCCTCACCGGCGCCATAAAGTAAAGCTGCGCACCCGTCGTCTCCATCCCCAGCGAGTTGTAGCTCAGCGGGCAGATTGCCAGCAGCGTATACGCCACCGCCGCCGGAAACACCCACATCGACCCCGTGCTCGACCGCGTTGCAAACTTGCCCGCAAAAATCAGCACCAGGAAGATCGGCATCACAAGCCCATACAGAATTCCCGTATTCCGTCGCACATACAAAATTTCCTTGCCCAGCACGGCCTCAATCACCGACCACACCCTAGCTCCGCCAGCAAGCGCAGATTCGCTCGTAGCAGCCGCAGTCGTTCCCATCGCCGCCGCACTTACGGGAGCAACCGCCGTCCCACCCGAAACCCTCACCGCCTTCGTCGTCTTCCGCGCCACCGCACTCGCCGCATCCGACAGATTCTCTCCGCGAAACTCCGTCCGCATCCGCAGCGCGAAGACCAGCAGGAACAACCCTGCCCAAAGCGCCGCCGCCACCGTATACCCCGCAAACCCTGCAGCCGACGCGTCCTTCGCCTTCACCAGCGACGTCCCCGTCAGCTCCGGCGGCAACGGCTTCAGCCACGGCTCCGCGCGCGCAATCAGCGGACCCACAAACCCAACCCGCTGCTGCGACACGGTATACGCGTGCGTCTTATGGTTGTGGTTATACGCCGGGTTGAACGTAAAGTTCGCCCACTGAATCCCCAGCGACCCCACAAAAATAATCGCCGTAAACACCTCGCGCGCCCGCCGCGTCGACAGCCACCGATCCACCCACGCAAAGATCATCCGCGAGAACAGCACATTCGTCGCCGCAAACACCGCCATCGCAATCAGCGCATACACCCACAGCCTCGGAGCCGCCACCCCAATCCCCACCGCCACCGACAGCGACGTCAGCGTCCCCGCCACATTCGCGGGCGTCAACAGTCCGAAGAACAGCCGTATCCCCACATACGTCTCGACCTTCAGCGGAAACCGAATCAACTGTGTCGGATCAAACGTAGTCGTCGGCTGCCCCAGCTGAATATTCAGCAGCTGGCAAAGCAAAAAGATCCCCCACAGTAGCCCCACAATCCAAGTCAGATGTCCCTTAGCCACAAAGAAATAAGCCGCAAAGCCAGCCCCCACCACAAACGCGAGCACCATCCCCAGGAACAGCACCGACAGCAGCACCATCCCCACCATCTCGCCCGCGCCCCCCTTGCGCCGATAGCTGTTCCACATAATCCGCCAGCGCAGCCAGGCAATCGCCCCAAACTGCGCCCGCGTCTGCGCCGCCGTCCATCCAGCCTTTTCTACGTCAGTCATATCCCCTCCCACTTCTAATCCACGACGAACTTAACTCTCACCGTCCGCGCAGCACCGCAGGACTAGGACTTCAGCCATGTCAGTTCCTGCTCCTGATGCGCCGCCCCCGCCTCGCCGCCCACCACGTTCAGAAAAATCTGCTCCAGTGTAAGCCGCGCCTGCGGATCACTCTCCGCCCCCGGCGTGAGCCGCGCCTGCACGCCCGCCCTCAGCTCATCCAGCGACCCATTCGCCACAATATGTCCGCGATTAATAATCGCAATGTGCGAGCAGAGTCGCTCCACAATCTCCAGCACATGCGACGTCAAAAAGATTGTCGCGCCCCGCGCAATCATGCTCTGCAACATCGTCTTCAGGGTATTAGCGGCAATCGCGTCGACGCCCTCAAACGGCTCATCCAGAAACAGCACCTTCGGCCCATGAATCACCGCAGCCGCCAGCGCCAGCTTCTTTCCCATTCCATGCGAATAGTCCGCAATCAACTTCTTCCCCTGGTCTGCCAGCCCCATAAACTCCAGCAGCTCGGTCGACCGCGCCTCCACAGTCACCTTATCCAGCCCATACATCCGCCCCACAAACAGCAGGTACTCCCGCGCCGTCAGCTTGCCAAACAGCGCCATGCCCTCCGGCACCACGCCAATCAGCCGCTTTACTTCCACGGGGTTATAAAACAAATCCTGCCCCAGGATCTGGATCGACCCCGACGTCGGCGCCAGCAACCCCGTCAGCATCTTGATCGTCGTAGATTTCCCCGCACCATTCGGCCCAAGAAATCCAAAAAACTGCCCAGGTTCTACTGCAAGATCAATGTGATCGACGGCCGTAAACCCGTCGAAACTGCGTGTGAGCGCGTGAGCCGCGATAGCAGGAGCCATGATTGCAAAGTCTACCAGCCCCAACCCCGGCGATCACCAACCCACTACCCACTACGGTGGTGTCTCAGTCTGAAATGCAGGTATGGGCGCTGGAAGAGCTTGTAGGCGCTGTAGCAGCGTGAGAGTATAGCTGCCATGAAGAAGAGCATCGGGATATTCGCAATGATCGTCCTCGTTTTCGCGATCTGCGCAATCAAGTTCTCCCCCCATCCCATTGCTTGGCTTATCGGTCTAGCCGCGTCGATTCCGATATTCGCCGCTATCGGAGGAGCTTTCCTGAAAACTGATAAGTAGCCTTGGGCGTCGATAGTTATATAAGCAGACTTCAAACTGAGACGCTACCCCACTACCTACTAGTCACTACCCACAACACTCTATCCTCTACACTCTGTCTTAGAGGTTTCCCATGCCTGCACAGCCCATCGTCGGTCTCCACCACGTCACCGCCATCGCCTCCGACCCGCAGGCCAACCTCGACTTCTACACCCAGGGCCTCGGCCTCCGCTTCGTTAAGCGCACCGTCAACTTCGACGACCCCGGCACCTACCACTTCTACTTCGGCGACGACGCCGGCTCCCCCGGCACCATCCTCACCTTCTTCCCCTGGCCCCGCGCCACCCGCGGCTCCGCCGGCGCCGGCGAAGTCACTCACACAGCTTTCAGCATCCCCGCCACGTCCCTAGCCTTCTGGGAGCAGCGCCTCGTCGACCTTCACATCCCCTTCACCCGCAGCCCCCGCCGCTTCGATGAAGAAGTCCTCACCCTCTCTGACCCCGACGGCATGAAGATCGAGCTCGTCGCCCACGCCGAAGCCTCCGCCGCCCATCCTCCGCGCTTCTCTGACGTCCCAGCCGAGCATGCCATCCGCGGCTTCTTCGGTGTCACCATGCTCCAGCTCGACGCCACCGAAACCGCCGCCACCCTCGCCTTCATGGGCTTCCATCAAATAGCCGCAGAAGGCAATCGTCTCCGCTTCGCCTCGCCCGCCGACCCCTCCGCTCTAGGCAACCACATCGACATCCTCGTCGATCCGCAAGCCAACTTCGGCCGCTCCGGCGCCGGCTCCGTCCACCACATCGCCTTCCGCGCCGCCAACGACGAATCCCAACTCGACTGGCGCACCACCATCACCGAGCACCTTCCCGCCACCGAAGTCCTCGACCGCGAGTACTTCCACTCCATCTACTTCCGCGAACCCGGCGGCGTCCTCTTCGAACTAGCCACCGACAATCCCGGCTTCGCCATCGACGAACCCCTCGAATCCCTAGGCGAACGCCTCTGCCTACCACCCTGGTTTGAATCCCGCCGCCCCGAACTAGAGCAGCGCCTAGCCCCCATCACCCTCCACAAAAGCACTTCACAAACCGCCACCGCAGACCGGGTGCCCCCTCCGTACGCGCCTTTGCGGACGGGTGGGGAAGAAGACCCCCACGCCAACGGCGAACTCTACCGCGCCGGCGCCCCTCTCGATCAGGCCTCCGGCGCCGTCATCCTCCTCCACGGCCGCGGTGGCGCCGCGCGCGACATCCTCACCCTCTCCCGTGCCCTCGCCCCTGCCAACGTCCCCATCGCCTTCTTCGCACCGCAGGCCGCCAACTCCGCCTGGTATCCCCAATCCTTCCTAGCAGACCGCGATCTCAACCAGCCCTTCCTCGACTCCGCTCTCGCCCGCGTCCAATCCGTGATCGACCTCGCCCTCGCCGTCGGCATTCCTCTCGACCGCATCGTCCTAGCCGGCTTCTCTCAAGGCGCCTGCCTCGCCACCGAATTCATCGCCACCCACCCCGCCCGCTACGCCGGCCTAATCGCCTGGACCGGCGGCCTCATCGGCCCCCAAGGTTCCGACGTCACCCACACTGGCGACCTCGCCGGAACCCCCGCCCTCTTCGCCAGCAGCGACCCCGACCAATGGGTTCCCTGGGCGCGCGTAGAAGAGTCCGCCAAAATCTTCACCTCGATGGGCGCGCAAGTAACCCTCCGCCGCTACCCCGACAAGCCCCACTCCGTAAGCGGCGAAGAGATCGAACTAGCCCGCAAGCTAATAGAAAAAGCCTTCGCCCCCACGAAATAACGAAGCTGCCGTTGCCGTTTTCGTTGCCTTTCTGGCTGTCATTCCGCAGCGAAGCGAAGGAATCTGCTTCTCGCTTCCCCCACAATCGTCATCCCGACCGAAGCGCAGCGCAGTGGAGAGACCCCTGTATTGGCCCTTGTCCTTGCTCTTGCCGTTGATGTTGTCTTGGCCTTCCCCTTGCACCTGAGATAGGTCCGGGCTTCAGCCCGGACCTTTCGCCCAACCCAACCCCCGGGCTTTAGCCCCTGGGACTACCTCATCGCCCCGCCACGATCCAAACTCTCGCCGTCCGCGGACGACCGCAACAACTCCGCAAAGATCGTCCCACCCTGATCCGCGCGACTCACCGTCCGCCGAAACACGCTGAACAACTCGCGCCCCACCCCATACTGCATCGCCGAAAGATCCGCACTCACCGGCTCCCGCGCCGCCCACTCATCCGCAGCCACCAGCGCCGTCAAATCTCCCGCATTCGAGTCAATCCGCACCCGATCCCCATCCCGCAGCTTCGCAATCGGCCCACCCTCCGCAGCCTCCGGCGTCAAATGAATCGCCGACAGCACCTCACCCGACGCACCCGACAACCGTCCATCCGTCACCAGCGCCACCTTGAACCCAGCGCTCTGCACCGCCTGCAACGGCGGCAGCAGCTTATGCAGCTCCGGCATACCATTCGCCCGCGGCCCCTGAAACCTCACCACCACAATCACATCGCGGTTCAGCTCTCCAGCCTTGAACGCCTTCTGCACATCTTCCTGGCTATGGAAGATCGTGACCTCACCCTCAATCACATGGAGATCCGGCGCAATCGCAGACGTCTTCACAATCGCCTTACCCAAATTCCCCTGCAGCACGCAAAGCCCCCCATGCACATCGAACGGCGCACTCACCGGCCGCAGAATCTGTTCGTCCTTACTGACCGCATCGCCGATCCGCCACCCAACCTCTCTGTCATCCTTCAGAAACGCAACCTCGGTATACCGCTGCAGCCCCGGCCCCACGACAGTCTGCACGTTCTCATGCGCGAGCCCGGCATCCAGCAGCTCCCCAATCAAAAATCCCATCCCCCCCGAAGCATGAAACTGGTTCACATCCGCCTTCCCATTCGGATAAACCCTCACCAGCAGCGGCACTACGTTCGCCAGGTCCTCAAAATCACTCCACTCCAACCGAATCCCCGCCGCCGCCGCCATCGCCACCAAATGAATCGTATGATTCGTCGACCCGCCCGTAGCCAGCAGCCCCACAATCCCATTCACAAACACGCGCTCATCCAGCAGCTGTCCCACCGGCATATATTCTTTGCCAAGCGCCGTCATCGCCAACGCCCTTCGAACCCCCGCCCGCGTCAGCGCATCCCGCAGCGGCGTATTCGCGTTCACAAACGACGACCCCGGCAGATGCAGCCCCATCATCTCCATCATCATCTGGTTCGTATTCGCCGTCCCATAGAACGTGCACGTCCCCGGCCCGTGATAAGACTTCGACTCAACCTCAATCAGTTCCTCGACCGTCACCAGCCCCTTCTCAAAATCCCGCCGCATGTACTTCCGGTCATCATTAGAAAACCCACTCGTCATCGGTCCGCTAGGCAGAAACACCACCGGCAGATGCCCAAACGAAAGCGCCGCAATCACCAGTCCCGGCACAATCTTGTCGCAGATCCCCAGCATCACCACCGCGTCGAAAGTCTGGTGCGACAGCGCCACCGCCGCCGACATCGCAATCACATCCCGCGAGAATAGCGACAGCTCCATCCCCGTCGCGCCCTGCGTAATCCCATCGCACATCGCCGGAACGCCGCCCGCCACCTGCGCCACGCCACCAGCCTCACGCGCCGTCGTTCGTATCAACTCCGGAAACCGCTCGTACGGCTGATGTGCCGACAGCATATCGTTGTACGCGGTAACAATCGCAAGATTGCCCGCGTCCCCCTCGCGCAGCATCGCCTTGTCTTCCGCCCCACACGCCGCAAACCCATGCACCTGGTTCGCGCACCCCAGCCCCTTGCGCGTCGGTGTCACGCTAGCCGCTTGCGCAATCGCCTCAAGATAGCGCCGACGCGTCCCCACGCTCCGCTGAACGATCCGCTGCGTAACCTCTTCCACGCGCGAATTCATCGTGCTCACGAGCCAAATCCATCACGCCCACCAGGGCGCGTCCAAACGAGCTGCAGAGGCCTAACCATGCCCCGATTGTAGTCGCTTACCCGGAGGAATTTCGTGATTGCGCGCACTCCGATATCGCAGGAAAACTCCCACCCTCCAAGCCCTAAACCCCCGCTCCCTGCCCCCGAAACTCCCGCACAATCGCCATATATTTCCGAGCCGTCTCCGTCACCACCTCCGGCTTCCCCGCGGCCATCGCCTTCGCGTCCACCAAATCCGATCCCACACCCAGCGCAAACGCTCCCGCCTCCAGAAACTCCTTCGCCGATGCCAGCGAAACGCCCCCTGTAGGAATCATCTCGATCTGCGGCAGCGGCCCCTTCAGCGACAGCAGATACTTCGCCCCACCCATCGCGCCGGCAGGGAACACCTTCACCACATCCGCCCCCGCCTCCCACGCCGTCACTATCTCCGTCGGCGTCAGCGCCCCCGGCAGCACCGCCACCGAATACCGATGGCACATCGCAATCGTCTTCACATTCAGCGCCGGACTCACCACAAACTGCGCTCCCGCCAATATGCACGTCCGCGCCGTCTCCGCATCCAGCACCGTCCCCGCTCCCACCAAAATATCCGGGCGCTCGTTCACCAGCCGCTCAATCACCTCCACCGCTCCCGGCACCGTCATCGTTACTTCGAGCACGTTCACCCCGCCCGCCGCCACCGCCTCCGCCAGCGCAATCGCCTTCTCCACCGACGCTGCCCGCAACACCGGCACCAACCCCGTCTCCTGCAACCTCTTCAAAACCGCAGCCTTTTCCATAGCAATAAACCTACCACCGCCACCCCGCCCAAGTCCGTGCTCCCCGCCCCCTCGCATACTTCGCATCAACCCGCTTCTGATACTCTTCGGCAAGGCCCATTGGAGGAGCACAGCGTGGGAGGCCTGATCCCTTTAGGAGACGTATCGCGGCGCCGGGTCCATTTTCCCATCGCCACCGTCGTCATCATCGTCCTCAACGTCCTTGTCTGGTTCCTCGAACTCCAGGGCGGCGACACCTTCGTCTACCAGTGGGCCGCGGTCCCCGCCTACATCCGCTCCGGCAACGGCCTCATCACCCTGCTCACCTCCATGTTCCTCCATGGAAGCTGGTCCCACATCCTCGGCAACATGATCTTCCTCTGGGCCTTCGGTCCAGCGATGGAAGACGCCATGAACCCCTTCAGCTTCTCCGTCTTCTATCTCCTCGGAGGCCTGATCGCGATGCTCGCCCAGGTCGCCGCCTCGCCAGGCTCTTACGTCCCCACCCTCGGTGCCAGCGGCGCCATCGCCGCCGTCATGGGAGCCTTCCTCGTCACCTTTCCCCGCGACCGCATCCGTTCGCTCTTCTTCTTCTTTCTCTTCATCCGCATCACGT
>Ga0302234_10000123_pt1 | contig 64740 bp, 53 predicted proteins | sample II_Palsa_N3_2_FD_193576 | JGI IMG/M metagenome (GOLD analysis project Ga0302234, IMG submission 193576) | Peat permafrost microbial communities from Stordalen Mire near Abisko, Sweden - II_Palsa_N3_2 | ecosystem: Environmental > Terrestrial > Soil > Palsa > Peat permafrost | place: Sweden... | reverse complement strand
CCCATGCCGGCTTCGGTCAGCCCCAGATGCAACGCGTAGTCGCAACGTGCGGCGAGGTCGCGATATACCGCGATCAATTCCTGCACGCCGGAAACCTTGCACGACAGGATGATGCGGTCGCGGGCCAGACCGATTTCCTCGGCACGCGCAGCGGAATCCAGCGCCGAGCGGATCAACGCCTCACGCGCTACATGCGAAGCATCCCAGGGCTCGGCGCGGGTGTGGTTTTCGTCCATCAGGGCGGTGACCATGCTCTGGTCGAGCGAACCCCAGTTCGCGCCGATGCGCACGGGTTTGCCGTAACGCAGCGCCATCTCGATGATCGCGCCGAACTGGCTGTCTTTCTTCTTGCCGAAACCGACGTTGCCCGGATTGATGCGGTACTTCGCGAGCGCCTCGGCGCAGGCCGGTTCGCGCTCAAGCAACTGATGGCCGTTGTAGTGAAAGTCGCCGATGATCGGCACGTCCACACCCATCATCGCCAGCCGCTCGGCGATGCGCGGCACTGCAGCGGCGGCCGCTGGCGTGTTCACCGTGATGCGTACCAGTTCGGAGCCGGCGCGGGCCAGCTCGGCAATCTGTTTCGCGGTGCTGGCGGGATCTTCGGTGTCGGTGTTGGTCATCGACTGCACCACGATCGGCGCGCCGCCACCCACCATGATTTTGCCAATCTGTACAGCCACGCTCGGGCGGCGCAAGCCCGTTTCAGCGAGAACCGCTTTACCCACGCGCTGGGAGGAAGAAGACGTTTCGTTCATGAAAATCTTTGACCGATCGAACAGCCGCGATGACAGGGCGGCGAAGCCGCAAGAATACCCGAAGCACCGTTACAACTTCAGCGTCGCAGCGCCGCCAGGAGCAGTCGGCGCTGCAGGCGATCACCGAATGTGACCGTAACCGTCAGCCCCATCCGCGCCAGCGCTTCGGCTTCGCCTGCAACCACTGGGCCAGGCCGACACACCGCGCGCAGCAGAGCGAGTTTTCCGCGCCAGTGACCGCTCGATGCCTGCAGCCAGTTCAGCGCCGGTAGCAGACGTTGCTCGACCTCGGTGAAATCGCTGCCGAACGGAAACGAGGGCAACAGGCCTTTCTGTCGCAGCGGCGCCAGCGCCTCATGCAGATTTTCTGGACGATGGCGTCGCCATGCGTCGGGTATGACGAAATCTGCGGCCAGCTTTCGATGCGATTTTGCTTCCGCGCACAGTGCGTCAAGAAAGCGCGCGTCGCAGATCGACAGCATCGCCTCGATGCATTCGTTGTCACTTTTACCGCGCAGGTCGGCGACGCCGTATTCAGTGACGTACACGTCGCGCAGATGACGCGGAATCGTGGTGTGGCCGTAGTTCCAGCGAATGTTGCTTTCAATGCCACCGTGAACTGTCCGGGTCGATCGCAGCAGCAGCGCCGAGCGCCCGCCGGGCAGTTCATGTGCCATCGCCACGAAGTTGTATTGGCCGCCGACGCCGCTGACCACCTGACCGTCCTGCAACCCATCGGAGATCGCCGAACCGAGCAGGGTCGCCATCATGCAGGTGTTGAAGAAGCGCGCGTCGCGACGCTGCAGCATCGCCAGCGCCTGATGATCGCCGTACAACTGATTGACGTTGGAAACCGGCCCCATATTGATGGCGCCCGGATCAGCCGCTTCGGTGGCCTGCAACCACTCGTACAGTTCGCGCGAACCCAGGAAAAACGCGCCGCGCAGATAGTGGCCGCCCGGCACGTCGTCAGCCAGTCGTCCTGCTGCGGAAGCACGCTCCAGCCCGAGGTTGTCCCAACTTCGGCGCTTCAGGATACCGGCCCGCTGCAGATGCATGAAGCCGTCCATCACCATTTCGCTGGCGCCGTACAGGCCCTGCTTGAATGGCGCCATACCGCCCAGCCACGCGGCCAGTGCATGAGTGCTTCCGGCAGGGTCCAGCGCCACCAGGGCGCTTCGCCACTGGGTGTTTTCCTGTTGACGCAACAACAGCGCCCGGACCAGTGCATCGGACAGCGCGCCAATACCGATCTCCAGGCATCCGCCGTCCTTCACCAGCGCACTGGCGTGCAGGCCCAGCGCATATTCAACCTGGTCGATTGGCAGCCGCGGCAGCGCGAACAACAGAGGAGACGTGGCCGGGCGCAACTCGATGTCGAAATAATCTTCCGTCACCTCGGCCGCACCACCCAGATAGGGCAGATCCGGATGCACCACCGCCACGCACACCGGGCGTTGCTTGCCGTTGGTCTGCATCTGCCTGAGAAAATCGAGCGTCAGATCCGGGTTGCACGACAAGCTGTAGCGCACACCGTCTGGCCCTTCGCGCCGTGCCACCAGCTGCACCAGCAGATTGATGTCCTGCGTCACCAGATCGCGGGCAACGTGAGTGTAGTTCTGGCTGATGTAGTTGCGCTGCGCACTGCCCGAATGCAGCATCGAACCCGATTCCAGGTAGAACTCGTGCACTTCGACATTGGATGGCAGCGCGTCGCGCGCCTGATCCAGTGCGTACTGCGGATCAACCTGACCCGCGCCGAAGTGCCGCTGCAGGAACGGCTCGAGGAAACGCGCCTCAAGCCCCTGCTTTGGCTGCGGTCGAGTCAGCGACAGCGCGGTGTACAAGCGCAGCGAACGAGTGGTGTCGTTCGCCGTTAGGCCGTACAGCGCATTGAGTAGCCCATGCGGCTTGCCCAGGCCAAGCGGCGCGGCAATACGCAGATCCGGCCCCAGCCAGCCGGCGATATGCTGTGCGCAAGCTTCCGTGTCGGTGTGACGATGCTCGATCGGCATGCATCGAATCATGCCAGAAGCCCGGCCCTGCCGTGTCAATCGGTGCCTGCCATGGATGGTAACGAAGTCCCTGCGCAATGCGCGGCAAGCTGATGTTTCTGCACGACTCGATGCTGCTACCCATGATAGGCTCGCCCTCCCATGTCCGAGTCCGACGACACCAGCTCGCGCCACATACTGACGCCCAGTTCGCTTAACCGACTGGTGCGCGATCTGCTGGGCGATGTGTTTCCGCTGATGTGGATCGAGGGTGAGCTGTCGAACGTGGCCAAGCCCGCTTCAGGGCATCTGTATTTCACCTTGAAAGACAGCAGCGCGCAGGTGCGTTGCGCGATGTTCAAGGCGAAAGCCAGCACACTTCGATTTCGTCCAGTCGACGGCATGCAGGTGCTGGTGCGTGCCAAGGTCGGCCTGTACGAACCTCGCGGCGAATTTCAGCTGGTCGCCGAATCCATGGAGCCCGCTGGCGAAGGTGCTCTGCAACGCGAGTTCGAACAGCTCAAGGCGCGGCTCGATGCAGAAGGCCTGTTCGCGCAGGCACGCAAGCGCCCCCTGCCCCGCTACGCACGACGCATCGGCGTGATCACCTCGGCCACCGGCGCCGCAGTGCGCGATGTGCTGAGCGTGTTGGCGCGTCGCTGGCCGCTGGCCGATGTCGAAGTGCTGCCGGTACCCGTGCAGGGCCGTGAAGCGCCGGCGGCGATTGTCGCCATGCTGCGCAAGGCATCGGCCAGCACGCGCTACGACGTACTGCTACTGACCCGCGGCGGCGGCTCACTGGAAGACCTCTGGGCCTTCAACGACGAACAGGTTGCGCGCGCGATTCATGCCAGCGCGGTGCCGGTGGTCTCCGCGGTGGGTCATGAAATCGACTTCAGCATTGCCGACTTCGTCGCCGACCTGCGCGCACCCACACCGTCGGCTGCGGCCGAATTGCTGGTGCCCGATGCCGCGGCGATGACGCGACACCTGCAGCAATTGCAGCAACGCCTGCTTACCCTGCAGCAACGTCAGTTGCAGAGACGGGCGCAGCAGGTGGATCACATGCTTGCGCGGCTGCAGGCCCAGCGGCCGCAGGCACGACTGGCGCGCGATCACGAACGACTATTGCATCTGCAACGGCGACTGACAGCCGTGCTGCGCGAACAAAGCCAGAATCGGCACAACCGACTGGAACGCCTGCACGCCCGCCTGCTGGCGTTGCATCCCCGCGCACAACTGCCTTTGCTCGCCCGTCGTCTGGCCGAGCACGATCAGCGCCTGCGCCGCGCCATCACCTATACGCTGGAGCGCCAGCAGACCGCCCTGCGCCATGCCGGCCACGCGCTGCATGCGGTGAGCCCGCTTGCCACGCTGGAGCGTGGCTACGCAATCCTGTTCGACGATGCAGGGCACGTCGTGCGCTCTTCCACCGACGTCACACACGGCGACACGGTGAAGGCGCGCCTGGCCGACGGCGAGCTCAGCCTGCGGGTACTCGGCGAGTAACCGGCGCCGCCTGAGAGTGGTCGCCGATCACGCCTCCCAATCGATCAGCCTGCTACGTTGTCGGCCAGGCGTACCAGCGCACTGGCTGCGCTGACGAACTCCGATGGCATCATCACGATGGTCATCGTGTTCTGTTCCGCACCCACCTCGGTCAACATCTGCATGCGTCGCAGCTCCATCGCCATTGGCATGTGAGCCATCTTGGCGGCCGCCTCGGTGAGCTTCAGCGCGGCATCGTGCTCGGCTTCGGCCTTGATGATGCGGGCACGTTTCTCGCGGTGAGCCTCGGCTTCCTGCGCCATCGCGCGCTGCATGGACTGCGGGATTTCCACATCCTTGATCTGTACGCGATCGACTTCCACGCCCCATGGCTCGGTGACCTTGTCGATGATTTCACCCAGCATGCTGGACAGCTTTTCCTGTTCCTTCAGCAGCTCATCAAGCGAATGCTGGCCCATCACGCTGCGCAGGCTGGTAAGTGCGGTTTGGCGCACCGCATCCTCGAAGTTCGCCACCTCGATGATCGCGCGTTCCGGATTGATCACCTTGTACCAGACCACCGCACGCACCTTGATCGGCACGTTGTCGTTGGTCATGGTTTCCTGTGGCTCGATGTCCTGGGTAACAACGCGCACATCGATGATCTGCATGCGCTCGATACCGGGAATGATCCACGTCAGGCCCGGCGAGCGGGTGGAATGGTAGCGTCCAAGTCGGAATACCAGCCCACGCTGGTACTGCTGCAACACGCGCAGACCAGAAATGCCGAATAGAAACAGCAGGACAACGAGAACGAACGCGGGCATGAAAATCTCCATTGAGGGATCGGGCCGAGGCGGCCAGTGTACGGTGTGCGCCAGGTGTCCGCCGGGTCCACAGCCTCTGTGCAGCTACGCGGAGAACTTATGGCGCGCCGGGCTGCGTTGCTGTGACGTTCCAACCCATCGCGTTGTACAGGTGGTAGAGAGCCATACCCAGGTATTCGTGCATCGCGATATCGTTTAGAGAGAAGTTGTACGACTGCGGCAGCCACGTCATCTGCGCCGCGAGGTAATCCGCGCGCACTGGAATCGCCGCTATGCCGAAATGCGCGAAGTACAGGCTGGCGCGAGGCAAGTGCGTGCCCGAGGTCACCAGCAGGATATGTTGCGCACCCAACGCCTTCAGCAGCGGCTGGCTGAACTGCGCGTTCTGCCAGGTATTCATGCTCTGCTGTTCCAGCAACAGATCAGCGTCATCAACACCGAGGCTGCGCAGCACCCGGCCATAGACCATAGCCTCCGCCTCGCGGTAGTGCTGCGACCTGCCGCCGCTCACCAGCAGCTTGCAGTCCTGGCCGGTGGCCTTGCATTGCCGGTATAGCGCGGCCGCCTGAACTATCCGGCCATAGCCGACCCATTGCGGCTCCAGCACCTGGCTCCCAGCCACCCGTACGCTTCCTGCGGTAAGCAACACGATCGCGTTATGTGCTGCCCAATCGCCGGGTGCCGTCGCCACGTAGGGACGTTGCAGATGGCGCAGCATCCACCGCGGCAGCGGCCCGCTGCCCACCGCAAAGAACAGCACGATGGCCAGGCCCGCGAAGCATCGGGCCAGCCCGCGCCACGCGCACCTGTTTGCCGCAAACGCAAGGATCAACAAGACCGCAAGCACGATGCATGTCATGACGTAGGCATCCGTAGTGGGAGTGCAGCGTAACGCAGGTCGCGCGGCCACGTTACAACACCTCGAACACCCTCTTCCCTCGCCCGTCATCCCTGCGAAGGCAGGACAAGCGCAAAGCGCGCAGAACGCTCGGAGAGCTGCCCCGCAGGTGCGAGCGAAGCGAGTAACCCAGGACCCTCAATTTCCTGAAGAGCACAGGCACTGGACGACCAGCTTCGCTATTGAAAAACGCCTCCGGCCTGCGCCGGAATGACGGGCTTACGAGTGGCTTTTCAAAGCCTCCATTAGAAACTGTGCGGGTGGCAACCAGGATCAACGTGACGAGACCACCCCCTGCAGAACAACACTGGCGTGTGACGACGCGCTGGCGTATATGTTCGGCTCCGTTCAATACGGGTGTCGCGTGATTGGCTGGAGGGACCCACGCCTGTTACGGCTGCTTAGCCATCGACCATGGCCTTGACCCTCCAACCGTTGCAAGAGAACCCACATGGCAAAAACTTCCTCTGGCACTCGCGGCAGCATCAATCCAGGCACCACCGTTCGTTGCGGCAATCGGAATCCGTCCTCACGCAGACGGGCTGGCAACTTTTCGCGGATTTGCATCGGGCTCTTTCTCGCCATGACCGGACTGGCGGCGGCGATGGACGCCAGCGCCGACGACATCGGGCGCGGCGACCGCTACTCGGGGCAGGTCTGGGCTTCGCGATCGCCGGTGCTGGCGCAGCACGGCATGGCCGCAACCGAACAACCGCTCGCCTCGCAGATCGCCATCGATATCCTGAAAAAGGGCGGCAGCGCGGTGGATGCAGCGATCGCGGCGAATGCGGCGCTCGGGCTGATGGAGCCGGTGTTGAACGGCATCGGTGGCGACTGCTTCGTGATCGTATGGGATCCGAAGACCAAGCAGCTGTATGGCTATAACGGTTCCGGCCCATCGGCGAAGGGGCGCGATCTCGAAAAAATGCGCGCCGAGGTCGCTGCCGCCTACAAGAAGGCTGGCCTTCCGGCCAAGGATCACATTCCTTCGGTAGGTTCGCTGCCCATCACGGTGCCCGGCACCGTCGACACCTGGTTTGCGCTGCACGACAAGTTCGGCAGGTTGCCGATCGCTGACGATCTGGCACCAGCCATCGCCTATGCGAAGAATGGTTTCCCGGTCACCCAGCTGGTTGCCAAATACTGGAAAGGCAACATGGCGGCGTTCGACAAGAACCACGCTCTGATCGAGGAGAGTGCGAACGCGCGTGCCACCTATCTGATCGATGGACACACACCGGCCGAAGGCGAGCTATTCCGTAACCCCGACCTGGCGAACACGCTGAGCATGATTGCCGCGGGCGGCCGCGATGCGTTCTACAAGGGCGCGATCGCACACACGATCGACGCCTATTTCAAGCGCATCGGCGGCGATCTGCGCTACGAGGACTTCGCGAGCTATCACGGTGAGTGGGTCACCCCGCAATCGGTGAATTATCACGGCTATGACGTCTACGAACTGCCGCCGAATGGCCAGGGTTTCGCTGCGCTCGAAATGCTGCAGATCCTCAAGGGCATCGATCTGAAGAAGATGGGCGTAGGCAGCGCCGATGCGCTCACCGCGATGCTCGAAGCCAAGCGGCTCGCGTACGAGGATCTGGCGAAGTATTACGCCGACCCCCGCTTCGTCAACATTCCGATGAAGGGCCTGCTGTCCGAAGGCTATGCCGACCAGCGCCGCAAGTTGATCGACCTGGCCCATCCGCGTGCCGACATCGGCCCGGGCGATCCGAAGCTGTTCAATGGTGATACCACCTATTTCACCACCGCCGACAAGGACGGCATGATGGTCTCGATCATCCAGTCCAACTATCGCGGCATGGGCGCAGGCCTGGTCGCCGACCATCTGGGCTTCATGTTCCAGGATCGCGGCGAGCTGTACTCGCTGGATGCGAAGGCAGCGAATGCCTATGCGGCCGGCAAGCGCCCGTTCCACACCATCATTCCCGGCTTCGTGCTGAAGAACGGCGCGCCCTATATGTCGTTCGGGCTGATGGGCGGTGACATGCAGCCGCAGGGGCACATCCAGGTGCTGACCAACATCATCGACTACGGCATGAACGTGCAGGACGCGGGCGATGCTGCGCGTTGGCGCCACTATGGCAATGCGGAACCCACCGGCGAGGCGTCACAGGGTCTGGGCACGGTCGAGATGGAATCGGGTTTCGATCCGCAGGTGAAAGCCGAGCTGGCGAAGCGCGGCTACAAGATCGTGCCCGGCACCGGCAACTTCGGTGGCTACGAGGCGATCCTGTTCGATGCCACGCAGCACGTGTACTGGGGTGCCACCGAGATGCGCAAGGATGGCGAGGTGGTGGGCTATTGAGAACGGCTCCCCTGCTTGCAGAGGGAGGGGAAAAGAAGGCCAAACACGCCTGCGGTTCCGCCACACACCATCCCGGACAGGACTCGTAGGTTGGGGTGGGGGCGCTCTTCGCCAGTAGCTCAGCCGTTGCCACGCACCCGCAAGGTCAAGCCCTTGAGGAAGTTGCGCAACAGCTGATCGCCGCAGAGGCGGAAATTCTTGTGGCCGGGCTGACGGAACAGCGCGCTCAGCTCCGGCTTGGAGATCGGGAAGCCGGCTTCCGCGAGGATCTGGTGCATGTCCACATCCTTCAGCTCGAATGCGACTCGCAGCTTCTTCAACACGACATTGTTGGTGACGCGCTTTTCCACCGGGCGCGGCGGCAGGCTCTCGTCGCGGCCGCGGCGATAGAAAACCAGGCCGTCGAGGAAGTGCGCCAGCACCTGGTTGCTGCACTCCAGGTAGCCCTCCTCCTCATCTTTTTTCAGGAACGCCAGCACGTCCGACTTTTCGATCGGGAAATTCGCGTCAGCCAGCTTGGTGATCTCGACCACCTTGATGTCGCTGAGATCGAGCATGTAGCGGATGCTACGTAGTACGTCGTTGTTGATCATTGCTGGTTCCGGAAGAAGCACGCGGGAGGGCCCCATGCTACCGCGTGCGTCAAGCCTCGAACGTATCCGCGGGAGTGGCGTGCGAAACTGCGCGAATCATGAGCGAGACGTCATACACACTGGCCAAGCCGTGCCGGCACCAGGAAGAGATCAAGAAAAGTCGCTTCCTGGCACAGGCCGCGCCGGTGGAGTCAGGCGAACAAGCGCTGGCATTTTTGCGCGAGGTAAGCGATCCGGCCGCCACCCACAACTGCTGGGCTTACCGGATCGGCCAGGATTATCGCTTCAACGACGACGGTGAGCCTGGCGGCACCGCCGGCAGGCCGATCCTCCAGGCGATCGAAGGGCAAGGCATGGATCACGTCGTGGCGGTGGTGACGCGCTGGTATGGCGGCATCAAGCTCGGTGCCGGCGGACTGGTCCGCGCCTATGGCGGCACCGCCGCCGAATGCCTGCGTCGCGCCGAACGTTTGCCGATGGTGACGATGGCCCGCCTCGCCGTGCACTGCGAATTCGCCATGCTGGCATTGCTCAAGGCGCGGCTGAAGGATTGGCAGGCTGAAGTGGCAAACGAAGCCTTCGTGACTGATGGCGTGGAGCTGGAGCTACGCCTGCCCGAAAGCTGGGTGCTCGAGGCGCAGGCACGCATCGTCGATCTCAGCCGCGGGCGCAGCAAGGCAAAGCGGCTGGATTGATTGGCTCGAATGGACTCCACTGGATTGAATCGCCGGCCATGTGCCCCACCTTGAATGGCAATGCCTGCGTTCAACGCGAGTCCGGCACCTCCCATCGATCCTGCGAGAGCTCATGAGCCATGCTGCCCCCGACACCTCCCGCCCTGCCCGCCGCGTCGGCGCGTTGCGCCATCTCTGGCCGTTCCTGAAGCCGCACCGCGCGCTGGCGATCGGCTGGCTGGTGTTTCTCGGGTTGTCGTCCGGCGCGTCGCTGGTGCTGCCGATGGCGTTTCGCCACATCATCGACCAGGGCTTCGGCCATTCCAGCCTGGCGGTGATCAACCGTACCTTCGCAGGCATGTTCGGCGTCGCGTTGGTGCTCGCGTTTGCCACCGCGGCGCGCTACTTCTGCATCACCCTGTTGAGCGAGCGGGCGCTGGCCTCATTGCGCAAGACGCTTTATGCGCACGTGATCCGGCTGGATGTGGGCTTCTTCGAGCGCAGTCGCGTCGGTGAGCTGCTCTCGCGCCTGAGTGCGGATACTGAAGTGGTGCAGGTGCTGATCAGCTCTGGCGTCTCGGTGGCGCTGCGCAGTGCGGTGATGCTGCTGGGCGCTGCGGTGGCGATGGTCTGGACGGCGCCGTCTTTGGCCGGACTGACCGCGCTGGTGATTCCGGCCGTGATGCTGCCGATCCTGGTCTTCGGTCGACGCGTACAGAAACTTTCGCGCGCCAGTCAGGACCGCCTGGCCGACGCCGCCGCCATCGCAAACGAGACCTTGAATGCGTCGACTGCGGTGAAGGCATACGCCCGCGAAGATATCGAGAGCACACGCTATGGCAGCGCGATCATGCTTGCACTGGCCACGGCACGCCGGCGCATCGGTGTGCGCTCGTTGCTGACCATGGCGGTGATCGTGCTGGTGTTCGGCGCCATCACGTTGGTGCTGTGGGCTGGCGCTCGCCACGTGCTCGCCGGCACGCTGGATCCCGGCGTATTGGGTCAGTTCGTGCTGTACGCGATCTTTGCCGCGGGCTCGGTGGCAGGTCTATCCGAAGTGTGGGGCGACGTGCTGCGCGCAGCTGGCGCGATGGAGCGCATCGGCGAATTGCTGGGCGAGCGGGCCGAGATCATCGAGCCGGCACAGCCCACACCGCTGCCGGTACCGATGCATGGCACGCTGCGTTTTGATGACGTGACGTTCCACTACCCCACTCGGCCCGATACGGCAGCGCTGCACAACTTCACGCTGGACATCCGGCCGGGCGAAACCGTGGCCCTGGTTGGTCCGTCCGGCGCCGGCAAGAGCACGGTGTTTTCGCTGCTGCTGCGTTTCTACGATCCGCAAAGCGGCCGGATCAATATCGACGGCATCGATCTGCGCGCGCTTACCTTGCACGACCTGCGCGGGACGATTGCATTGGTGCCGCAGGAAACGATCATCTTCGCCGGCACTGCAGCGGACAACATCCGCTTCGGGCGGCAGGATGCCAGCGACGAGGATGTGCGCGAAGCAGCGCGCGCCGCCGAAGCGCATGAGTTCATCAGCGCGCTTGGTGATGGCTATGATGCCGAACTGGGCGAGCGCGGCGTGCGGCTGTCCGGTGGGCAACGCCAGCGCATCGCGATCGCCCGGGCGATTCTGCGCGACGCACCGCTGCTCTTGCTGGACGAGGCCACCTCGGCACTGGACGCGCAGTCGGAAGCGGCGATCCAGCAGGCGCTGGAGCGGCTGGAAAAGGGCCGCACCACCTTGGTGATCGCCCATCGCCTCGCCACCGTGCAGCGTGCCGATCGCATCGTGGTGATGGACGGCGGCCGCATCGTGGCGCAAGGCACCCACGAAAGCCTGCTCGCCGAAGGCGGCTTGTACGCGGAGCTGGCGCGACTGCAGTTTGTGGCCTGAACTGATCAGCGCCGCACTGCGTCAGTGCGGCGCTGATCACGTCACGACGGTATCAAAGCTCGACGCAATCGAAGCGGCGATCCGCCTCTGCTTCCTCTTCGTAATCCACGTCCTGCCGGGCGAAACCGAACAGGCGCAGGAATTCCTGCTTGTATCCGGCGTAGTCGGTGATATCCCACAGATTCTCGGTCGTCACCGTCGGCCACAGCTCTTTGCAAGCCTGCTGCACGTCGTCACGCAACTCCCAGTCATCCAGACGCAGGCGTCCTTCCTCGTCGAGCAACGGAGCCGCGCCGTCCGCACGATAAAGGAAATCATGGAACAGGCGATTGAGCTGCTCGATGGTGCCTTCGTGCAGCCCCTTCTCCTTCATGATGCGGAACACCATCGCCACGTACAGCGGAATCACCGGAATGGCGGCGCTGGCCTGGGTGACGACTGATTTCATCACGCCCACATAGGCGTCCAGTCCCTGCGCGGCATAGCGCGTGCGCAGCTCGCGCGCAGTGTTGTCCAGATGCTGCTTGGCCTGCCCCAGTGTGCCGTGCCAGTAGATCGGCCAGGTGATCTCGGTGCCGACGTAACTGAAAGCGACGGTCTTGGCATGCTCGGCCAGCACGCCGGCCTTGCTCAGTGCCTCGATCCACAGCGCCCAGTCCTCGCCACCCATCACGGTTACGGTGTCCTTGATCTCCTGCTCGGTCGCCGGCTCCACCGAAACCTGCACGACGGCATCGCGGTTGGTGTCGACCGAGGTCGCGCTAAACGTCTCGCCGACCGTCTTCAGCGCGGAGCGGACGACTTCGCCGGTATCGGGCAATTTGCGCACGGGCGAAGCCAGCGAATAGACCACCAGGTCGATCGGGCCACCCATCTCCTGCTGGATCAGTTCGATCGCACGGGCACGGGTTTCATGCGAGAACGCGTCACCATTGATCGACTTGCTATACAGGCCAGCCTGCTTGGCGAGCTTGTCGAATGCAGCGGAGTTGTACCAGCCGGCGGTGCCGGTCTTGGCTTCGCTGCTGGGCTTCTCGAAAAACACGCCGAGCGTCGTTGCGCCATAGCCAAACGCCGCCGTGATACGCGACGCCAGACCGTAGCCGGTGGAGGCGCCGATCACCAGCACGCGCTTGGGACCGGTGCCCTTATGACTGACGGCCTGGGTGACCTTGATCTGGTCGAGCACGTTGTGCTCGCAGCCGACCGGATGGGCCGTGATACAGATGAATCCACGTACTTTGGGTTTGATGATCATTCGATGGCCCTTGCCGGTTTCCCACAATCCGCCATCTTAACCAAGCGGAGCGGCCATGCGCTGCCGTAGGGATCGTTTGTGCGCTGAAAAGGTGCTCTCCCGCCTCGCCACCCGGCAGTAGGGATTCATGGATTGAACATCCGCGCGCTTGAATGGCCGCACTGATATGTCCGTGTCGTAAAAAAGGAAACCCCGCACAAAGCGGGGTTTCCTTTTTAAACATGACACAGCTATCAGTGTCGATCAGGCAGCCACTTCGACGCCCGAAGCCTGGGCGCCTTTCGGACCCTGGGTGACTTCGAACTGTACGCGCTGACCTTCCTGCAGGCTACGAAAGCCCTTGGTGTTGATGGCCGAAAAATGGACGAACACGTCCTCCCCCCCGTCCTCAGGTGCGATGAAACCGAAACCCTTGGCATCGTTGAACCATTTGACCGTACCGAAACGCATTGCGTGAACCTCGTGGATCATGGAATGGATGCGCCGAGTCATCTTCGCTGAACCATCTAGCCCCCTTGGTTCGCCGTCCCGGCGGGGGGAAAAGTACCAACATGTTCAGGGCCAACGCAATATGTGCGGGCGCGCCGCTTGCTCGAGGCCGTGCACCGCGCTTAGCTTTTCAACATCCCCGCCAGGATGCGTGGCACCTGGGTCGTGGCTGCAGCGAGATGCGCAAAGATCTCCTCGATGCTGATCTCCGCCTCATCACCGCAGCCGGCTGCGAAATTCGCCACCAGCGCCAGGCATGCGTACTCCAGCGCCAGCTCGCGCGCCAATCCGGCCTCGGGCATGCCGGTCATGCCGACCAAGTCACAACCGTCGCGTTTCATCCTCGCGATCTCCGCGCGGGTTTCGAGACGTGGCCCCTGGGTAGCGCCGTAGCAACCACCACCGATCACGGCAACATCGGCCTTGCGCGCCGCCGCCAGCAACTGCTGGCGCAACGACTCGGTGTAGGGCTCGCTGAAATCGATGTGCTTCACCTCGGCGCCATCGACATCGCAGTAACTGGTGTAGCGGCCGTGCGTGTAATCAATCAGCTGATCGGGCACCACGATCACCCGCGGCCCCATGTCGCCACGAATGCCGCCCACTGCATTGACTCCGATCACCCTGCGCGCGCCGAGGCTGTGCAACGCCCACAGGTTCGCGCGGTAATTGACCCGGTGTGGTGGCAAGGTGTGGCTCTCGCCGTGGCGCGCCAGGAAGGCCACCCGTTTGCCGCAGAATTCGCCAATCACGACGTCGCCCGAGGCGGCGCCATAGGGTGTGTCCACCGTATGCCGCGCGGTGTTTTCCAGCCCCGGAAAGTTGTACAGGCCACTGCCGCCGATCACGGCCAGATCAATCGTGCTCATGCTGATTCCCTGATGCTGTCAGATGCGTACTCAGTTTTCCCGCAGCGCATAGATGCCCGGCAGGTTGCGGCCCTGTTCGTGGTAATCCATGCCGAAACCAAACACATAACGATCCGGCAACTCGACGCCGTTGAAGTCCGACGTGATGCCCTCGACCAGACGATCGTGGCGCTTGGTGCACAGGCTCGCAATGAGTACCTGCCGCGCACCACGCTGGTAACAGTCATCGCGCACGGCCTTCAGCGTGTGGCCTTCGTCGAGAATATCGTCGACCAGCAGCACCACGCGATCGACCAGCGACACCGCCGGCTCGCGCAGCCAGTGCAGATCGCTACCCGCGGTGGTGCCGCGATAGCGCGTCGCATGCACGTAGTCGAATTCCAGATCGGTGCGGATCGCCAGCGCCAGCTGACCGGCAAAGATCAACGCACCATTCATCACGGTGAGGAACACTGCACGCTCGCCGTTGAGCGCCGCATCGATCTGCTGCCCCATGCCCGTGATCACGGTGTCCAACGTGCTGCGTTCGTGCAGCAAGTCGGCGTTCGCCAGTGCATCGACGAGCGAAGGTGTCGGAGTATTCATGTCGATTCCTGGGGTGTATTCAACGCGGTGACACGTGCGACGAAGCGATCGCGTTGCGGATTGTCGGTGAGGCTGGCCCAACTGGGGCCAAGCGCACCGCGCAAGGCAGCGAGCTGCGGTGGCAACGATGGCGCAGCGTCATGCATGGCGGCGATCGCCTCGTCCACCACGTCGGGAAAACAGGCCAGCACCAGATCGCAACCGGCGTCCAAATGCGCCTGTACCCGCGCACCGACACTGCCGGCCGTACCGGCTGCTGCCATGCTGATGTCGTCGCTGATCACGGCGCCAGTGAAGCCGAGCTCGCCGCGAAGGATCTGCCCGATCCAGCGTTTTGAATAGCCGGCAGGCTGACTGTCCACCGCCGGGTAGATCACGTGCGCCATCATCACCGCCTCGACTCGCGCCTCGATGCATTCGGCAAACGGCAGCAGGTCATCGCGACGAATCTCGTCCAGGCTGCGCGGATCGATCGCCTGCGCCTTGTGCGTGTCGGCGGCGACCGAGCCGTGCCCAGGGAAGTGCTTGAGCACGGCCGCCATGCCGCCCAGATGCATGCCGCGAACATATGCCTGACCCAGCTCGGCGGTCACCGCCGGGTCGGCATGGAACGCGCGCAGGCCGATCGCCGCATTGCCGCGGGCAAGATCAACTACCGGCGCAAAACTGAAATCGACACCGCTGGCGCGCAATTCGCTGGCCATCACCCAGGCGTGCTCTTCAGCCAGTCGCACGGCCTCACCAGGGTCGCGATCGTAGACGGCGCCGATCGTCGCCAGCGCTGGCAGGCGGGTGAAGCCATCGCGAAAGCGCTGCACCGGGCCACCTTCCTGGTCGACCGCAATCAGCAACTCGTCGCCACCGACCTCGCGGATCGAATCGCACAGCGCGATCAGCTGCTCGCGCGACTGGTAGTTGCGCGAGAACAGCAGCACGCCGGCCACACCCGGCGCCGTGAGCCAACCCTGTTCGCGTTCGAGCAGTTGCAGCCCGGCCACGCCGATCATCAGCATGCGACATCCTCGGCGGCGCGTTCGGCCAGCGACCATTGCTGGTATGGGTGGGCGATCAGCTGGACGTTGTAATAACGCACCAACGCACTCACTTCGCGCCCGAGCCAGGATGGCCGCGGAAACGGCGCGTCGACAGCTGGCAGTTCGACCTCGGCCACGATCAGCCCCTGGTTGTCGCCGAGAAACTCATCGATCTCGAACAACACGCCATCGACACGAACATGGTGGCGGACCTTTTCCATCACGCCGTCGCACAGGGTGGCAAGCAAGGTCCTGGCATCGGAAAGCGGTATCGCATACTCGAACTCGGCCCGCTCGATACCCGGCGTGGCAGACTTGATGTTCAACCATGCCTGCTCGCCGGCCACGCGAGCGCGTACCGACGCGCGTGCCGCGCCATCGCGCAGCGCCTGCGCACCGACCAGATAGCCTTGGGCGATCTGCTCGCTGTGTTTGACAGTCTCGCGCCAGCTATCGTCGCGCAAGAGGAATTTTCGTTCGATCTCGATGCCCATATTCGTCTCACCGTTCGAACAGCGCGATGGACTCCACATGCGCGGTATGCGGAAACATGTCCATCACGCCAGCCGATTTCAGTTTGAAACCATGCTGGTTGACCAGGATGCCGGCATCGCGCGCCAGCGAAGCAGGATGGCACGACACATACACGATGCGTCGGGTTTGCTTGTGCGGCAGGAATTCCAGCACCTTGTCGGCACCGGCACGCGGCGGATCAAGCAGCACCTTGTCCCATGGCTCGCGCGCCCAGTCGGCGGCGCGCTGATCCTCGAACAGGTTCGCGACGTGGAACCGCGCGTTCTCGATGCCGTTGCGCGCGGCGTTCTGCGCAGCACGCTCGACCAGCCCATGCTCGCCCTCCACACCCACCACTTCGGCGACACGGCGGGCGATCGGCAAGGTGAAATTGCCCAGACCGCAGAAAAGGTCAAGCACGCGATCGGTCGGCTGCGGATCCAGCAGTTCCAGCGTACGCGCCATCATGCGTTGATTCATGTCGGCATTGACCTGCACGAAATCGAGTGGCTGGAATTCGAGCTCGACGTCCTCGATGCGCGGGTCGCCACTGGCTATGCGAAACGCCAGTCGCGGATGTTCCGGCCACAACGGATGCACGCTGCTGCTGCCACCGGGCTGCAGGTAGATCGCCAGCTCATGCTGTTGGCCAAACGCGGTCAGCGCGGCCAGATCGCGTTCGCTCAGTGGCTGCATGTGACGAAACACCAGCGCCATGGTGTCATCGCCGGCCGCGAATTCAATTTGCGGAATATCGCTGGCCGCGTCCATGCCGTTGAGCAGGTCGGCGAGCAGGCCAACTTTCGGGCCAAGTGCCGGATGCATCACTTCGCATTGCTGGATATCGGCCACGAAGCGCGGATTTTCCTCTTCACGGAAACCCACCAGCACGCGACCCTTCTTCGCCACATTGCGAACCGACAGGCGCCCTTTACGCCGATAGCCCCATGGTTCCCCGGTAAGCGGCGGCAGCCACGTCTGCGGCGTGACCTTGCCGATGCGCTCGAAATTCTCCGCCAGCACGCGCTGCTTGGTGGCGATCTGCGACTCGGCATCCAGGTGCTGCAGGGAGCAGCCACTGCACTGGCCAAAGTGTCGGCAACGCGGCTCCACCCGGTGCGGCGAGCGGGTGATCAGCTCAACGACTTCGGCTTCGTCGAAATGGCGATGACGCTTGCGCAGGCGCAATAGCGCCTGTTCGCCCAGCAGTGCACCGCTGACAAAGACCGCCTTGCCGTCGACACGGGTTACACCGCGACCGTCGTGACTGAGATCGGTGATGACGGCTTCGAAAGTCGTCGACGGAACAGAGTTGGATCGTGACATGAGGTGTGAACAGATAAGGCCGCACTGGCTGGCCGACGATTATCACAGATCGGCCCGGATGACGCCCAGCGACAGCCGCGCCCCAGGTTCGCGTGAAGACCTGAAACAACCAGGCCGCCCGGGTTCCCGGACGGCCTTGATACGAATCAGCTGGTTCGCGACCTTATTTACGTTGCCAGGCGCCCGCCGAGTTCTGGTAGTACCAGCCTGCGCGCGCCTTGTCGATCCAGCCCTTGGCGAAAGTCGCGCGGATCTGCGGCTCCCATTCCGGGTGGTTGTTGGCATTGGCTACTTCGCTGTACAGCGCTGCGCGATCGCGATTTTCATCGGCCACCGTGGCATTGGCCTGGGCGCGCTCGCTCAACGGCACCTTGGCCGCATCACGCACCGCCACCATGCCATCGCTGGTGAAGCCCACCGCGCCGCTGTCCAGCAGCGTACCCAGCGCGCCCTGGAAACGCTGCTGCATGCGTCCGCGGATCGCTTCGGTCGTGCTGGTCTGGATCCGGATGTTCGGTGTATCGGCGGCATTGGCCGCCGGGATCAGCAGATCAAGCAGCATCGCGGAGGGCTGCTGGCCAGCGCTGGAAGGCGTCGTCTTTGGATCCTTCTTGGCGGCAGGCGCAGGCTGCCCGGCGTCGCCCAGTACGTTGCCGATGAATTGGTCTGCCGCCTTCTCCGCCGCCGCTTCGGGAAAATACACGTTGATCGTGACGCAACCGACCAGCAGCACAGCCAGCGTGGTCAGTACTACGTGGACAAGCTTGCGCATGACGGACTCCAATGGCCGAGCTGTGGTCGAGCGGAAAAACATACGCGATGGACGAACCGTGGTGTGATCGATCAGCGAACGACGGGCGCGGTTCCCTCGATGGCAGCGCGCAGCCGACGGATCAGGGTCGGCCAGTCGACTTGGGTCTGATGGCCGATCACGTGTAAGTGCGGCAGGCCGCTGCCTTCGACAATAGTGTAACCGTCGGCGCCAGTGTCCAGTCCGCCCATCTGACAGACTGCCCCGCGCAACGTGCAATCGAGACCGATCCGCTTATAACCAAACGTCTTGAACCATTTCAGCACCACGCCCTGCAGACCGGAGGCGACCCCCCCGCCGCCGATCGTGGTGAGATTGTTCACCGCGCGCTGGCTGATCCGACCGCCGCTGTCAGCCAGCAGGCTCGCCTTGAACGCCACCGGACTCCAGTTGACCAGTCGCAGGTCGTCGATCGAACCATTCATTCGCCCGGTAATGCTGCCGAAATCGAAGACGCTGGTGATCGCGCCCAGATCGAGTTGCTGCAGATGGATGTCGCCGTTCAACACCGGACTGGGTCCGAATGGCTGCTGCAGCGAAAGCCGGGTGATATCGACAAAGCCGCCGAACAGGCTGGCCGACAAACCGCCCTGCAACTCGAAGCGGTCATCGACCCAGCGCAAGGCCGGAATCGCCCCACCGAGTGTGCCGGGGAACGCGGGCCAACCCATGGCATGACTGAAGGCGGCCATATCGACGCCGGTCAGCACCAGCGAAGTAGCCAGTCGCTGCCCTTTGGCCGCCGCGGGGCGCCAATCCAGCTGGCTCACCCGCAACTGGCCTTTGAACAAAGGCACTTCCAGCGGTTGCTGCAGGCTGAGCGTGCCGGCACGGCTCTGCCAGTGGGATTGCGCGGCGCCGTTTGGAATCCGGTAAAACTGCAGACTGCGCCAGAGCAACTTGGTGGCGGGCCGTTCGCCCTCGGCCGCCCAATCCAGCCCGCCGCGCAGACCGCTGATGGCCACGCGGCCGTCGGCATCGGCCATATCCAGGCCATTGGTATCGAACGCGAAGCTGTGCATGCCGTCAGCACGCAAGTCCAGGCTCCCGCTCAACTGGCCATCGATGCTCACATTGCGCAAGCCAAGAGTGTCCAGCCATGCGTTGCCGTAGCGCTGGTAAGCCGCGGGGAAACTGGCCTGGAAGTGATCCACTTTCAGCGTCTTCAATGCACCCTTCGCATCGAATGCCAATGCGCCATCGAATTGCAGCGCGTCGGCGTCGTTGATCCGCAAGCGGCTCAGTTCGAAAGCGTCGCGCTGCGCGTTGGCGTGAAGCCCCAACTGCACGGGGTGGTCCGGCAATCTGGCGTAGAGCGGCCCCAGCAGCAATTCGCCGCCGTGCAGGATGGCGTCCAGGTCGACCTGGGCCGGGCCATCGGTGGTGTCGATGTTGAAGCGGCCATTGCCGTTCATGCCTTGTCCGGCCAGCGTGCCGGTCGGCGTGTCGAAGCCAGCGCCATCGAGGGTGAACTGCCCGGTCGACTGGATGCCGGTGTCGCGCACATCCAGCGCCAGCTCGGCATCCAGGCGGCCACTGGTGGGACGGCCTGACCACACCGTACTGAGCAATCCCTGCAACCAGCCGGCAGGGAGATTCTTGAGACTGATCTGCGCGTGGCTGGGCTGGTCCAGCGGCAACGCGACACTGGCCTGTGCGTTGCCCTGCTGAATATCAACCTGCAGGGTATTCGCCAATTCGCTTACCAGCATCGTTACGTGGGCATTGCCGAGCGCGCTGCCCGGCGCACCGCCTACGCGCACATTGCCGTCGAAAACCCAGCCAGTCCGCTCATTCTGCAGCGCGCCGTCCAGTGTCAGGCCCAACCGTCGCCAGCCCATCGCGGCGACATCGGCCTGGCCTGCATGCAGTTGCAGGTGCAGGCCGCCGCCGGCGTCTTCGCCGATCCTGGCGGTCACGGTCTGCAATCTGACACCCGGCACGCTGACTGACTTGGCCGTCAGCAACACATCCGCTCGCGCAGGCGTCGCCCAGCCAGCTCCCAACAGGAGGCAGCAACACAGCAAAAAGTGGCTTGATGTAGGACGCATGTCACGCCATTCTGCCAAATCCAGCTGAACGATAAGGATTTCGTTATGCCGAGCCACCCCGAAGCCCCCTATTTCGCCCCCCTCCCCCTCCAGCCGGCGCGAGCCCTGGTGGCAGATGACGACCCCAGCAGCTGCCGCTTTTTTGGCGATGGGCTGCGCTCTCTGGGTGCCCAGGTGGAGATTTTCACGGACGGTCTGGCGGCGCATTCCCGCGCCCGCACCGAGAAATTCGACTTGCTGGTGCTGGACTGTCACATGCCGGGTGCCGGCGCACTGCAGATCCTGAGCTTGCTGCGCGACGATGCGCAGGCCTGTTCTGCAAAAAGCCTCGCCGTGGCCACCACCGCCTGGTTGGAGTCGTGCGACCGCCAGCCGCTGCTCGCCGCCGGCTTCAGCGAGATATTGATCAAACCCTGCGGACTGGCCAGCCTGAAGCGTGTGCTGGGGCTGGCTCAGCCGGGTCGCGACGACGTGCCCGTGCTCGATGACCAGGCAGCGATGATCGCTACCGGCGAAGTCACCACTATGCGCGCGCTACGACTGCTGTTGCGCGAGGAGCTGACGGTGCTGGAGCGGGAACTCGATCAGCTTAGTCACGATGGCGCAGACTTCAGCGACCGACTGCATCGCCTTCGCTCATCCTGCGGTTTCTGCGGAGCTCCCGCACTGTCGACGCAGGCTGCGCTACTGCAACGGCAACTGTCGCAGCACAGTGCGACGCCGGCGTCCCTGGCGGCCTTTCGCAAGGCGTTGCTGGCCACGCTGCGTGCGCTGGATAGTTAGCGGCGCGACACTGCCATCGCCAGTACCCGCCAGGCGCGCAATTCGCCGCCACCCAGATGGAAGCGGATGACCTCACGCATCATGTCGCGCAGGGATTTCAGGCCGCTGCTGTCGGGCATCCGATCCTGCTCAAGCGCCAGCAGGTCGCTGCCACGCATGGCGTGTGTATTGTTCGCAGTGCAGCGCACAGCACCCTGTTCAACCACATAGCGATAGTGCGCATCCGGCACCAGCGGTCCGCCACTCTCGGCGTCATGCTGCAACTGCAGACCGTAGCCGATCGCCTGCAGCAGGTCGCGCTCGAAGCGGCGCAGGCTCCATGCCAACGGCTCGTCAGCGCCAAGTCGTGCCAAGGTCTGCCCGTACGCGTCGAACAGAGCCGGAAACGGATCCTGCCGCCCGGTCATGCGTACCACCAGTTCATTGAGGTAGAGCCCGGCCAGACCGGCATCACCGATTAGTCGCAGCGGTGTGCCAACCGTCTCGACGCCGGTCAGCGTGGCCATTTCACCACGCAGCAGCAGGTCCAGCGCGAGCAGTTGCATCGGTTCGAGTTGCGCGCGTCGCAGCCGCGCCCGTTCACCGCGCACGCCTCGCGCCACCACACCCAGCCGGCCATGTTCGCGAGTCAGGCACTCCAGCAGCAGCGACGTCTCGCGATAAGGCCGCGCGTGCAGGACATAGGCGGGTTGCTGTTCGAGGCGCATGGGGAAAGGGTCTAGAGGCGAGTAGCGAGGGCGCCAAAACCGAAAGCTGCGAGCTCCACAGATGCTTGAGCTTGCGCCCTCGCTACTCGCCCCTCGTCCCTGCTCTAGTCCGTATAGCCGAACTTCTTCAACATGTTCTCGTCGTCGACCCAGCCTTCGCGCACTTTCACCCACAGCTTGAGGAAGACCTTGCGCTCGAACATGCGCTCCATGTTGCGCCGGGCGCTCATGCCGATCGACTTGAGCTGGGCACCGCCGTGGCCGATCACGATGGCCTTCTGGCCGTCGCGCTCGACCCAGATGATCGCGTGGATTTCCGCAATGCCATCGGGACGATCGCTGAACTGCTCAATTTCCACCGTGGTCGCGTACGGCAGCTCTTGATCGAGCCGTAGCATCAGCTGCTCGCGCACCATCTCGGCTGCGAGGAAGCGCTCGCTGCGATCGGTGATCTCGTCTTCGCCATGCACTGGCGGCTGTACCGGCAAACGCTTCAGGATGGCCTGCTCGAGCTCTTTCAGACCCTGCTGCTTGAGCGCACTGACGTAATGGATTTCGTCATACGTGTGATTGGCCACAAGCTCGGTGACGAACGGCAGCATGACCGTCTTGTCCTTGCTCAAGTCGACCTTGTTGATCACCAGCAAGCGCGGCGAGGATTGCTCGACCAGCGCCGCGTACAGCGCTTCGTCCTCGTCGGTCCAGCGACCGGCCTCGATCACCTGCACCACCAGATCAACGTCGCTGATCGCCGAACGCGCAGCACGGTTCAAGCTGCGGTTCATCGCCCGCTTGGCGCCACGATGCAGTCCGGGCGTATCGACGTACATGATCTGCCCGGCTTCGCTGGTGGCGATGCCGAGGATGCGGTGGCGGGTGGTCTGCGGCCGCGGGCTGACGATCGACAGACGGAAGCCGATCAGTGCATTCAGAAGGGTGGATTTGCCCACGTTGGGGCGCCCGGCCAGCGCAACATAGCCGCAGCGAAAATTCTCGTGCGGCAAGCCGCCTGCGCTGTCGGCAGCGGGTTCCAGTTCGTGGTTCATGACGTAATGTGCTCAGTAAGCGGACAATGGGTAGTGTAGTGCTTCACCGATGGGGTGCCTCATCGGAACCGGCATGGCTCGTTGTTTGGTTCGCACGCAAGACCAGCCCGACGGCAGGTTTCCATGCCGCCAGAAGGGAAAAAACGTGGTATCAGGGCTTGCGGCGCTGTTCCAGCAGCTGGTTCAGCACCATTTCGGCAGCATCCTGTTCAGCGGCGCGGCGGCTCGCGCCGCGGGCCTCAGCTTGAACCGGCAGCGGCTCACTGATGGCGCAGCTGACATCGAACGTCTTGGCATGATCTTCGCCATGGCTGGCGGTCAATTCATACAGCGGCAGCGGCCAGCCACCGGCCTGCAGCCATTCCTGCAGACGCGTCTTGGCGTCCTTGGAAGATCGTCGCAGCGCAGCTATGCGCTCGGCGAACAGCCCGCGCACGACCTCGCGACAGGCCTCAAAACCGCTGTCCAGGTACACCGCGGCCACCAGCGCCTCGAAGGCGTCGGCCAGAATCGAGTCGCGCCGGAAGCCGCCGCTTTTCAATTCACCGGGCCCGAGTTTCAGCTCGTCGCCCAGCTCAAGTTCCCGCGCCACCAGCGCCAGCGCCTGTCCGTTCACCAGCTGGGCGCGCAGTCGCGACAACTCGCCTTCGCTGGCATTGGGGTGAACCTCGTACAGCATCTCGGCGATGATTGCGCCGAGCAAGGCGTCACCGAGAAACTCAAGCCGCTCGTTGTTCGGTTTGCCGATGCTGCGGTGGGTCAGTGCCAGCTGCGCTAGCACTGGATCGCGAAAACGGTAATTCAGTTCCAAAAGTTAGTCGCCCAGATTGCCCTGCAAAGGCACGCTCTTGTTGAAGTGCAGCAGGAAATCGATGTTGTACATAAACGGGATTTTCTTGTCGTAGGTGACATTCAATTGATTGGCGCCGTTGGCATCGTGCTGAATAGTGATGTCCGCAGGTTTGATGGTGGCATCGTCGACGTACTGGAAATTCATCTTGAAAAACAGCTCACGACGAATCCCGTCCAGTGTCTGGCCATTGGTACCTTCGGAGGCGATCTGGCTCATCGCCTTGCCCACACCCATGAATTCGGAATATGACGGCAACAGCTTCATCGCCATGAAGGCGAAAAAGCCCACGATCGCCATGATGAACAGAAACCCGATCAAAGTGACGCCCGACTGCTTCGATTTCATAGTCCCCTCGCTATGCCGCCTGCGCGGCGTGCCTTTCTGTGATTTGGCCTGCCGAACCCCTCGTCGATCGAACCTGTCGTCGATTGAGCTCGCCATCGATCCGCTGGCGCAACGATTACGCCAGCGGATTCTCGCATTGTTGGCCGCCCCGTGTACGGGAGTCGGTTCGACCCCGTCACGCTTTCATCAGTGAATGACTGAGCCGATGCGCGAGAAATCCACGCCGCCGGTGCCCCAACCCTTCCAGCTCATCCAGATCAGGAAGGCCTTGCCGGCCAGATTCTTCTCCGGCATACAGCCCCACCAGCGACTGTCGAGGCTGTCGTTGCGGTTGTCACCCATCACCAGATAGCAGCCGAGCGGCACCTTTGAGGGCACCTTGTCGTTCGGGATGGAGTTGGGCGTGGTGTAAGCCGGCATCTGCGCGATCGTGTGATTGATCGTGATACCGTCCGGGCGCAGCAGATGCTCGTTCCAGACCGTGGCACCCATGTCCAGCATGATCCGGTCCACGTCGCGCTGCGGGTTGCCTACGTACGGACCGATTTCATCGGCGGTCACGGGCTTGCCATTGACCAGCAGATCGGCGCCATGCACTTCGACGGTGTCGCCCGGCAGGCCGATCACCCGCTTGATCCAGTTCTGCTGCGGTACTGGCGCATGCGGATCGCTGCAGCTCATGTCGCCGCTGCGAACCATGTTGCCACCGTCATCGCACAGGTACCCAGGAAAACGGAATACCACCACGTCACCACGCTTGGGTTCACCCAGATCGAGGAACTTGCTGTTGAACGCCGGCATGCGCAAGCCATAGGCAAACTTGTTGACCAGGATGAAATCGCCCACGTCCAGCGTCGGCATCATCGAGCCGGAGGGAATCCGGAACGGCTCCCCCACGAAAGAGCGCAGCAGCAACACCACCAGCACCACCGGAAACAACGAGCGGGACCAATCCACCGGTGCCGGATCGCGGTATTCGGCGTTGGCTGCGTCGAGCCGAGCCTTGCGCTTCTTGTATAGGAATAGACGATCCAGACCCCAGACCACACCAAACAGTACGGTGAGGCCAAGCAGAATCGCCGAAAAATCGAATTCCATGCATTAACTCCAGATTGCCTGGCGGATCATCATTGATCGCGCTTTTGCTTGTCCAGTTTCTATTTGTCTACTTTCAGTACCGCCAGGAACGCTTCCTGCGGAATCTCGACCCGGCCGACCTGCTTCATGCGCTTCTTGCCTTCCTTCTGCTTCTCCAGCAATTTCTTCTTGCGGCTGATATCACCGCCATAGCACTTGGCCAGCACATTCTTGCGCAGCGCTTTCACGGTGGAGCGCGCGATGATCTGCGCGCCTACCGCCGCCTGGATCGCCACGTCGAACTGCTGGCGCGGGATCAGATCCTTCATCCGCTCGACCAGCTCGCGCCCGCGCCGATCGGCGTGGCTGCGATGCATGATCAGGCTGAGCGCGTCGACGCGATCGCCGTTGATCAGCACGTCGGTACGCACGAACGGACCCGCCTCGAAGCGATCGAAGTGGTAGTCCATCGAAGCGTAACCGCGCGAGACGGATTTGAGCCGGTCGAAGAAATCCATCACCACTTCGGCCAGCGGCATCTCGTAGCTGATCTGCACCTGAGTGGCCAGATACTGGATCGAACGCTGCACGCCGCGCTTCTCCTCGCACAACGTGATCACATTGCCGATGTAGTCCGGCGGTGTGAGGATATTGGCGACGATGATCGGTTCACGGATCTCCTGCACCTGCGGCGACGACGGCAGCTTGGCTGGATTGTCCAGCAGCATGATCGAGCCGTCGGTCTTCAGGATTTCATAGACCACGGTCGGCGCGGTGGTGATCAGGTTCAGATCGTATTCGCGCTCCAGCCGCTCCTGCACGATCTCCATGTGCAGCATGCCGAGGAAACCGCAGCGGAAGCCGAAGCCCATCGCCTCCGACGACTCCGGCTCGAAGAACAGCGCGGCGTCGTTCAGGCGCAACTTGTCCAGCGCCTCGCGCATCGCCGGGTAGTCATCCGAGGAAACCGGAAACAGGCCAGCGAACACGCGCGGCTGCATGTGCTGGAAGCCGGGCAGCGCCTTGTCGGCAGGCTTGCTGGCCAGAGTCAGCGTGTCACCGACCGGCGCGCCGTGCACGTCCTTGATCGATGCATTGATCCAGCCCACTTCACCGGGTCCGAGCCTGTCCAGCTTCTTGCGCTTGGGCGTGAACACGCCGACGTCGCCTACTTCGTGCGTGCGGCCAGTCGACATCACCAGCAGCTTGTCGCCGGGCTTGATCTCGCCCTGCATGACACGCACCAGCGAGACCACGCCGAGATAATTGTCGAACCACGAGTCGATGATCAGCGCTTGCAGCCGATCGGTATCGCGCGGCTTCGGCGGCGGAATGCGGGCGATGATCGCTTCCAGCACTTCGACTACGTTCAGGCCGGTCTTCGCGCTGATCGCAACGGCATCGGTGGCGTCGATGCCGATCACCGCTTCGATTTCAAGCTTCACTTTTTCGATGTCGGCGGTCGGCAGGTCGATCTTGTTCAGCACCGGCACCACTTCCAGCCCCTGCTCCACTGCGGTATAGCAGTTCGCAACCGACTGCGCCTCGACACCCTGAGCCGCATCCACGACCAGCAGCGCGCCTTCGCAGGCAGCCAGCGAGCGGCTGACTTCGTAGGAGAAGTCGACGTGGCCCGGGGTATCGATGAAATTCAGCTGATAGGTCTTGCCGTCACGTGCGGTATACGGCAGCGACACCGACTGTGCCTTGATCGTGATGCCACGTTCCCGCTCGATCGGATTGTTATCCAGCACCTGCGCTTCCATTTCGCGCGAAGTCAGCCCTCCGCAGATCTGGATAATGCGATCCGCCAGTGTGGATTTGCCGTGATCGATATGGGCAATGATGGAGAAGTTGCGGATCAATTCCATGGAGCGCTGGCGGCCTGTCTGGCTTGGGTTTGCCGCCATGCATCACACACGGACAGCGCATCGGCGATATGGCGACGCTAACCCGGCATTATCGCATGGATCCCGCTGTCACCACCCCGCGTGACGGCGCCTGACAGATCAGCGGCCCGCTGGGTCCATCCGCTGGCGAATGGACCCAGCCGATACGGCGTCGTGCCGACGCATCTGGCGAGGGTTGGCGGATCAACGGTTGGCCGGCAGCGTAAGGGCAATGAAACTGCTCTGATTGCCGCGACGCACCAGCAGAAGCACCGTGCCACCGGCCTTGATCTCTTTGATGGCATCGTGGAATGCGGCTACTCCGCTTATCTTCTGCTGATTGACCATCAGGATGACGTCACCTTGCTGCAGCCCCGCTTGCGCAGCCACTTCGCCACTAACGCCGCTGATGGCCACGCCCTGACCCGGCTTCAGTCCCAGTTGCTGGCGAGTGTCGCTATCGGGCGCCTGCACGGCCAGACCCAGGGCGTTTGCACTGCTCTGCGCCGCAGGCGTGCCCTGCCCGGAACTGTTCGCTGCCTGATCGTCGCGCGGCATCTCGCCGATCGCCACTTCAATGGTCTGCTTCTGGCCACCGCGGAGAATCTGCACCGGCACCTTCGTGCCAGGCTTGGTCATGCCGACCAGCGGCGGCAGATCCGAGGCCTGCATCAACGCCTGGCCGTCATAGGAAAGAATGATGTCGCCAGCCTGGATTCCGGCCTTTTCCGCGCCACTGGCGGCAGTGACGGAAACCACCGCGGCTCCGGTTGCGCTGCTGAGTTTGAAGGCCTTGGCCATGTCGTCGCTGACCGGCTGCACTTCGACACCGAGCACGCCGCGCGACACATAACCCTTGGTCTTGATTTGTTGCACCGCATTCATCGCCACGTCGATCGGGATCGAGAACGAAACGCCCATGTAGTTGCCGGTATTGGAATAGATCTGCGAATTGATGCCGACCACCTGGCCCTGCAGGTTGAACAGCGGACCACCGGAATTGCCGCGGTTGATCGGCACGTCGGTCTGGATGAACGAGGTATACGGCTGATCCTGTTGACCCAGGTTGCGGCCAACAGCACTCACGATGCCCTGGGTCACGGTGTAATCGAAACCGAACGGCGAGCCGATCGCCAGTACCCACTGGCCCGGTTTCAGGCTGCGCGAGTCGCCGATGCTCACCGCCGGCAGGCTGTCGCCGTCACTCACCTTGAGCAGCGCGATATCGTACTTCGGGTCGGTACCGACCACCTTGGCGGTAAACGTACGCCGATCCTGCAGGCGCACGGTGACCTCATCGGCACCATCGACCACATGATTATTAGTGAGGATGTAGCCGTCGCGGGAGATGATGAAGCCCGAGCCCAGCGAGGTATGTTTCTGCTCCTCCGGCGAGGGCATCATCGGCATACCGAAGAAGCGCCGGAAGAGTTCGGCCTGTGGATCCTGCGGATCGTCCGGCATGCCCTGCGCGGACTTCATGGACTGCGATTGCTGGGTCTTGCCGGTGTACTTGGCTTCGACATGCACCACGGCGGGCGCATTGGTCTGAACGATGCCGGTAAAGTCCGGCAGCCCAGCCGGGGCCGGTGCAGTCTGCGCCTGCACCCCGGTAACGGCAGCAACGCTCACCCATGCGCAGCACGCCAAGGTGCGCAAGATGGAATGACTCATGACTCCTCCTTCTTGGTTGACTTCAGCCTGGATAACTTCGACTTCTATGCTTTCAGGTTACGGGAATCCTGGACCATGAGGCACAACCCATCATGCGGCGCGCGTGATAGGCCGATAGCAGAAAACAACGGGGAGCCACAAACCGCGGGTAATCACACGCGGCATGGTCTTATTGGGCGACGGCGGCAGCCTGACGCGACGTAGCCGGAGCAACTTTCGACGACGGATCGAGCAGCAGAAGATAGCTTCCGTCGTTGTTGTTGAGCATCCGATACCGATGCAGAGATGGGTCGGTCAATGACGGGCTGGTCAACAGCTGCCGCGCATACACCGGTTGATTCGCATCCATCGGCGCACCCAACGTGGCAGATGCACGTTGGCTGAGCAATCCGGCAGAGTCACCGCTCAACCATGGTGGCACCGCAGCGGGTATGGCCTGCTTGCTCGCTGGCGCGCTATTGGCGAGCGCACTGGAGGTATTAGGTTGAGTAGCCAGCGCCGCGCGAAGTTCGCCGTCACTGGTAGGTTGGCCGATCATCAAAGCAGCAGCCGCCACGCTGGCGGCAATCGCACCACCGGCAGACCAGCGTAGCCAGTGGCTACTGCGCTTGGCTGTTGCCGGCATCGATTCCTGCTCGATCGCCAGCATCACCCGTGCGGCAAATCCAGGCGCCGCCATCAGCGGCAATTGTCGACGCAACCCGTCGCGGGCGACGTGGTAATGCGCCCAGGCCTGTTGCAGCGATACGTCGTGATCAAGCCGACGCAACAGAAAGCGCAGCTCTTCCTTCGACAACTCGCCGTCAATGCCGGATGAAAGGTTTTCGCGCACGTCTTGATTCATGTCTGCCTGATTCATGCCTAGTCCTCGCGGTCCGACAACAAGGGCCGCAGTTTCTCATCGATTGCTTCGCGTGCCCGGAAGATACGTGAACGCACCGTACCGATCGGGCAGCCCATCGCTTCGGCGATTTCATCGTAACTGAGACCATCCACTTCGCGTAGCGTAATGGCGGTCCGCAATTCCTCGGGCAGGGCTTGGACAGTGGAAAACACCGATTGTTCAATTTCCTGGCGCATCAGCTCGCGCTCGGGCGTGGCGCTATCGTGCATGCGCTCGGCGCCAGCCATGAATACGGCATCATCGGCATCGATATCATCGGTCGGCGGGCGCCGCCCCATCGCCACCAGGTGGTTCTTGGCCGTATTCACCGCGATCTTGTATAGCCAGGTGTAAAACGCGCTGTCGCCGCGAAACGAGCCGATCGCCCGCCACGCGCGAATGAACGATTCCTGCGCGATGTCCTCGCACTCGGCATAACTTCTCACATAGCGCGAAACCAGCCCGATCACCTTGTGCTGATACTTGCGCACCAGCAGATCGAAAGCCCGCTTGTCCCCACTCTGAACACGCTCGACCAGCGCACGGTCCAGTTCGTTTTCGCCCATCCGGGCCGTATCCATCGTCAATGCCGTCATCCGCTGCGGGAACTAGTTTGGAACCGAACGCGCTGCTCAGACCGCAGTCAATCGCTCAAGTTCAGCTTGCGTGCGTACGCTGTCCATACCTTAACGCATGGCCCGTTGCCCGGTTGTCATGGGCCAAGGATGCCGCCCCCTCCCCCAAACCATAACGGCAACGAGTCATTGCCGTTATGGGGACGTCCGCCAGCAGCTCAAGCCGGCTCCGCGGTTCGCACATCCAGCAGGCGTTGCCGCTCGGCCAGCAGATTGTTGAAGCTGACCGGTTGCAACGGCCGACAGAACAGATACCCCTGCAGTTCATCGCAACCATGAGCGCGCAGAAACTGCAGGTGCTGTTCCATCTCGACGCCCTCGGCCACCACGGCCCGTTTCAGGCGATGGGCCATTTCGATGGTCGCTCGCACGATCGCTTCATCGTCCGGATCGACACCGATATTGCGCACAAAACTCTGGTCGATCTTGATCCGGTCCGCCGGCAGTCGACGCAGATAGTCCAGCGACGCCGCACCGGTACCAAAATCGTCGATCGCGATATGGCAGCCAAGCTTGTGCAGCGCTTGCAGGTTCTCCACCAGATTCGGCGCTTCCTTGATGCTGATGCTCTCGGTGATTTCCATTTCCAGCAAGGTGGGATCCAGGCCGGTTTCCTGCAGCACCCTGCCCACCGTTTCCAGCAGTAGCGGCTCCATCAGTTGCACGGCAGACAAATTGACGCCGAGCCGCAAGCGTAGGCCGTAACGCTGTTCCCACTCCTGCGCCTGTCGGCATGCCGTACGCATGACCCATTCCCCGATCGAGACGATCAAGCCGGTCTCCTCGGCCAGTGGAATGAATACCGCCGGACTGATCATGCCCAGCTCGGGATGCTCCCAGCGCACCAGCGCCTCCATCCCGACGATGTCCTCGCTGGCCGTGTTGACCTGAGGCTGATAGACCACCCGCAGCTCGCCATTACCTTCGGCATGACGCAAGCGCGAGCGCAAAGCCGTTCCATGCTGCTGCGCGTATTCCGGGCTTACTTCATAAATCTTGAAATTGTTGCGGCCTTGATGTTTGGCCGCATACATCGCCTCGTCGGCATGCTTGAGCAGGGTTTGCGCATCGCCGGCATCATCAGGGAAGAAGCTCAGGCCCATCGAGGCGGTGACCTGCAATTCGGTGCCGTCATCGAGGTACAGCGGCGCCTCCATCACCTGCACGATCTTTTCGGCTACCCGCATCACATCGTCGTTCTTCACGATATGCCGCAGCACGATCGTAAATTCGTCACCCGCATATCGCGCCACTGTGTCGGAGGCGCGGATGCTGCCGCACAAACGCTGGGTGACTACCCGCAATACCTGATCGCCAGCGGCATGACCATGCGTGTCGTTGATCGTCTTGAACCGGTCCAGATCGACAAACAACACCGCAAAGCACTCGCCGTGACGGGTCGCTTCACGAATGATCGTGTCCAGCCGATCGTTGAACAACAGCCGGTTGGGCAGCCCGGTCAGCGCGTCAACCAACCCCTCGGCACGCCCCTGCTCACGTGTCCGGCTCAATTCCAATACCTGAGCGAAGCGGGCCGCGGCGCAACGCAACACCGGCTCGACAATGCCCATTTCGCCGAAGCCCTTGTGACTTCCCGCCAGCATCGCTCCGAGCACTGTGTGGCGTTCGTCATACAGAGGCAGGCCAATGAAACCAGCCAGACCCAGTTGTTGCAGCAGCGGATCAATCGACGCCAACTGCCGCGCATCGGCCTGGATCACCAGGGGTTTTCCGCCCAGCACCAGCTGCAATGAACTCTGCAATGACGCCGGTGGCCAGACTGGATCTTCGCCATTCCACAACTGCAGTGTCTGCGCCGGGGTGTCCACCCCATCCTGACGCGCCGACCAGACCGCGAGATAATCCAGGCCCAACTCATCAAACAGCAGCCGCCCCGCCGCGATTTGCGCATCGACACCACTGGTCGAAGTAAAAATCCGCGACAGCAACGACAACGCCGCCTCAGCCCGGAGGTCGGCCCGATCGGTGCGGAACTTCAGTGCCAGCGCATCGCGCCCGGCATGCCGTACGCGCCGCACGCTGGCCTGACCGGTGTCGACACCCTGCAACGATTTTCGCTGGCACGGATACCAGTTGCGATCGGCCTCAGCCAGCACCTGCTGGGTCGTGACGCCTTCAAACCGCAGCACCTGGGACAACGGCAACCCCTGCCATTGACTGGCATGCATGCGGCTGTGGCTGACGACGGTCGGGCTGACCTCCAGCAATCGACCGGTCTGGGGGTCGGCAATCAGCCATTCGCTGTCGCCTTCCTCGAAGACATAGCGGTAGTCATCATGCGCGCCGCCGCTGACCGGCTCGACCGGCTCGTTGCTCTTGCCACGCACGCTTTGTGAGCGCCTCCAGCGCGCCACCAACTCGGTGTTGATCTGCGCAGCATCCAGCCAGTCAACGATACCTGCCGGCAGATCGGCCCGGTTGAGCGTGGCCTCCTCGGCCAACACCGCAATCAGTGGCGTTTCGGCGCCCCCTGGCAAGCGACGCAGCTGCTCGCAACTCTTTTGCGCCTGCTGCGCGTCACCTGCCAACACCACAACGATCAACTGCAACGGCGGCAGCAGCGGACGCCCCTCCAGCAGGATCGCCGCGTGCGGCACGTCGCGCGCGCTGTGGATGTGTGAATAACCTGCCTGGTCGAGCGTGTCGAACAGGCTGCGGCGCAACTCGCGCTGTGCAGCGATCAGCAGGATGCCGGAGTTCATGCGCGTGCCTGCCTCATACCAGCCAACGGCCATCGCGCAGGCGCAGGCGCTGCGGCTGGCTGTCGGCACAGCGCAGATGCGTGGCCAGTCCGCTCAGGTGCTCCACGAGCGCCGTCGGGACATCTATCAACACGACACGCCGCAAATGATCCTTCGGCGTGCGTGCGAGTTGCCGCAGCAAGGTGGCATCCATGGCCGACAGCGGCAATTCCAGCCCCACCAGCAAATAGACGCCGAAATGCATGCTCTGTTGCATGTAGCGCAGCGCGTTGCCCAGGCGCTGGCAATCCGGCACCCGCACGTGCGCGTCGCGCAGACTGCCCAGGCCAGTATCGGGCTGCCACAGATACACCGCCTGCCCACTATGTCGGGCAATGACCCGGAACTGGTTGACCAGATCATGGACGTCTTTGCTGTCCAGTACGACCAAACCACTGGACGCAGCCAGAATGCGTTCGAAAATCTCGCTGCCGGCTTGCGGTGGAGCGGAGGCCATCGCTGTAGTCATTGCGTTCTCGTCCTGCAGTGCCGGCGGTATTGCCGGTGGTGCCAAGCCCGCCAATGGCTGACTGTGTGGTTTGTCAGGCTTTGACCGGCTGTCGTCTGGTCTGTTGAATCACGCTGAATTGACCCGCTTTCAAACCGGGCGCCCGACGTTGCCACCTTTTTCGCGGTTTGGCGGCCCCAATAGTCCACTACCTCGCCGACGCTCGATTTCACACCTGCTTCACCTGATGGTCAAGCACGGCCGTCACATCTCGCAATCAAGGCAACAGAACGGTATGGTTCAGACCACCTCAACCACGCCTGCCGCCCCCATGTTCGAAGGATTGCGTTTCAATCACTGGAAGACCAGCGAAGGCGACGATGGCGTTGTCGTGCTGAGTCTCGATCGTGCCAACAGCAGCGTCAACGCGATTTCCCGGGCGGTGCTGGACGAACTGGAACTGATCGTCGAACGGCTGGCGATCGAAAAGCCGGCAGGCGTCATCATCCATTCGACCAAACCTTCGGGGTTTGCCGTAGGCGCCGACATCAAGGAATTCGTCGAATACGCCAAACACGAAACCGTCCACGAAAACATCACCCACGGCCAGCGCGTCTATGAAGCCCTGGCGCGACTACCCTGCCCCACGGTGGCGGCGGTGCACGGCGCATGCATGGGTGGCGGAACGGAACTGATCCTGGCCTGTACCCAGCGCATCGCCGCAGACGACGACAAGACCAAAATCGCCCTGCCCGAAGTGATGCTGGGGATCCACCCCGGCTGGGGCGGCACCGCACGCCTGCCGCGATTGATCGGCGCCATGGATGCCCTGCCGGTGATGCTGACGGGCAGGTCACTGTCGGCCAAACGCGCACTCGCACTGGGCGTGGTCGATCGGCTGAGCCGGCCGGAGGAACTGCTGGCCGAGGCGCGGCTGCTGTTGCGTCGGCCGGAACCGCGCCCCTTGGCGCGTCGCGCCAAGGCCTGGGCCAGCAATACCTGGCTGGCCCGGCAGATCATCGCGCCGATGGTGATCAAGCAGACTGCAGCGAAAGTGCGCAAGGAACACTACCCCGCTCCGTTCGCCATGATCGACGTGTGGAAGCGCGGCGGCAGCAACATCCAGCAACGGCTGAAACTGGAAGCGCATTCGGTCGCCAAGCTGGCGCAGACGCCTACCGCACAAAACCTGATCCGTATCTTCTTCCTGCAGGAACGGCTGAAGAGCCAGGGCAGCGGCGTCGACCCAGGCATCAAGCATGTGCATGTCGTGGGCGCCGGCGTGATGGGCGGCGATATCGCCGCGTGGGCAGCATTCAAGGGTTTCGAGGTCACCCTGCAGGACCGCGAGATGAAATTCATCCAGCCAGCGCTGGATCGCGCCCGCCAGCTCTACGAAAAGAAGCTGAAGACTCCCGAGAAGGTCGAGCAGACCACTCGCCGCCTGCGCGCCGATGTCGAGGGCAAGGGCGTGGCGAGTGCCGATCTGGCGATCGAGGCCATCTACGAAAACGCCGAGGCCAAGCACGCGCTGTACGACGGCATCGAGCCGCAGTTCCACGGCGATCAGATCCTCGCCAGCAACACCTCCAGCATTCCGCTGGACGAACTGCGCAAGGGCTTGAAGGCGCCGCAGCGCTTTCTGGGCCTGCACTTCTTCAATCCGGTAGCGCAGATGCCGCTGGTCGAAGTGGTACGCCACGATCAACTCGATCCAGCGATCGAGAAGCGCGTGCTGGCGTTCTGCAAGGCGATCGGCAAGCTGCCGGTGGTAGTGAACGGTACGCCCGGCTTCCTGGTCAACCGCATCCTGATGCCCTATCTGCTGGAAGCATTGCGCCTGTACAGCGAAGGCGTGCCAGGCCCGGTACTGGATCGCGAAGCGAAAAAATTCGGCATGCCGATGGGCCCGATTGAACTGGCCGACACCGTGGGCCTTGATGTCTGCTCGTCGGTCGGCAAGGAGCTCGCACCGTTCCTAAAGCTCGAAGTACCGCCGGCGCTGGATGGCAGACTCGCCGCCGGCAAGCGCGGCAAGAAGGATGGCGAGGGCTTATACGTGTGGCAGGACGGCAAGCCGCAGAAACCCGAGGTCGACCCGAACTATGTGATGCCACCGGACCTGCAGGAACGCATGATCCTGCCGATGGTCAACGAGGCGATCGCCTGCCTGGCCGATGGCGTGGTCGACGATGCCGACCTGCTCGACGCCGGTGTCATTTTCGGTACCGGCTTCGCGCCGTTCCGCGGCGGCCCGATCCAGTATGCACGCAGCGAAGGCGTCGACAAGCTGAAGTTGAAACTGCAGCAATTGGCCCAGCGCTACGGCGAGCGCTTCAGCCCGAAGGAAGGCTGGGATCACCCCGCGCTGGCACAGCACGCCTTCGAGGGCGAATAGCGAAGAAGCAGGGTTTAGGGGCGAGTAGCGAGGGCGCAAGCTCGAACAGTTTGGCGCCCTCGCTACTCGACCCTCGTCCCTGCTCTTCACCACATGAGATCGTCTGGCACGCCATCGTCACCCACGCCAGTGGCATTCGGATCGACCAGCAAGGCGAGCTGTTGCGGATCGATCGCGCGCACCTGTTCGGCAATCTCGCGAGTCACTAGCAGATAGCGACCACCTTGCTGCACCACCCCCAGCTCACCGGCGTTGAGTGCGACCAGCTGTTCGGCATCGACATGCACACGGCGAATCTTGCCGCCGTATTCGAAATTGCGCGGCTGATCGGCTTCGGCCTTGTTGAGCCGCTTGCCGTCGAGCAGCTGTTGAATCTTCAGCTTGCGCTCGCGGCGTAGCCGGGCCTGTTCGGCGGCTTCCTGCTCAACCCGCTTGCGTTCGCTGGCCTCGGTTTGCGCGCGTATCGCATAGGCCTTGGCCAGATCCATTTCACCCTGATCGCGGCGTGGCGGCCGTGATGCCTGCGGATGCGGATTCGGTTTGACGTGCTTGTGCGCGGGTTTGCCCGATGCCGGCGGCGGCGTGCGCTTTTGTTCGCGAACCCGGTCTTGTTGAACCCGCTCTGGTTGAACTTGTTTGACGATGCCGCTCTTGAGCAGCTGATCGCGCAGGGAGTCGGCCATGATGGTGATCCGCGGTCTTAGGGTTTCGTGAGTCTGTTGCGTGGGTCGGTTTCGTGGATCAGTAGTGCGGCGGCGGTGGTTCGCTGTGCGGATCATCCGGCTGCGCCACCCGCATCGATGACAGCTCACCGCGCAGCTCGCGCAACGAACGCTCCAGCGCGGCAATGCGCAACGACTGATCAGCATCGGCCGTGGTCAGCGCCTGTACCGCGTCATCGATGAAGGTCAGCTTGACCTCCAGCTCGGCCAGCCGTTGTTCCAGCAGCCCGTTCATCGCGGGATCTGCAGGCTGCGGCCACGGCCGATACCGTAATAGGCCAGACCCGTTTCTTCCACCGCGACCGGATCGTAAAGATTGCGACCGTCGAAGATCGCCGGCTCGCGCAACGTGGCACGGATACGCTGGAAATCAGGGCTGCGGAACGCTTTCCATTCGGTGACGATAGCCAGCACATCGGCACCATCCAGTGCGTCATAAGCTTGCTCGCACAACACCAAGTCATCGCGATCGCCATACAACCGCTCGGTTTCCTCGCGCGCCTGCGGGTCGAATGCACGCACCTTGGCACCGGCATTCCACAACGCTTCCATCAGACGTCGGCTGGATGCTTCGCGCATGTCATCGGTATTGGGCTTGAATGCCAGGCCCCACAGCGCAATCGTCTTGCCTGCCACGGACCCGCCGAAGTGACGCGAGATCAGCTCGAACAACTTCGATTTCTGTTGCAGGTTTACGGCCTCGACCGCACTGAGCAGGCGTGCGTCGTAACCGTAACTGCGCGCCGTACGCTCGAGCGCCTGCACGTCCTTGGGAAAACACGAGCCGCCATAACCGGCGCCCGGATAAATGAAGTGATAGCCGATCCGTGGATCCGAGCCGATACCCTGGCGCACCAGTTCCACATCGGCACCAACACGTTCGGCGATATTCGCTATTTCATTCATGAAACTGATCTTGGTCGCCAGCATCGCATTGGCAGCGTACTTGGTCAGCTCGGCCGATCGTTCGTCCATCACCACCATGCGATCGTGATTGCGATTGAACGGGGCATACAGCTTGCGCAATACGCCCACCGCGCGCTCACTGGATGCGCCCACGATGATACGGTCCGGTCGCAGGCAGTCTTCCACTGCCGCGCCCTCTTTCAAGAATTCCGGATTGGAGACCACGTCGAATTCAACGTGAGCGTTGCGTGCAGCCATTTCAGCCGCGACGGCTGCGCGTACGCGATCGGCGGTGCCGACCGGCACGGTCGACTTGTTCACCACTACCGCGTAACGATCAAGATGCTTGCCAATGGTTCTGGCCACTTCCAGCACGTATTTCAGATCGGCGCTGCCGTCTTCGTCCGGCGGCGTTCCCACCGCGATAAAGATGACTTCGCCATGCGCGATCGCAGGTGCCGCGTCGGTGGTGAAATCGAGCTGTCCACCGGCGTGATTGCGCCTGACGATCGATTCCAGGCCCGGTTCGTAAATGGGAATCTCGCCACGTTTCAGGCGCTCGACCTTGGCCGCATCGATATCGACGCAAACGACGCGATTGCCCATTTCGGCCAGACACGCACCGGTGACCAATCCCACATAGCCGGTGCCGAAAATAGTGATTTTCATCATCTTGCGACGACTTCCATGAAATCCAGCGCGTTGCGCAACTGACTATTCTAACTGCCTACACGGCACCGCTCGACACTGGCGACGCCAAAAGCAAAGGGGCGCGAATGACTCCGCGCCCCTCTGTATTCTTACAACCGCAAAGCAGCTATCGCTTACTGGCCGCCTTCGGGAGCACCACCGGGTGCAGCAGCGCCAGGCGGCGTCGCGCCAGTCTTGACCAAGGTCACGTCGAAGATCAGCGTGGCATTTGGCGGCATCGGCGGACGCGGCTCGGAACCGTAAGCCAGCGTCGACGGAATGTAGAGCTTGTAATGGCCGCCGACCTGCATCAGCTGCAGACCTTCCTTGAAGCCAGGAATCACGCCAGCCAACGGGATCGAAGCCGGGCCCGGCGGATTGTGCTTGGCCGAGGCATCAAACACTTCGCCACTGACGAAGGTGCCGGTGTAGTCGATCTGAACGGTATCGTTCGGACCCGGGCGAGCACCCGTGCCTTGGCTGATCACCTGATACTGCAGGCCCGAGGCCGTCGTCTTCACGCCCGGAGCCGTCTTGTTCTTGGCCAGGAAAGCATCGCCGTCAGCCTTGTTCTTGGCACCGACGCGGATCATCTCGGCCTGGTACTTGGCCTGGATCTTGGCCATGAACGCGTCATGGATCTGCTTGGCTTCAGCGTCGGACATGGTCGGCTTCTGACCGGACAGCGCCTCGGTCACCGCGCGACCTACCGCTGCCGGATCCAGCTCGTCACGCATGATCGGCGGAACCTGGGAAGCAATTTCCCAACCCACCACGTAGCTGGCCTTGGCTTTGTCGACCGTGCCCGTGCCGGCGGTCGTGCCGGCGGCGCCGGTTTTGGCAGCCTGAGCGTACACGCCCCCAGTCATGCCCAGCGCAACGGCCAGCGCGGCCGCCGTCAGCGTGGGACGCAGAAAATGCTTCATTCGTAACTCCCTCGTAATTTGATATGCCGGCATTGCCAACCGGGCCCCCCCAGTGGAGGCAGGCCACACATTGTGGGGCGCTTGTCCAGTCTTGGCAACGATGCCGTACTACGACCGTCAATCGACGTAAAGGTTCATAAAGCCTTCACCCTGCTCATCCGGGGCCACTACCGGGTGAACCGGGCTTGTCCAGCGTCTCCTTCAAGGCCGCCTGCAGGCGTGCATGCAGCTGCACCAAACCGCGCCACAGCGCCACTGCCAGGGCCACGCCCAGCAACACTAGCGACAATGCCACCCCCCGCGGCGGCAGGATCGTCGAGCCGAGCACACTGACCAGCAGCGCCAGCGCTAGCAGGGTTGCCAACGGAATGACCCGCGCAAGCACCTGCCTGATGGCCTGCGTATATGAGCCGGCAAACCGCTCACGGATGCCGATCTCGGCCAGCAGCATGCCCAGCGCCTCCGCCTTGCGGTAGATCGCGGTCAGTATGGGCAGCGAAAGAAACAGCGCACATGCCCAGATCAACGTGTGGCGCATATCGCGTCCGATACCGAACATCGAGAACCAGTCCCAGTTGTGCGAATTGACGTAGGCGCCAATCATGAACAGCGTCACCACCAACAGCACATTGATCGCGATATGCCATAGCAGCCGCCGGAAGATCGCTGCCAGCGCGGCGTTTTCGTTGACTGGCTTGAGGTTTTCGAGCCAGCCGCTGTAGTTGGCCGCCAGCAGCTGCACCGAGCGCGGCGTCACGCGTCTCAGGCCGTCGGCCAGTCGGTCTGCCGAGCGCGTCAGATACGGCGATGTCGCCATGCACAGTACCGATACCGCCACTGCGATCGGGTAGATGAACTTGCCGATCACACCCAGCGAAAGCCCTAGCGTGGCGATCACGAACGAGAATTCGCCGATCTGCGCCATGCCAAGGCCCGAGCGCAACGCCGTGCGCGCGTCGTGGCCGACGATAAAAATACCCAGACTGCACACCACGGTCTTGCCGACGATTACCACGGCAGCGATCAGCAGCGCCGGCAAGGCGTATTGCAGCAGCAGCGCCGGGTCGATCTTCAGGCCGATTGCCACGAAGAAAAGTGCCGCAAACATATCGCGCAACGGCTCTACCAAGCGCATTACGCGGCCCACGCTGCGCGACTCTGCCACCACAGCGCCCGCGAGGAATGCGCCCAGCGCCACACTGAAGCCCATCCAGACCGCGAACAGACTGGCTCCAAAACAGATCCCCAGCACGCTGACCAGCAACGTTTCATCGCGACCGAAACCGGCCACGTAATCGACCAGCCGCGGCAGCAGCAGCAGACCGAGAATCATCCCCGCGACCATGAACAGCCCGAGGTGTCCGACCAGCGTGAACGCGGTTTGCGCCTGCACTGAACCGCGAATCGCCACTGCAGTCAGCAAGGTGAGCATGACAATGGTGAGCATGTCCTCAGCGACCAGCAGGCCTACCACCAACTTGGCGAACGGCTGATGTCGCTGACCGCTCTCGGATAGCGTGCGAGTGGCCACCATGGTCGAGGACAACGAAATGATCGCGCCCAGAAACAGCGCATTCATGCCCTTCCAGCCGAAGAGTCCGCCGATACCTACGCCGATCCACAGCATCAACCCGACTTCGACGACCGCGACCAGGAGCACCCCGATGCCGACCTCGCGCAGTTTGTGCACGCTGAATTCCAGCCCCAGCGTGAACATCAGCAGCACCACGCCGAGATTGGAGATGTCATCGATGGCTTGTGGATCGGCCACCAGCACACCCGGCGTATGCGGGCCGATCAGCACGCCGGCCAGGATGTAACCCAACAACACTGGCTGACGCAGACGCTGAAACAGGATCGTGGTGGCGCCGGCCACGATCATTACTATGGCAAGGTCGCGAATGAATCCGATTTCGTGCATGCCTTTCCAGCGCCTGCTCAACTCACCAGCAGCTTAAACGAACACTCCCTCATCGGTTCGCTTCGGTTCGCTCGATTGGTGGCAGCGGTCATTCCGCGCAGCATCTCAATAATCATCCCGATGCCGAAAAAAAGCTTGACGGATATCTGACTCGGACCTATTCTTTCGGGCTTCCAGCGGCGGGGCCATAGCTCAGCTGGGAGAGCGCCTGCATGGCATGCAGGAGGTCGGCGGTTCGATCCCGCCTGGCTCCACCAACTTACATTTGTCCCCATCGTCTAGAGGCCTAGGACATCACCCTTTCACGGTGGCGACCGGGGTTCGAATCCCCGTGGGGACGCCACTTCAACCAGGCAGCGCGGTACGGCAGTCGGGTTGGATGGCTAAAGTTGGATCGCTGGAAGTGTTGCAAGGTCACTGTTGGAAAGATGGACTGTTGGAAAAATGCGGAGTGGTAGTTCAGTCGGTTAGAATGCTGGCCTGTCACGCCGGAGGTCGCGGGTTCGAGTCCCGTCCACTCCGCCACTAACTGAAAGCCCGCCTAGCGCGGGTTTTTTGTTGCCTGCCGTTTGTTGATCGTCTCTGCTAGCTCTCCGCGCGCCGAAGCGCCGATCGATCAGCCTTCGCGCTCCAAGGTGCCGATGGAATGCCCCTGCTCGCCCAGATATTCCAGCCAGCGCGAGAGAAACCCATTCATGCGCAGGCGATGCTGAAGCACCGTGTGTGCGGGCGGAAACGGACCCAGCACCTGCCATAGATGTCGCCCTGGATGGCAATGCAGCGCCTCGGCCACGTGTGCGTCGGTGTACATGCGCAATTGCGCGGACGGCGAGCGCTGACCGGTATGCGCGTCGACAAAGTCGTAGGTGAGCTCCAGTTCCAGCGTGTACGGATGGCATTCCTGCAGATGCAGATGCACATTGAGCCCGTCATCCACATCAGAGACATAGCGTCCCGGGCTCAGCCCCTGCGGCGCGAACAGCCGCGCCAGCCGGTGATAGTTCTCCGCATACAGCCCCATCAGGAAACCGAAGCGGCCCGGCAATAAAGAGGATCGACTATCCAGCGTGGCAATCATCGGCGACACCAACTCCAACACTCATTCAGAACATGGTCCGCTCGATACCGAAGCGGTCGAAAATCTTGCTGGCGATCTCTTCGATCGAGACATGCGTGGTGTTCAGGCTGGGAATGCCTGCATGGCGCATCAACTTGTCGGCTTGCTCCAACTCCCAGCGACATTGCTGCAAGGTGGCATACCGACTGCCGGCGCGACGCTGCTCGCGGATCTGCGCCAGCCGCTGCGGCTCGATGGTCAGACCGAACAGACGATCACGGTACGGCCGCAGACGGGCCGGCAATTCGAGTTTGTCGAGATCATCATCAGTCAGCGGATAATTGGCGGCGCTGACGCCGTAATGCAAGGCCATGTAGAGGCAGGTAGGCGTCTTGCCCGAACGCGAGACACCGACCAGGATCAGATCAGCCTGCGCGTAGTCCACGTCCATGCCATCGTCATGCGAAAGCGCGTAGTTGGTGGCGTTGATACGCGCCTCGTACTTGTCGAAATCGACCATGCCGTGCGAGCGATTAACCGCGCCCGAACGCTTCGCGCCAAGCTCATCTTCCAGCGGACCAATGAACGGTGCGAAGACGTCCAGCATCAGCGCGCCACTGGCAGCAACGATGTCGCAGAGCGCGCGCTCGGCCATGGTGTTGACCACGATCGGCCGTTCCCCGGTTTGCGCATAACGCGTCTTGATGCGCAGCGCGGCCGCTTCGGCCTTCTGCGCGTCATCGGTGAACGGCAGTCGATGCTTGTCGAACTGCACACCCTCGAACTGCGCAAGGATGCTGTTGCCGATCGTCTCCGCAGTAATACCAGTGGAGTCGGAGATGAAATAAACCGTTCGCTGCATACGGGGACCTGATCGTTGAGGTACATCTGTCGAGGGCGGGCAGTTGCACCTTAACCCAAGCAAAAAACGCTGTCGCCGATTGACCGCAGCTGACTGGTATGCAGTTGGCACGGCAAGTCTTCGCAATGGTCTTCTTGTGCTTCGCACCATCGGCAGCGGACAATACCAGTCCTTTGCAGCCCACTCCGGCCTGCCTGCCGCACCAGCCACAACGCCCCTACCCACTAATCATTAAAAGCTCTTGAGGAGTCCCCCTTGAACGATCTGGTGCTTTGGCTCGACCAACTGCGCATGACTGACCTGGGTAAGGTCGGCGGCAAGAACGCCTCGCTTGGCGAGATGATCGGCAACCTCGCCAAGCTCGGTGTCTCCGTGCCGGGCGGCTTTGCCACCACCGCCGACGCGTTCCAGCAGTACCTGGAAAAGAGCGGCCTGGCCAAGCGCATCCAGGATCGCCTGGCCTCGCTTGATGTGGACGATGTCGACACGCTGGTCGTGGCAGGCAAGGAAATCCGCGGCTGGATCGTCGATACCGCCCTGCCCGCCGAGCTCGAACAGGCGATTCGCGACGCCTACATCAAGCTGTGCAAAGACGCCGGTGCCGAGAATATCGCCGTCGCCGTACGCTCCTCCGCTACCGCCGAGGATCTGCCGGACGCCTCGTTCGCTGGCCAGCAGGAAACCTTCCTCAACGTGGTCGGCATCGACGACGTGCTGCACAAGGTGAAGGAAGTCTTCGCCTCCCTGTACAACGATCGCGCGATCGCCTACCGCGTACACCAGGGCTTCAAGCACGAAGACGTGTTCCTGTCCGCAGGCGTGCAGTTGATGGTGCGCTCGGATGTGGGCGCGTCCGGCGTGCTGTTCACACTGGACACCGAATCGGGCTTCCGCGACGTGGTCTTCGTTACCGGCTCGTATGGCCTCGGCGAAATGGTTGTGCAGGGCGCGGTCAATCCGGACGAGTTCTATGTATTCAAGCCGACCTTGAACGCCGGCAAGCCAGCGGTGCTGCGCCGCAATCTCGGCGCCAAGCAGTTGCGCATGGTGTATTCCAGCGCACCCGGCGAGCGCGTGCGGACCGAAGACACCCCTGCCGATATGCGCAAGCGTTTCTGCATCAACGATGCCGATGTGCAGGAGCTCGCACGTCAATCGCTGATCATCGAAAAGCACTACGGCCGCCCGATGGACATCGAGTGGGCTAAGGACGGCAACACCGGCAAGCTCTATATCGTGCAGGCCCGCCCGGAGACGGTGAAGTCGCGCGCGCATGCCACCCAGCTCGAGCGTTTCAGCCTCAACGAAAAGAGCAAGGTTCTCGCTGAAGGTCGCTCGATCGGCCAGAAGATCGGCGCCGGCAAGGCACGTGTGATCCGCTCGCTGGCCGACATGAGCAAGGTGCAAGCTGGCGACGTGCTGATCGCCGACATGACCGACCCCGACTGGGAGCCCGTGATGAAGCGCGCCTCGGCGATCGTCACCAATCGCGGTGGCCGTACCTGCCATGCGGCGATCATCGCCCGCGAACTCGGCGTGCCCGCCGTGGTCGGTACCGGTAACGGGCTGGACAAGATCCCTGATGGCGCCGAGGTCACCGTGTCCTGTGCCGAGGGCGACACCGGCACGATCTACGAGGGCATCCTGAAGTTCGAACGGATCACCGCGGATCTCGGCGATATGCCCGAGGCGCCGCTGAAAATCATGATGAACGTGGCGAACCCGGAGCGCGCGTTCGACTTCGGCATGCTGCCAAACGCCGGCATCGGCCTGGCCCGACTGGAGATGATCATCGCCAGCCACATCGGCGTGCATCCGAAGGCGCTGCTGGAGTACTCCAAGCAGGACGCCGAGACCAAGGCGAAGATCGATGAGCGCATCGCCGGCTATGCCGACCCGGTGAGCTTCTATGTCGATCGCCTCGCCGAAGGCATCGCCACGATTGCCGCGTCGGTCTATCCGAAGCCGGTGATCGTGCGCCTGTCGGATTTCAAGTCCAACGAATACGCCGGCCTGCTCGGCGGTTCGCGCTACGAACCGCACGAAGAAAACCCGATGATCGGCTTCCGCGGCGCGAGCCGCTACGTCGATCCGAGTTTCTCCGAAGCGTTTGGGCTGGAATGCAAAGCCGTCAAGCACGTGCGCGAAGTGATGGGCCTGGACAACGTGTGGGTGATGATCCCGTTCGTGCGCACTCTGGGTGAGGGTCGCAAGGTCATCGAGGTGTTGGCGAAGAACGGCCTCAAGCAGGGCGAACACGACCTCAAGGTCATCATGATGTGCGAAGTGCCATCGAATGCCCTGCTCGCTGACGAATTCCTCGACATCTTCGACGGCTTCTCGATCGGCTCCAACGACCTGACCCAGCTCACCCTGGGACTGGATCGCGATTCCAGCATCGTCGCCAGCCTGTTCGACGAGCGCGACCCGGCCGTGAAGAAGCTGCTGTCGATGGCGATCAAGAGCGCTCGTGCCAAGGGCAAATACATCGGCATCTGCGGTCAGGGGCCCAGCGACCATCCGGATCTGGCCGAATGGCTGATGGAACAGGGCATCGAATCGCTGTCGCTGAACCCCGACACCGTGGTCGATACCTGGTTGCGGCTGGCGAAGAAAAAAGCCGGCTGACCCCACCGCGACGAGACAAGCCTACCGCTCGGTACGCTTGTCTCCATCGAGCCTACCGCGTAAACTTGCCGGCTCGCGCGGACCACGCGCACCCCTCTGGAGAGGTGGCAGAGTGGTCGAATGTACCTGACTCGAAATCAGGCGTACGTGTAAGCGTACCGAGGGTTCGAATCCCTCCCTCTCCGCCAAGAATGCAATTAAGCCCCTGAAATATGGGGCTTTTTTGTGGGCGAATGATTCTGTACACGATTCCGTCCCATGCATCCCGTCTCGGCATTTATAGCGTGCATCACGGCCTGTGGGGGTAAGATCGCAACATGACTACCTCAAGGCGGTGGTGGTCTGTCCACTCACTCGTTGGGTGTCTATATGCCACGCACGATCGATCAGCTAAGGCGTTCACGTAGACGATTTGCATGGATATTCGGCATATCCTTGATTTTCTCGATCTCGTTCTTGGTCTTGCCTCGGCTGACGCAGTCTTCGCATTCGCAAGTGATGGATGCGCACATAAGGTTGCAGCACCTTCCACTCCCCGTGGGGCATCCAGGCCATCCAATCGCCGCTCCCGCCCCAACCTCGCCCTCTCCCCAGTTTCCTCTCATCTCGGTTGTGTCGTTACTCACATCCGTCGGCTCGCTAGGTGGCCTTCTTGCAACCACGACGCTTGCATTGCGCAAGGAAAAGCGAGAGAAACAGAGCGCCGATTTGGACCTGGAACTCAAGCGGCTGGATATTGAGAAACGTCGCGCCGAATTGGGTGATCGCTCAGGCGACGTCGTTAGCCACCGGTCACGAGAGCAGGATATCTAGAATTTCATTGAAGGCTAGCTGCGGCAGCAGCCACGCATGCGGCCTACTCGGCCATCCGGTGCTCGCAGTACGGCCTCACGCGATCGTCGAGAATCGCATACAGGCTGGGTAGGTCATTCGGGTCGGGATTGAGCCAAGCATCGGTGTCCCATTCCTCTTTGATCGGAATGGGACACCGATCATGACCAGCCTCTACGACTTCCAATGGTGGATCGTCGGTGATCGCAGCAAACGTATAGAAACCTGGATCCTCGCCAGCCGGCTCGACATAGGTCCAGAGGCAGGCCACGAAGAGTTCCTCACCAGTCGATGGCGTGAATAGTATTTCCACGTTCTGCTCGCGCTCGCCCGGCACCAGCGGTCGCTGCTGCAGGTCGTGGAGATAGACGCTTTCGTAGAATCGATCGACGACCATGATGCCGTGGTGGTAGCCGAACGCCTTGCGCCAGACCGTCGACAGCTTGTCGCGCCTAACGACATCGCGATTTTCAATCCATAAACTCATGCATCATGATCAGACGTTGTGAAGGACTGCTTCATGACGGATAGATCATGGCACCCTTGAAGGGTTTTTCCATCAACCGGCTAGATTTCAAAGATGATTAGATCATTGCAGCGCCAGGAAAACCTGTTGGGGCGCTTGATGTACGGCGCTGCAGCAATGAAAGATTGGAGCTACGGCCGGTGCTTTTTTGTTTACGCCATCGTTTTTCTAGCATTGTTTGCCCACGTTTGCGGCGGCACGCGAGTCATCTCGCCGGTGCGCCAGGGAGCGTTCCTTGGCTCGCAAGCTCCGGAAACCAGTCATGCGCCGGAGAATGCGAAGTTCGGTGACTACGTAACCTATTACATTCCCGACGCTACGGTGTTCCTGCATGGCAAGCGTTCCAGCTGGATCGCCACGTGGATGCCTTACAACGAGCTTGGGCGGCCGATTTCCCATTTACTGGGCTTGAGCCCGGCATACCTTCCAAACTGGATCCTTTCGAAACTTACGGCTGACGCATTCAAATACGTCAGCGCCATCGCGGTATTGGCGATGTTTCTGGCAGGAATGTTTGCCTTCTTGCTCGCCCGAGAACTGGAGTTGATGCCCGCCGCTGCTCTCGTAGCAGCACTCGCCATCGGCCTATCTCCGAGCCTGATCTATTGGGCAACTTTTCCGATGTTCGGCAGCGCCTATGGCTGGACCGTCGCCGTCCTTTATGGCCTTGCACGACTCGTCAGACGCCAGGATCTTCTGGCTTGGGCAACCATCGCATTTGCGATCTATAGCCTGCTCATGACAGCCTACCCGGTCATGGTGGTTTACCACGTGTATCTGGTGGGCGGCTTCTTCGTCTATCTGGCTCTACACCACCCAGCCTTCCCACGCGATGGTCGCAAGCTGGCAGCGCTTCTGGCGGGACTCGGTACAGCAGTGGTGTTTGGAATTCTGGCAGCAGCCCCGGCGCTGGCAGACACGTTCCTTACCACTCTGCAGTCGGCGCGCACGCATCCGGACATCGACTTCTTTCGCGCTGTCATTCCGCCATTGCATAGCGTGACCGACTGGAGCAAATTCCTGGCGTTCTGGACTTTCCCCCAGGCATTTGGCGATCCGATCTCGGTTGGCTTCCCCCAACAGTTCAACGGCAGGAGCCTCGCGCCTTTTGCCTTATTTCTTGTTTGTGCCTCGGACTTGCGACGCACCTGGGGGTGGTGGCTGGCGGTGCTGGTCCTTGCGACTGCAGAGGCTTTTCCACCTGTCTACGCCTTCGCTGTCGCGCACCTGGGACTCAATATTTCGCGCACGCCACCCACCGTGTGTGCAGTTGTCCCGTTGGCCATGATTGCTGCCATGAGCCTGGATAGCGTTCTCCGTCGCAAGGCTCGGGACATCCCTTCGAGGAACCATCTCGCATTGCGTCAGCTCGTACCGTTCGCGCCGGCAGTAGTGCTTTACCTGGTCCTGCTGGCTAACGCCATGGCAGCGGCATCGCAATCCCACCTTGTCCCCGGGCGCTGGATATTGCTCGCGTTCATTGCATACCTACCCCTGCTGGTGTTCGCGCTAAGGTTCCGCCTCCCGGGCATCGTCATCATGGTGGGAGTGGCACATCTATTGATGTTCGATCGTTTCCTCCTGTTAACCCAGCATCGGGATGCCATCGTCCAGTCAACGCCTGCGACGCAGCGATTGCAAACCCTGCTCGCTGACGGTGATCGCTTCGCTATATTGGACTCTGCGACGGATTTCATGCCATCAAACATGAATGCGCAGGTAAACCTTTCATCAGTGCACACCTATGACAGCCTCTCACCGCTTCGCTATCAAGCGTTGATCCGCCGTCTCGGTGGCGAGATGAAGACATATGGCCGCGGCAATCAGTCCATCAGTGCACTCTCTCTCACAACCACTGACTTCCATCTGGCCAACATCGGCGCATTGGTAACACGAGAGCCTCTCACATCGACAGCAGTCGCTTCGGACAGCAGCTTCGGAGGCCTTCACATATACCGGCTCCTTGATCGCTGGGGCAAATATACCCGCGTCGGTCTCAATTCCATCGTTCTGGATGGCGATTCAGCACGTTTGACCGATACGTCGTCTGTGGAAAAAAATGCTGCGACCACAGTTACAGATCAAGGCGATCGCATCAATCTTCACTTGGCACACGCCAGCGATGTGACTACGCTGTTGGTAGCTAGTCAATTGTACAATCCTGCCTGGCAGGCCGATGCCCGCTCGTCCGACGGTTGGCACGCCTTGCGGGCGCTTCCAGTAAACGGTGCTTATGAGGGCGTACTCATCCCCTCGGGGACAGACTCCATACGGCTGCGCTTCAGGCCGTGGATTCGCTGGTCGTGGCTCGGCCATGCTGCCTTCGGGATATTGGCGATGCTCTTGGCATACTCATGGCTCACTCGCGGCCCGATTCGAGGGCGGCGTTCACTTCGCGCCGCATGACATCCCTGATCTTGTCGTATTGCGCAAACCGCACACGGCACGGCTGAGGCCGCTCTTGGCTTGAAGATCAAAATCGGCACTCCTCCCCCCGACAAGCAGGGGGGAGGAGCAAAAGCAACCCAAGGCCTCGTGTGCGAAGAAACATGCCTCATGAGCTACGCCACGCTCGCCCATCCAACAGCACGATTCTTTTGCGCCATCACATCACATGGGGCATGCTGCACCCCTCTGCCACACCAGACAGCCCATGATCGAATTCGGACACGGAACGCATGTCGGCCTGCGCCGCACGCGCAATGAAGATACCTACTACGCCGACGCCTCACTGGGGCTGTTTCTGGTGGCTGACGGCATGGGCGGTCATCAGCACGGCGAAGTGGCATCGGCCCTGGTGCGTGACGCGATGGTCGACCTGGTCACGCGCGGACACAGTTTGATCGAAGCTGTGCATGGCGCTGGCGAGCGGCTGCTGACGCACACCCGCGGCAGCTTCGATGTGCTGCCGATGGGCACCACAATCGCCGCCCTGCGGCTGACCGCCGACAGCTACGAAGTGGCGTGGGTCGGCGACAGCCGGATCTATATGTGGAAGCACGAGTTGCGACAGGTCAGCCACGACCATTCGCTGGTGCAGGCGCTCGTCGAAGCAGGTCAACTTGATCCTGCGAAGGCATCCCGCCACCCACAGCGCAACGTGCTCACGCAGGCGCTCGGGGTGACGGCAACCGAACAACTGCACATCGGCATGGCGCGCGGCCAGTTGGAGCCGGGCATGGGCTTTCTGCTATGCAGCGACGGCCTGACCGAAGGCGTCAATGACGAGTCGATCGCGCGAACGGTGGCGCGCACTGATCTTGCAGCGCAAGAGTGTGTCGATCAACTGCTGCTTAGCGCGCTCGACAGCGGCGGCGACGACAATATCACGGTGATCATCGTACGTTGCCGCTGAGTGCGTTCAGTCGAGTTTCGCTGTGAGCTACGCGTGGCTCAATCGAGTTGGCGCCACACGCTTTTGCCACCGACACTTTTGTCCAGCGCATCGAGACGCCGCTCATGCAGCACCAGCTCATCGGCGGCAGCACGCAAGACACGCGGGCGCGCACTCAACATGACTGGCGCGGCGATGACGGTATCGTGTTGCTCGGCCGCGCCTTCAAAACCCAATTCGAATGCCACTTGCCCCGAGGTCATCGCCAGATAGACATCGGTCAGCAGCTGAACGTCGATCAAGCCGCCGTGCAGGTCGCGCCGCGAGTTATCCACTCCCAGCCGCTTGCACAATGCATCAAGGCTGTTGCGCTGGCCGGGATAGCGCTCGCGTGCCATCGCCAGCGTATCGAGTACGCTGCAACGGTCGGCAATCCGGCCAGCATCGTTGCCCAGACGCGACAATTCGGCGTCAAGAAATCCGATGTCGAAACTGGCGTTGTGGATGATCAGTTCGGCGCCGTCGATGAAGGCCAGGAACTCCTCCACTACTTCGCCGAAACGTGGCTTGTCGAGCAGAAACTCATCCTCGATGCCGGTGACCTGGCGGGCACCTTCGTCGATCGCCCGATCCGGATTGAGATAGGTCTGGTAGTGCCGCCCGGTGAGCCTGCGTTCGACCATTTCCACGCAGGCAATTTCGACAAGTCGATGCCCCTGGCGAACTTCAAGACCGGTGGTTTCCGTATCGAGAACAATCTGCCTCATGAGCTGGCCTTCGTCGACGCGACGTTGCTCACACCGTCCCTCGCCAACTCTGCCTGTTCGCGTGCCGCCTGATCGACTCGCTCGTTTTCCGCATGCCCGTTGTGGCCACGCACCCATTTCCAGCGCACCTGGTGGGTGCTGACCGCATCGGACAGACGCTGCCACAGGTCCTGGTTCTTCACCGGCTTCTTGTCAGAAGTGCGCCAGCCGTTCGCGCGCCACTTCGGCACCCATTCCTCCATGCCCTGCATCACATAGCGCGAATCGGTGGTGAGCAGCACCTTGCATGGCCGCTTCAGCGCCTCGAGTGCACCGATCGCCGCCATCAATTCCATACGGTTGTTGGTGGTCGCCGGGTCACTGCCCGCCACCATGCATTCATTGCTGCTGGCACGCAGCAAGGCAGCCCAGCCACCAGGGCCCGGATTGCCCAGACAGGCGCCATCGGTAAAAGCTTCCACTTCACTCATCGTTACTCACATAAGTCATCAAAAACGTAAGTCATCAAGAAATCACAGCGCCGAACTGCGCCGCGTACCGGGCGACAGCTGACTGTTCGACGGCACCCGTATCGGCAGCGGCTTGAGCCGCAACGGCGTGGCCGCGCGGCGACTCTTGCGTGCAATCAGCACATAGCCGCCACCCCACCCGCTGGCAGCTGCAGGACGTGCCGCCACACCGGGCCATAGGCGCCCGACCCGTCGCACCCGCTCTATTTCGAACCCCGCCTGTTGCAAGGTTTGGCTGAGCTGCAGCGGCAGCTGCAAAACCGGTCGCGCGCCGCGCGCACGCCAATACACCCACGGCGCCCAGCCACTGAGCGGGTGCACGCCGGTCAATACCAGCACGCCGCCCGGAGCCAGCACGCGGATGGCCTCGGCAAGCAGTGCCGACGAGGCTGGAACGACCTCCAGCGCATGCCGCAGCATGACCAGTTCGAACGCATCATCAACGAACGGCAGCGGCTCGTCCGTGGCAGCTTGCAAATCCCCGCGATAACGGCCGCCAGCGACCCCCAGCCGAGTCCAGCAACTGAACATCGAGCGTGCGGGTGGTGCATCGTCAAGCGATGCGCCGACAAGCAGTGCATGCGCACCGAAACAGCGCTGCAAGTCAGGTGCCATCACGCGCATCTGATCATCCAGCAGTCTGCGCAACGGCGCACTGGCATAGATGTCTTGATCGCGTTGCAGCATGCATTCGGTCCAGTCTCAATCTGTGCCAAGAGTGTAACGGTTGACGACAGTCGGCAGCAGATCACTGGCTCTTCATGAACAGGGTTTCGGGAACCGTCGCGCACAGCTGAACGGCCACGCGATCAGTTAACGCTCAGCTAACGAGTTGCCATCCAACCCTCTCTATAGTCTGCCGCTTAGCGCATTGCCCCGGCATGGATGCGTCTGTCGTTACCCAACGCAGCGGAGCTCATCTTGCACCTCGTACCGTTACCGGCGCTTGCCGACAACTATATCTGGCTGCTGCACGACGACGACGGCCATGCGATCGTCGTCGATCCAGGTGACGCCGCCGTCGTGGAGCAAGCATTGATTGCCCGGCGACTGCGGCTGCGCGCGATCCTGCTGACCCATCATCACCACGATCATATCGGTGGTGTCGCCGAGCTGCGCGCTCGCCACGACGTGCCGGTATACGCGCCTGTCGACGAACGTATCGTGGAAGCGACCGACCGCGTACAAGACGGCGAATGGATTGAACTGGCGGCACCGCGTCTGCACCTGGAGGTGATCGCCATTCCCGGCCACACCCTCAGCCACATTGCGTACGTTGGGGGTGGGCTGCTGCTATGCGGCGACACCATGTTCAGCCTTGGCTGCGGCAGACTGTTTGAAGGCACACCCGCGCAGATGCTCGCGTCGCTGGACCGTCTGTCCGCGCTCCCGGGAGAAACCCAGGTTTGCGGTGGCCACGAATACACCGCGGCGAACGGGCGTTTTGCCATCACCGTCGAACCGGGCAATCTCCGGTTGCATGAGCGCCTGCGGGAAGTCGCCTCGCTGCGCGCCGACAACCAGCCCACTCTGCCCGTTTCATTGGCCGGCGAGTTGGCTACCAACCCGTTCCTGCGCGTCGATACCGATTCGGTCGCCGAGTGGTGCCGACAGCAGCACGGCGTAGGCAACGATCGGGTTGCTCGTTTCGCCGCCGTACGCGGAGCCAAGGATGTGTTCCGCTGATGATGAGACGACTTCAACTATTACCGCTGACACTGTCGATCCTGCTGGCTGCGTGCGCCACCGCGCCGTCACAGACGCCACATAAACCACCGGCCATCGCGGCGCCGGCGGTGACGGTTGAGCACGATATCGCACCCCAGACCGCGCTACCTGAGGTAACTGCGCAACCCACCAACTTGTGGGATCAGTTGCGTGGCAGTTTCGCCATGTCCGACTGTGACGCCGACCCAGCGGTGCTGGCCTGGGCAAAGCGCTACACACACAATCCTGAGCAGTTCGAGAACCAACTGCGCGAAGCGTTGCCCCGCCTGACCTATGTGCAGGAAGTCGCCGCCCACTACGACGTCGCTGGCGAATTTGTCCTGCTGCCGTGGATCGAGAGCTACTTCAAACCGCTGGCCGGTCGCAGAAATACACCAGCAGGGATATGGCAGATCATGCCGGCCACCGCCGGCTCCATTGGACTGCGCGTGGATGGTCACTACGACGGCCGTCTCGATGTCGACGCCTCCGCCAATGCGGTGATGAAACTGCTCAAGCAATACCACGACCAGTTTCACGATTGGCGCGTAGTCGATTACGCCTACAACGCCGGTGCGTTTGACATCAACAGGCTCGTTCAGAAACAAGGCTTGCCACCCGACGAACCGGTGATCCCGCATTGGCCGGTGCGAAGTGTGACCCGCGAGCATCTGACCAAATTGCTGGCGATGGCATGCGTGGTGCGCGATCCCGCACGCTTCAATGTCAGCTTGCCTACGCTGCCAGACGAACAGCATCTGGTGCAGGTTAAGATCTCTCGCTCGATGCCAATCACCCAGGCGGCCGATCACGCCGGTATCTCGGTGGATACGCTGAAAGGCCTGAACTCGGCATTTCGTAGCGATACGGTTGATGCGGGTGCCGCCTCCTATCTGCTGCTTCCGGCCAACCATGTCCAGCAATTTCGTGACGCCTTGCTGGATCAGTCCGCTCTCTCGGCGAACGACGATCCACTCTCTGCGGATGGCGATCTAGCCTTGTCGGCCCCCACACCGCCCCCTAAGGCCAATAAGCGGACGAGCAGCAGGCCGGCGAAGAGTTCGTCCGCGAAAACCCACGCCGTCAAGCTTGGCGAGAGTCTGTGGCAGATCGCCCACCAGTACTCCATAAATATCGATCAGCTGCAGCGGTGGAATCACCTGCTGGGGCAAACGGTCAAGCCCGGTCAGGTTCTCATCGTGAGCGAGGTGGATTGAGCCGTCGCAGGCCACCCATGCCCTGCACTTCTCGCCCCTGCTAGACTTTCACGGCTGCGCCGGTGAGGCGTGCTTTCGATTTTTGGAGGAAGCATGGGATTCCTGCACGACAAGCGTGTCCTCATCGTCGGCATCGCCAGCCAGCGCTCGATCGCCTGGGGCATTGCCAATGCGATGCATCGCGAAGGTGCGCAGCTCGCCTTCACCTACCAGAATGACCGCCTGAAAGACCGCGTCGAGGAAGCCGCCAATACGTTCGGCTCGAACATCGTCTTGCCGTGCGACGTTGCCGAAGATGCGCAGATCGATGGCCTGTTCATCGGACTGGGCAGACACTGGACCGACGGCTTTGACGTCCTCGTGCACTCGGTCGGTTTCGCACCGCGCGAGGCCATCCAGGGACAGTATCTGGACAACCTCACCCGCGAGAACTTCAGCATCGCGCACGACATCTCCAGCTACAGTCTGGCTGCACTGGCCAAGGCAGCACGGCCGATGATGGCCGGTCGAAACGGCTCGATTCTCACCTTGAGCTACCTGGGTGCGGAGCGCGCGTTGTCCAACTACAACGTGATGGGACTAGCCAAAGCCAGCCTAGAAGCTAACGTGCGCTACCTGGCGTTCAACCTCGGCCCAGAGGGCACTCGCGTCAATGCGATCTCGGCCGGCCCGATCAAGACCCTGGCCGCTGCCGGCATCTCGAACTTCCGCAAGATGCTCGATCACGTCGATGAGAACGCACCACTGCGCCGCAGCGTCACCATCGATGAGGTTGGCAATGTCGGCGCGTTCCTGTGTTCCGATCTCGCCTCGGGCATCACCGGCGAAATCACCCATGTCGATGCGGGCTACAACATTCTCGGCATGACCGGGATTTGAATCAGCCCATCTACTGACACACACGCTGACAAAGCAAAGGGGGCGGCCAATGGCCGCCCCCTTTGCTTTCAGTGGCTGCCCCATGCATGGGGCAGCCGCCGCGCAAGAACCTTACAGCAGGCTCTTGTTGAACTTGATCTGGGTCTTCGCCCGCAACGCGTCGATCAGTTCGCGGGTGGCCTCCGATCCATAGGCCTGGGTCATCTGCTGTCGCAGCGCATTGCGCTCTTCCGGCGCGATCTTGGACAAGTCGCCATCCTGCACCTTGTCCACGGCCAGCAGCGCGTAGGTGCCGTCCTGCATGTCCACTTCGGCGAATTCCGACTTGCCTGACGCCGGATGCGGCAACAGGAACGCCTGCTTCAGCATGGGTGCGGCTATGGCGGACTGACGCTCTCTGACTGCTTCGTTCACGGTCTTGATGGTGGCACCGACGGATGCCGCAACAGTCGGCATCGCATCACCCTTGTTCAACCGCACAAGCAGATCATCGGCCTGCTTCTTCTCGGCAACCACGGCGCGCTCGTCAAGAATCTTTTTCAGCACGTCCGCACGCACTTCGGTCAACGGACGAACGGCGGCCGGCACATGCTTGTCGACGTGGATGACGACCGAGTGGTCGCTGCCAAGATCGATCAGGCCCGAATTATTGCCCTGCACCAGCACGTCATCGCCAAATGCCGCGGCGACCAGCTTGGGGTTGGCTGCCAGACCATCGCCGCCTTTGCGCGAAAACAGCGCAGTGCTCTTGATCGGCAGGTTCAGAGCGCTCGCAGCGGGTTCAAGTGACGACGGGCTCTGGTAGGTGTTGTCGGACAGCTTGCCGGCCACTTCGTTGTACTTGCGGTCCAGTTCGCCCGCCGAGGCTTCCTTGACCAGCTGATCGCGCACCTCTTCAAACGGCTTGGACGCGCCACTGCGGACATCCCGCAGCCAGATGATGTGGTAGCCATCAGGCGATAACACCGGCTTGGATATCTGACCCTTCTGCAGCGCGAACATGGCTGTGTCGAACGCCGGGTTGGTCACGCCCTTTTCCAGCCAGCCCAGGTCGCCGCCCTGGCGCTTGGAACCCAGATCCTCGGAGTCCTGCCCGGCCAGCTTGGCGAAGTCATCGGGGTTTGCTTCGGCGGCGATTTTCTCGGCCTTGGCCAGCGCCGCTTTTTGCTGATCCGGCGTGGCATTGGCTGGCACGTTGATCAGGATGTGCGAGACCAGCCTTTGCTCGGGCTGCACGAATCGCTGCTTTTCATCCTCATAGCGCTTTTTCAGCTCATCGTCGCCCGGCGCGGCGTCCGGCTTGAGGTCAGCACCGTTGACTTCAAGGTATTTCACCGAGACCTGCTCGGGATTCATGTAGTCGGCCTGATGAGCCTTGTAATAGGTTTCGATATCGGCATCGCTGACATTGCTGTCGGCCAGCACTGGCCGCGGCAACACGAAATAGCGCAGGTCGCGACGCTGGCCGACCAAACTGAGAAAGCGGTCGACGCTGGTATCGCTGACGAAGGTGCTGTCATTGATCGCGTCCGGCAACACCTGGGTTGCCAGCGACGCGCGTATCTCGTCCTCGAAACCTGCCGGTGTCTTGCGCTGGCTCTCCAACCATGTGCGGTACGTGGTCGGATCAAACTGATTGTTCAGCTGAAATGCGGGGATCGCCGCGATGTAATCGCGCACAGCCTGATCAGAAACACGCATGCCCCAGTCATCGTTGGCCCCGAGCAGCAGTTGCTGGTCGATCAGTCCGTCGAGCACTTGCTGCTTCACCGCAGGCTTTTCAAAAATGCTCGCATCGAAATGATCTCCCTGATCGGCACTCGCCTGCTGCCGCAACTGGTTCATGCGATCCTGAAAATCCTGCTGGCTGATTTCGTGCTTGCCAACCTTCGCCACGAACGTATCGCTATGCGACGTGAAGTAACTCTCCATGCCGAATAGCGACATCGCCAAAACGCAGACACCCAGAAGGATGACGGACGGCCATCCATGCATCTTGTTACGTATTGCCTGCAGCATCGAAATCTTCCCGCAACGTGATTGATGGCGCATAAAGCGCGTGACACATTGATGTCCCGGACACCACCGGCGCCGATGCCCGATCGACACAGCGCCAGATCTACGCGCCCTGGCTGGTGACAAGGGTGCCACAGGTGCACGTCATGCCCAAACAACAAGGGCGCCACAGGGGCGCACCTTGCCTAAATAACAAGCACGCCTCAGAGGCGCACCGTGCCTAAATAACAAGCACGCCTCAGAGGCGCACCGTGCCTAAATAAAAGGGCGCCACAGGGGCGCCCTTGCGAACTGTGGCGGAGCGGACGGGACTCGAACCCGCGACCTCCGGCGTGACAGGCCAGCATTCTAACCGACTGAACTACCGCTCCGCATTTTTCTGGTGGGTGCTGTAGGGATCGAACCTACGACCACCGCCTTGTAAGGGCGACGCTCTACCGCTGAGCTAAGCACCCGAAACCAAGCGAGTAGCCGCTTAGTTTAGGGCATCCTTGAGGGTCTTGCCAGCCTTGAAAGCGGGCACCTTCGAGGCCTTGATCTTGATCGCTTCGTTGGTACGCGGATTACGACCGGTACGCGCCGCGCGCTTGCGCACGGTGAACGTGCCAAAGCCCACCACCGAGACGTCTTCTCCCTGCTTCAACGACTTCTGCACGGTCGCGAAGAAAGCTTCGAGAGCACGGCCTGCATCAGCCTTGGTCAGCTCGGCTTCTTCGGCGATGGCATTGATCAGATCAGTTTTATTCATTGAAAAGCTCCCTTGATTCGGTTTTCGGTCGGCATAGTCAGTCTGGGACGTGACAACGCCGGCATGGATGGTTGGCTCTTGGTAGGCGCCTTGACGCAACCCCGCATCACTGCGCCGACAGATAGCGCCGGGATTGCGGTAGCGCCTTTATACCAGTGCGTTGCTGAACTCCGCAACACAAGCTGCAGCAACGTTTTCGGCAGACATGCCACTGGCGAAATCGCTTGCAAAGTGAACGCCAGGCGACTACGCGAAAACTTCGTCGATCGATGGCGAAAAATCGACGAAGCGTTCGTTGCCCGACCTGGTTGGATCAATGCGTGCGCGAGTGCAGTTCCGACGGCTCACCCACCGGAGTCGCTGGAGCCTCTTCCTTGACCGGGTTTGGCTGCAGCGGGCGCTCCAGTGCGATATCCAGCACTTCGTCGATCCATCGCACTGGGTGAATCTCCAGCGATGATGTGATGTTGGCTGGCATGTCCGCCAGATCCTTCTTGTTGTCCTCCGGGATGATCACCGTGGTGATACCACCGCGATGTGCTGCCAACAATTTTTCCTTGAGGCCGCCAATCGGCAGTACACGGCCGCGCAAAGTGATTTCGCCGGTCATCGCCACTTCGGAACGAACCGGCACTTTGGTGAGCACGGAAACCAGCGCAGTGCACATGGCAATGCCGGCGCTGGGACCATCTTTTGGCGTGGCGCCTTCCGGTACATGGATATGCACATCGAACTTCTGGTGGAACTCGGGATCGATGCCCAATTGATCGGCGCGCGCGCGCACGACCGACAGCGCGGCCTGGATCGACTCTTTCATCACGTCGCCAAGCTGGCCGGTGTGAACGAGCCTGCCTTTGCCAGGCACCACGGAACACTCAATGCTGAGCAGCTCGCCACCGACCTGCGTCCAGGCAAGCCCGGTGACCAGGCCGACTTCGTTCTGCAGCTCCTTGCGGCCAAAATCAAAACGGCGAACGCCCAAGTAGTGCTCCAGATTGGACGATACGACCTTGACCCGTCCGACGTTCGACTTCGCCTTGGACTTGGCCGTTTTCGCGGCGGCGCCTGCAGACGCGGCCTTCGATTTCTTCACCTCGCCCAGCGTCAACTCCTTCACCACCTTGCGGCAGATCTTGGATATCTCGCGCTCCAGGTTGCGCACGCCCGATTCGCGCGTGTAGTAACGCACGATGTCGCGCAACGCCTCTTCATCCACACTGAGCTCTTCCGGCTTGAGACCATTCGCCTTGAGCTGCTTTGACATCAGGTATTTCTGCGCGATACCAAGCTTTTCATCCTCGGTGTAGCCGGGGATGCGGATGACTTCCATGCGATCAAGCAACGGCCCGGGGATGTTCAACGAGTTGGCCGTGGCAATCCACATCACCTCGGACAGGTCCAGATCGACCTCCAGGTAATGATCGTTGAACGCGTGGTTCTGTTCCGGATCGAGCACTTCGAGCAATGCCGAGGACGGATCGCCACGAAAATCCATCGACATCTTGTCGATTTCGTCCAGAACGAACAGCGGATTCTTGGCGCCGGCCTTGTTGATGTTCTGCACGATACGACCAGGCATCGAGCCGATGTAGGTGCGCCGATGTCCGCGAATCTCGGCCTCATCGCGCACGCCGCCCAGGCTCATGCGAACGAATTTTCGATTGGTCGCCTTGGCGATCGACTGACCCAGCGAAGTCTTGCCCACGCCAGGCGGGCCGACCAGGCACAGGATCGGGCCCTTCATCACTGACACGCGCTGCTGCACGGCAAGGTACTCAAGGATCCGATCCTTGACCTTTTCAAGTCCGAAGTGATCGGCGTCGAGTACTTCCTGCGCCATCTTCAGGTCCTTGCGAACCTTGCTGCGCTTTTTCCACGGCACGCCGACCAGCCAGTCGAGATAGTTGCGCACCACGGTCGCCTCGGCCGACATCGGCGACATCTGCTTGAGCTTGCCGAATTCCTGCCTGGCCTTGGCCAGCACGGCCTTGGGCATGCCGGACGTCTCGATCTTCTTCTGCAGCTCTTCGACCTCGTTGGGGCCCTCTTCGTTGTCGCCGAGCTCCTTCTGGATCGCCTTCATCTGTTCGTTGAGGTAGTACTCGCGCTGGCTCTTCTCCATCTGCGACTTGACGCGGCCGCGAATGCGCTTCTCGACCTGCTGCAGATCCATTTCGCCATCGACCAACCCGATCAACAATTCAAGCCGCTGACCGACGTCTGTCGTCTCGAGCACTTTCTGCTTGTCTGCCATGCGCACGGAAAGGTGTGCCGCGATGGAGTCAGCGACGCGCGACGGATCGTCGATACCGGACAGGCTGGCGAGCACCTCAGGGGGCAACTTGCGGCTTTGCTTGACCAGCTGTTCGAACAGCGAAATCAGCGTGCGCGATACCACGTCAAGCTCGCGTTCCTTGGCGTTGTAGACCGGTTCGATCACGCGCGAACGCGCGGTGAGCATGCCGCCCTCTTCCTTGAAATCTTCAACCGCTACCCGCGATTGACCTTCGACCAGCACCTTGACGGTGCCATCAGGCAATTTGAGCAATTGCAGCACGCCTGCCAGCGTGCCGATCTGGTGCAGGTCGGCAATTTCCGGATCGTCGATATCCGGGCTTTTCTGCGCGACCAGCAGGATCTGCCGCTCACCCTCCATGGCGCGCTCCAGCGCACGCATGGATTTGTCGCGACCGACAAACAATGGAATGACCATATGCGGATAAACCACTACGTCACGCAGCGGCAATACCGGCAAAGCATCCAGCGCAGCAGGAAGGGGGGCGTTCTTGGCCATTTGAAGAGGGGTCCCTCAGGAGTTCGTATCAAAGTCGTCCCGACACTGCGCCGGGTGCATCACTACGTCAAGTGGAGGCTACCGGGCGCCCACTCAAGGTGTGACACGACTGCAGAAAGCAGAACGGCCCCGGTGCAATCACCGGAGCCGTCGTCATGACCACTTGCGGGTGGCCAGATGGGTCAGGCCGCGCCGCCGCCTTCGCCAGCGATGCGCTGCTGCAGGTTGCCGCGGTAGATCAGGTAAGGCTCGGCCTGCCCATCGATCACCGCGTCGTCCACCACCACCTTGCTGACGTGCTCCAGTGACGGCAGCTCGTACATGGTGTCCAGCAGCACCTGTTCCAGGATGGTGCGCAGGCCGCGTGCACCGGTCTTGCGCTTGAGCGCCTTCTTGGCAATCGCCTGTAGCGCCTCGGGGCGGAACTCGAGCTCCACCTCCTCCATCTCGAACAGCTTCTTGAACTGCTTGGTGACGGCGTTCTTCGGCTCGGTGAGGATTTTCACCAACGAAGCTTCGTCCAGCTCATCCAGCGTAGCCACCACCGGAAGACGGCCCACGAACTCAGGGATCAGGCCAAAACGCACCAGATCGGCAGGCTCCACGTCAGCCAGCACCTTGCCCAGGTTCTCGGTGCGCTCTTTGCTGCGCACTTCGGCCGAAAAGCCGATGCTGGTGTTCTCGGAACGCTGCTGGATTACCTTCTCCAGACCGGCAAACGCACCGCCGCAAATAAACAGGATGTTCTTGGTGTCGACCTGCAGGAACTCCTGCTGCGGATGCTTGCGCCCGCCCTGCGGCGGCACCGAAGCCAGCGTGCCTTCGATCAGCTTCAGCAACGCCTGTTGCACGCCTTCGCCGGATACGTCGCGGGTGATCGACGGGTTCTCGCTTTTACGCGAAATCTTGTCGATCTCGTCGATATAGACGATGCCCGACTGCGCCTTCTCGACGTCATAGTCGCACTTCTGCAACAGCTTCTGGATGATGTTTTCCACATCCTCACCGACATAACCCGCTTCGGTCAGGGTGGTGGCATCGGCGATGGTGAACGGCACATTGAGCAGTCGCGCCAGCGTTTCGGCCAGCAGCGTCTTGCCCGAACCGGTCGGACCGATCAGCAGAATGTTGGATTTGCCCAGCTCGATGTCATCGCTCTTCTGACGCGACTCGATCCGCTTGTAGTGGTTGTACACCGCCACCGCCAGCGCTTTCTTCGCTCGCGTCTGACCCACCACATATTGATCCAGCGACTCGCGGATCTCACGTGGTTTGGGCAGCTGAGTGCGCCCGGAAGCAGCCTTCTCTTCCAGCTCCTCACGAATGATGTCGTTGCACAGCTCCACGCACTCGTCGCAAATGAACACGGACGGACCCGCGATCAGCTTGCGCACCTCATGCTGGCTCTTGCCACAAAAGGAGCAATAGAGAATCTTGCCGCTGTCGCTGGAACGCCCCTGCCGGTCGTCGCTCATACTTTCGATCCCACTGGTAAATCTGAATGCGTCGCGAGAATAGCACAGGGCTCCGCGTCTGCCTGCAGACGCAGAGCCCATCTCGTGACCATGGGGTGTGGTGCTGAAATCAGGCCGATTTCACCGTTTCGCCAGCACGCTTGTCGAGAACTTCATCGATCAGGCCGTAAGTCTTTGCGTCCACGGCGTTCATGAAGCGATCGCGCTCCATGTCCAGCTCGATCTTCTCGATCGGCTGACCGGTATGCTCGACGTAGATCTGGTTCAGGCGCTGGCGCATGTACAGAATCTCCCGCGCCTGGATTTCGATGTCGGTCGCCTGCCCCTGCGCACCGCCAGAGGGCTGGTGGATCATCACGCGCGAATTGGGCAGTGAAAAACGCTTGCCCTTGGCGCCCGCGGTCAACAGCAGCGAACCCATGCTGCACGCCTGACCGATGCACATGGTGCTGACGTCCGGCTTGATGAACTGCATGGTGTCGTAGATCGCCAGACCCGCCGTAACCGCGCCACCGGGGCTGTTGATGTAGAAATGGATGTCCTTGTCCGGATTCTCCGACTCCAGGAACAGCATCTGCGCAACCAGCAGGTTGGCGACCTGGTCATTGACCTCGCCCACCAGGAAGATCACGCGTTCCTTCAGCAGGCGCGAGTAAATGTCATAGGAGCGCTCGCCGCGAGCTGTCTGCTCGACGACCATCGGCACCAAATTGAGGTTCTGGATCTGATCCATGGCCATGTTTGCAGCTCTCCGGTTGGTGAGCCTGAGAAGTAGCTCAGGCGTTGGCTGGGCGCATGACGTCATCAAAGCTCAGGTCCTGCTGGGTGGTTTTAGCATGTTCTGCCACCCATTCGGCTACCTGATCTTCCATCACGCGATTCTGCAGCCCAGACATCAACTGGGGGTCGCCGTTATAGAGTTCAATGACCTTCTCCGGCTCCTCGTAGGTCGAGGCGATCGCGGCAAGCTGTTCGGCAACTCGCTTGCGGTCGATCTTGAGCTCCTGCTTGCGGGCAATTTCACCCATCAGCAGGCCGGCAATCACCCGCTTGCGCGCAATCGGCGTCGCCGCTTCGATTAGCTGCGGCGGCGGCTGCTGGCCACGCGGCACATTGCCAGCGGCCATGTTCTGCGCCTCCGACTGCACCATCAGCTTGGGCACATCCAGCTCGGCATGCGCATCGGCCAGCCTTTCCGCCACTTCGGACTTCAGGCGCGCCATCAGCGCAGCCTTCAGTTCACGTTCCAGATTCGCGCGAACTTCCTTGCGGAAGGTCTCCAGGTCACCATCGTCGATACCGAACAGCTTGACGAATTCGGCGTCGATCTCTGGCAGCTTCGGCTCCTGCACCTTGATGATCTGGAAACTGACCTTGGCGGTCTTGCCAGCCAGCTGCTCGTTGCGAAAATCCGCGGGAAACGCAATTTCAGCATCGAAGCTGTCGCCGGCCTTGCGGCCGACCAGCGCCTCGTCCAGCGCCTTGAACAAGGTGCCCGAGCCGAGCACGCTACCGGCACGCTCAAGACCTTCGGCAGGGAAGCGGTAGTCACCCGTCTCGGCGGAGTATTCAAACATCACGAAATCGGCCTCGATCGAGGCGCGGTCGACTTCATCGAAACTGCGACGCTGCTGACGCAGGGTTTCAAGCATCTTGTCGATATCGGCGTCACTTACCACCGCTACCGTACGGTTGATCTCAAGTGCGGCTACATCGACCGCAGGAAACTCCGGCATCACCTCGAAGGTGGCGGTATAGGCGATTTCGCCGTTTTCCGGCTGGCCGGTGGTATTGATTGCCGGGTTCGCGATCGGCTGCAGCTTTTCCTGCTCCACTGCCTCACGCAGCGTGCTGCCGATCAGGTCGGACAACACCTCACCACGCACCTGCGCGCCGAAGCGCTGCTTGATCACCGTGGTGGGCACCTTGCCCGGGCGAAAACCCTTCAGGCGGACCGTGCGACCCATTTCTGCAATGCGCGCGCTCACCTGCGTCTCGAACCGCTCCGCGGGAAACTTCACCGTGAGCTTGCGCTCGAGCGTGCCGATGTTCTCAACCGAAACCTGCATGACGTCTCCTGGTACTACCTATGTTGTGGGCCTGGCACAGGCGCCATGGCGACGATCGTCGCCTACAAAAAAAGAAAATCACGGGGCATGGTGCGAGAGGCGGGACTCGAACCCGCACGGGGATTAGCCGTCAGAACCTAAATCTGGTGCGTCTACCAATTCCGCCACTCTCGCGTGCCACCCTCATCAGACTTGCGCAACTATTGGAATCTGAAACCAATTTACCACCGGCAACCAGCACAGCCCGGCCAATCGT
>Ga0302234_10000120_pt1 | contig 64991 bp, 58 predicted proteins | sample II_Palsa_N3_2_FD_193576 | JGI IMG/M metagenome (GOLD analysis project Ga0302234, IMG submission 193576) | Peat permafrost microbial communities from Stordalen Mire near Abisko, Sweden - II_Palsa_N3_2 | ecosystem: Environmental > Terrestrial > Soil > Palsa > Peat permafrost | place: Sweden... | reverse complement strand
CCCTTGGACGACATCTGCTGCGCCATCTGCTCGTCCATCATCGAGGTGAACTGAGCGCCGTCGCGCGAGTCGAGCGGCCCGTCCTGCGGCGTCGCATCGCGCATGCTTTTGAGCATCATCGTGATGAAGGTCGCGTCGAACTGCTTGGCGGCCATCTGGACACCCTGCTGCGGCGATGCGGCGACCTTGGCGCGCAGGCCATCGAACCCCTGAACGTCGAGCGCAAAGCGCTGCGTCAGATCGGTCGTTCCTGAGGTGGAATCCATCGTCATCGCGGCTCCTTAGATGATTTCAAGTTCGGCGCGCAAGGCCCCTGCTGCCTTCATCGCCTGCAGGATCGACATCAGATCGGCGGGCGTCGCACCCAGCGCGTTGAGCGCTTTCACGACATCGGCCAGATTGGCGCCGGCTTTGACGTATTTCAGCGCACCGTCGTCCTGCTTCAACTGGATCTGGGACTGCTGGGCAACCACAGTTCGACCGTTCGAAAACGCGCCTGGCTGGCTGACCACAGGTTGTGTGTTGACGACCACCGAGAGATTGCCGTGCGCGACGGCGCAATTCTCCAAGGTCACCATCTGGTTCATCACGATCGAGCCGGTGCGCGCATTCAGCACGACCTTCGCGGCGCCTGCCGCCGGCTTCACATCGAGGTCCTCGAGCTGCGCCATGAACGAGACCTGCTGGGCCGGATCGGACGGCGCGCGCAACTGGATCGTGCGGCCGTCGAGCGGTGTTGCGGTGCCCAGGCCAAAGGCGTTGTTGACCGCCGACACGATGCGCTGGTTGGTGTCGTAATCCATGTCGTTCAGCTCGAGCTGCATGGTGCCGTCTTGCGTGATGCTGGTCTGCACCGAGCGTTCGACGATCGCACCGGCGGCGATGCGCCCCGCTGCGAGCTGGTTCACCTGCACACGGCTGCCGTTTGCGCTGGCGCCCGCGCCGCCGACTGCCATGTTGCCCTGGGCAAGCGCGTAGACGGAGCCGTCAGCACCCTTCATCGGCGTGAGCAGCAGCGTGCCGCCGCGCAGACTCTTGGCGTTACCGAGCGACGACACCGTCACGTCGATCGCCTCGCCCGGCCGGGCGAATGGCGGCAGCACCGCCGTCACCATCACCGCGGCGACGTTCTTCAACTGGATGCTGGTCAGTGCCGAGGTGCTGCTGTTCGACGAACCGGCGGACTGGTTGTTGATCGAGATGCCGAGGTTCGCGAGCATGTTCGCGAGCGTTTGCGTCGTGAACGGGGTCTGGGTGGTCTGGTCGCCCGTGCCGTCGAGACCGACGACGAGGCCGTAGCCGATCAGCGGGTTGTCGCGCACGCCCTGGATCCCGACGAGGTCCTTCAGGCGTTCGGCGTGGGCCGCGGGTGTGACAGGCGGCAGTGCCCCGCACGCGAGTGCGAACACCAGACAGGCATGGCCAAAATGGCGGATAGGTGCGAGCTTCATGGTCACCACGGCGCAACGTTAAGGAAGAAGCGTTGTAGCCAACTCATGGTTTCCGCTTCGTCGATATAGCCCTTCGCCGAGTACTCGATCTTGGCGTCGGCCACCTGGGTCGAGTACACCGCGTTCAGGCCTGAAATCGTATTCGGGTTGACTACACCCGAGAAACGCACGAACTCGTTACCCTGGTTAATGAGCATCTGCTTTTCGCCGCTCACCACGAGGTTGCCGTTCGCCAGCACATTGGTCACGGTGACGGTCAGCACACCGCTGAAGGTGTTCGACGCATTCGCCCCGCCGGTTGCCTGGAACTGGTTGGCGCCCTGCGAACTGAGATTGGCCTTGCCGAACAGGCCGGCAAGAAAACTCGCGGACGTGGTCGAGAAGGAGGTGCCCGAGGTACGGTCGGTATTCGCTCCCGACGACTTGGTCGCGTTGACGTTTTCGGAGATGACGATAGTCAGGATGTCGCCGATATTGCGTGGACGCTGGTCTTCGAACAACGGCCGGCCGGCGTAGCCCGGATTGAAAATCGAACCCGGCGACTGCGTGTGCGGCGGCGTCGGCGGAACAGCCGTCATCGGCTGCTGCACGATCGGCTGCTTCGGGATCATCGCGCAGCCGCCCAGCGCCAGTGCAAGCACGCTGGCAGTAGCGACGAACGCGCTGCGCGCGTCGCTCTTGACCGGATTGAGATTGAATTGCGACATCGTATTTACCTACCGCCTCTGGTTCCGAACCCTTAAATCGACATCTGCGACAGGGTCTGCAACATCTGATCGGACGTGGTGACTGCCTTGCTGTTGATTTCGTACGCGCGCTGGGTCTGGATCATGTTGACCAGTTCCTGCACGACGTTCACGTTCGACGTTTCGACATAACCCTGTTGCAGCGAGCCCGAGCCGTTCGAACCCGGTGCGCTGATGTTCGGCGTACCCGAGGAGCTGGTCTCCGAAAACAGGTTTTCGCCTTGCGCGTCGAGGCCGGCCGGGTTGATGAAGGTAGCGAGCTGCATGGTGCCGATCTGCGTCGAGTTCGAGCTGTTGGGCTGCGTGATCGACACCGACCCATCGCTGCCGATCGTGAGCGAAGTCGCGGTCACCGGCACCGTAATCGCCGGAATGACCGGATAGCCGCTCGACGTCACCAGCTGGCCCTGCGCATTGGTCTGGAACGATCCATCGCGGGTATAGGCGGTCGTGCCGTCGGGCATCTGCACCTGGAAAAAACCGTTGCCGTTGATCGCAACGTCCTTCGAGTTGCCCGTTTGCTGCAGATTGCCCTGCGTGTACAGACGTTCGGTCGCGACCTGCTGCACACCGGTGCCGAGCTGGATGCCCGAGGGCACCTGGGTCTGCTGGGTCGAGTCGGCGCCCGGCTGACGCACGGTCTGATAAAGCAGATCTTCGAACACGGCGCGCGAGCCCTTGAAGCCATTGGTGCTGACGTTGGCGAGGTTGTTCGAGATCACGTCCATCTGGGACTGCTGCGCATTCATGCCGGTCGCAGCGATATAAAGTGAGCGGTTCACAGTGTTGGTTCTCCTGGGTGCACGTCTGGCGCGACGCCCGTTAGCTGAAGCTGAGCAACTGGTTGGCGGTCTGATCGTTCTGATCGGCGTTTTGGATCATCTTGGTCTGCATGTCGAACTGCCGCGCATTGGTAATCATCGAAACCATTGCGTTGACCGGGCTCACATTGCTGCCTTCGAGCGATTCGGGCGCCAGCGTGACCGTTGGATCGGCGTCGGCGGGGTTGCCGTCAGCGGTACGGAACATGCCGTCGTCGCTGCGCGTCAGCGTGCCGGCTGCCGGCTTCACCAGCTTCAACTGGTCGATGACGGCGATTGCCGTAGCAGGGTCTCCCGGAGCAAGTGCAGAGACCGTGCCGTCCTTGCCGATCGTGATCTGCGAGCCAGGCGGTACCGAGATCGGACCGCCCGTGCCGACTACCGGCAGGTTGGTCGCATTCACCAGCTGGCCGTTCTGGTCGATATGCAGATTGCCGGCGCGCGTATAGGCCTCGCCACCGTCGGCGGTCTGCACGCTCAACCAGCCGTCGCCCTGGATGGCGACGTCGAGCGGGTTGCCGGTCTGCTGGATCGGTCCGGGCGTTTCGTCCGCGCCCGGTGTCGACGACAACACAAACGTGCGCGTCGTGTTGTCGTTGACTGAACTGCCGTCGCCGAACGACATCGGTACCGCGCGAAACGTCTCGAGCTGGGCGCGAAACCCAGTGGTCGACGTGTTCGCGAGATTGTTCGCGACAATGGCCTGCTGCTCGAGCGCCTGGGTGGCGCCCGACATCGCGGTATAAATCAGACGGTCGGTCATTCGTTCGGCTCCTGTTGCACTTACATGTTGATCAGGGTCTGGTCAACGGTCTGCTGCGTCTTGATCGTCTGCGCGTTCGCCTGATAGTCGCGTTGCGCCGTGATCAGGTTGACCAGTTCGTTGGTCAGGTCCACGTTCGAATCTTCCACCGCGCCGCCTTGCAGCGTGCCGTGGTTGGTGCTGCCCGGCGTCGAGATCTGCGCTGCGCCCGATGCCGCGGTCTGTGCGTACTCGTTGTTGCCGAGGTCGACAAGACCGTTCGGGTCATTGAAGTTGGCGAGTACGACCTGACCGAGCGAAGCAGTCTGACCGTTCGAATAGTTGCCGGTGAGAATGCCGGTCGTACCGACCGTGAAGCTCGTCAGCTGGCCGGCGGCAAAGCCGTTCTGCTGCAGATTGTTGACACCGTCCGTGCTGCCGAACTGGGTCGTGCCGGCAAGATCCAGCGTGAGCGGCTGCGGCGTGCCGGAACCGTCGGTGTTCGGAATCGTGAAGGCGATCGAGTCCGTCGAGGTCGTCGCCGCGACACTCGTGATGCCGGTCAGGGCACCGCTGGTGCTGAAGTTTGCCGTGCCTACCAGACTTGCCGTGCCGCCTGAGACGCCTGCGTAGACGTCCCATGCGCCGGAGCCGGTCTTGGCGAAGTACATGTTGACCGTCTGCGAGCCGCCCAGCGAGTCGTACACCTGGGTCGAAGTCGAGTAGTTGTAGGTCGACGAGTTGCTTGCGTCGAAGGTGGTCGGGGTCGGCGTAACCGCTACCGTGTCACCGGCTACAGCCGTGCCTGTCAGTGTGACCGTCTGGCCGTTGCCCAGCGTAATGGCGGTGCCCGCCGTGTAGGTTCCGCTGCTGTCGTTAGCGGCGTTGTCGGCGTCTGTTACCGTGTACGCCGTCGGGCTCGTAAAAGCGATCGTGTAGTCATCGTTATTCGACCCAGCCGAAGCGGTCGTAATCGTCGCACCGCTGCTCGCCAGCGTCCCCGTCGTGGTCACATTCACTGCCGGCGTGCCGAGCATCAGCGAATCCTGCGCGTCCAGGTTGAGCTGCGCCGTGATGCTGGTGGTCTCCGTCGGAGCGATGTTGGTGGTCGGCACGGTCAGCGGCACGGTCTGCGCGCTGTTGATGATGCCACTGGAATTCGCGGCATAGCCCATCAGGTCCAGGCCTTGGGAATTAACGATATTGCCGGTATTGCTAAGCTGAAACACACCGTTGCGCGAATACGTCAGCGAGCCGCTATTCGACATCTGGAAAAAGCCGTTGCCGTTGATGGCGACATCCAGTGCCTGGCCGGTCGTGTTGATCGTGCCTTGCGAAAACTGTTGCTGCACTTCGGCGAGCTGCGTGCCGATACCGATCTGGTTGTTCACGGCCGTGGCGACCGAGTTGGCATACATGTCGGCGAACACTGCCGTACCGCTCTTGAAGCCGATCGTATCCGAGTTGGCAATGTTATTGCCGATCACGTCGAGATCGCTCGATGCAGCTCCGAGGCCGCTCAAACCCTGCTGATAACCCATGACGTATTCTCCGTTCCGGGAAATGTCTAAATTTGGTTAAACTGATTTCTTAGAGGACTGCCGCGACCGAAGTCAGGGCGACCGTATTGCCATTCGACAGCACGAGACTCGGTGCGCCGCCGGTACCTTGCACGACGCTCTCCACCGTACCCGGGGTCAAGGTCGTACCAACGCCTGCGGCGCCGTTGATCGTGCCCGTCGCGGTGATCGTGTAAGTGCCGGTCGCCAGTGCATTGCCCGCCGAATCGACCGGGGTCCACGTGACCGGCACGGTACCGGCCGGTTGCGCGCCCAGATCGAGCGTGTTGACGATCTGGCCCGCCGAGTTCACGACGTTGACCTTCATGTCCGACGCTGCGGAGGCCAGTTGCACGCCGAATTCGGTCGCCTTGCCGGAGGTCACCGAGATCGAATTGCCCGGAGCCAGCACGCTGGAACCGATCAACAGTGCAGCCTGCGAGGTCTGGCCTGCGTTGAGCTGCGTCGCCAGCGAGCTGAGCGACGTGTTCAACTGGCTGATGCCCGTCACGGTGTCGATCTGCGCGAGCTGCGAGGTCATCTGCGAGCTGTCCATCGGATTGGTCGGATCCTGGTTCTGCATCTGCGTGATGAGCAGTTGCAGGAAGGTGCTTTGCAGATTCGCACCCGCGGTCGCCGAACTGCTCGAACTGCTGCTCGACGCGCTGCTCGCCGAGCCCGTGCCGTTCATGGTGTCGAGCAGCGTCTGCGAGACCGTTGTCCCGGCGCCGCCGATGGTGGTTGAAGTAGTCAAGGAGGGGCTCCTCAGGTTCCGATCGTGAGTGTTTTCAGCATCAACTGCTTCGCTGTATTCAAGGTTTCGACGTTCGCCTGGTACGCGCGCGACGCCGAGATCATGTTGACCATTTCCTCCACCGGATCGACGTTCGGCATCGTCACGTAACCGTTCGCATCGGCCGCGGGGTTGCCGGGGTCGTAGGTCTGCTTCATCGGCGTCGGATCGTCGACCACGCCGGTCACCTGCACGCCGCCCACCTGCTGGCCGGACGCAGTGCGCGCGCCGCCAATCGGGTTGACCGCGAACACGACCTGCTTGGCGCGGTACGGCTGGCCGTCGGGACCGGTCGTACTGTCGGCGTTCGCCAGGTTCGACGCCGTCACGTTGAGCCGCTGCGATTCGGCCGACATGGCCGAACCGGCGACATTGAAAATATTCATCAGGGATGGCATGGCTTCTCTGACCTCTCCTGCCGGCAGGTTCCGGCTTGATTGTTTCCCGTGGGGCGTGGTTTTTAGCGGTTACATCCAGCGTGTGTGCCGGTCGTCGCATCGGACTCCATCAGGAGCCCGACGTGATCACCGACAACATCGATTTGATCTGATTCGAAACTTCCGTCATGGCCGACTCGAAGTGCAGCGAGTTATCGGCGAACTGCACGCGTTCCGCGTCGAGGTCCACCGTGTTGCCGTCGAGTGAGGGTTGCGTCGGAATGCGGTACTGCAACTGGCCGTAGTCGTCGCTCGGGCCGCCGGTCGCAATCAGGCTTGCCTTGCCGCCCATGTGGCCCGGTTCGGTCGAGGCCATCGACATGCCGCTCGTCACGTCGGCAGGTTGCGCCATCGCCAGCGTCGAGTTGTTCGACGCGCCTGTGCCGGTGCTGCTGCCGTCCGTCTTTTTCAGTGCGCCCGCGAGCGTCGACGAGAAATCCACGTCACGCGCCTTGTAGTTCGGCGTGTCGGCGTTCGCGATGTTCGACGACAGCAGTTCCTGCCGGTAAGAGCGGACGTCGAGCGCCTGACGGCCAAAGGCGAATTCGGCATCGAGTTTATCTAGCATGAAAAATCTCCGGATAACGTTCCCGCGTCTGGCGCTCAATCAGGGAGCACAACATCTGCGGCGACCCAAAAGGGCTTTTTGCATGAGATGCATCTTAGGCGGGGCAGGCAAGCGGCAATCTTCTGAATAACCGGGGAAGGTCGCCTCTATTCAACGTTTGCGCCAGGAGCGGCGTCACTAGAATGCAACTCGTACCCATGCCTCACGCTGGAGATGCACGATGGCCCGATCCACTCTCGATGTGCCGCCGCCGCTGCGACGCATCGTTGCGCGACACACTGCCGCCTGGCTGGTGTGTGCCGTGGCGGGCGCCTGTTGCACGTCAGCGGCGCTGGCCCAGGAGGCCGGCGGCCCGATCGTGATTCCCGGCCCGGGCGAACAGAACCAGGCCGACCTCGCGCGCATGACGGCGATGGCGACTTCCAGCAACAGCAGCCCGCGGACGATGAATCCGCAGCTCGCGGCGACTGTTGCACCGTCTGCGCAGTCTTCGATGCCGCAGGTGACCGACCGCTTTACCAGGCTGTCAAACGCCAGCGGCGCCATTGTGATTCCGGGTACCGGCGAGGCATCCGCGCCCGGCGCGCCCAATGTCCCGGCGAATACGGCGAATACGGCCAGCCTTACCCGCGTCAATATGAATCCCGCGCTCGCCGCGAGCCAGGTCGTGCCGGTGGTCGTCACGTCGATGCCGGCGCGTGCGACTTACGGCGCCGCGCTGCGGCCCGTGAATGCAGCGCCGGCCGCAGCACCTGTCGGGGTACCCACCGTCGCGCCCGCCGTGGCCGCTGCGAGCAGTGTCGAAATCGACAGCCTCGCCTCGCGCGGCGAGCCGCCCGAACTGGCCGCGAGCGCACCGAGCCGCAATCCGGCGCCCCACGTCGCTGCCGCGTCTGTTCAAACGCCACTCCCCGTAAAGAACCAGGCGCAGGCGCTGGCTGAAGCCGCGCAGCGCGCGCAGGCAATTCAGGCGCTGCAACAGGCTCAGGCAGCTCAGGCCGTGCAGGCGTTGCAGCGAGCGCAGACTCCACAACCGTCGCCCAAGCAGGCGGTGGCCGTTTCCGCAGTCCGGCCGGTCCAGAGCGCTACCGCAATTCAGGCATCCCAGCCGGTTCAGGCTCAGGCCAGCCAGCCCGTGCCCGAAGGCCAGGAAGACGGCCAACTGATCCACGCCGCTGCGCTGGACTTTCTCAAAGAGCAGGCCAATGGCCTGCCCGGCCAGGTCGAACTGAGCGTCGCCCAGGCCTTCCCGCGCGGGCTGGCCGCCTGCGACACGCTGCAGGCGTTCATGCCGCCCGGCGCGCGCCTGTGGGGCCGCACGACGGTGGCGGTGCGCTGCACGAGCGGCCACCCGTGGACGGTCTGGCTGCAGGCGAAAGTCTCGATCCATGCGACTTACTATGTCGCCGCGCGCGCAATGATGCCCGGCGAGGTGATTTCCGACGCCGATCTGGTCCCTCGCGACGGCGACCTGACCATGCTGCCGGCATCGATCGTCACCGTGCCGTCGCAGGCGGTCGGTTCGATCACGTTGATGCGGGTGAGCCTGGGCTTTCCGCTGCGTCAGGACATGCTGAAGAGCGCCGCCCAGGTGACGGCTGGACAGAGTGTGCGGGTGGTGGCGGAGGGCGACGGTTTTTCGATTTCGTCGGAAGGCAGCGCGCTCAGCAATGCGACGCCGGGGCAACCGGTCAGGGTGAAGACCTCAACCGGGCAGATTCTGATGGGAATCGTGAAGGACAGTTCGACGGTCCAGATCCAGATGTAGTTGTAGATGCCGGGTTGATCTGGACCTGAAAATGGCGCCGGTGACAGTGGCGTCCAGAGGGTTTCGGGGGAAGAAGGCGGCCGGTGGGGCCGTTACAAACGGATACATCGATTGAGCTAAAGTTTGGTTTCTTGAATGCCGTTAAAGGAATCAAATAGTTCAGGAAGCCAATCGTGAAAATCGATTCCACTACCAATAGCATGCCGGACAGTCTGACGGGCAGCGCGGCAACGCGTACCCAGCAGGACAGCTCGGCCCCGGCGGCTTCGACCGCCCAAAGCGCGGCAACCACCGCGCAAGCCGCCACCGGCTCGGGTGGCGACGCGAATGTGAGCCTGTCGGGCCTGTCGTCCAGCCTGCGCAGCCTGGCAGCATCGGGTTCGGCAGACATCGACACCGCTCACGTCGAATCGATCAAGCAGGCCATCAAGAACGGCACGCTGACGATCGATCCAGGCAAGATTGCTGACGGCGTGCTCGACACGACGCGCAGTTTGTTGCAAACGAGAGCCCCGGCGACCGGCAATTAAGGTTGGACGCCGCGAGGCGTCACCTTGAAACCTGGCCCGTATGCTTCATGCGGGCGCCGTGAGAGCGACTTGTGATGAAAGACGCGCTGCTTGCCACCGTAATCGATGAGTACTCGACCATCGAAGAATTCGCTTCTGTGCTGGCTATCGAACAGAAAGCGCTAACCCAGGTGGAGCCGGCCGAGATGTTGCGGCCGGTTGTCGAAAAGAAAACCGCACTGGTCGGCAAGCTGGCCTCGCTCGAAAAGATCCGTGACGCGCAGCTCGCCGAAATGGGCTTGCCGGCCGGCTGGAATGGCATCGAGCTGGCCGCCGGGCGCGATCCGAAGCTCGCCGAGCAGTGGTCGTTGCTGCAGAAATCGGTAGAGCGTGCACGCCGCTCCAACAAGACCAACGGTGTGTTGATCCGCACCCGCATGGACTACAACCAGCGTGCCCTCGAGGTGCTGCAGGTGCGTCCGCCGAAGCCCTCGCTGTATGGGCCGGATGGACGGGTGCCGGGGTTCAGCGGCCTGTAGTTCCGCACGCCCCCGCTCATCAAACTCCAATCCAGTCTGTCCTGAATGCTCGCTGCGGCTGCCTGATCGCTGGGTTTGCCTGATCGCTTTCAGGCGCACCCAGCGCAGCCAGCCGTTTGGCGCTTGTCCGCCGCCGGCGCTTGCCGCGCTTTTCCTGCTGTTCTCCCAATACAAAAAAAAGCGCCGTCCCTTTACATCAGGACGGCGCTCATTGCGCTTGATTCACGAGCGGCGTGCAGCGGCAGCGAACCGCCGGCCGCCGTGATGTTATTCCGCTTCGGCCTTGGCCCAGGCCATCTCGCGCAGGCGCGTACGCAGCCGTGCGACCGCCTGGCTATGCAGCTGGCAAACCCGCGATTCGCTGACTTCCATCACCGCACCGATCTCGCGCAGATTCATGCCGCGTTCGTAGTACAGCGACATCAACAGCTTTTCGCGTTCCGGCAGACGCTCGATCGCTTCGACCAGCGCCGAGCGCAGGCTTTCGTCGAGCAGTGCCGAGAGCGGGTCCGAATGATCGACGCAATAGCGGTCGAGGAACGGCTCGTCGTCGGCGGAGCGATCGAAGTCTTCGTAGTAGATCAGCTGGCTGCCGTGCAGGTCCTGCAGCATCGACTGATACTCGTCGAGCGGCATCTTGAGGTGACCGGCAATCTCCGTCTCGCTCGCCGAGCGGCCGAGTGTCTGTTCGACCTGATGCACGGCTGTCTCCACCTCACGCGAGGTGCGGCGCAGGCTGCGCGGCAGCCAGTCGTTGCTGCGCAACTCGTCAAGCATCGCGCCGCGGATCCGCTGGCTCGCATACGTTTCGAACTGCGCGCCCTGGTCTTCCTTGTAGCGACTCGCAGCATCGAGCAGGCCGATCATGCCGGCCTGAATCAGATCGTCGAGATCGACACTCGCTGGCATCTTCGCCACCAGCTGCAAGCCGAGCCGCCGCACCAGCGGTGCGTATTTGGTCAGAACCTCGGCTTGGGAAATCTTTCCCTGAGCGTTATACATCGTGCTCCCCTTGTCCGTGCCCCGCCCTTCAGGCGTGCTGCACAGACGGTTGGTCGGCGTGTTGCGCCGCTGTTACTGCCGTCGGCGCCACCCAGTGGTGACGTGACGACATCGCTGGCCGCATTGGCCAGTACTGCAATTCGGCGGCGAGGTGCCGGTAATCCCGCGCGGCAGGGGTCGACGGAAACGCGTCGACCACGCAGCGCGACAGTTCGAGCGCCCGGGCCATGCGCGGATCGGCGGCAATACAGCCAGCGCCTTCCAGCGACACAGTCAGATAACGCCCCGCCACCCCCGCGAGGTTTTCAAAAGCGGTGTGTGCATCGGTGACGCTGTGCACATGATTCACCAGCACGCGAAACTGCCCGATGCCGTGCGCGTAATGCAGCCGCTTCATGCAGGCATATGCATCGGTAATCGCCTGCGCAGCTACACGCGTGACAATCAACAGGTCATGCGCCTGCATCGCCAGCGCAGAGAGCTGGCCGAGCCGGTCGAGTTGCGCATCGATCAGCACGATGTCCGCGGGACCGTCCAGCACCACACTCAATTGCGCCGCCGTGTAGCCTTCGCGATTGCTGCGCGAGGCGTCCAGCACTGAAAAGCCCAGTGCATGACGCATCACGGCGGCGTCGAGCAGCATCTCGCGGCGTACCACGGCGGCGAAGTTACCCGCCCCCCGTACGCCGCCGAGCATCGCGCTCACCGAGTAATCGCCAAGGCACTCGTCGATCACGAGTACGTCCTTGCCCTGCTCCACGAGTGCCGCCGCCAGATTGACGACTGTCGTGGTACATCCAACGCTGGTCGAACCGCCCGTTACCGCCAGCACTCTTGAACCGCTGCGGGCCAGCAGGCGCCGCAGTCCTTCTGCCTGATCCGAAACGACTTTATCCAAAGCGGACCTCGTGCAGTTCGGCCGTCGAGCGTGCGGAGAGCGCCGAAAGCAAGGCCGGAATATCGTCGTCCTGTGGCACGAACGGCGAACTGTCGCGAGGAATGCAGAAAGCGCTTTTGATCAGGAATTTCCTGGTTGCGACGTACAGGTTCTCGGGCACCTTCTGTCCGGTCGAGACGTAATGCACCGGCAGCTTGTAGCGGATCACCGTGTCGAGCACACCACCCAGATTAGTCGCTTCGTCGAGCTTGGTGAGGATGCAGCCGGCGAGCGGCTGTTGATCCGGCCCACGCTGGTAGGCCTGCACGACTTCGTTAAGCGTGTCGCCGTGGCACGTTGCGTTCAGCAGCAGCAGGCGTTGCACGGGTTGTCCGGCGCGGCACAGCATGGCGATCTGGTCCGAGACGAGGCGGTCGCGCTGGCTCATGCCGATCGTGTCGATCAGCACGATGTGCTTGTTACGCAGCTCGGCGAGCGCCAGTTGCAGGTCGGCGCCGTCCTTCACCGCGTGGACCGAGACGCCGAGGATCTTGCCGAAAATGCGCAGTTGCTCGTGGCCGCCGATCCGGTAGCTGTCGGTCGTCAGGAGTGCCACCTTGCTGGCGCCGAAGCGCATCACGCACCGCGCGGCAAGCTTGGCCGTGGTCGTGGTCTTGCCGACACCCGTCGGGCCCATCAGGGCGAACACGCCGCCACGCTCCATCAGCGCGTCTTCGTTTTCCATGATCGGCAGGTTCGACTCGAGCACGCTGCGCACCCAGTCCATCCCGCCTTCCATGTTGTCGATCTCGGGCGGCAGGTTGTCGACCATCATCTGCACCAGTTGTGCGGAGAAGCCCGCTGCGAACAGATGCTTGGTGAGCGAAGCGCGTGTCGGGCTGCGGCGCTGGCGGTCGGCCCACAGGAGGCCGGCGAAGTGTTCCTCCATCATGCCGCGCATCGAGGAGAGCTCGCTCATCACCGTTTCGTTGACGACCTGCTCCATGCGCGCCTTGATCGCTTCGGTGATGCTGGCGGTGGTGTTGGCTGCGGCACGTGCGTCGTCGGCCGAGGTAGCCGGGTTCGGCTTCCGGCTAGCGCGGCGCGCGGCGAGTTGCGCGGCTTCGCGGGCCCAGTCGGGCGTGTCGGCGAGATTCGACGGCTGGCGCGTGCCGACCTGGATGTCGACCGGTGCGCCCATGCCCTTGGCCATCGCGGCGGCCGGCGTCATCGACGAGGGCCGTGCGCTGTAGGCGCCTTGCTGCTTGCCCGCGATGTTGCGGGCGTGGTCGATCAGCCAGGGGTTCGATTCCGCCATCGTGCGCGGCACGACCGGGCTGAACGGCACAAACTGCGGCGCCGGAACGCCCGCGGCTTTCAGTACATCGGCGCGGATATCGTCGCCCGAGCGCGGCATCTGCGGCATCTGCGCCTGCGGTGCGGCGTGCATCGAAGGCGTGTTTTGCGGCGCGTGAGCAGCTTGAGCCTGCGGCGCGAGCGGTGCGGCCTGAACCGACGAAGCGTACGGCGAGGCCGCGGCCGGCTCTTCCGTTGCTGCTGCCTGCGCGGGTGCAGCGGCCTGTGCCGGCGCGTTGCTGGCCGACATGCTCTCCGTGCCGGCTTCCGGGCTTGCGCCGAACACCGACGAAAACACATCCGGCATGCCGCTCGCGTACGGATTGGACTGCATCATCGGCGTGCTGCGCGGTGCCAGCGCTGCCGGGCTCATCGCAGGAGCCGCGCTGTTCGCGCTGTTGCCGCTATTCGCGCCGCTACGCGCCTTCGGAGCGATTGCCGCGAGCTCGCTATCAGCGAGCGCCACGATCTCGACGGTGCCGTCTTCGATCGTGCGGTTCGACAGCACGACCGCGTCGGGGCCCAACGCCTCGCGAACGAGGCGTAACGCGTCACGACTGGTAGCACCGACAAATTTACGAATGTTCAAGCTGGACCCCCGATGAGGTTGACGGACCGGCGACATACCGCTTTCCATTGAGATCGATTATTGCGAAAGATGTCGAGAGACCATCGCTTGATAAAGACAGGGAAAAGCAGGCAATTCGCGTGATGGGTAGTCCGCCCGCGCCGCGCTGCAACGGTCCCCAAATGGAAACCGGCGCCTGAAGCGCCGGTCTGGAGCGAGAAGCGGGTTAGCCTTTCCCGCCTATCAGATTCACCACCTTGACGTTGCGCGTGTCGGGCACCTCCGCATACGACAGCACCTTCAGCTGCGGCAGGTTGCGGCGCAGGAAGCGCGCAAGCATCGGCCGCAACGCGTGCTGCACCAGCAGCACTGGCGCGAGCCCGAGGTTTTGCTGGCGCGTCATCGCCTGTTGCGTCTCGGTCATCAGCGTGTGCGCGAGACCCGGCTCGAGGCCAGGGTTTGCCCCAGTCGAAAGCGCCTGCGAGAGCACCCGTTCGAGATTCGAATCGAGACCCATGACCTGCATGTCGCCGGTGCCGGGGAACCACTGTTGCGTAATAGCCCGGCCCAGCGCCAGACGGACGGCCGCCGTCAGCTCGTGCGCATCGGTGACCTTCGGCGTGTGCTCGGACAGCGCTTCGAGAATCGTGCGCATGTCGCGGATCGGCACGCCTTCTTCCAGCAGGTTCTGCAGCACCTTCTGCAGCGTGGTGAGCGAAAGCGCCTTCGGAATCAGATCGTCGACCAGCGACGGCGTGTCCTTCTGCATCCGTTCGATCAGCGCCTGGATTTCGCGGCGGCCGAGCAGCTCGGATGCGTGCGTGACGACCAGGTGATTCAAATGCGTGGCGACCACGGTGCTCGAATCCACCACGGTATAGCCGTACACCTGGGCCTGCTCGCGCAGATTGGTGTCGATCCAGATGGCCGGCAGGCCGAACGCCGGATCCTGGGTCGGCGTGCCCGGCAGCGCCGCGCTCACCTGACCCGGATTGATGGCCAGCCACTGGCCCGGATAGGCCTCGCCGACCCCGACCTCGACGCCCTTCAGCGCGATCCGGTAGCCGTTGGGGCGCAATTCCAGGTTGTCGCGAATGTGGATCACCGGCGGCAGGAAACCGATTTCCTGCGCGAACTTCTTGCGGATGCTCTTGATCCGCTTGAGCAGTTCGCCGTCCGAATTCTTGTCGACGAGCGGAATCAACCGGTAGCCGACCTCGAGACCGAGCGTGTCGATCATCGTCACGTCTTCCCAGCTTGCCTCGGTGTTTTCGGTCGGCGTGAGCGCAGCCGGCGCCACCGTCGCGAGAGCCGCGGTGGTCTTCATGTCGGTCGCGCGCTTCTTCATCATCCGGCCGAGCTGGATCAGGCCGCCGCCCAGCAGCAGGAAGGCAAAGTGCGGCATTCCCGGGATCAAGCCCATCAGCACGAGAATGCAGCCCGTGATGATCAGCACGCGCGGGTTCGTGAACAACTGCCCGGTCAGCTGCGTGCCGATGTCTTCGTTGGTCGCCACGCGCGACACGATCACACCGGCGGCGGTCGAGATCACCAGCGACGGGATCTGCGCGACGAGGCCGTCACCGATGGTGAGCAGCGTGTAGTTCTTGGCGGCGGCGGCGAAGTCCATGTTGTGCTGGGCCACGCCGACAATCAGCCCGCCGATGATGTTGATCACCATGATCAGCAGACCGGCGATCGCATCGCCGCGCACGAACTTGCTCGCGCCGTCCATCGAGCCGTAGAACTCGGCTTCCTGCGCGACTTCAAGGCGGCGGCGCCGCGCCGCGTCTTCGTTGATGATGCCGGCGTTCAGGTCGGCGTCGATCGCCATCTGCTTGCCCGGCATGGCATCGAGTGTGAAGCGCGCGGACACTTCGGCGATCCGGCCCGCACCCTTCGTGATCACCATGAAGTTGATCACCATCAGGATGATGAACACCACGATCCCGACCGCGAAGTTGCCGCCGACCAGGAACTGACCGAACGACTCGATCACCTGCCCAGCCGCGGCCGGTCCGGTGTGGCCTTCGAGCAGCACGACCCGCGTGGAGGCTACGTTCAGCGAAAGGCGCAGCAGCGTCGAGAACAGCAGCACGCTCGGGAACGCGGCGAAATCGAGCGGCTTCATCGTGTACATGCTCACCAGCAGCACCATCACGGACAGCGCGATGTTGAAGGTGAACAGCAGATCCAGCAGGAACGGCGGCAACGGCAGGATCATCATGCCGAGGATCATGCAGATCAGCACCGGACCCGCGAGTGCCCGCAGGTTGGTGTTGCTCAGCGAGTCCGGCCGTCGGGACAGGAAACCGGCGCGTGCGTTCATGCGGAGGCTCCAGATGCCTTGTCGTCTTCGTTAAGGGTGTCGGCGGCTTCTTCGCTCGCCTCTTCGTCGGATACCGGACCCTGGTCCAGATCAGCAGGCACTTCGAGTTCAGTCGGCGCAACCGGCACCACGCCGCCTTCAGTCTTGAAGCGGCGCAATTGATAAACCCATGCGAGCACTTCCGCGACCGCGCCATACAACTGGCCCGGAATTTCGCGGTCGAGGTCGACGTTGTGATACAGCGCCCGCGCCAGTGGCGGGGCTTCGAGCAGCGGCACGTTGTTCTCCACAGCAAGCTCGCGAATCCGCGCGGCGATCAGGTTCACACCTTTGGCGACGACCCGCGGTGCGCGCATCTCGCCGTCGCTGTACTTCAGCGCGACCGCGAAGTGCGTCGGGTTGGTCACCACCACGTCCGCCGTCGGGATCTTGGACATCATCCGGCGCCGTGCCACAGCACGCTGCTGCGCGCGGATGCGGGCCTTGAGTTGCGGATCGCCTTCGTTTTCGCGGTGTTCGCGCTTCACTTCTTCCTTCGTCATCCGGAGTTTCTTGTGGTAATTCCAGATCTGATACGGGACATCGAGCGCAGCCACGAGGAACATGCCGGCGACCGTCATGCCGCAGCACACGGCGATCAGGTGCACCGCGTTGGCGAGCGCCTCGTGGAGCGGCTGGGTGGCGAGCGCAAGGATCTGTTCCCGGCGGTTCCAGACCGACACGCCCCCGACCCCGCCCACTACGAGAGTCTTGGCGAACGACATGCCGAGCTGAATCGGCCCGTTGATCGAAAAGATCCGGCCGAGTCCGGCGACCGGATCGAGCCGGCTAAATTTGGGGTCGAACGCCCCGGCTGACACGTGCCAGCCGCCCAGCGCGAGCGGCGAGAGCAGCGCGGCACCACCGGTCAACGCAAGAATCGGCACCAGCGCATGGAGCGCCTGCATGCCGTCGACGCTCGCGCCGATCAGCATGCGCCGCGTTTCGAAGACGCTGTCGTGATTGAACATGAGCGCGCCGCGCAGCATCGATGCGAGGTGATCGCCGATGGTCCCCGACAACGCCCACACGCCATAGAAACCGGCCGACAGCAAGGCAAACGAGACCAGCTCCCGCGAACGAACGATCTGCCCTTCCTCCCGTGCCTTCTCCAGGCGCCGGGGGGTGGCGTCTTCTGTTTTTTCGAGGTCGCTTTCCCCTGCCACGCAGCTCTCCAGACGGTCGAGGCACCATGCCTATTTCCAGTGAGAGCGATTATTCCTGCAGAACACAAGCCATGATCGGCGGATAAGGACGGGGAAACGGGGGTATTTCGGGAGATGGGGCGGCGGGAGGGGCCGCTACGGGCGGGAGCGGGCGGGCAGCGGGGGCGCTGCCGCGGAGGCCGCCCGTTCCGGGGCTGCGAGGCGTGGAACGGGCGGGACGGGTCGCGGTGGGTCCTGGATCAGTAGCCGACGTAAGGCGCCTGGCCGCCGCTCGCGGTCTGGTCGATGCCGAAATACATATAACGGCCGTAGAAGAACGGCAGGCCGATGTCGAAACTGCCCGAGCTGCCGATCTGGCCGGCGAGGTCGTTGAACGCGTAGTCATTGCCGTTGCTGAACAGCGTCGCCGCGCTCAGGATCCCGACGTTAGCCGCAGCGGAGGCACCGTTCAGGCCGACCACGGTGACCGTACGGGTCTGCCCCGTCGACGGGCAGTAGAAGCCGCTGAAATTGCTGCCGCACAACGTCAATGTGCTATCGATGAAGAAGTACGCGTTCGAGCCGGAATCGAAGAAGGCCGACAACGTGCTGCCGTTGAACGTGCTGTTGTTAAGGTCACCGAAGGCATCGGTCGTGAAGGTCTTCGCCGCCGCGAGCGCGTTGTTCGACTGTGTGCCTATGCCGAATACCAGCGTGCCGGTGGCCGACGTGGCTCCGTTGTTTGAGACAGGTGACATCTCGACGATCACGCCGTTGTTGTCGGTAGCGAAGTGCGCGACGGGGTTTGCCACCTGGGCAGCCGTCGGCACCTGGGCGGTTGTGCAGGTTGAGCTTGAGGTCGCACACGCGTAGTAATTGCTGAACTGGGCAAAGGTCGTCGAACTCGCGCAAGTCGCGCCGCAATCGTTAGGTGCGTTGCCGATGCCAAGAATGCCATTGGCGCCAAGCGCGCTCGCGGTATTCTCTTCCGAGCCGATCGCACAGTTCGTCGGCACACTGTTGGTCAGATCGCCAAGTACCTGGACCGGAATGCTGATGGTCGTGGTCTCGCCGCCAATTGTTACGGTTGCCGTGCGTACGGAGCCCCAGGAAAAGCCGTCCGCGAAATTCGTGCATTCAGCCAGCGTGCCGGTCGCACCGCTGGGGATAGCGGCGTCAGGCAGCGCAACGCTCAACACGCCGCTGGCGATCCGCAGCCCATACGAACCGGTATCCACCTGCACGTTGTTAATGGTCTGGCAGGTGCTGGTTCCGGGCACGCAAACCGTGACGCTCACCGTCGGAATATTGATGACGTTCGCCACGCCTGTGCTCACCGTGATCGCGGCGGTGTTCGCAGCGTTCGCCGCAACCGGCGTAGCGGTCGGGCTGGCCGGCAACGAGCCGTTATTCGAACTCGACGAACTGGAGCTGTTGTTGCTGCTGCCACCGCCTCCGCCGCACGCGGCAACCAGCGACACCAACGCGACCGTCGCCGCGACCTGCGCCCACCCTCTGAGCTTTGCTGCAAATTGCATGGCTCGTCTCCCGTCCGTCATTTTGTCAGTGGATGTCGGAACCGCTGACGCCGGCAGGCAGCGCCTGCGGCAGCCACGCCTGACCCGAGAATGCGCCCATATGGCCACCGGAGTGGACCACCAGGCTGCTCTGCTCGACCGCGACCGGACCGTGGCCGCCGCGCACTGCGCGCACGGCCTCAACCCCGGCCTGGTATTGAGGGAAATAAGTACCGAGCAGATCGTTCAGATTCGGCATTTGCGGCCCGTTCCAGCCGAGGCCGAACACGGTGCCGTCCGCGGCGAGATACTCGCGCACGACCGTGCCGCTGCCGTAGGTCGTCTGCCGGACGGTGTAAGAAGAACTGGTGCTGGCTGCGGAGGCGGCGCCGGACGCGGCGTGCAGAACGGCGGTAGGGGAAACGGTTTGGGAACTGACAGACGAGCCCGAGGGCGGCGTCATCGGACTACCGCCCAGCGCCGCATAAGCGGACTGAACGGCGGGCACCACGCAGGACAATCCGAGCGCTGTCATGACGACGGCGCGGCGTACACGACTCAGCATAGCCACACTCCTCCCGGTCAACTGCGATACGGCCCGTGCATCGCACGCGCGCTCGCATTTATCCAAGATCATACGGTACCGGGCCACTGCTCCGCAGGAAGGTTTCCTCCAGGGTGCCTGGCCGGGACATCCGCTATGCGCGATGGCTAGCCGGCAAGAACCCTGCGCACGGAGTGCGGGACGGTACACAGCGGCGCCGAACGCTGTAGAGCGGGGCGCGTGCCATGTTCGACCGCCCGGAGCCGGCTCGGTTCAGATGTGGAAGCTGTTCGAAAGCCGCGTCAGAAGCCGAGGCTCGCCAGCAGATCGTCGACTTCGCCTTGATCCTGCATCACGTCGGCCTTGCCTTCCGGGTTGATCTGCGGCCCGTTCAGCAGGTTCTCTGGGCTGCCGGTCGACGAAGGTTCGGCCGCCAGCGCCGCCGCCGTTGCCGCGAACTGCTCGCGCCGTTCAAGCGCAATGTTCTCGATCAGCACGCCGAGCAGTTGCTGCTCGATCAGATACACGACCTCAGTGATCTTCTTGATGACCTGGCCGGTCAGATCCTGGAAGTCCTGCGCCAGCATGATCTCGAGCAGCTGCTGGTTGGTGGCCGACGTCACCTCGGGCACACCATGCAAGAAGGTCCGCGTGTCGTTCATCAACGCGCGCACTTCCTCGCGTTCGATCGGCGCCGCATACCATTGCTCCCAACGCGCGTCGAGCACCGCTGCGTCCTGCTGCAACTGCTCCTGCAACGGCTTGGCGACCTCGATCGAGCTCAGCACCTTTTCGGCTGCCTGCTCGGTCATGTTGGCAATGTACTTCAGGCGGTCGCGCGCGTCGGGCACCGCTTCGGCGGCGCGCTCGACGTGCTTGTCGATACCAAGCTCGCGCATCGAGTCGCGCAGTGTGCGCGTCAGTTGCCCGATGCGGGCAAGGATGCGGTCGCTTGCAAGGTCGCCGCCGTCTTGCGCTTCGACGGCTGCCGCGTTGGTCGGCTCGTCCACATCAGCTCCCGGCTTTCGCCATCTTCTCGAGAATCTTGTTGAGCTTCTCGTCGAGGGTTACCGCCGTGAACGGCTTCACCACATAACCGCTCGCGCCGGCCTGCGCCGCCGCGATGATGTTTTCCTTCTTCGACTCGGCCGTCACCATCAGCACCGGCAGATGCGTGAGGCTGGCATCCGCGCGGATTTCCTTGAGCATGGCCAGACCGTCGAGGTTCGGCATGTTCCAGTCGGAGATCACGAAATCGTACTTGCCGCTACGCAGACGCGCGAGACCCGCCTGGCCATCTTCCGCCTCGTCGACGTTCGAATAGCCCAGCTCCTTCAACAGATTGCGGACAATCCGGCGCATCGTCGGAAAGTCATCTACGACCAGAATCTTCATTCCCTTATCCATTTCAATTCCCTTTCCCTAATCCCAGATGGTGCAGCGAGTGTGTCGACCAGCGTTAGCGCTTCAGCACTGACTCCAGTCCCATGCAAGACGCCTGCGTTCTGACCCGGCGCGCATCATACCCGCTGGACGCGTTCACCCATTGACGAAAGACGCGCCATGACGCGCCGGCTCATCTCCGGCAACGAGGTGATTTCGTCGGCAGCGCCGAGTGCGATCGCCTCGCGCGGCATGCCGAACACAATGCAACTCGCTTCGTCCTGCGCAAGCGTATACGCGCCTGCTTTTTTCATCTCCAGCAGTCCAGCCGCACCGTCGCGGCCCATTCCCGTGAGAATCACGCCCACCGCATTCTTGCCGGCGTGCTGCGCAGCGGAGCGGAACAGCACATCGACAGACGGACGGTGCCGGTTCACCGGCGGGTCGTCGGAGAGGTGTGCAATATAGTTCGCGCCGCTACGCGCTAGCAACAGGTGAGCGTGACCGGGGGCAATATACGCGTGTCCCGGCAGCACACGTTCGCCGTGCTCTGCCTCTTTAACGGTAATTCTGCACAAGCCATTAAGGCGTTGCGCAAAAGATTTTGTAAACCCCGGCGGCATATGCTGTGCGATCAGCACCGCGGGCGCGTCCGGCGGCAGCGGCACCAGCACTTCGCGGATCGCTTCGGTGCCGCCCGTCGAGGCGCCGACGATGATCAGCTTTTCCGTACTCAGCAGCGGGTTGTTGAAGTTCGGCGCCGGCGTCGCAGCCTGGGCACCCGCCTGGCCGGCCGCCGTGCCGGCGTGATGCGCCGGGGCGGTCTGGCGCACGCGGGCGCGGGCGGCCGCGCGAACCTTGTCGGCAAGCTTCTCTGCGTAGTCGAGCATGCCGTCGCGGATCCCGACCTTCGGCTTGGTCACGAAATCGACCGCACCCAGTTCCAGCGCGCGCAGCGTAATTTCGTTGCCGCGCTCGGTCAGCGACGACACCATCACCACCGGCATCGGCCGCAGACGCATCAGTTTCTCGAGAAAGTCGAGACCATCCATGCGCGGCATTTCAACGTCGAGCGTCAACACGTCCGGGTTGTGCTGCTTGATGAGGTCGCGCGCGACCAGCGGGTCGGGCGCGGTTGCGACGACGGTCATGTCCGGCTGGCCATTGATGATCTCAGTCATCAGGCTGCGGATCAGCGCCGAATCGTCGACGCACAGTACCTTGATCTTTTGCACAGCTATCACGCCTCCTCGGCAGTTCTGGCGTTGTTTGAATTATTCGGACGCTGGCTCGCGCCAAATAGCTCGATGCGTGGCTTCGCAGCCGGGGCACCCGCCCCTGAGCCGGCAGCGGCCCTTGCACCAAACAGCTCGATCTTTGGCCGCCCGCCGGCTGGCGCGGCAAACAACTCGACCCGTTCGCGGGCCTTTGCGAGACGCTCGGCGCGCTGCTCGGAGGTCTGCCGGGCGAGCGCCTGTTCGCGCTCGGCCACCCCGGCTTCCTGCTGCAGACGCAGTTTCTTCACCATCACCTGGCCGGTGCGCGGCATGAAAGCCACCTTGCGCGGATGACCGCCTTGCAGATCCTCGGCGGTGATGCGGATTTTTTCGAGCGCCAGATAGCGGCGCACGAATTCCGAATTGCGATCGCCGATGTTCATCGTCGTCATGCCGGCCAGCACCGCGGCGCCGCCGAATACCTTGGCCTCGAAACGTTCGCGCCGGCCGCCCGCCTTGATCAGCTCGTTGATGAGCACTTCCATCGCGTAGGCGCCGTAACGCATCGAATCCGAGGCGGCCTGGCCGAGGTCGGCGCCGTCGTCCGGCAGCATGAAGTGATTCATGCCGCCGATGCCTGCCGTGTGGTCCCGAATGCAGGCGGCCACGCACGAGCCGAGCACGGTGACGAGCACCATGTCGTCGTGGGTTGTATAAAACTCGTTCGGCAATAACTTCACGCCGGGGCGCTGGAAGTGATTGTCGAAGTACAGATTGGTGGCGATCGGCAGGGCGCTGCTCATACTGTCACCCCACTAGTCGACGAGTGAGCCGGTTGGGTCTGGCCTCGCTGGCCGGCGCGCGCAGCGCCGCCGTCGCGAGTCAGTTCGTAGACGGTCTGGCCGCGCAGACGGAATGCCTGGGTCACGTAGGTGAAGTTCTCCGAGTGACCGGCAAACAGCAGGCCACCGCCTTTCATCACCGGCTCGAAGCGCGACAGCACCTGCGACTGGGTCGGCTTGTCGAAGTAGATCATCACGTTGCGGCAGAAGATCGCGTCGAACTGCGAGCGCAAACCGTAGTCGCGGTCGGTCAGGTTCAGTTGCTGGAAACGGATCATCGCGCGCACTTCAGGGCGCACTTTCACCATCCCCGCGTGCGCGCCGGTGCCCTTCAGGAAGAAGCGCTTGAGCCGTTCCTGCGACAGGTGCTTGACCTGATCGAACTGGTACATGCCCGCTTCACCCTTGGCGAGCACCTGGGTGTCGATGTCGGTAGCGAGCACCGTGGCCTGGCGCGCGGCGCTGTCGCCGAGCGCTTCGATCAGCGTCATCGCGATCGAATACGGCTCTTCGCCGGTCGAAGCCGCTGAGCACCACACCGACACCGGTGCCTGACGACGTGCGACGAACTCGGCGAGGATCGGGAAATGGTGCGCCTCGCGAAAGAACGCAGTCAGGTTGGTGGTCAACGCATTGGTGAACGCCTCCCACTCGGCGGGATCGTTCTCCGACTCGAGCAGATCGAGGTATTCGCGGAAGCTGTCGAGGCCGCGCGCGCGCAAACGCCGCGCGAGCCGGCTATAGGCCATGTCGCGCTTATGGTCCGATAGCGAAATGCCGGCGCCGCGGTGGATCAGTTCGCGAATGCGAGCGAAATCCGCCGAGGTGAATTCGAAATCACGTCCCGGGTCAGCGGCTTTCGCCGGTTCGGCCTTGTCGGGACGAAGCTGTGCGCGCGTTGCCATTATCAAAGTTCCTGCCTGCGATACGAAGCGTCGCTCGCTGCCTCAGGGAGACTCCCTGCGGGGCGAGAAACTTGCATCGCGGGGTCGCGCCTGCCCGCGAATGTTTCCTGACCGACGGCTCGAACCACGCCTTGAGAGCGTGCTTCAATGAATCGCCCGTACTGCGGCGAGGAGCCGAAAGCCTGCATAACTAACCATCTTCCCTTAAAACGTTTCCCAATCCGCATCCGAACCTGCCGTCGATGCGCCCGTTACGGCTGGCCGTGCTGCCGGCGCCCTGGCGCTGGCCGAAGTCTTCGGCCTGAGCGCTGGTTCGGTACGTGCTGGCGCACTCGCGCGTGATGCGTCGTGCTTTGTGTCGTGTCTAGCCGCCGCTGCTGGCGCAGCCTGGGTTGGCGCCGCTGCCGCCTTCGCCACGGCCGTCTTCGGTGCTGCCGTCTTCGGTGCTGCCGTCTTCGGTGCAGCAGCCTTCGCTGTTGCTGCAACAGCTTGAGCCGCGCGCGGCGCGCTCGTGCTGCGTGCAGCAGAAGCGCCACGCTGCCCGCCTTCCACGTGCCAGCCGCCCACCACGCTGCGCAACTGACGCGTCTGCTCTTCGAGCGACGCCGCCGCAGCGGCCGCCTCTTCGACGAGCGCGGCGTTCTGTTGCGTAACTTCGTCCATCTGCACCACAGCTCGGTTGACCTGCTCGATGCCAGTCGACTGCTCTTCCGATGCCGCGCTGATCTCGCCCATGATGTCGGTCACGCGGCGCACGGCCTGGACGATCTCTTCCATCGTCGTGCCTGCCCGGCCGACCAGGGTCGAGCCGCTTTGCACCTTGGCAACCGAGTCGCCGATCAGTTCCTTGATTTCCTTGGCGGCACTGGCGCTGCGCTGCGCGAGGTTGCGCACTTCGCCGGCCACCACCGCGAAGCCGCGGCCCTGCTCACCCGCCCGGGCCGCTTCCACGGCGGCGTTCAGCGCGAGGATGTTGGTCTGGAAGGCAATCCCTTCGATTACGCTGATGATGTCCACCACCTTGTTCGAGCTGGTGGCGATGTCCTGCATCGTGTGAACGACCTGGCCCACCACGTCGCCGCCGCGCGTCGCGATGTCCGACGCGTTGACCGCAAGCTGGCTCGCCTGGCGGGCATTCTCGGCGTTCTGCCGCACGGTGCCCGTCAGTTGTTCCATGCTCGATGCAGTCTGCTGCAGCGAAGCGGCCTGCTGCTCGGTGCGCTGCGAGAGATCGGTGTTGCCCATGGCAATTTCGCGCGCACCGGTGTCGATCGATTCGGTGCTGCCGTGCACGCCTTTGAGCATCGTCGAGAGGCTGTCCTGCATCTGCTTGATGCCGCGAAACAGGCGTCCGATTTCGTTGGTGCTGGACACCGCTACCGGGTGCGTCAGGTCGCCTGCGGCGATCCGCTCGAAACACTCGGTGGCGTCCAGGAGCGGCTGCACGATCAGGCTGCGCAGCGCGATCCGGATCACCACGACGAGCACCAGCGCGAACACGCCCACCGCGATGATCAGCGAGGTCATGAGCGTGACGTTCGACTGGGCCGCCGTCTGCTGATCGGCCGCGCGTTGCTGCAGTGCCTTCACAACCGCCGAGGCGGAATTGTCGTAGGCGATAAAGAGCGGGCTGATTTTCGTGTCGGCAATCGCATGAAAACCGGCCTGGTCGCCCGCGTGCAGCGCCGCGAACTCCGGCTCCACGCCTTCGTGCATCACGGTCGCGCGACGCGCCAGCAGGTCGTCGAGCAACGCCTGGTCGATGCCGGACTTGGGCGCATCCAGAAACGCCTGCCAGCTCTCATTACCCTTGCCAAGCAGTTCTTGCCCGCGGCCCAGCACCTTTTTCGCTTCGTCGGCATTGCCGGCGGCAGTGAGCGTGTTGTACCGGTCGACTGCGATGCGCGAGCGCAACAGATAACCCGATGCATCGTCGAGTGCATGAATAGCCACCAGATCGCCGCGCGCAATGCCGTCGAGCGACTGGCTCGCACGGCTGAGCGCGGTGAGGCCGAGCGCGCCGACTACGAGCGTCAGCGCCACCAGAACGATTCCGACCACGGTCAATGAGGTACGAATCGACCACCTGCTTAGCATCTTGATGCTCCCTGTTTTCCCGTCACATGCTTGCCGATCGCGCTTAGCCGCCGATCGTTTCGATCAGCGCCATTTCGCGGCTGGTCATGAGCTTTTCGATGTCCATCAGGATCAGCATGCGGCCGTCGACCGTACCGAGACCCGTCAGGTATTCGGTGGTCAGCGTCGCGCCGAATTCGGGCGCCGGCATGATCTGGTCCACCTGCAACGTCAGCACGTCCGACACGCCGTCCACCACCATCCCGACCACGCGATGCGCGACGTTCAGGATGATCACCACCGTCTGGTGGTCGTACTCTACGCGGCCCAGATGAAACTTGATGCGCATGTCCACGATCGGCACGATGATGCCGCGCAGATTGATCACGCCCTTGATAAAATCCGGTGCGTTTGCGATGCGCGTCACGCTGTCGTAGCCGCGAATTTCCTGCACCTTCAGGATGTCGATGCCGTACTCTTCCGCGCCGAGCGTGAAGACGAGAAATTCCTGACCGCCGGCGTCTGCCTGCAGCGCGTCGCGGCGCCCGACGCTCGAATTGATGGATTGGACTTCTGCCACGTTAGCCCCCAAACGGTTGGGATGAAACAAGTTAAGTAAAAAGTTGCCCGAGGTCGCCCGGGGTTGCCTCGATATTTACGCGAGACTCATTGCGCCGTGCGCGTTGCGCGTCTCGCGGTTCAGTGCCGCCACGTCCACAATCAGCGCGACACTGCCGTCGCCGAGAATGGTCGCGGCGGAAATGCCGTGCACCTTGCGGTAATTCGTTTCCAGATTCTTTACGACCACCTGCTGCTGGCCGACCAGTTCGTCGATCAGCATGGCGAAGCGTCGTCCTTCGGTCTGCATGATCGTGACGATGCCCTGGGTCGGTTCCGACTTGGCGTCCGCCACCGAGAACACTTCGTGCAGCGCGACGAGCGGCAGGTATTCGCCGCGCACGCGCACCACGCGTTCGCCGGCGGCCACCGTATAAATGTCTTCGGATCGCGGCTGCAGCGACTCCATCACGAAGTTCAGCGGCAGGATGAAGATCTCGTTGCCGACCTTCACCGACATGCCGTCGAGAATCGCCAGCGTGAGCGGCAACACGATACGCGTGGTGCTGCCCTTGCCTGCCTGCGAGCTGATCTCGACGTGACCGCCCATCGACTGGATGTTGCGCTTCACCACGTCCATGCCGACGCCGCGGCCCGACACGTCGGTCACCTGTTCGGCGGTCGAGAAGCCCGGCAGGAAGATCAGGTTCCAGACTTCGTCATCGGTCATGCTTTCGCTGACCTGCATGCCCTGCTTGGCCGCCTTGGCGAGAATCTTGTCGCGACGCAGACCGGCGCCGTCGTCGCTCACTTCGATCACGATGTTGCCGCCATGATGCGCGGCCGACAGCACCAGCTGTCCTGTCGAATCCTTGCCCGCCGCGCGCCGTGCCTCCACCGTCTCGATGCCGTGATCGAGACTGTTGCGCACGAGGTGGGTCAACGGGTCGATGATCCGCTCGATGAGGCTCTTGTCGAGTTCGGTCGCCTGACCGAAGGTGACGAGTTCGACCTCCTTGCCGAGCTTCGCCGCGAGATCGCGCACCAGACGCGGGAAGCGGCTGAAGACGTAATCCATCGGCATCATGCGGATCGACATCACCGCTTCCTGCAGATCGCGGGCATTGCGCTCCAGCTGCGCCATGCCGTTGAAGAGCCGGTCGTGCAATGCCGGATCGAAGGCGCTGGTGGTCTCGGCCAGCATGGCCTGGGTGATCACCAGTTCGCCGACCAGGTTGATCAGCTGATCGACCTTCTCCACGCCGACCCGGATCGAACTGCCTTCGGCTGCAGCCGCAGCCGCCGGACGCCCACTCTTGCGGTCGGATTCGCCAGCGCCCGCTGCTGCCGCGGCCGGTGCCGGCGCGGGAGCAGGGGCCGGTGCGACCGCCGCCGGAGTGGGCGCCGGAGCCGCAGCTGATGCTGCCTGCGCCGGTTCATTGAACAGTCCGTGCGTCGGCGTTGCTGCGCCTGCCTGCGGTGCGGCAACCGGCGCGGGGGCCGGTGCCGGTGCAGGCGCCGGTGCATGCTCCGCAGTGGCAGGCGTTCCAGGTTCGCCTTCCTGCGATTCATCCACCGGTGCTGTGCCGCGGCCAATCGAGATCTGACTGTCGTCGATCACGAAACAGCACACGGCGATGATGTCGTCGGACGTGACATCGGTCTGCAGCCACAGCGTGAAATCGCCGCCCGCCTTGACCTGCCCAACGATACGCCCCAGGTTGCCGAGCTCTTCGGCCAGCAGGTCCTGGTCCTTCTCACCTACACCCCGTAGCGTGATTTTCAGATGCGGGCCGCTGTCTTCGGCTGCGGTCCCGGTTGTTGCTGCTGTTGCTGCGCCGGTCTGTGCCGGTTCGATGCCTGATATTTCGCTAGCCACGTCGACGGCCTGCTCGACCACGTGCGCCGGCGGCGGCCCTTCGTCGGACTCGGCGACTGCCGGAGCCGGCGCAGCCGCCTCGGGTGCCGCTACGGCAGCCGGTGCCGGCTCGCTCTCGCCGCGGACGCTTTCCGCGTAGAGATGTTCGAGCTTGGCGCAAATCGCTTTAGCCACCGCCGCATCCGGCTCGGCGCTCGCGCGATAGTCCGCGAGCTGGCCGGACAGCACGTCCTTGGTCTCGAGGAACGTGTCGATCATGTCCTTGCGCAGCACGAGTTCGTTATTGCGCGCGCGATCGAGCAGCGATTCGAGGATGTGGGTCGTTTCGGTGAGCGCGGTGAAACCAAAAGTCGCCGCGCCACCCTTGATCGAGTGCGCCGCGCGGAAAATCGCCGCGAGGTCTTCCGGGTCCGGATGGCCAATGTCCAGATTGAGCAGCAACTGCTCCATCTGCGCGAGCAGTTCGTCCGCTTCGTCGAAGAACGTCTGATAGAACTGAGTGATATCGAGTGTCATGCCTGGGTCACCGCGAGAGATCCTGTCTGGGCTTTGGCAGCCGTGCCGCTTTGTCTAAAGGCGCTGTTTAAAAAGTTGTGTGGCTCAGGCCTCGCCGGGCTCGGCAAGCGCCGCGACCAGCTCGGTCAACATGTCCGGGTCGAGCGGCTTTTCGATCCAGCCTGTCGCCCCCGCCGCTCGCGCCGCTTCCTTGAAAGGTTCGCCGGATTCCGTCGTGAGGACGAGGATCGGCGTCGCCTGGTAAGCCGGGTTGTCGCGCAGCGCAGCGATCAGATCGAGGCCGGTCCTGCCCGGCATATGCTGGTCCGTCAACACGAGGTCGAACGGCATCGCGAGCGCATTCTCGAGGCCCTCTTCGCCGTCCGCGGCGAGCGTCACCTCATAGCCGGCCGTCGTCAGCGTGGCGGAGAGAATCTGCCGCATCGATGCCGAGTCGTCGATTGCCAGAATGTGCCTGATCATTAAATCCTCGCTGCGCTCACTATGAATCGCCTGGCTGTGCCGCGGATACGCGGCGGCACGGCTCAGGCCATCGTGTCCTTCAATGGGGCGCCACGGTGGGCGCCTTGGGTGCAACCGTCGGCGGTTGCGCAATCTGTTGCAGCAGGGGCGCCTGCCCCGAACCGGCGGCATCGTCCGACAAAGTGGTCGTCGTCGAGTCGTCGTGCATCATTGCGTCCTCGGACTTCTTGTTCAGAACCAGAATGCTGATACGGCGGTTTTCGGGGTCGAGCGGATCGCTCTTGTTCAGGTTCTGCGACGACGCCATGCCGATCACGCGCATCACCTTCGCTTCGTCCATGCCGCCCGCGACCAGCTCGCGGCGCGAAGCGTTCGCGCGGTCCGCCGACAACTCCCAGTTGCTGTAACCCTTCTCGCCGCCGGCGTACTGCACGGCGTCGGTGTGACCTTGCACGATGATGCGGTTCGGCACGTCGTTCAGCGTGTTGCCGATAGCGCGCAGGATGTCGCGCATGTACGGCTGGACCTCGTCGCTGGCGGTGTCGAACATCGGCCGCTTCTGCGAGTCGACGATCTCGATGCGCAGACCCGTCAAGGTCGAATCGATGCGAATCTGCTGCTTGAACTGACGCAGCACCGGATTGGCTTCGATCGCGGCCATCAGCTTGACCTGCAGATCGTGCAGGCGGGCCTGCTCCTGGCGCTCGAGTTGCCCCTGCGCCTGGTTCACCGCTTCGTCGTCGCTATGCGAGACGGTGTGTTGCGCGCGGGCCATCGTGCCATCGCTCTGGCGCGTAATGCCTTGCGAGTCGGTCGAAACATCGCGGCCGCCACCCTTCAGGATGCTCGAATCTTCCGCGCTGCGGTCACCGCCCCACAGCGTGATCTTCAGCGGCTGGTTAAAGTAGTCCGCAATGCCGCGCAACTGCACCGTGGTCGCCGAACTGAGCAGCCACATCAGCAGGAAGAAAGCCATCATCGCGGTCATGAAGTCCGCGTAGGCGAGTTTCCATGCGCCGCCGTGATGCCCCGCCTTCTTCGGCGCGGCACGCTTGACGACAATTGCGCGGTCTTTGTCCTTGCTCATCGAATCAGTCCCTGGTCCGCGCGGTCACTTGGCTTTCACGCGGCGCACGTGCTCTTCCAGCTCGGCGAACGACGGACGTTCAGTCGAGAAGAGCACCTTGCGGCCGAATTCGACGGCGATCGCCGGCGCATAGCCATTCAGGCTCGCGAGGATCGTCACCTTGATGCACTGGAACATCTTGGTCGACTCGGCGACGCGTTGTTCCGCGACGCTCGAGAGCGGCCCGATCAGCCCATACGAAAGCAGAATGCCGAGGAAGGTGCCGACCAGCGCCTGGGCGATCATCTCGCCGAGCACCGCAGGCGGTTTGTCGGCCGAGGCCATGGTGTGCACCACGCCCATCACCGCCGCGACGATCCCGAATGCCGGCATGGCGTCGCCGACCTTGGCGAGCGCATGCGCCGGGGCTTCGCCCTCGGTGTGATGGGTTTCGATTTCCTCGTCCATCAGGCTTTCGATTTCGAACGCGTTCATGTTGCCGCCGACCATCAGACGCAGATAGTCGGTCAGAAACTCGATGATGTGGTGGTCGGCGAGGATCTTCGGATACTGCGTGAAGATCGGGCTCTTCGACGGATCGTCGATATCGGCTTCGAGCGTCAGCGTCCCTTCCTTGCGCGCTTTCGCCAGCAGGACGTACAGGAGCGCCATCAGCTCCATGTAGACGTCCTTGTTGTATTTAGACCCTTTGAAGAGGGTCGGAAGCACGCCCAGCGTCGACTTGATGGTTTTCATCCCGTTGCCGAGAACGAACGCGCCGACCCCGGCGCCTCCGATCATCAGCAGTTCGACTGGCTGCATCAGCGCGCCCAGATGCCCGCCTTCCATGGCATAACCGCCAAAGACGGACAACAGCGTCACGAGTGTTCCCACGAAAATCAGCACAGCCGAGCCCTCACAAGGAAGCGACGGAGACCGCCGTTAGACTGGTTTACGGCAACGGAGCGGAAAACTTTGGTGGAAAAGCAAGTTGGCGAGCCGGTGTAAACCACGGGCTGAAGATGCGGGCGCGCGGCAGGCCGCCCGGGCTGCGATGCAAGCGGGGCGGCCCTGGCCGCCCGCGGCTCAAAGTTCGAGTTCGGCGTCCAGTTCGGCGAGCTGGGTCGCGCGGACTTTGGCTTCGGCAACTTTCTTTGTCTTACCTGCGCGGGACGGCGGCTGGCACAGCCCGCAGATAAATCCGTGCTGGGGATCGTGAGCGTGAGCGACGAACTGGCCGCCGCAGCGGCAGCACGAAGTCATCTGCAGCATGCCGGAGTCGAAAAAGCGCACCAGGGTCCATGCGCGGGTCAGGCTGAGGACCGGCTCGTCGTCGTGCAGGTGGACGTGTTCCTGATACAGCCGGTAGCTCTTGACGATCGACTGGATCGTTTCACAACCGCCATGGGCCACCATGAAGCGGTAGATGTTATAGAACAGCGAGGAATGGAAGTTCGGCTGCCAGGTCATGAACCAGTCCGTGGAGAACGGCAGCATGCCCTTGGGTGGCGAGACCCCTTTCAACTCCTTGTAAAGCTTGATCAGCCGGTCGCGCGACAGGCTGGTCTCGGCCTCGAGCAACTGCAAACGCGCGCCGAGTTCGATCAGTTCGATCGCCAGGGTAATTTCCCTGACTTCGAGTACTACGCTTTTAGTGGCCATGCGCTGCGCTTCCCGCGTCCTGGTGTTGCTGGTCGGTTTTGCCGCCGTGGAACGCCGGCCTCAGCCAATCTGTTCCACGGGCTGGCTCGCCATCAAGATCGCAGAATGCGCCTGAGCAACGGCACTGCTGGTCTTGCCCTTGTCTGCAAGCGCGGACAGGACGGCGTGGTCGTCGAAGCGAAAGCGGCAGAGAACCTGGCTGGATGCAGCCAGTTTGACGGTCTGCGCCAGAGACAGATTGGCAATCACGTCTGCCAACTGATCCGATATGCCCATGCGGAACATCCCCATGGGCTTGTCCTCACGCAGCAGACGCTGAGCGAGCAGGAGATAGGAGAGGTTCACTTCTCGTATCTCATTGAGCATGTCACTAGTGGTGCTCATGATTCCCCCGAGTCGATCTGGCTGGTCAGGCCGTTACGGAAACGTTTGCTCGAACGCGCGCACCGCACACCGCACGAACGGCTCGTTTATGGTCTTGCAAGCATTGTGTCTAAATGTAACTGCGACTGAAATCGGACAGACACCCCGTCTGGTTGCCGGAGTTTTCCATAAATTCTGTAGGAATTTTTCCTACAAAACGCATAGCGGGGAGAGGATGAAAGGTGGCTGACAGCTTTTGGGGATCGATCGGTGCGCGACCCCGCGCGGTTTCTTGCACCGTTACAGGTGCGAGCAAATTATAGATCTTTTTCACGCTGCGGCAACAATCGCCTGCTATGCGCAATGCATCGCGCCACCTTTCTGGGCGGGCCGCAAGGCGCGGCACGGTGCTTGCTGAGGGGTGTCGTGCCAGCTATGCTGCACCCCGGTTTCACCTGTTACGCACGGTGTTTCGCGCTGTAACAACATTAAGCGTTTGAAAAATAACTCGAATTGCGCCGGTTGATCCCGATAATGGCCTTAAGGGATAACCCGATGCAGTTTCGGGTTGCCACCGGGCGGCGGCCTACCGCGCCCGTCCGTCCGACAGGTATTCGCTCTTCGCTCGATCCGAGCACGTTTTGCGAACGCCGTTATGAACCGCAACTTATGTTGCATGGGCTGGAGTGTTTGCTCTTAAGGGCCGACTCCAGCCGACACAGGAGAGTACGCATGCGAATCGCACAAATAGCGCCCCTATACGAAGCCGTCCCGCCGAAGTTTTACGGTGGCACTGAGCGCGTCGTGTCGTACCTGACTGAGGCTCTGGTCGAGCTCGGCCACGACGTGACGCTGTTCGCGAGCGGCGATTCGGTCACCTCCGCCAAGCTCGAGGCCGCCTGGCCGCGCGCACTGCGCCTCGACCCGACGGTGCGCGACGCCATGGCGCCGCACGTCCTGCTGATGGAGCGGGTGCGCAGCATTGCCCATGAGTTCGACGTACTGCACTTCCACCTCGACTATCTGCCGTTCCCGCTGTTCTCGACGATGGACACGCCGTTCGTGACCACCTTGCATGGCCGTCTCGACCTGCCCGAACTGCAACCGATTTTCGACACGTTCTCGCAAGCGCCGGTGGTGTCGATCTCGGACTCGCAGCGTCTGCCGCTCAAGCAGGCCAACTGGCTCAACACGATTTATCACGGTCTGCCGGAGAATCTGCTCACGCCGCAGACCCACAAGAAGCCCGAGTACCTGGCGTTCCTCGGCCGTATCTGTCCGGAGAAGCGCGTCGATACAGCCATCAAGATCGCCGCACAAAGCGGTCTGCCGCTGAAGATCGCCGCCAAGGTGGACAAGGTCGACCAGGAATACTTCAAGACGGAAATCGAACCGCTGCTGTCGCTGGCGCACGTCGAATTCGTCGGTGAGATCAACGAAGCGCAAAAGCCGGAGTTTCTGTCAGGCGCCAAGGCGCTGCTGTTCCCGATCGACTGGTCGGAGCCGTTTGGTCTCGTGATGATCGAATCGATGGCCTGCGGCACGCCGGTGATCGCATTCAACCGCGGTTCGGTGCCGGAAGTGATCGACCATGGCGTAACCGGCTTCGTGGTCGAGGACGTGCAAGGTGCGGTGGCGGCGCTGCAGCGAGTGGACGAGCTGTCGCGTACGGAAATCCGCGCCCAGTTCGAACGCCGCTTTAGCGCGAAGACGATGGCGCAGAACTATCTCGACGGCTATACGGCGCTTATCGAAGCTGAACGCCGTCCGATGTTGCGCCAGGTAGCGGTAGGCTAAACGGTCTATGCATCTGATGCCGGCTAAATACGCGAAAAACCCCGTGTGAATCGTTTGCGCGAGCAGAACCGCGTCGATTAGCCGCTCATCTTCATAAAAGCCGCCTCTCAAAGGCGGCTTTTTTTACCGCCCAATTCCGACACAAATCTGATACATATTTCGCCGCTTAAGCTTCCCGAATGCCATTAACCTTCAGGAAGCTTTCGCCGTGACAATTAACCGCGGCGACTAAACCTGTTCGATCAGAAAGCGTTCGCGATTCTTGCCGGAAATCCACTTGGGCGGCTTGCCCCGTCCGCTCCACGTATTGCCGGACTTCGGATCCTGATACTTGGGCGGCAGCGGCGCCTTCTTGGGCGGGCGTCCGCGCCGGGCGGCAACCGCAAAGCCCAGGTCCTGGGCGGTCAATCCATACTCGGCTATCTTGCCGCGGATCTCCTCGATTACATTGCCGAGTTCGGTGCGTCGCGCTTCGTCCGCCTGAGCCTGCAATCTGGCGATCTGCGCCTTAAGTTCTGCATATTGCGACATTTCCCTTCTCCCTTTTTGTAGAACGCATTGTCACGGAGACTAGCCGTAATTACCGAATTTCGCAATGGACAGTAATACTCACAATTGAGGGTATCGTCTGATAATTATTAAAGAGCGATGAATTGTTAAATCGATTCGGTCTTTATCGGTAAATAATCCAAACTGCCCGCAGCGACATTGACAATTCTTGACACCCGATTCGCCAATATTTCCCTAGAATTTGGCGCTCGGAGGTGGGTGCCCGAATACCCATGTACCGCCTCCAGCAAGTCAAACTTTTTAGGATTCCATATCATGCAGTTGTCAAAGCGCCTCGCTGCCGAGCTGTTCGGCACATTCTGGCTCGTCCTCGGGGGCTGCGGCAGCGCGGTCCTCGCCGCCAATTTCGCCGGTCCGGTGCACGGGCTGGGCATCGGCTTCGTCGGTGTCGCGTTCGCATTCGGCCTTACCGTGCTGACCATGGCCTACGCCATCGGCCATATCTCGGGTTGCCATCTGAATCCGGCGGTGAGCGTCGGCTTGACCGTGGCGGGCCGTTTTCCGGCACGCGATCTCGTACCGTATGTCGTCGCCCAGGTGATCGGCGCCGTACTCGGCGCCTTCGTGCTGTCATTGATCGCCAGCGGCAAGCCGGGCTTCGACCTCGTGTCCAGCGGCTTCGCCAGCAACGGCTACGGCGACCGCTCGCCGGGTCACTACTCGCTGATGGCGGCGTTTATCTGCGAAGTGGTCATGACTGGCTTCTTCCTGTTCGTGATTCTCGGCGCCACTGACAAGCGCGCGCCGGCAGGCTTCGCGCCGATCGCCATCGGACTGTGCCTGACACTGATCCACCTCATCTCGATTCCGGTTACCAATACCTCAGTCAATCCGGCCCGCTCGACGGGGCCGGCGCTGTTCGTAGGTGGCGCCGCCGTCGACCAGCTGTGGCTGTTCTGGGTCGCTCCGATTCTCGGCGCTGTGATTGCCGGATTCGTGTATCCGGTTGTCGCGGCGAGCCGTGCGCCGGTCGCGTCGCGCTCTGCGCTGGCCGATTGACGCAGCTGAACGCCATAGGGCGAATCTGCAGAACGGGCGCTATAGCGCCCGTTCTGCTTTATGGACAGGCTTATGGACAAGCGGCCCTTAGTGCAACCGACGCGCGGCAAGGCGCAACGCCGCTGCTAGAATCGTCCGACTTTCACACGGCACGCAAAGAGGCTCCCGATGAACCGTTCCCGTCGATTCCTGCAAGGCGTCGCACTCTGGCTCGCGGCCTCGTGTGGCGGCGCCATGTTGCCCGCCACCGCGCACGCGGCCAGTAGCCAGGCGGCCAACCAAGCCGTTGAAACGCTAGTGTTTGTCCGTCACGGCGAGAAGCCGGCCCAAGGGTTCGGCCAGCTCAATTGCCAGGGCCTTAACCGGGCGCTGGCACTGCCCGCGGTGATCGCCGCCAAGTTCGGCAAACCTGACGCGATCTTCGCGCCGGATCCGGGGGAGCAAAAGAACGACGGCGGCCATCCTTATTACTATGTGCGCCCGTTGGCCACCATCGAACCGACCGCCATTCAATTCGAGATGCCGGTGCAAACGCCTTATGGCCTGACGCAGATCGATAAGCTCAGCGCCGCGCTGATCGATCCGGCGTATCGCAACAAGCTGGTGGTGGTGGCATGGGAGCACAAGCTGATCGAGAAGCTGGTGCGCCAGATGGTGAGCGCCCACGGCGGCAACGCCGCCGACGTGCCGAAGTGGCACAGCGACGATTTCGACAGTATTTATATCGTCAAGCTCGACTGGCAGGGCGGCTCGCCGCACGCGAGCTTTCAGCATAGCGACGAAGGGCTGAATGGACGGTCTACGGATTGCCCGTGCGCAGCGTTGCCGCCTGCGGCGGCTTCAGGTGCTACGCATTAGGCAAGCTCATCGTCCATGGCGAACAGCTTGCGCAGATGGTGCGCGACGCCCGCTTCGAAGTTGTTGCCGATCCGCGGCACATTCGGCAAGCGCGTAATCAGATCCGGATTGGCGTTTTTCATCATGAACGGATGGCCGGCGGTCTCGAGCAGATCGATATCGTTCATGTTGTCGCCGAACGCAATACATAGGCCGGTCTCTACCCCCAGGCGGTCGAGCACGAACTTCAACGCGCGACCCTTCGACACGTTCGATGTCATGACTTCGAGGCAATCGGGCAGCGAATAGGTGACATAGAGCGCGTCGCCGAACTCGCGTTGCAGATTGGCCGCGACCGGTGCGAGATCGGCGGGCTCGCCGATATACAGCGCCTTCGCAATGCCCTCGCCGTGATGCTGCCGCAGGTCGGTCACTTCGTAGCCAAAGCCCGAATCCTTATGTAGACGCAAAAGCTCCGGTGCGTCCCGGTCGATCAGCCAATCGTGATCTGCAAACAGATTGACGATCACCCGGCCGTGCGCGCCCGCGATTTCCGGCTGCACGAGCCGGTGCACGGTGGCGGGCGGAAGATCGTCTCCGTAGATCATGGTGTCGTCCGGCGCATGCACGCGCGCGCCGTTTGATGTGATCAGGTAAGGACGGATGCCCAGCAGATCGCGGATGCCCGCCGCGTCGCGGTAGTGGCGGCCGGTCGCAATGATGAATTGCAGGCCGTCCGACTCCAGCCGCCGCACCGTGGCAACGGTGAACGGGTCGAGTTGATGGTCTCCATCGAGCAGAGTGCCGTCGAGATCGGTGGCGATGACTTGGTACATGGTGTGAGCAGCCGGCAGCGTCGAAGGCGCCATTTTATCGTTGCTTTCGATGCTTTCGCCGGATTAGCCCGCCAGGTTCAAACCAAGCCGGGTGGCTTCCCGCTGCGCAAGCTGCAACGCGCCGTGCGCCGAATCGGCCAACGGCGCACGCAGCCGGGCCTGGAAATGCTGCGGTACGTAGTCGCGCAACGGTTTGCCGAGGCCGCCGCACAAAGCCACCGGCAGCTCGCCGGACGCATCCAGCGCCTTAATCATCTTGGCAATTTCTTCTCCGGCTTCCTTGAGCAAGCGTGCGGCGAAGGGGTGGCTGGCATGCGCGATGACAATGGGAGCGAGACTCGCGTAGGCCGTCTGATTGGCGTTGCAGAGCCAAAGGATCAGGGCGTCACGATCCTGCGCGCCCACCCGTTCGAGGAGTGCCTGGGCCAGTGCATCCAGCGGAGCGCGGCCATCCAGCGCCTGCTGTGCATACACAACTGTGCGCAAGCCAAGCCAGGCGCCACTCGCCTCATCACCCGACGGAAAGCCGAAACCGCTGGCGATCCTGTACTCGCCGTCACCATCAGCCGCTGCGGCCACGCTGCCGGTGCCGAGTGCCACGATGACGCCGTGCGCCCCACCGTGTGCGCCAAGCAAGGTCGTGTAGGCGTCATGTTCCACGGCAAGTCCCGCAAGCTGCGGCGCCTGGGCTCGAAACGCGGCAAGCCAGTCGGGGTTGTTGAACCCCGCCAGCCCACAGCCGAGCACGCAACGCTCCCATTGCGGCGTGACGCCTGCCTGCCGGAACGCCTCCGTGCTACCTGCAAGAATGGCCTGCCAGGCGCGCTCGATGCCGAGGCCCAGGCCGGACGGGCCACTCGCTGCCTTAGCCAGTTCGCGGCCTTGGGCATCGCCGAGTACGACACGCGTGCCGCTGCCGCCGCCGTCGACGCCGATCAGAAAGAGGTCTGTATTCATCAAGTGAGTGAGGATAAAGAGAGTTGCAGAATCGGAATGCCGCATAGCGTGGCAGACCCATATCGATCCGGCAACTGGCCGAATGGCCTAGTTGCGATGCGCGGGCATTCCGCTATGCTGGCAAAGCCCGGACGCACCGGGATTTTCGATACATGACCCTGCGGGAGCCGGAACGTGACACAGCGATGCAACTGGGTATCGAGCGAAGCGCTCGCACACTACCACGACACCGAGTGGGGCGTCCCTTCGCGCGACGATCAGCATCTCTTTGAAATGCTCGTGCTGGAGGGCGCGCAAGCCGGTCTGTCATGGTCCACGATCTTGAACAAACGCAGTGGCTACCGCCGGGGGTTCGCCAACTTCGATATCGACAAGGTGGCCCGCTTCACGCCAAAGCATGTCGACGCGTTAGTGGTTGACGAATCGATCGTGCGGCATCGCGGCAAGATCGAGGCGGCCATTACCAATGCGCGCGCCGTGCAACAGATCCAGGCGGAACATGGGTCGCTGGCGAATTTCATCTGGTCTTTCGTCAATGACACCCCGATCCAGAACGAATGGACCTCTTACCAGCATGCGCCGGCCTCAACGGAGATTTCCGACGCACTGAGCAAGGGGCTCAAGCGTTATGGCTGCAAGTTTGTCGGCTCGACGATCTGCTATGCGTTCATGCAGGCCGTCGGCATGGTGAACGACCACCAGACCGATTGCGATTGCTATGCCCGCTGCGCCGCCCTCGGCAAAAAGGGGCGCAAGCGAAAGGCCGGGTGAGGGGTATCTGCGGGCTAACGGAACGGAAGGCGCATTTCGCGTGTCGTCGGCCTCGGATCTGTACTCCGACCCCGTGTGGTTTTCACCACACTTCGGGCACGAAACCCAGCGCCTGCGGGAAAGTCCCGAGCCCGCCCCGGCCACATGGTCAAAGCCTTATCCAGCTTGGCTTTGCAGGCGCCCGGCTGTCGGCCGACCTCCCAAATCATGTCAAAATTGCGGACTCGCGCGCTGCACCGCTACGTTTTTACCTGATTCAGTCGTTATAACGATTGAAGGGACAACAGATGCGCTTGAACCACCCATGAATGACCGCTGCGCGTAGACGCAGGGGGAGAACAACCATGAAAAATCCAAACTTCCTGACGTATCAGGAGATATTCGATCGGGCCGCCAGCCATCTGGACGGTCAGGGGCGCGCCGCACTTCTGCCGCGCGGCGGCGGTGCCTATCGGGGCTACTGTGGCGGATGCCCAGTCGGCAGCTTCATCAAGCCGCGCGACTATATGACGGCAATGGAAGGCATTCCGGTGCGCTATATCGGCAAAACACCAATCGAAGTGCCTGCCTATATGGATGTCGGAGTGGCCGCACTCAAGAAAGCTCTGCTGCGAGCCCATATCAATATCTTCGACCCAGCCACCGTCGACCTGCTCAGTTGCCTACAAAATGTGCACGACGTATTCGGCACGTGGGAATGGCAGGAACGGCTGGTTTCGATCGCCCGCCAGTTCGGCTTGTCCACAGCGCAGCTGAAGACCGCCGCCTGATGCCGCCAGGAGGCTCCCCAGGAACATCCTGGGGAGCATTACAGGCATTGCTCCCCTAAATACAAAACGGCGGTGTGGCTTCTTGCGAAGCTCACACCGCCGTTCGGCCGTGCTTGAAAAGCGTGCTTAGTGCAGCTTTTTCGGCAGTTGCTGGCTGCGCAGGCGCTTGTGCAGGCGCTTCACAGCAGCAGCCTTCTTACGCTTGCGGGCCGTCGTCGGCTTTTCGTACGATTGGCGTTCACGCAGTTCTGCGATCAGGCCATTCTTTTCGATTGCGCGACGAAAGCGGCGGATCGCCACTTCGAACGGCTCGTTTTCCTTCAGAAGAATCGTCGTCATGTAATTCCTAACTAAATCGCTGGATACGGGTAATTGCGCAGTGGTGTGTGCCACTACGCGCCGGCCTCCGGTCGTTCCACATCATGGCCAATAACAGGCAAACGAAACCATGAGCGAAACGAAAGGCAAAGCGGCCACGGAGGCCGGAAAAGAGAGGTGGGGAGTTCACCACGAAACAGGCAAAGATCTCAATTCACTCCCGATAATATCAGGAAAATACCGTGCCTACCACCATTTTAGCCATTCCGCCAGGCACTTGCGTCATCCAGCAGACGCATGTCCGAGCCGGTCAACATCAGGTGGACTGACGCCGCAAGGCTGTCCAGCTGTTGCACCGAAGTCGCACTGGCGATGGGCGCCGTCACGCTGGGACGGGCGATCAGCCATGCCAGCGCCACCGTGGCGGGCGTGGTGCCGTGCTGGTCGGCCACGCTGTCGAGCGCATCGAGGATGCGAGTGCCGCGTTCGTTCAGATATTTTTTGATGCCGCCGCCGCGCGCGCTTTTAGCCAGATCCGCGGACGAACGGTACTTGCCCGACAGAAAGCCACTTGCAAGACTGTAATACACGACCGCGCTGAGGTGCTCTTCGAGAATCACCGGTTCGAGATCGGTTTCATAAGCCTCGCGGTCATACAGATTATATTCGGGCTGAATAATCTGGTATTCGGGCAGGCCGTGTTGCCGCGACACCGCCAGCGCCTCGCGGATACGCGCGCCGCTGTAGTTGGACGCCCCGATCACCCGCACCTTGCCCGCCTCGATCAGGCGCTGATAGGCGCCCAGCGTCTCGGCAAGCGGGGTTTCGGCCGCATCCTTGTGCGAAAAATACACGTCGATGTAGTCGGTTTGCAGACGGCGCAGCGAATCCTCGACGGCCGCCTGGATGTTGCCGGCGGTCAAACCCTTGTGCTCCGGGTGGTTGCCCACCTTGGTGGCCAGCACGATCTGGTCGCGCTTGCCGCTGCGGATAAACCACTTGCCGAGAATCGCTTCCGACTCGCCGCCCTTATTGCCGGGCACCCAGGCGGAGTAGACGTCGGCGGTATCGATAAAGTCGAGACCGGCGTCGACGAAGGCATCGAGGATCGCGAACGAGGTCGCCTCATCGGCGGTCCAGCCAAATACATTGCCGCCGAACATGACCGGCGCCACCTGCAATTCCGAATTACCAATCCTGCGTCTTTGCATGATTTCTCCAGGGAATGCGATTTGGAAAGAAAAAGAATACGCCGACTTTTCAACCTCCGTCGTCGGCGCCGACAGCCGGCCAACATCCCGTCAACAGGCCGGTTAAACCGCTTTTCGACCGTCCGGCGCCGTAATTCCTGGTAAGACAATTAGGTCCGAGTTGAACAAAGTCCCTCAAGTTTTTTTTTCTCACGCCGACATCCTGCTCAGAGGCGGCTAGCAATGAACGAGTGCACCGCCCATGTCAACGTGGCAGTAACTTTAGGCAACAGCCTCTTGGGAGATTTTCATGCTCAGCATTAACAGTAATATCAGCTCGCTGGTGGCTCAGGAAAACCTGAACAGCTCGGGCGATGCTCTCCAGCAAGCCATCACGCGCCTCTCGTCGGGTAAGCGTATCAACAGCGCGGCAGACGACGCCGCTGGCCTGGCAATTTCCACAACGCTGCAAACGGCAATCAACGGCCTGAACCAAGGCGTGTCGAACGCCAACGACGGCGTGTCGATGGTGGAAACGGCTTCGACCGGTCTGAGCCAGATCACGCAGAGCCTGCAAACGATCCGCTCGCTCGCCAACGAGGCAGCAGGTGGCTCGCTGTCGGCAACCAACCAGGCAGCCCTGCAACAGGAAGTGGCGCAGCAAGTTGCTGAAGTGAACCGCCTTGCTTCGCAAACGACGTACAACGGTATCAACCTGCTGAACGGTTCGGCTGGCCTGATCAACGTTCAAGTCGGCTCCAACGTCGGCCAGACCGTTGCCCTCGACCTGAGCCAAGGCGTGTCGGCTGCTTCGCTGGGTGGTGGTTTCGTGCAATCCGGCAACACGCTCGGTACGATCACGGGTCTCGACCTGACCTCGACCGGTGCAGAAAACACCGCTGGCGGTGCTGGCGCGATCACGCAGATCAACGTGGTGTCGAATGGCACGGGCGGCTTCACGTTCACGGACCAGAACAACCAGGCTCTGGCCAGCAGCGCCGTTTCGAATCTGTTTGTGACCACAACGTCGAGCAGCGGCATTCAGTCGATCTCGCTGGCGACTGGCGCAACCGCAACCAACGGCCTCAGCCTGACGGGTGAAATGGCCGGCATTCAGGCCGCCGCCGCCGCATCGACGACGGCAACCTCGGCTGGCACGGTGTTCGGCGTGGTTTCGGGCATCGACGTCGACCCGAATACCGGCCTTGCGGCTGCAACTGGCACGGCCAACGCGATCACGTCGGTCACCGTCGAAGCGAACGGCAACGGCGGTATCGAGTTCGTCGATCAAAACGGCAACCAGCTGACGACGGGTGCGACAGCCGGCCTGTTCACCACCAGCGGCACGGGCATTTCGTTCGCTGCCGCCCCGACCAGCACGTTCGGCAGCACGGCGGCGGGTACGGGTGTTGGCGGCGGTCAAACGTCAGGCACGACGCTCTACGGCATCAACGTCAACAACGCTCCGACGTCAGTAGCAGCCATCGACGTCAGCACGACGCAAGGCGCCAACCTGGCGATGGAAACGGTCGACAACGCACTGGCTACCATCAGCAACATTCAGGCAACGCTGGGTGCAGCCCAGAACCGCTTCACCGGCATCTCGACGTCGCAGCAAGATGAGTCGACCGACCTGTCGAGCGCACAATCGCAGATCACCGATGCGGACTTCGCGCAAGAAACGGCTAACCTGAGCAAGGCACAGGTGCTGCAACAAGCGGGTATCTCGGTGCTGGCACAAGCCAACTCCAACCCGCAGCAAGTTCTGAAGCTGCTGCAGTAATCGGTAAGTCAGCAATAGCGTGAAGCAGTAGACGCGGGTGAGCCGGTCGTTACACCAACCGGCTCATCCGCGAAAGCATTTGAAACGGGAGGCTCGTCCTCCCGCCTCGCATACGGACCCGGCACTTTAGACACGACACCAGTCGCGTGGTCCACGCCACGTACGGAGTTTATTCATGTCAACTATTTCGAGCGCGACGTCTAGCGCATCCGCCGCCGCATCTGCGGCCCTGGCAGAAGCGGGACAGTCGCTCATTTCCGGTTCGACGGGTAATTCCTCGCTGGATGTCAACTCGCTCGTGTCGACGCTCGTCAACGCGAAGGTTGCGGGTCAGACAGCAGCGCTAGAGACGGAAGCGGCAAACGACACATCTCAGCTGTCCGCGATCGGCTCGCTCTCGGCTGTCTTGTCCGAGTTGCAGATCGGTCTCGCGCCACTCTTCAACGGCTCACTGCAGTCGAGCTTTACCGCGACCGCGAGCGGCACGGGCATCACGGCAACCGCCGGCACGGGCGCCGCGGCCGGCACGTACACAATGGTCGTGTCGCAGATCGCAGCCTCGCAGAGCATGTCGTCAGGCGCCTTCAGCACCGACCAGGCTGCGGCAATGGGCACCGGGACGCTGGCCGTGTCGATCGGCGGCAAGTCGATGAACGTCAATATCACCTCGTCGGACGACTCGTTGAGCGGCATCGCTGCAGCCATCAACAGTCAGGCCTCGACTTCGGGCGTCGCCGTTTCGGCCTCTGTCGTCACCGGCTCGAACGGCTCTCACCTGGTGCTCAGTTCGACGGCGACGGGCGCATCGAACGTCATCAACGTCAACGTCACCAACGTATCCGGCGACAACGGGATATCGAGCCTAGGCGTCACGTCGACCGCGGGCAATGACTCGGGTGGCCTGTCGTCGGTCACCTCCGCGGGCAGCATTGCATGGACCCAGAATACATCCGCAGCAGATGCCGAGTTTTCGATCAACGGGACTGCGGCCACCAGCACCAGCAATTCGATCACGACGGCTCTGTCCGGCGTGACGATCAATCTGACGTCTGCCGTACTCAGTTCGAGCGACACAGGCAACGCAACACAAACAATCACCGTCGCAACGGACTCGTCGACCCAGATAAGCGATATCGAGAACTTCGTCACGGAGTACAACAACGTCGTGAGCGCCATGTCGTCGCTCTCGTCGTTCTCGGCGGCCGGGTCGAGCGCGAACGGGGCACTGGTGGGCGATTCGATGCTCACCACGATCCAGACCACGCTGGGCAATATCGTGAGCGGCACCACCGGGGGCTCGACGCTGGGCGCACTCGGCATTTCGCTGCAATCGGACGGCCAGTTGACGATCGACACGACCACGCTCACCAACGCGGTCACCAACGATCCCGCGCAGGTCGCGTCGGTTTTCAACGGAACGAACGGCATCGCCGAGCAGTTGAACACCAGCATCAACGCGTTCACGGGGACAGACGGCGTCATTGCCGACCGTTCGACCGAGCTCAGCGATGACATCACGAGCGTTCAGACGCAGCAGACGGCGTTGGCGGCTTACACGGCGCAATTGACCTCGCAGTACAACAACGAGTTCACCGCGCTGAACAACCTGATGGCGACGACCAACGAGAATTCGCAATACCTCACCCAATTGTTCGGTGGCGCTGACAGCGCGGGCGCCATGGCGACCGCAAGCTCGGAATAAAGGAGTCCAAAAATGACGGCAGAACGCAACGATATGGATCAGGCCCAGGTTGTCGAGCGGGTCTACGAACTGACCCTCGCGATCGGCCATGCAGCGAGCCTCGCCGACTGGCAGGAAGCATCGCGTCTGGCCGACGTGCGCTCGCCGTTGTTGATGTCGATCCGCGCACAGCAGACCGCCGCCTCGCTCGAACTGATCCGCCGGGTCCAGTCTCTCGACAACGACCTCATGCAAGATGCCAAGGGATCGCGAGACGAACTGGAAACGGAATATCACGCGGCAATGCAGCGTAGCCGTTCGGCGAGCCAGTATCACCGGATGGCGCTGCTTCGGAGATAGAACAGCCGCTGCCTATCGCAGGGTTTTCCATTTAACGCATAACAACAACACGCCGCAGCTCAAGCGTGCTCGTTCGCCTCAAGCCCGCTTCATGCGGGCTTTTTTTTTCGTTTTCCTGCCCATGCGGCCGCCCTGTCGGCGGGGCTGAAACACGTCAGAGACCGAATGCGAAAAGCGGGCAAATCTGGCCTTTACTCGCCGGATCACCGAAACCGAAGATCTCTAGACTCTACATATCAAGATCGCCGTGCGATTGCTTGCGTGTCGACGCACCCATGCCGCAGTCGGCGAAAAACAGACCGATTGCCGCGACGCGCCTCCAATCCGAAAGGGAAACAATGAATACCGATGCCGACTTGCAGCAGGCGGTTGCCCACCACCCAGCAACGCAATTCCCTGAAGCCACTGTCGCGCCTGCACCTGCGGAATCCGAGGGTCAATCGGGCTCCGAACCGATCGACGCGCTCGCTGGCGAATTCGTTGCGACGCTCGAAACGCTTGCCGAAAAGGGGCTCGACGATAGCGTCGAAGAAATTGCACGGCAAATGGTTCAGTTGCTGCCCGAGCACGGCTTCGGCTGGAAAACACTCGCTTATGCCTATCTGCGGCGCGGCGACCTTGCCGGCGCACTGTCGCCGCTGACGAGGGCAGCTGCGCTTTTGCCCCACGACGACCAACTGACGCGCCATCTTCGGGCGGCCGCAGCCATGCAGGAAGGTCTCCAGCTGGATGCAAAGCTGGAATTCGTCGATGCCGGCAGACGCTATCAGGAAGTTCTAGCTATCCACCCCGCTCATCCCGATGCCAATCACAAATTGGGCGTCGTCGCCATCCGGCTGGGTCAGGCCGCCGCCGCCGTGCCCTACCTGGAACAGGCAATCGGAGCGGATCCGAACAAGATGCAGTATTGGGCGAACTATGTCGACGCCCTGGTGCAGTCGGGCCAGATGAAGGCGGCCTGGATGGCGCTCGAGATGGGACAACAGCGCGGGCTGAGCGGCCCTACGGTGAATAGTCTGATCTCGATCATGACCGCGATGTCGACCGTTGGCACCCACAAGATCCAGCCGAATCAATCCTCCGCCATCGCCGGTACCGCTCGCGCCGCGGATGCGCCAACTGTTTCCGTATCCACGCCCGATGCCTTGTCGTCGCCGGCAGTGCCCGAGGCGGAGCCGGACAACTCGGAACTCGAAAACTATCGCTACCTCTATAACACCGGGCGCACCGACGAAGCGCTGATCGCGGCACGAGATCTCGTCAAGCGCCATCCCAGCCACGGATTCGGCTGGAAGCTGCTAACTCTCCTGCTATATCGCGCTGGCCAGTACGATGAATCGATGGAAAACATGACCACGGCTCTCAAGCTTTGGCCAGACGACATCGACCTGCTACAGACGTCTGCCGCAATGCACGAGTCGAGCGGCCGTTCCCACGAGGCGGAAGCAGCGTGCAGGAGCCTATTGAAACTGGACCCCAATCACCTTGAGGGGCTTCGGCTTCTGGGCATCGTACTCATGTCCTTGCAGCGCGTGCGGGAATCGGAGGAAGTCTGCCTCACGGCGACTCGCGTTGCACCGAACTCCGCCATCGCTCATTGCACGCTTGGCGTCCTCTACATCAAGCTCGGGCGCCTCATCGAAGCGAGCGCGTGTTTCACTCGCGCAATCCAGCTCGATCCGGACCACGACCTTTCGTACAACAATCTGGCCTTCTGTTACACCGCACGCGAGGACGTCACTCCGGCCGAGGTATTCGCCAAGCATCGCCGTTTCGCCGAACGCTTCGAAAAGCCGCTCAAGCGCCTTTGGCCACAGCACGACAACACGAAAGATCCCGATCGTCAGCTTCGGATCGGCATTATCTCTGGCGATTTCTGCCACCACGCAGTCGCCAATTTCATCGAGCCTCTGCTAACACACCTTTCCCAAGATAGCAGCCTGTCGTTGTATGCCTATTCGAATACGCCGATGCGGGACCACGTTACCGAACGAATTCGCAAACAGTTCGGTACCTGGCACCAGGTCTTCGGTCAGAAAGACGATCAGGTTGCCGAGCTTATCCGCGCTGATCGCATTGACATCCTGATCGAGCTGTCCGGCCACACGGCCCATAATCGCCTGCTAACCTTGGCCCGCAAGCCAGCTCCCATTCAGGTTAGCTGGATCGGCTATCCGGGCACAACCGGTTTGAGCGCGGTGGACTACTTCCTCGCCGACCGCTTCTGGGTGCCATCCGAGCAGTTCAGAAACCAGTTCACCGAGAAGATCGTGTACCTTCCGGCGGTCGCACCTTTCCTCGCGGACCCGATGAACCCGCCGGTCAATCTTCTGCCGGCGATGCACAAGGGTTACGTCACATTCGGCAGTTTCAACCGCGTGGACAAATTGCGCCGTGAGGTTATCGCCCTGTGGTCCGAATTGCTTCATGCCGTGCCCAACTCCAGGCTGATGATCGGCGCGATGCCGGGCGACGGTAGTCGCGGCCAGTTCGCCGAATGGTTTGCCGAGGACGGTATCGCGCCTGAGCGCGTCGAATACCGGATGCGTTCCAGTGTGCCCGTCTATTTGCAACACCATCATCACGTCGATATCTGCCTCGACAGCTTCCCCTACTCGGGCCTCACCACGGGGCTTCACTCGTTATGGATGGGCGTGCCCACCATCACGCTGCCTGGCCAGACGGTGCCCGGCCGCAGTGGCCTCACGGCGATGTCTCACGTCGGACTCGAAAGCTTCATCGCGACAGACAAGAAGGACTATGTGCGCCGCGCCGTTGCGGTGGCAGCGGATCTCCCAGCGCTCGCCGCGCTGCGCACGGGCATGCGCGCGCGGTGTGAGCAGTCGGCGATGTTCCAGCCACATGTTATCGCTGCCGGCGCCAACCGCGCGTTTCGCATCATGTGGCAACGGTGGTGTGAAGGCCTCCCTGCGGAGTCCTTCGACGTATCTCACGGGACTACCCGATAATCCAGGCTCGCGCCTGGATCCGATTCAACTGCAGCTCTTATCGGTGTCAAGCAAACCGAAATGAAAGTCGTGATTCTTGCTGGCGGGCTCGGCTCGCGTCTGGCCGAAGAGACCCAGTCCCGGCCGAAGCCTATGGTGACCGTCGGCGATCGGCCGATTCTCTGGCACATCATGAAGATCTATGCCTCGCATGGCATGACGGACTTCATTATCTGCTGCGGCTATAAGGGTTACGTCATCAAGGAGTATTTCGCCAACTACTTCCTGCACTCGTCCGATGTCACCTTCGACCTCGCCAACAACAGCATGGAAGTGCACCAGCGCTATGCCGAGCCGTGGCGCGTCACGTTGCTCGATACCGGCGAACATACGATGACCGGTGGCCGTCTGAAGCGTGCATCGCACCTGCTGCGTGACGAGCAGGCTTTTTGCTTCACCTATGGCGACGGCGTAGGCGACGTCAACATCGCAGAGCTGATCAGATTTCACAAGCGGCATGGCCGTCTCGCGACCGTGACCGGCGTGCAACCGCCGGGACGCTATGGCGTGCTCCAGTTCGCGGAAGACGAAAACGCGGTAGTCGGTTTTGCGGAGAAGCCACAGGAAAGCTCGGCCTGGATTAACGGCGGATATTTCGTCGTGTCGCCACGGGTACTCGACTTTATCGACGACGACTCAGCGCCTTGGGAAGCAAAGCCGATGGAACGGCTGGCCGCGGCGGGCGAACTACAGACCTATCGGCACAACGGTTTCTGGCAACCGATGGATACGCTGCGCGACAAGTTGCAGCTCGACGCGATCTGGGCGACCGGCAACGCACCATGGAAGACCTGGTGATGATGACGCCAAGTTTCTGGTCGGGGCGCCGGGTCTTCGTGACCGGCCATACCGGCTTCAAGGGCAGCTGGCTGTGTCTCTGGCTGCAGCGGCTCGGCGCGCAAGTGGCCGGCTTCTCGCTCGACGCACCTACACAACCCTCGTTGTTCGAGGAGGCGGAGGTGGCGCATGGAATCGACCATATAACCGGCGACGTGCGGGATTCGGCGGCGCTGCGCAATGCGATGCAACGCGCGCGCCCCGAAGTCGTGTTTCACATGGCCGCACAGTCGCTGGTTCGTCAATCGTATGCGGACCCGGTCGAAACCTATTCGACGAACGTAATGGGAACCGTCCACGTGCTCGATGCAGCGCGTCATGTCGACGGCTTACGTGCGGTGATCAATGTGACGACGGACAAATGCTACGAGAATCTGGAAACCCGGCGGGCGTACATCGAAAGCGACACGCTGGGTGGCCGCGATCCCTATAGCAACAGCAAGGCGTGCTCGGAACTCGTAACTGCAGCGTTCCGGCAATCGTTTTTCGCACACGACGGCGATGCCGAAACGCGCGTTGGCATCGCGAGCGCACGGGCCGGCAATGTGATCGGCGGCGGCGACTGGGCAATCGACCGGTTGGTGCCCGATCTGCTGCGCGCCTTCGATCGCGGCGAGCCTGCCATCGTGCGCCGTCCCCACGCGGTACGGCCGTGGCAGCACGTGCTCGAGCCGCTCGCCGGCTATCTCGCGCTCGCCGAGCGTCTGCACGCTCAGCCTGGACAGTATGCAGGAGCGTGGAATTTCGGGCCACGCCCCGACGATATGCGGGCCGTCGATGAGATCGCCGCCGCATTGACCACCGCACTCGGCGCAGGCGCAAGTTTCACCGTGCAGGCGGAGCCCGATGCGCCGCACGAAGCCGGACTCTTGCTGCTCGACGCCAGCAAGGCGCGCGGCGAGCTTGGTTGGGAATCGCTGCTCAAACTGGAAGAAGCGCTCGTCTGGATTGCAAAGTGGCATCGCGCTCGACAAAGCGGCGAGAGCGTGCGCCACATCACGCTCGAGCAGATCGGGCAATACGAAGACAGGATCGGCAAGAAAGCGGCCCACGCGGCCGAGTTTGCCGCCGGGTAATTGAGAGGATTGAAGTCTTGAACTGCCGCCACTGTGGTCAACCCCTTACGTTCCCGTTTCTCGATCTCGGATTCGCACCGCCTTCGAATGCCTATCTGACCGAGACGGACCTCACGCGACCGGAACGGTACTATCCGCTGAAGCTGTTCGTCTGCGATGCCTGCTGGCTCGTGCAGACGGAAGACCACGCTGCGCGCGAGGCACTGTTCGATGCGGACTACGCGTACTTTTCTTCGGTGTCCGAAAGCTGGCTGGCGCATGCGCGCCACTATGCTGCGTCGATCATCGAGGAACTGTCGCTCGGCCGCGACTCGTTTGTGATTGAGGCGGCTTCGAATGACGGCTACCTGTTGCGCAACTTCGTCGCGGCGCAGATCCCTTGCCTCGGCATCGAGCCGACCGCGAGCACTGCCGCACGCGCCGAGGAACTCGGCGTGCCGGTGCTACGCGAGTTCTTTGGCGAACAGCTCGCGCGCACGTTGGTTGAACGTGGTCATCTGGCAGATCTGATTGTCGGCAACAACGTGTTTGCCCACGTGCCGGATGTCAACGACTTTTCCGCCGGCCTGAAGACCGCACTGAAACCCGGTGGCACCATCACGCTCGAGTTTCCGCATCTCGTCAATCTGATCGACGAGGTACAGTTCGATACCGTTTATCACGAGCACTTCTCATATTTTTCGCTGCAGGCTGTCGAGCATATTTTCCGTGCAGCAGGCCTGCGTGTCTGCCGCGCCGATCAGCTGAAAACGCACGGCGGGAGCCTGCGCGTGTTCGGTTGTCACGCCGACGATCCGCGCGTGGATGACGTTTCCGTCGAACGCATTCGCGCGCTCGAACAGGAGCGCGGCATCACGCGGCTCGACACCTATCGGGATTTCCAGCAACGCGTCGACGAGGCCAAGAATGGTCTGCTGCGTTTTCTGCTCGACTGCAAGGATGCAGGTACCAAGGTCGGCGCATATGGAGCGGCAGCGAAGGGCAACACATTCCTCAACTATGCCGGTGTGAAACCGGATCTGCTGCCCTACGTGTGCGACGCGGCGCCGTCCAAACAGGGCAAGTTCATGCCCGGCAGCCACATTCCGATCATCTCGCCGGCAGAACTCGCCAGTGCAAGACCGGAAGTCGTGTTGATACTGCCGTGGAATATCTCGGATGAGGTCGTCGCACAACAGAAGCCGGTGCTTGGTTCAGATGTGCGATTCGCGGTAGCGTTGCCCCGCGTACGATACCTGTGACGCGAACGGTGCGGTGGCTTAGCCCGCCGCCTGACCGAATAGCGTCTGCACAGTTGGCAGCGCGCGATCGCGATCCGACAACAGCGTCACGTCGCGCGGCCATGCAATGGCGAGTTGAGGATCATTGAAGGCAACGCCTCGCTCGGCCGCCGGGTTGTGAAAGGCTGTGTGCAGATAAAGCAGGCGGCTGTCGGGCTCGAGGCTCTGAAAGCCATGCGCGCATCCTTCCGGGATGAACACGGCGCGGCAATTCTCCGCAGACAGTTCCACTGCATGCCATTGCATAAACGTGGCGCTATCGGACCGCAAGTCGACGATCACGTCCCACACGCAGCCTTCCATGCACCGAACCCACTTCGCGTCCGCGTCGGCGCCCTGCTGAAAGTGCAGTCCCCGCACCGTGCCGGCCAGAACCGTATGCGACCAGTTGATCTGCACGATCTGCCGCGCGCCGTTAGCCTCGGCGAAATCGTGCGCGCAGAAAAGACGCATGAAGCTGCCGCGCGAGTCACCCCTTGGGGTGCTTTGGACCACGAACGCGCCTGCGATCGGCAATGCGCTTAACGGGTTGTCTGCCATGCACCCTGCCTGAAATGATGGTCGGAAGTTTCCTTGGTCACGTTCAGGCTATTTGCGCGGTTTGCCGGTTGCCGGTTACTACGTTGAGCTGGCCAACGAACTTCTGTTGCCACGTCTTCGGATCGTAGTTCGAGTTGAGATGATTGAGTAGCAGGTAGCTACCGAGGCGTTCCGCACAAAAGGCCCAGTTGCGCACCTGATAACCCGAACGTTTGCCCGGATAACGTGTGAAGCACGCGCGCACCACCTTTTCAATCGCCGAAATCGTACGCACCCAGAAATCTGCCGGGAAGACGCCCAATTCGACACCGCCGAGCATAAACACATAGCTGTTAAAAAATGGGATCACGTCGTTACCCGACAATACGCCGAGTTCCACGGCCTCCGAAGTGAAGCGCAGAAAGTCTTCCGCAACGTGAAAGTCCTTGTACTGGGTGAAGTACCCGCCCTTGAGCACACTGGGTCTTACCAGCAGAAAATCCTGGTCCCCCATTGCCATGAAGCTGGCAAGCTCTATGTCGTCAAGCGCCTCACAGCTCCAGTTATCCGCAAGCCGGGGTTCGTTGTTCGGCACCTTGGCAATCGGTCGCGTGGAAACGAATTTACGATACTGGCAAATGCCGACATGGCGCAGTTGAAGCTGATTCTCGACGATGTAGTTTTTCAACGCGAAGCTTCCTGCCACAGCGCCAAGTTGCGGATGGTATGGCTCCCACTCAGGGGCAAGATCTCGCAAATTCGCTTTGCCTGGCCCCTGTGCGCCGCCAAGAGAAAATGTGGATACTAGTGGCGGATAGTCGAACACCAAAGGGACGTGCGTGAAACACGCATACAGGATGTCCCCCGAGGTCTTAAGCGGCGTCCCGAGAAAGCCGTCCTTCGCCTTGGCCATTCGTTGACCATTACACGCCTGCAAGACGGCGCCTCTAAGCGCATAAAAGTTATTTAGCCAGCGACTGCCTGCCGCACCCTTGGCACCTTGCTTAAGATTGTCAAGAAATGCGAGTTGACGCTGGTAGGTCTGGAAGGCAGGCTCCGACAATGGCATCGACCTGATATCGAAGGCGCAAACCTTGATATCCGGACACAAGGTCAGCACGAGCGATGCGATTCGCTCGACCAGCAGCGCCTGCATCCCCATGGGTGGACGACAGGCGACTTCGGCGTCGAGCCGCACGCGAAATTTGGCATCCTCACCTTCGAACAGGTCAAACAGCTTCTCCGTAAGCGCAAACCAGGTCTGCCAGAAAGACGGTTTGGCGACGATATGGTTGCGATAGACGGTCGAGCGGAAGTCCATCGGCAGTGTCCGCAGATCGACATCGAGCTGAATCGCCTGCAGATAGGCTTCCGCGGCCTCGATAAAGCCCGGATAAAGACGATTGCCCTGTTCAAACACATTCAGATAGCAAGCGCTGTCCTGAATGGACGCAGAGAAAGTGTATGCGTCGTGGCCAGGATTGCTGCGGATGAATGCTTCGACATCACCAGCACTTAGCGCGGTCTTGCCGGCGAAATCGGGGGGGAAAAAGCCGTACAGGTCGTCTTCGTTGAGCGAAGAGGTAAGAAAGAAATTTCTGATCGCCCAGTATTCTCCCCATTCCGGTTTGGGGCTCGCGGCGTTGTCCAGTCCCGTAAAGCCAGGATCAAGTCGTTGACGTGCCGACTCATCGTGAAAGACCTGAAAAATGTTTGCGTTCATCGCTGTCTGGCTATTCGACTTGGTCATCCAATTGTGTCCGAGGACAACCCGGGTTGAGCCGACAAATTGACGCCAGATTTGGGTCCAGTTTGGCCAATGACGCGACCGGCCGGAGTGCTATTAAATGCATATCAAACTGGAGGAACCGCGTGTCCCGTATCTACTACACCAAACCCTCGATCGGTGAACTCGAAGTCCGTTATGCGACAGACGCCGCCGCAAACGGCTGGGGGGAACGATGCTATGAGTACATCGACCGCTTCGAAAAAGGCTTTGCGGCGTTTCTGGGGGTGCCGTATGCAATTTCTACGTCGAGCTGCACGGGCGCGATGCATATGGGTCTCGCCGCACTCGGCATCGGCACCGGCGATGAAGTGATTCTGGCCGACATCAACTGGATCGCGACGGCTGCGCCGATCATCCACGTCGGTGCCACGCCGGTGCTGGTCGACATCCTGCCCGACACCTGGTGCCTTGACCCGGCCAAAGTCGAAGCCGCAATCACGCCACGGACCAAGGCAATCGTCGCGACGCATCTGTACGGCAGCGTCTGCGAAATGGACGCTTTGCTCGACATCGGTCGCCGCCACGGCGTTCCCGTCATTGAGGACGCCGCCGAAGCCATTGGCTCGTCGTATGCGGAAAGGCGTGCAGGGGCACTGGGTACGTTCGGGACGTTCTCGTTCCACGGCACCAAAACGCTGACGACTGGCGAAGGCGGGATGTTCGTCACGCACGACCGGGCGCTCTATGAACGTGTGCTGACGTTAAGCAATCACGGCCGGGCCAAGGGGGAGACGCGACAGTTCTGGCCGTCCCAGATCGGCTTCAAGTACAAAATGTCGAACCTGCAGGCGGCGATCGGCTGTGCCCAACTGGAACGCATTGACGAGCTGATAGCGCAAAAGCGCGCCATCTTCCGAATGTACGCGGACGCGTTAGCCCCGCTCGACTCGCATCTGAGCCTGAACGTCGAGCATCCGGGCACCGTCAACGGCTACTGGATGCCGACCGCGGTGTTCCATGAGCACGTCAAGTTCGATCGTGATGCGTTGCTGGGCGCCTTCAAGGAAAACGAAATCGACGGCCGCGTGTTCTTCTGGCCACTCAGCGCGCTCGACCTGGAAGGGCTGCACCGTCCTGTGGATACGCCGGTCTCGCACGGCATTTACCGGCGCGCCGTCAACCTGCCGAGCTATCACGATATGGGTGTTGCGGAAATTGAGCGTGTGGCGGCGGTTGTGCGGCAGGTTTGCGCAGCCTGATTCCTCACTGCGCTACCTGAGCATTCGGGCGGATGTCGAAGGGACCCGCGTGCCTACCGGACGACGCGAGCCGGATTACCGTAGGCCACCGTTGCGTCGGGCAAATCGCGGGTCACCACCGCGCCCGCTCCAACGATACAGTGACGCCCAATCCGGATACGCGGCAAGACGGTCGCGCCCGCCCCAATCATGCTGAAATCTCCGACCTGGACCTCGCCGGCGAGATGAGCGCCGGGTGCAACATGCACACCGTTGCCAAGCCGACACTCGTGGTCGACACTGGCAGCCGTGTTGACGATGCATGCCGTGCCCAGTTCGGCTTCGACACACACAGCCGCGTTCGCGAGAATCTGGCTGCCAGCGCCTATCGTGGCGTTGTCAGCCACAAATGCGGTGCGATGCACGGCAACCGAAGCAAGCAGCCCGGCACTCGCGAGCTGTTCGTGGATCTCCACGCGAACCTTCCCACGATCGCCGCCAATTGCCACCAGAAAGTGGCAAGGGACAGCTTGCCGCGCAGCGTGCCATGCGAGAAAGCCATCCCAGCCACGGATCAACGGGATATCCGCAAACGGCGGCAGCAGCGTGGGACTGTTGTCGAATACGGCCCGCAGGTCGAAGTCGTCGCGAATCAGTTCACGCAGCACTTTGGCTTGCCCGGTTCCCCCCCAAAAGACGATGTCTGGCCTGGACATTCTCACCACCTCTGTTGTGACATGAACAGAGATTATGCGGCACACGCACCGAGGCGCGTTGCAATCCAACGCCCGATCGCGCCCCGCCTACTGAAACGTCGCGTTCAACGACAACTCCACGGAATTCCCCTTCGGCCGGTTGCTCACATTGAATTCATTCACCCAGCGCAGCGTCGCGCCGACCGGGGTTTTGCTGATCTTGCCGTTCCACGTGACCATCGGCCCGATACCCACCGAATGCCCTTCGGCGCCGCCCACGAAGTCCGCGATCCCGCCGCTGTCATGACCGAACTGCTGGATATAGCCGCCCACCACGCCGACACCCCAGCCCGAGCCGAAGCGCTTGAGCGCCAGCAGATCGAGCACGCTGATCGGCGCGTTGTGATATTGCGTCTGGTCATTGACGGTGTAGAACTCGACTCCGTAATTCAACGACAGCTCGATGTTCTCTTTCGGCAGCAGCTTGGTGTACGCGAAGGTCGGTGTGAACGTCCACGTATTCTGACCGGCGTTGGCGAGCCTGCTGGTGTTGTACGCCCCGGTGGGCGCATAGATCTGCACACTCAGCGCGATGTGGTCGGTCTTGGTCAGGTGATAGCCGGCCACCACCGGCGTGAAGAAGATATCGGCAAACTGCGTGGCGTGGTCGTCGGGCAAGCGGCCGTGAAACGAAGACACATCGGTGTACTGGACCGGCACGCCGAACGACGACGCAAAATTCCATCCACCCGCGGTGATCCCCCAGGTCTTGATCGCGTTCAAGATGTTGTACGAGACGTGGTAGTCGAGGCCGGCCGTGACCTTCCCGGCAATCGGCAACGTCTTGCTCGCGCCAAGCGAACCCTCGTAGTAGATCGAGGTGACCGAGATGATCCAGTCGTCCGTGGGCGGCACAATACCGGCATACGGGGCGATCTGCATGCCGGTGATGGGGCGCCCGATACCGCCTTCTGTGGCCAGAGCCAGCGGCGAAAACGCCATGCCGGCGGCAACAGCAAACGCGCCAGCGGAAAACCGCGCGGCAAGATAACCACCTCGAAACAGGAGACGACGCTTACTCATGGTGATCCTCACAAATTTCGCCTGACCTCCCGTGGTCAGGACAGTTGCCCGCATCGTTATTATTTACTTCGTAACCCTTAGATAATTTCTGACTTCGGCCCAATCCACTACTGTGCTTCATGCACGACACCCGGCGGCGTCCACGTGCCGTCCAGCGCCGCCTGTTCCGGCCAATAGGCCCGCACGTACAGCGAAAAATCCTCGCTAGCCGGCGCCGGTAGCCAATTGCCTTCCTTGCCGGCGCCCGGCGTCGAACTCTGCACGTAGATCGTCAATGAACCGTCGTCGTTGTATTGCAGGTTCTTGTTCTTGGTGCCCAGCGAGTACCGCTTCTGATCGTTGGGAGAGAAGAAGTGATGTGCGTTGTACAGCGTCAACGACCAGAAGCCCTTGACTGGCGGCAATTGCCCCTTCGGGAAAGTGACCGTATAGCGCTGCGCGCCGTTGAGGCGTGTGCCGGATGCGTCCACGTCGGCATAGAAATATTTTGTCTCGTTGGGCTTGTTGACGAAAATGTTGGACTTCGCCACCGCCGTGCGCGTGAAGTAGTCCGTGCCGAATTCCGCACCGTTGCTGATGGTGTTCCAATGCGCCGGCAAAGGCTTGCCGAACGTATTGAAGTCGAAGAGCGGCGCGACCAGCTTTGCGTCCGTCTGCGTAGCCTCATCCACGATCGCGGACTTGATGGCGGGATCTTTCTGTGCGGCCGCCAGTAGCGCTTTCGCCTGGGCGTACAACGCCTCCTCGCCGGGTTGCGGTGGGGCCTGCTCGAGCACCATCGGTAGTTCGTCCCAGAACTTTGCGGGGTCAACCCATTTGATCTCTTCGGCACTCGCGTCACCCGAGCCGAAACTCGGCAGCTTCGACCAGTCGGTCACCTTCATCTTGCCATCGTATTCGCTCAACGGGTATAGACCAACCTTGCTGATCACCGCCTGAACGGCCACCCGGTCTTCAGGCGTGTCATCCATGAATACGCGCGGAATGAAGCTACCCACTGCCGTGCCGGAGCGGAACACCTGGCGGATCCCCTTGGGCACCTGGCCGTGCCAGTCGGGTCCGACGAACAGGTAGAAGCCCGGCTTCGTACCGTACAGCTTGCCGAGACTGGCGAAGCCGTCGGTGCGCAAATCGACCGCCTGATACACCCAGAAGCGCTCGCCGAAATCCGGCACCTGCACCACTACGGGCGTCTGGTTCAGGTCGAAGATGGCCGAGCCGTACACCACATCCTGATTCGGACACGCCACGAAGCGCTCCTGCGGCTCGATATAGTCATGCAGCATCGACAGGTGGTTAGGCGGCGCAACCGGCACGATTCCGCCATTCAGGCCCGAATGCGGCACCTTCTGCATTGCCAGCAGGCGGTTGTAGACGTTGACCATCGGCCACGCCCAGAAGTAGGTCTGGCGCGCCACCAGCCGCGCGTAGGCCTCCGAGATGGCATAGCCAGGCACGGGGCCCGGAACTGAGAGCACGGTTGCCGCCTGTGCCTGCGAACCGCTCGGCGCTCGCGCCAGGATCGGACTCGCGAGCGACGCCAGCACCGCAGCGGTGACCCACGTTGCAGCCTTCTTATTCATGTCGGGCTCCGACTCGTCCATTTGAGTTCATCGCTTTTGCGGTGCCGGGAATTTCCAGGTGCCGTCGAATACCGACGCGTCCGGTCCGTAAATGCGGGCAATCACGTTGTAGGCCCCCTCGGGAGCGGGCAACCAGTTGGACTCCTTATCAGCACCGGGCGTGGCGTGCTGGACGTAGATATCGAGCGAGCCGTCGGGGTTGTATCTGATGCCCTTGGTGCGGTCGCCAATCGAATAACGGTTGATCGGGTTTGCCACCAGATGGCGGCCCGGCAGGTCGTACATCGTCATCGACCAGAAGAACTTCGCCGGCGGCAGGTCTTTCTTGTCGAAGTGGATGAGGTAGGGTTGCGAGCCCAGCAATTGCTCGTGATCGGCGTTGACACGCGTGCCGACGTACACCGCTTCTTCCTTCGTATTGCCGTAGATACCCATCCCGGCGGCGACCGCGCGCTTCATGTAATCGCCGTTCAGATCCTGCCGGCTGCCGAAGAGGTCGTAGGAGCTGGTCGTGTGCTTCTCGGCGTCGGCCAGCGCCGCTTTGCCGTCGGCGACGCCTTGTTCGATGGCCTCGCGCGTCGCGGGAGGCAGCGCGGCTGGATCGAAAGGCTGGCCCGGTGCGATGCCGATCTTCGCGAAGCGCTGCATCAAGTCCGCTTCAGACGGCGCCGTCGGCTGCGCGAACTGCAGCATGAAATTCAGGTATGAGATGAAATCGATCGAGGTCGCTTTCGCTTCGTCCCACTTCGGGAACGTGACCTTCGGCGCGGGTGGCGGCGCACTCGTATGTTCGAACGCGGAAAGCGGCGTGAGCTGGTATTGCTTCTGGATCGCCTGAACGTTCTTCACATCGGCCGGCCCGCTCAAGGCGGTGCGGCCCAAGGTGAGGATGATGTCGGTCTCCGAGCGGAATACCTTGTCGATGCCCTTCGGGGTATCGCCGTGCCAGTCGGGGCCGGCAAACAGATAGTGGCCTGCGCCGTTGCCCGTGGCCCGCGAGCCGACATAGGCAAAGTTATACGTGAACAGGTCGATCCACTGGAACACGTAGTAGCGGTCGTCCTTCACCGCCGGCACAGTCAGCACCCATGGCTCACGGCGCAGATCGAGCCACGCCCACGAGTACGGCGTGTCGTTGTTCGGCGTGACGATCTCCTTGTTCTCGGGACCGTACGGACGTGAGTAGTTGCGGAATTTGCCGAAGCCGCCCACGTAAGACTTCGAGCCGGGATCGAGCACCTGCTCGTATAGCGTCTTGTAGTTGAACAGCATCGGGTAGGCGTAGATGAGCGCGTCTTTCGCGATGCCACGCGCCTCCTCGGGTGACGCGGTTACCGTCGCTGGAACGGCGCTCGCCTGAGCACTGGCGTATGGGTGCGACAACGTCATCAGCGTCAGCCCCAGGGATATCGCGCCAATGCGCAGGAGCCTGGATATTTTCATGGATTGGCGTCTCTCGAAGTGGGTCGGCTACTTGCCGAACGTCAGGTTCAGTCCGGCAAAAATCGTCACTTGCGGCTCGCCCGGACCAGAATGAGCGACCGAATACTGCGGTTCGATGAATGCGTTGTAGATGGTCGAACCGCTCTTCCACGCCTTGCCCGCGCCAAGGCCGACGGGGATGTAATAGGTGCCGTGCTGCAGATCGAAGCTCCAGATACCGGTGGAACGGATGTACCAGCCGCCAGGCAGGTTGAAGATGGCGAACGGCTGGGCGGTAAGCGACTGGGTGGTCGGGCGCCCGCTTTGACCGGCGAACGAGTGTTGCCACTGAACCAGTGCGCCGAGCAGATGCGCAGGGGTCGCATTGACGGCGACGGCCGCCAGACCGCCTTGCCATTTGCCGGTGCCGAGGCTTGGGTCGGTGGCCGTGGGCGCGGTGATCAGCGGGCCCACGCCGATCTGCACGTCCGACTGCGAGAGCAGAAAGATGTCGAAAAGGTTGATGTCGCCGAGGCCCGTGTTATAGCCGCCGGTCGGGTCCGGGCGCGTGCTGATCGGCACCGTCGCGCGGAAAATCTCCGGCACGCCGATCGGTCCGAGCGGCCCCACCGGAACAGTCGGCCGCAGCAGCAAGTCGTTGGTGTGACCGCCGACGCCGAACAGGCTCGGGGTGTAGTAGTCCTGGATGTTGAATGAGGGCGCCAGATTCAGCGGGTTATTGCTCTTGTTGGCGTCGTCTGCCGAAGCCTGCGCATAAGCGCCTGACGAGAATGCCGCCGCGCACAACACCGCACTCGCTGCAAGACGTCGCTTCGTGGTCATTGGATTTTCCGGCTTCATGGCAATTGACAAACGAGCGTATCCATTTGCTTAACGCAAATAGAAGTCTGACTATTAAATCAGTTAATCGATTAATACTGGATCGAACTATGATGGCCCCGTCTCACTAGCCGGTGGCAGGAATAGCCTGAAAGCGAAAACACACCCCGCATGGACCTTGTGGGGGCGAAAAATAGCTACCACGCGCTGTAGCCGGTCGTGGTCATCGTCTGAAAATACTAGCAAACGTTTTCAAAAAACATGGGAATAAATTTGTAACACGAACGAAAGCCGGATTTTTCAGTTTTTATTATGCTGAAAATGATCAAAATAAATCGCCTTTTGAAATGGCGCCGTCAATTTCAGGGAATTGATTCGAATATAAAAACAATTTGGCCTGGTGCGGGTCCTGATTCGGCTGGGCCAGGCGAACCAGGGTCCCAACTCGGCGCGCAGGAGTCCCCCTCCGCCTGACGTCGGCAAAATACGCGGCAAACCGTTAAACAAACGCGCCGGATGTGCTATTTAGTAGGCGCGAAAAGACTAACGGCGCATCGAGCGCCGCACGACATCACATACTCACGAGGCTTTCATGATTGGCTTGATGCGCAGATCCTGGATCGGCTTGACCGTTGTCGCTCTCTGCGCGTGCACGACCACGCCCCACCAGAGCGGGACGCAGGGCTCGCGTCCGGCCCGCGCGCCTTCTGGTAATTCGACCATGGCATCGTGGAACGACACCCCGGCGGAGCGTTCGATCATCGATTTCGTCACGCGCGTGACGACGCCCGAATCGAAAGACTTCGTGCCGCGCGCCGAGCGGATTGCGGTGTTCAATCTGGACGGCACGCTCTGGGTCGAGCAGCCGGCGTCCGTGCAACTCGTCTTCACCTTGCAACAGGTAAAGACGCTTGCGCCGCATCATCCCGAGTGGAAACGCCAGGAGCCGTTCCGATCGATCCTGCGCGGCAATCTGAAGCCGGTGGCAAGCAGCGGCAACGCAGGCGCGATGAAGTTGCTGGCGGCCACCCACGCGGGTATGACGACGGACAATTTCGCCTCGATCGTGCACGACTGGTTCGATAGCGCGAGCGATCCACGTTTCAACCGCCCCTATACGGCGCTCGCGTATCAGCCGATGGTCGAGCTGCTCGCCTACCTGCGCGCCAACGGCTTCAGAACCTATATCGTCTCGGCCGACAGCGTCGAATTCATTCGCGCGATCTCGCAGAGCATGTATGGCGTGCCGCCTGAAGATGTGATCGGCAGCACGGTTCGCTATCAGTACGGGCTGACGAACGGCACGGCGACGCTGACGCGGCTCGCGCAGGTCGACACGCTCAACGACGGCGCGATGAAGCCGCAAACCATTCAGGCTGTGACTGGACGCCGGCCGCTAATGGCGTTCGGCAATGCCGACAGCGACCTGCCGATGCTCGAATGGACCACCTCCGGCGACGGTCCGCGCTTTGCGGCCCTGCTGCATCACACCGACGCGCAGCGCGAATATGCCTACGATCAGACGGCACGCAGCGGGAAGCTGGACAAGGGGCTACAGGAAGCGAATGTGAAAGGCTGGCTGCTGATCGATATGAAGGACGACTGGCGGAGGGTGTTCAAGGGCGACGCGGAAGGGGCGCCGGCGGGTAAATGAGGGGACGGTGATGGGCGGTGCCTTGCGCTGTGCCCTATGCCTTGACGCGGCGGCGCACGCGGCCTGACCTGACCGCCACCGCTCCGCGTGCCGGGCACCTGGCTCAGCCGCCCATCATCCGCGCTTCATGCGGGACGACCCACGAGCGGTCGAACTCCCCCTTGGCGATAGATCGCAGGGCCGCCTCCTCCTTCTCCCCCTGCTTCTTCGCCCCGGCAATCACCGCCTCGACTTCGGTAACCGGGATCGCCAGCACACCGTCTTCATCGCCGACGATGATGTCGCCGGGATGCACGACCATGCCGCCGACCGATACCGGCACGTTGATCTCACCTGGCCCGTTCTTGTACGGCCCCCGATGCGTCACGCCGCGCGCATACACGGGGAAATCGCCCTGCCGGAGCGCGCCGACGTCGCGAATAGCACCGTCGATCACCAGGCCTTGAACCCCCAGGCTCTCCGCGAAGCTCGACATGATCTCGCCCATCAGCGCCTGCGAAAGATCGCCACCGCCGTCGATCACCAGCACATCGCCCGGACGGCAAAAATCGAAGGCGCGATGAATCGCGAGATTGTCACCACCGCGCGTGCGAACCGTCACCGCAGTGCCGGCCATCGGCTTGGGTCGATGATACGGCTGCAGCCCGACCGTGCCGCTCGCGCGTGCCATGTTGTCGCTCAGCAGCGAAACGGCCAGGCCGCGCAACGTCTCAAGAATCTCCGGACTGGCTTGCGGCGCGGACTCGTTGTGGTGCCATCCAATGGGGTTCGTCACAGTAGTCTCCTTTCAGGAAAGCTGGCGTTCGAGTTGACTGGACAGCCGCGCATACACCGCGCGCGCGTTGTCCTCGTAGATGCGTTGCCGGTCAGCGGGCGTGAGCCACGGAATCGCGTCGATATAGCGCCGCGTGTCGTCGTAGTAGTGACCGGTCTCGGGATCGATGCCCTGCACCGCGCCGATCGTCTCCGACGCAAACAGGATGTTGCCGACCGGGATGACCTTGGCGAGAAGCTCGGCACCTGGCTGGTGATAGACGCACGTGTCGAAGAACACGTTCTTCATCAGGTATTCGGTGAGAAGCGGCCGCTTCATGTCCTGAGCGAGTCCGCGGTAGCGTCCCCAGTGATATGGAACCGCGCCGCCGCCGTGCGGGATGATGAAGCGCAGCGTGGGGAAATCGGCGAACAGATCGGCGCTCAGCAACTGCATGAATACCGAAGTATCGCCATTGATGTAGTGCGCGCCCGTCGCATGAAAATTCGGGTTGCACGATGACGAAACGTGAATCATCGCCGGCACGTCGAGCTCAACCATCGCTTCATACAGCGGGTACCACGAGCGGTCGGTCATCGGTAAGCCGCTCCAGTGACCACCCGATGGATCGGGGTTGAGGTTGCAGCCAATAAAGCCAAGTTCCTCAACACACCGTCGCAACTCGGCGATGCAATTCGCGGGCGCTGCGCCAACCGCTTGCGGCAACTGGCAGACTCCGACAAAGTTGCGCGAAAACAATCCACACACGCGATGGATCAGGTCGTTGCATTCCTGCGACCAGCGCGCATTCGCCTCTTCCGTGCCCAGATGGTGGCCCATCCCCGCTGCACGTGGCGAGAAGATGGTGAGGTCCGTGCCGCGTTCGCGCTGAACGCGTAGCTGCCCGCGTTCGATGCTCTCGCGAATCTGCTCATCCGTGATGACAGGACGAGGCGGCACCGGCGTGCCGTCTTTCAGGGCTGCGATCTGTTTGGCGCGCCATGCTTCGTGCTCGGGCGGCGAGGTCGTGTAGTGGCCGTGGCAATCGATGATCATTGCGGTTTCAAGTGTTGCGGCTGATGGGGAGATTTTCCGGGCGCGTATCGCTGGGCGGCACCGAATCCAGATCGCTTTCACGCGGTGTCACGCGCATCACCAAAGCGATGATCGTGGCGATCACGAGAAACGCGGCGATCGTGAGGAGTGCGAGATCGAATTTGCCCGTCGCGTTTCGCACGAGCCCAATGCTCCACGGACCGACCAGGCCACCGACCTGAGCTACGGTGTTGATTAGCGCGATCGTTGCAGCGCCCGCGGCACCGGAGCGGAACGACGAGGCGAGACTCCAGAACAGCGGATTGCCCGCATAGATGAAGAGTCCGGTCACGCAAAGCAGCGCGTAGGCAATCACCGGGTTCGGCGCATAGGCGCTGCCGGCAATGGCGAGCGCGCTCATTCCGTACACGAAGGCCAGATGCTTCTTCCGGTCGCCAGTGCGATCGGAGCTACGGCTAATGAGGAACGTGCCCAGCACGCCAAGCAACGGCGGGACGGCAGAGAGAAAGCCGACTTCGATATTGGTCAGGTGTCCGAGGCTTTTGACGATCTGCGGCAACCACAAGAACAAGCCGTACACCCCAACGAGCGCACAGCCGAACAGGCATGCCAGACTCCATACGCGGATATCGCCGGCCACACGCAGAAAAGAAAAATGCGTCTGACCGCCGAGCGCTTCACGCTCTGCCTCCAGCGTGGATTCGAGCCACTGTTTCTGCTCGGGCCTGAGCCAGGCCGCCTCGGCCGGCCGCTCGGTCATGATGCGTAGCGTCAGCAGACCGAGCAGCATGGCAGGCACGCCCTCAAGAATGAACATCCACTGCCAGCCGTAGAGCCCCAGGAAGCCGTTGCCGTAGGTCATCAGCGTGGTGGAGATGGGACCGCCCAACACGGCAGAGAACGAGCCGGCAATGATGTATCCGCCCACCGCCCGTGCCCGGTAGCGCTGCGGAAACCACTTGGTCAGATAAACCGCCACTCCGGGAAGAAAGCCGGCCTCCATCACGCCCAGCAGGAACCGCAGGATATAAAAGCTGGAATCGTTGAAGACAAATGCCGTGGCGGCCGCGACAGCGCCCCAGGTCAGCAGAATGCGCGCTATCCAGCGA
>Ga0302234_10000115_pt1 | contig 65930 bp, 64 predicted proteins | sample II_Palsa_N3_2_FD_193576 | JGI IMG/M metagenome (GOLD analysis project Ga0302234, IMG submission 193576) | Peat permafrost microbial communities from Stordalen Mire near Abisko, Sweden - II_Palsa_N3_2 | ecosystem: Environmental > Terrestrial > Soil > Palsa > Peat permafrost | place: Sweden... | reverse complement strand
CAGTAACTATGCGTCAAATGCTGGAAGCCGGTGTCCACTTCGGTCACCAAACGCGCTTCTGGAACCCGAAGATGGCCCCCTTCATTTTCGGTCATCGCAACAAGATTCACATTATCAACCTCGAAAAGACGCTGCCGATGTACAACGACGCGCTGAAGTACGCGCGTCAACTGGCAGCGAATCGCGGCACGATCCTGTTCGTCGGCACGAAGCGTCAATCGCGCGACACGATCGCTGAAGAAGCACAACGCGCGGGCATGCCGTTCGTCAACGCACGCTGGCTCGGCGGCATGCTGACCAACTTCAAGACGCTGAAGGTCTCGATCAAGCGCCTGAAGGACATGGAAGCAGCGCTGGAAGCAGGCGAAACCGAACGCATGAGCAAGAAGGAAGCGCTCCTGTTCGAACGCGAAATGGCCAAGCTGCAAAAGTCGATCGGCGGCGTGAAGGACATGGGCGGTATTCCGGACGCGATCTTCGTGGTCGACGTCGGCTACCACAAGATTGCCGTGACCGAAGCTAACAAGCTCGGCATTCCGGTCATCGCCGTGGTCGACACGAACCACTCGCCGGAAGGCATCGACTACGTGATCCCGGGTAACGACGACGCTTCGAAGGCTGTCGCTCTGTACACGGCTGGCGTGGCTGACGCGATCCTGGAAGGCCGTGCAAACGCGGTCAACGACGTGGTGCAAGCTACCCGTGGCGGTGACGGCGACGAGTTCGTCGAGGTCAACTCGGAAGCGTAAAGCTGCCCCGTGTCCGGCAAAAAAGGGGGCTTTCTACAGGCCCCCTTTTTTTAAGCCGCGACAAAGTAGTGGTGTGCTGTGAGCAGTGCCTGAAACATAGTGCGTAGAAAATACGTGCGATGTTGAAACGAATTCTTGCCGCCGGTATCGAAGTCCGGGCGGCGTGTGACAGACGGAACTCAAGGAGCAAATGATGGCGGCAATTACCGCAAGCATGGTTGCAGAACTGCGCGCAAAGACCGACGCGCCGATGATGGAATGCAAGAAAGCGCTGACGGAAGCCGACGGCGACATGGCGCGCGCTGAAGAGCTGCTGCGCGTGAAGCTGGGTAACAAGGCCAGCAAGGCAGCGTCGCGCGTGACGGCTGAAGGCGTGGTCGCGTCGTTTATCGGTGGCAACGCTGGTTCGCTGGTCGAACTGAACTGCGAAACCGATTTCGTTTCGAAGAACGACGACTTCCTGGCTTTCTCGAAAACGGTCGCTGAACTGGTCGCTACGCAAAACCCGGCTGACGTCGCAGCGCTATCGGCACTGCCGCTGGACGGCTCGACGGTCGACGCAGTGCGTCTCGCGCTGGTCGGCAAGATCGGTGAAAACCTGTCGATCCGCCGTTTCGTGCGTTTCGACACGGCTAACAAGCTGGCAGCGTACCTGCACGGCACGCGTATCGGCGTGCTGGTCGAGTACACCGGCGCGGACGAGCAGGTCGGCAAGGACGTGGCAATGCACATCGCCGCAATGAAGCCGGTTTCGCTGTCGTCGGACGACGTTCCGGCAGAACTGATCGCCAAGGAACGCAGCATTGCTGAACAGAAGGCTGCTGAATCGGGCAAGCCGGCTGAAATCGTCGCCAAGATGGTCGACGGCAGCGTGCAGAAGTACCTGAAGGAAGTGTCGCTGCTGAACCAGACGTTCGTTAAGAACGACAAGCAGACAATCGAACAGATGCTAAAGGCAGCAAGCTCGAGCGTGCAGAAGTTCGCGCTGTTCGTGGTCGGCGAAGGCATTGAGAAGAAGCAGGACGACTTCGCAGCCGAAGTGGCCGCACAAGTTGCTGCTGCAAAGCAACAATAAGCATTACCCGGGCTTCACCGCAATACCGTTGGACCCGCGGCGGGGCAAGACTCTGCCGCGGTCGGCGGCGCCGCAAGGCTGCCTGCGGGTTGACCCTCGCCGTGCGGCCGCCTCTGGCGAACCCTGGGGTTCGTCAATTTGGCGACGCTTGCCCGAATCAGCATTTCACCCCTACAGTTAGTTTCTTGTTGTTGCCCTGTTCTGCGCGATCTGGATACCCCTATGCCCACTGCCTATAAACGCGTCCTGCTCAAACTCTCCGGCGAAGCTCTGATGGGCGATGATGCCTTCGGCATCAATCGCGCAACGATCGAACGAATGGTGGCGGACGTGGCCGAGGTAGTGCGGCTCGGTACGCAACTGGCCGTGGTGATCGGTGGCGGCAATATTTTCCGTGGCGTGGCGGGCGGTGCAGCGGGTATGGACCGTGCGACAGCCGACTACATGGGGATGCTCGCCACCATGATGAACGCGCTGGCGCTGCAGGACGCGATGCGCCACGCCGGTATCGAGGCGCGCGTGCAATCGGCGCTGCGCATGGACCAGGTGGTTGAGCCGTACATCCGCCCGCGGGCGATCCGCCAGCTTGAAGAAGGCAAGGTCGTGATTTTCGCGGCCGGCACCGGCAACCCGTTCTTCACGACGGACACCGCTGCCGCGCTGCGCGGCTCCGAAGTCGGCGCGGAAGTCGTGCTGAAGGCTACCAAGGTGGACGGCGTCTACTCGGCCGACCCCAAGAAAGACCCGACGGCAACGCGCTACACGACGATCAGCTTCGACGAGGCGATCGGCCGCAATCTGCAGGTGATGGACGCGACGGCTTTCGCGCTGTGCCGCGACCAGAAACTGCCGATCCGCGTGTTTTCGATTGTCAAACCGGGTGCGCTAAAGCGCATTGTGCAAGGCGAGGACGAGGGTACTCTCGTCCACGTGTAAACTCTCGTTCACATAACGTGGGCTTTAACGCGGGCTCGGGCCGCCGCTGTACGCGCGCTGGCCGGCTCGCACCGTTTTGAAGGTTCGGAGGTTTAAAAATGTCTGTGGCTGATATCAGGAAGGGCGTCGAGCAGAAGATGCAGCGCTCGATCGACGCGTTCAAGAACGATCTGTCGAAGATCCGCACGGGCCGTGCGCACACGGGCCTGCTCGATCACATCCAGGTCGACTATTACGGCTCGCCGGTGCCGATCTCACAGGTCGCGAACCTGACGCTGATCGACGCCCGTACGATCGGCGTGCAGCCGTGGGAAAAGAAGATGGTGCCGGTCGTCGAAAAGGCGATCCGCGAATCCGATCTGGGCCTGAACCCGGCCACGCAAGGCGACGTGATCCGCGTGCCGATGCCCGCGTTGACCGAAGAACGCCGCCGCGAGCTGACCAAGGTCGCACGCAGCGAAGCGGAGACGGCCAAGATTGCGGTGCGCAATCTGCGTCGCGACGCCAACGAGCAGCTCAAGAAGCTCGTGAAAGACAAGGAAATCTCCGAAGACGACGAGCGTCGTGCCGGCGACGACGTCCAGAAGCTGACGGACAAGTTCGTGTCGGAAATCGACAAGCTCGTGACGACCAAAGAAGCCGAGATCATGACGGTCTGAGGCCGTCAGGCATCAGCATCTTCAGGTCTTTACTTCTCTTTTGCAGTCACTGTCCCGACGGCCATGACCTATACCAGCTCAACCGTTCGCGTGCCTGATGTCGCGGCGGTGCCGCGACATATCGCGATCATCATGGACGGCAACGGCCGTTGGGCAACGCAGCGCCGCCTGCCGCGCGTGGCAGGCCATTCGCGCGGCGTCGACGCGGTGCGTGCCGCCGTCGAGGCGTGTGCACGTTCCGGTGTCGAATATCTGACGCTGTTCGCCTTCAGCTCCGAGAACTGGCGCCGTCCGAACGACGAAGTGTCGTTCCTGATGCGTCTGTTCGTGACCGCGCTGGAGCGCGAGATCGGCAAGCTGCACGCCAACGGCATTCGCCTGCGCGTGGTCGGCGATCTGTCCATGTTCGACAAGCGCATCCAGGATCTGATCCGCCGCGCCGAGACCAAGACCGCCCGCAATACCCGTCTCACTTTGACCATTGCCGCCAACTACGGCGGCCGCTGGGACATCATGCAGGCCACCCGCAAGCTGGCCGAACAATCGGCGCTGGCGGGCGAGGCCGTCGAGGTCAACGAGGAATCGTTCGCCGAGCACCTGGCCATGGCGTATGCGCCGGAACCCGACCTCTTTATCCGCACGGGCGGCGAGCAGCGCATCAGCAACTTCCTGCTGTGGCAGCTGGCCTATACCGAGTTCTACTTCACCGATACCTTCTGGCCGGATTTCGACGCCGAGGCGCTGCGCCACGCGATCGATTCCTACGCGGAGCGCGAACGCCGCTTCGGCCGCACCAGTGCTCAACTCGAGCCGCAATCGCAAAACGTCGATTCGCTTCCATGCTAAAAACCCGTGTTATCACGGCGATCGTTCTGCTGGCGGTGTTTTTGCCGGTCACGCTGTTCGCGCCGGTGGGCGCGTTCGGCGCGTTGATCGCGTTCGTGCTCGTCTTTGCCGCGTGGGAATGGGCGCGCCTGCTGAAAGTGGGCGGCGTCGGTCCGGTCATCTACGCACTGGTCGCGGCGGTGGCGTTGGTGGCGAGCACGAAACTTGGCACAGAAGTGCATCCGCCGCGCTCCCTGTTCCAGGCCGCCGCGGTCTTCTGGGTGCTGGCCGGCCCCTACGTCCTGTTGCGCAAGCCGACGCTCGCGCAGGGCGCCTGGCGCCTGTTTCTGTTTCTGGCTGGCATTGTCGTGTTTGTCGCCTGCTGGCATGCGCTTGTCGCGGCACGCGTAGAGGGCGTGCCGTTTGTTCTGTCCCTGTTGCTAGTGGTCTGGCTGGCCGATATCGGCGCATACTTTGCCGGTAAGGCCTTCGGCCGGCACAAGCTTGCGCCGGCCATCAGCCCCGGTAAGACCTGGGAAGGCGCCGTCGGCGGCTGGCTGGCTGTCGTGATCGTTGCTTCAGCGGCTATAGTGCTGCATGCGTTCGAACCGACCCTGTATTCTGCGTTGCTGGAGCGCCTCGGCGCTGTCCGCACGCTCGTTGTCCTGACGATTCTGGTGGTTTTCAGCGTCGTCGGCGATCTGTTCGAATCGATGTTAAAACGTCAGGCCGGCGTGAAAGATTCAAGCGGCCTGCTGCCGGGGCACGGTGGCGTCCTTGACCGCGTCGATGCACTATTGCCGGTGCTGCCGCTTGCAATGCTGCTGCTCGGCTAGAGAAAGAGATATGCAAAAACGTCTGACACTGCTCGGTTCCACGGGCTCGATTGGAGATAGCACGCTAGACGTCGTCGCGCGTCATCCCGAGCGCTTTTTGGTCTATGCGCTGACCGCACATCGCAACGGCGACAAGCTCGTCGAACAATGCCTGCGCTTCCATCCCGAGGTGGCCGTGGTCGGCGACGCCGCAACCGCGGCGCAAGTCGCGGCGAAGTTGCGCGAGGCCAACTGCAAGACCGAAGTGACCTACGGTCCGCAGGCGCTCGTCGATGTGTCGAAGAGTGAAGGCTGCGACACGGTCGTGGCGGCCATCGTCGGCGCCGCGGGTCTTGCCCCCAGTCTTGCCGCCGCGCGCGCCGGCAAGCGCATCCTGCTCGCCAACAAGGAAGCGCTGGTGATGTCCGGTGCGATCTTCATGGATGCGGTGCGCGATCACGGGGCCGTGCTGCTGCCGGTCGACAGCGAACACAACGCAATCTTCCAGTGCCTGCCGCGCGAAGCGGCGCTGCACGGCGGGGTGTCGAAGATCATTCTGACCGCCTCGGGCGGCCCGTTCCGCACGCGCGAGCCGGCGAGTCTCGTCAACGTGACGCCCGACGAGGCCTGCAAGCATCCGAACTGGGTAATGGGCCGCAAGATTTCGGTCGACTCGGCGACGATGATGAACAAGGGCCTCGAAGTCATCGAGGCGCACTGGCTGTTCGCGTTGCCAGGCGAGCGGATCGAGGTGCTGATTCACCCGCAGAGTGTGATCCATTCGATGGTCTCGTACGCCGACGGCTCGGTACTCGCGCAGCTGGGCAACCCCGACATGCGCACGCCGATCGCGCACGCCCTCGCTTTCCCAGACCGGATCGATTCGGGTGTGGCTCAACTCGATCTCGTGCAGGTCGCGTCGCTGTCGTTCGAAAAGCCCGATTACGCGCGTTTCCCGTGTCTCGCGCTGGCCATGAAAGCGCTCGCCGAGGGCGGTATCGCGAGTGCGGCGTTGAACGCTGCCAACGAGGTGGCTGTCGAGGCGTTCCTCGAGCGCAAGATTGGCTTCATGGCGATCGCCCAGGTGGTCGACGCGGTGCTGAACGCGCTACCCAACGGCAGCGCGCAGGCGCTGGAAGACGTGATCGAAGCCGACGCGGCCGCGCGCCGGGCAGCTGCAGACTTTATCCAGCGTCTGCCGCACGACGCCGTTCGCGCGGAACGTGCCGTACAGTGAGGCGAATATGAACCTGCTGATCGAAGTGCTCGCCTTCGCGGTCGCGATCGGCGTGCTGGTGGTGGTTCACGAGTACGGCCACTACAGCGTCGCCCGCATGTGCGGTGTGAAAGTGCTGCGCTTTTCGATCGGTTTCGGCAAACCACTGGTTCAGTGGGTCAGTCCGAAGACGGGCACGGAATGGACGATTGCCGCGTTGCCGTTGGGCGGCTACGTGAAGATGCTCGACGAGCGTGAAGCCGGCGCGCCGATTTCCCCCGAAGCGCTGCCGCACGCCTTCAATCGCCAGCATGTCGCCAAGCGCTTCGCGATTGTCGCGGCCGGGCCGGTCGCCAATTTCATCCTTGCCATCGTGCTGTTCGCCGCCGTGTTTGCCACCGGTGTGAGCGAGCCGGCTGCGATCGTCGCGGCGCCGGCGCCGAATACGGCTGCGGCGCTCGCCGGGTTCGACGGCGGTGAGACGGTGGTCGCCGTGCGCAATGCGGATGCCGGTTCCAGCGAGCGGGTTCGTTCATGGTCCGACCTGCGGTGGAAGCTGCTGGGTGCTGCGTTCGATCACCGCCGCGTCATTCTGAGTGCAAAGGACAGCCATGGGACGTTCGACTTCCCATTGGATTTGCGTGACGTGTCGGAGAAGGACGTCGACGACGATTTCATGTCGCATCTCGGCTTCGAGCCGGGTGGCGGCAAGCTGATCGTTGCGGGCATCCAGGCCGGCAGCGCCGCGCAACACGCGGGCCTCGCAGCGGGTGACCGTCTCGTGTCGATCGACGGTAAGCCGACCGACAACGCCACGGCTTTCATCGCCTATGTCAAGACGCACGCGGGCAAGGCCATCACCTTGCAAGTTGAGCGTGGCGGCAATGCACAGCAAGCTGGCAAGACCGAGGACATTCACGTCGTACCGCTCGCGCAGCACGACGACGCCACCGGTCAGCAGGTCGGCCGGATCGGCGCGGAACTGGCGACCCAGGTGCCGTCCTTCCAGGTTCGCTATGGCCCGATCGAGAGTCTGCAACTGGGCGCCCACCGCACGTGGGATCTCGCAGCGTATTCGGTGCGCATGTTTGGCCGGATGATTACCGGTGAGGCATCGCTGAAAAACCTGTCAGGCCCGGTGACGATTGCCGACTACGCAGGCAAGAGTGCAAGGCTCGGTCCGTCAGCATTCCTGTCATTCCTGGCCCTTGTCAGTATCAGTCTGGGCGTACTTAACCTACTCCCAATTCCGGTATTGGACGGGGGGCATCTGTTATATTATTTGGTTGAAGCTGCAACCGGCAAAGCGGTCTCCGACCGCTGGCAGCTCGTTCTCCAGAGAGCCGGGCTGGCCTGTATCGTCGCTTTGTCGGCGATCGCGCTTTTCAACGATCTGGCTCGTCTGATCCATTTTTAAAGTGTCTGGCGGCGCTCACGAAAGGCGGCCGTCTGGCCTGATTTAGCTATACATTGGGGAAGTACGTTGTTGAAACCTCATCGCTTTGTTCCTAAGACGGTAGCAGCCGCTGCATTAGCTGCGCATGGACTGGTGGCCCACGCAACTTCGCCTTTCGTGGTGCGAGACATCCGCATCGAGGGGTTGCAACGCGTCGAACCGAGCACCGTGTTCGCGTATCTGCCCATCCGGGAAGGCGACGTTTTCTCCGACGACAAGGCCTCCGAAGCGATTCGCGCGTTATACGCTACGGGTTTCTTCAACGACGTGAAGGTCGTTATTGAAGGCGATATCGTGATCGTGCATGTGGTAGAGCGTCCGGCCATCGGCTCGATCGATTTCGCCGGTCTGCACGAATTTGACAAGGACAATCTGACCAAGGCACTGCGCTCGGTCGGTCTGTCGCAAGGCCGTTATTACGACAAGGCGCTGACCGACAAGGCCGAACAGGAACTCAAGCGTCAGTACCTGACGCGCGGCTACTACGCGGCCGAAGTCAAGACCACCATCACGCCAATCGACCGTGATCGCGTGGCGCTGCTGTTTTCGGTGGAAGAAGGTCCGAGCGCAAAGATTCGCCAGATCAATTTCATCGGCAACAAGGCATTCAACAGCGGCACGTTGCTCGACGAGATGCAACTGTCCACGCCGAACTGGTTCTCGTGGTACACCAAAAACGACCTGTACGCAAAAGACAAGCTGACCGGCGATCTCGAGAACGTTCGCTCGTATTACCTGAACCGCGGTTATCTCGAGTTCTCGATTGATTCGACCCAGGTGTCAATCACGCCAGACAAGCGAGACATGTACCTGACGATCACGGTGCATGAGGGCGAGCCGTACACGATTTCCGGCATCCATCTGGCGGGCAATCTGCTGGACCGCGAAGCCGAGTTGGACCAGCTCGTCAAGATCAAGGCCGGTGACCGTTTCTCGGCCGAAAAACTGCAGGCCGCCACCAAGGCACTCGTCGACAAGCTCGGCGAGTACGGGTATGCATTCGCCACGGTGAATGCACAGCCGCTGATCGACCAGCAACACCATAAGGTCGACCTCACGCTGCAGGTCGATCCGAGCCGCCGTGTGTATGTGCGCCGCATCAACGTGGTGCGCCGCGAAATGCGCCAGCTGGAAAGCTCCTGGTTCGATTCGAACCACCTCGCGCTGTCGAAAGACCGCGTGAACCGCCTCGGCTACTTTTCTGACGTCGGCGTGACGACTGTGCCCGTGGAAGGCACGCCTGATCAGGTCGATGTGAACGTCAAGGTCACGGAAAAGCCGACCGGCTCGATCACGCTGGGCCTGGGTTACGGTTCCGGCGAAGGCCCGATCCTGTCGGCGGGGGTGTCGCAAGACAACGTGTTCGGTTCGGGCACCAGCCTCGGCGTCAATATCAACACCGCGAAGACGTACCGCACGTTGACCGTCACCCAGATCGACCCGTATTTCACGGTGGACGGCATCAAGCGCATTACGGACGTTTACTATCGCACGCAGCAGCCGCTGTATTACTCCACGGATTCGAGCTTCAAGATCGTCACCGTAGGCGGCGATCTCAAGTTCGGCATTCCCTTCTCGGAAGTCGATACGGTATATTTCGGCGCGGGCCTCGAGCAGAACCAGCTCGATGTGGACTCGGCTACGCCGCAAAGCTATATCGACTACGTCAACGAATTCGGCCGGGTGTCGAACAACGTGCCGATCACGGTGGGCTGGTCACGGGACGCGCGCGACAGCGCACTTGTGCCGAGCCGCGGTTACTTCACCCAGGCGAACGCGGAATATGGCACACCGGCTGGCGGCACGCAGTATTACAAGGCCGATATCAACGCGCAGTATTATTATTCGTTTGCGCGCGGTTTTGTGCTGGGTTTCAACTTCCAGGGCGGCTATGGCAACGGCCTGGGCGGAAAACCTTACCCGATCTTCAAGAATTACTATGCAGGCGGGATTGGGTCGGTGCGAGGCTACGAGCCGAGTTCGCTGGGTCCGCGTGACGCCTCGACGGGCGACCCGATCGGCGGCTCGAAGCTGCTGGTGGGCAATGTCGAGTTGACATTCCCGTTGCCGGGCACGGGTTACGATCGCACTCTGCGAGTCTTTTCGTTCCTTGACGCGGGTAATGTCTGGGGCGATGTGGGCAACAGCATCGGCGCGAACGGCTTGCGGTACGGCTACGGCGTGGGACTCGCATGGATCTCGCCGATCGGGCCGCTCAAGCTGAGCCTGGGTTTCCCGCTGACGAAGCACGACGGCGACCAGTACCAGAAATTCCAGTTCCAGATCGGGACGGCATTCTGATTGGACGGTCCGGGCTAATCCCCGGACCTCTTTACAGTATTGAGAGGATGACTTTGCGAACCGGTATGTTTTCGAAACGTGCGACGTGCGCGCTGGCGCTGGCAATGACTTTGGGCGTTGGCGTAGCGCACGCGCAGGAAGCCAGGATTGCGGCCGTCAACTCGGATCGTATCCTGCGCGAGTCGGCTGCCGCGAAGGCTGCACAGACCAAGCTGGAGGCCGAGTTCGCAAAACGCGACAAGGACCTGCAGGATATGGCGCAGAAGCTGAAGTCGATGTCCGACTCGCTTGACAAGAACGGTGCCTCGATGGCGCCTGCCGACCGCGCCGAGAAGCAGCGCGACCTGTCGCAGCTGGATACCGACTTTCAGCGCAAGCAGCGTGAATTCCGTGAAGACCTGAACCAGCGCCGCAACGAAGAGCTGGCCGCCGTCCTCGACCGTGCCAACAAGGTGATCAAGCAAATTGCCGAGCAGCAGCACTACGACCTGATCGTTCAGGAAGCGGTGTATGTCAGCCCGCGTATCGACATTACCGACCAGGTGCTGAAGGCGCTTGCGGCGGCGCCGAGCAATGGCACCTCGGGCACCTTGGGCGGGTCGTCCACGAACAACGGCAACTGAACAGCAGGAGCAGTACACGCATGGCTTTTACGCTCGAGGAGATCGTCCAGCAGTTCGGCGGCGAAGTAGTCGGAGACCGGTCGCAGCGCGTAGGCAGTCTGGCACCGCTCGACCAGGCTGGCCCGAACCAGCTGGCGTTCCTCGCCAACCCGAAGTATCTGTCTCAGGTCGAGACCACCCGCGCAGGCGCGGTGCTGATCAGCGCCGACGATCTTGCGAAGTTGACCGAGCAGGGCGCCCGTAATTTCATCGTCACGCCCAATCCCTACGCTTACTTCGCGCGTATCGCGCAGGCGTTCATCGATCTGGCCGCGCCAAAAGCCACGCCGGGCATGCACGCCAGCGCGACGATCGATCCGTCGGCGCAGATTGCACCGAGCGCGGTGATCGGGCCGCATGTCACGGTCGAAGCCGGCGCGGTAATCGGCGAGCATGTGCGGCTGGATGCGAACGTGGTGATCGGCCGCGGCACGCGGATCGGCGCCGGCTCGCACCTCTATCCGAACGTCAGCGTGTACCACGGTTGCAAGATAGGCGAACGGGTGATCATTCATGCCGGCGCGGTGATCGGTTCCGACGGTTTCGGTTTTGCGCCGGATTTCGTCGGTGACGGCGAAGCTCGCACCGGTAGCTGGGTGAAGATTCCCCAGGTCGGCGGCGTGTCGATTGCCCCGGATGTCGAAATCGGCGCGAATACGACGATCGACCGTGGCGCGATGGCCGATACCGTGATCGAAGAATGCGTGAAGATCGACAATCTGGTGCAGATCGGTCATAACTGCCGGATCGGCGCCTACACGGTGATCGCTGGTTGCGCAGGCATCGCCGGCAGCACAAATATTGGCCGGCATTGCATGATTGGCGGCGCGGTTGGCATTGCCGGACACGTTACACTGGCCGATTATGTGATCGTCACGGCGAAGTCGGGTGTCTCGAAGTCGCTATTGAAGCCTGGCATGTACACGAGCGCGTTCCCGGCCGTGAATCACGCCGACTGGAACAAGAGCGCTGCATTGCTGCGCAACATCGACAAGCTGCGCGACCGTATCAAGGCGCTGGAAGCGGCCGCGGCGGACAGCGCGCCGGGCAACAAGGCGTGAGCGCTCGTTAGGCAACCGCCGGGTATCAAGCAGGAAGCGTCGGTTGCAGTGACCGGGCAGCATGGGCTGTCGGGTCACGGAAAGCGACGGCAGCACGCGTTACCAATCCACCGAACCCGTATCCGCAGTCATCTTCGCGCAGTCAATGCGTGAGCAGAAACACCATGAGCACCGAAAAAATCAATCTCGACATTCATAAGATTCTCAAGCTGCTGCCGCATCGCTATCCGATCCTGCTCGTTGACCGGGTGCTCGAACTCGAGCCGCACAAGAGCATCAAAGCGCTGAAGAACGTGTCGATCAACGAGCCGTACTTCATGGGCCACTTCCCGAGCCGTCCGGTGATGCCGGGCGTGCTGATCCTCGAAGCGCTCGCGCAGACGGCGGCGCTGCTGACGTTCTCGGAAGAGCCGCACGATCCGGCCAACACGCTGTACCTCTTCGTCGGCATCGACAATGCGCGCTTCAAGCGTGTCGTCGAGCCGGGCGATCAGCTCATTCTGAACGCAACGTTCGAACGGCATATGCGCGGCATCTGGAAGTTCAAAGCGCGCGCTGAGGTGGATGGTGCGGTTGCGGCGGAAGCCGACCTGATGTGCGCAGTTCGCCACACGGACACGGACGGCCAATAGTGTTTGGCCGGTAACGCTGGGCCGCTGGCGGACGTCCATCTCATGGATATCCGTCTGGGGCGCGGCCAGCAATGGAACGCCGGCCAGGCGGCACATGCCGCCGCGGCATCCAGATAACGCAACGGAATCAGAAGCGAGGGCGCATGAGCAGGATTCATCCCACTGCAATCGTCGAGCCGGGCGCACAGCTCCACGAAACGGTTGAAATCGGGCCGTATGCCATTGTCGGCCCGCACGTCACGATCGGCGCCGGTACGACGGTCGGCTCGCATAGCGTGATCGAAGGTCACACGACGATTGGCGAAGACAATCGCATTGGCCACTATGCCTCGGTTGGTGGCCGGCCGCAGGACATGAAGTACAAAGACGAGCCGACCCGGCTTGTCGTCGGCAACCGCAACACCATTCGTGAGTTCACCACGATCCACACCGGCACGGTTCAGGACGCGGGCGTCACCACCGTCGGCGACGACAACTGGATCATGGCGTATGTGCACCTCGGGCACGACTGCCACGTGGGCAGTAACGTCATTCTCGCGAGCAATGCGCAGATGGCCGGCCACGTGACGATCGGCGATTACGCCATCGTCGGCGGCATGTCGGGCGTGCACCAGTTCGTGCGCATCGGTGCGCATTCGATGCTGGGCGGCGCCTCGGCACTCGTGCAGGACATCCCGCCGTTCGTGATTGCCGCCGGCAACAAGGCGGAGCCGCACGGCATCAATGTCGAGGGCCTGCGCCGGCGCGGTTTTTCGCCGGATGCGATTTCGGCGCTACGTGCCGCTTACCGTTTGCTGTACAAGAACGGTCTGTCGCTGGAGGACGCCAAGGTGCAACTGACCGAACTCGCCTCCGCTGGCGGCGAGGGCGATGCGCCGGTGAAGGCGCTGGTCGACTTCGTGGTCGCGTCGCAACGCGGCATCATCCGCTAACCGATGGCCTTGCAACCCAGTCCGCTACGGCTCGCGATGGTGGCCGGCGAGCCGTCCGGCGACCTGCTCGCCGCGTCCCTGCTCGATGGCCTTGCCAGCCGCTTGCCGGCCGGAACGCAGTATTACGGCATCGGCGGCCCGCGCATGATCGCCACAGGCTTCGACGCCCACTGGCCGATGGAAAAGCTGAGCGTACGCGGCTATGTGGAAGCGCTACGGCACATTCCCGGGATTCTCGGCATCCGTAACGAGCTGAAACGCCAGTTGCTGGCCGAGCCGCCTGCCGTGTTTGTCGGCGTCGACGCGCCCGACTTCAACTTCGGACTCGAGCACAGGCTGCGCGAGGCCGGCATTCCAACTATCCACTTCGTATGCCCGTCCATCTGGGCGTGGCGCGGGGGCCGGATCAAGAAGATCGCCAAAGCGGTCGACCATATGCTGTGCGTGTTTCCGTTCGAAACCGCACTGCTGGAGAAAGCCGGCGTCGCGGCGTCGTATGTAGGTCATCCGCTCGCCGACCAGATCCCGCTCGAACCGGACACCTTGGGCGCGCGCCGCACGCTCGGCCTCCCGGAAAGCGGGCCGGTGATCGCCGTGCTGCCCGGCAGTCGGCGCTCGGAAATCGATCTGATCGGCCCGACGTTCTTCGCCGCCATGGAGTTGATGCAGCACCGCGAGCCGGGTGTGCGTTTCGTGATGCCGGTGGCGACGCCGGCGCTGCGCGAATTGCTGCAACCTCTGATCGATGCCAGTCCGGGCCTCGCGTTGACGCTGACAGAAGGCAACGCGCAGGTGGCGATGACCGCGGCCGACGCGATCCTCGTCAAGAGCGGCACGGTGACGCTCGAAGCCGCGCTGCTGAAGAAGCCGATGGTGATTTCCTACAAGGTGCCCTGGCTCACCGGTCAGATCATGCGGCGGCAGGGCTATCTGCCGTACGTGGGCCTGCCGAACATTCTGGCCGGGCGCTTCGTGGTGCCTGAAATCCTGCAGCACTTCGCGACACCCGAGGCGCTTGCCGATGCCACCTTGAAACAGTTGCGCGACGAGGCCAACCGGCGCACGCTGACGGAAATTTTCACGGAGATGCATCACGTGCTGAAGCAGAACACAGCCGAGCGCGCCGCGGAAGTGGTGGCGAACGTGGTGGAGACGCGCAAGGGGCGTCGATGACCGGTGCACGCGTGCCCCGGCGCAAGTCCGCTGCGGCGGCGCAACCCGGCTTTAACTTCAACGCCCCGGACGAGATCGTCTGCGGCGTCGACGAAGCCGGGCGCGGGCCGCTGGCCGGCCCGGTCGTGGCCGCGGCGGTGATTTTCGATCCGTCGAAGCCGATGATCCGTGGTCTCGACGATTCGAAGGCGCTCACCGCCAAAAAGCGCGACGAACTGTATGACAAGATCGTCGAGCGGGCGTTGGCGTACTGTGTCGCTTCGGCGTCGGTCGAAGAGATCGACACGCTCAATATCCTGCACGCGACGATGCTGGCGATGAAGCGCGCCGTCGAAGGGCTCACGGTCGTGCCGACACTGGTGAAGATCGACGGTAATCGCTGTCCCGTGCTGAGCATCCGCAGCGAGGCGATCATTGGCGGCGACGCGCTGGTCAAGTCCATTTCCGCGGCCTCGATTCTCGCCAAGGTCACGCGCGACCGGATGCTGCTCCAGTTACATCAGACCTTTCCGGTGTACGGCTTCGATGCGCACGCCGGCTACGGCACGCCGCAGCATCTGGAGGCGTTGCGCGAACACGGGCCGTGCGAGCATCATCGGCGCTCGTTTGCGCCAGTGCGCGAGGCGCATCTGCGAATCGCGGGCCTGAACGTGAGCGTGCCGGGTGCCGGGACGATCATTGCGGCCGAAGTCGTGGATGCGGCCTGGGACGAGCCGTTCGGCGGCACCACGCTTTCCTGACACGCCCGCGCGGGTTTCGTCCTGTGCCTTTCTCCCATTCTCACTGTCTTCGCTGCCTGTGAAAGCCATCACCTCGCGGGACAATCCGCTTTACAAACGCCTTAAGGCACTCGCCGGCTCGACGCATCAACAGAGTCGCAGCGGTCACGCGCTGCTCGAAGGGTTTCACCTTGCGAGCGCTTATTTGGATGTCGCCGGGCAGCCTGAAACTTGTCTTGTCACCGAGGGGGCGCTGCGGCACGAGGAAGCGCAGGCCATCGTCTCCCGGATCGATGAGCACCGTATTGTCACCTTGCCGGATGCGCTGTTCGGCCAGTTGTCGAATGTGGTCAACGGGGTCGGGGTTTTGCTTTTGGTAGAGAAGCTCGCGCCGCCGCTGCCCGAACGGGTCGGAGAGACCTGTGTGGTGCTCGATGGCGTGCAGGATGCGGGCAATGTCGGCTCGATCCTGCGTAGTGCTGCGGCCGCTGGCATCCAGCAAGTGTTTTGCGCGCCGGGCACGGCCTACGCGTGGTCGTCGAAGGTGTTGCGCTCGGGTATGGGCGCGCATTTCCTGCTGCAGATTCACGAAGATGTGGAGCCGCAGACGCTGATCGAGCGCCTCGCCGTGCCCGTGGTGATTACCGACTCGCACGGTGCGGAGGCGATCTACGATTGTGATCTGTCAGGGCCGCTTGCCTGGGTGATGGGCAACGAAGGGGCGGGCGTGTCGCAGGCGTGGCGCGACGCGGTCACGTTGCGTGTGACGATTCCACAGCCGGGCGGGATGGAATCGTTGAACGTGGCGGCGGCTGCCGCCGTGTGCCTGTTCGAGCAATGCCGCCAGCAGCGCGGCGTTTGACGGGCGCTCGGACGCCTCGCATTCGCAAAGCGTTCAATGCGCTGCACGCACTGCATGCACCTGATACACCTTGACGCTTGCTGAGCGCAACGGCGGCTCAGTCGCAGCCTGCGCGGCTCACGCTGAACGGCTAGAAGCATCACGCTCCTGCCGTTCTCTCTCACTTAATACGCCTGCCGGTCGAGCTTGATTTCCTGCAGGATCGTCGTCGCGATCTCTTCGATCGACTTATGCGTTGACGACAGCCACTTAACCCCCTCGCGTCGCATCATCGCTTCGGCTTCGTTGATCTCGTAACGACAGTTCTCCGGCGCAGCGTACTTGCTACCCGGACGGCGTTCGTTGCGGATCTCCGAGAGCCGTTGCGGATCGATCGACAGCCCGAACATCTTGCCCCGGTGCTCGAGCAGCGGCGTTGGCAGCTTGCCGCGCTCGAAGTCTTCCGGAATCAACGGATAGTTGGCCGCTTTCACCCCGTACTGCATCGCCAGATACAGGCTCGTCGGCGTCTTGCCGCTGCGCGACACGCCGACCAGGATCACGTCGGCATCGGCCAGATTGCGGTTTGACTGACCGTCGTCATGGGCGAGCGAGAAGTTGATCGCCTCGATACGGTTCTTGTACTCCTCGGTGTCCGCGTTCTGGTGGCCGCGGCCCATCGCGTGGCTCGACTTCAGCTCCAGTTCCTGTTCGAGCGGCTCGACGAAGGTCTGGAACATGTCCAGCACCAGCGCGTTCGAGCCCTTGACGATCTTGTTCGACGAACTGTCGACGAGCGTCGTAAACACGATCGGCCGGCGGCCGTCCTGCTTGACCGCCTCGTTGATTTTTTCGAGCGTCGCGTAGGCCTTCTCGGTCGAATCGACGAAGGGGACCCGAACCAGGCGAAATTTCTGGTCGAACTGGGAGAGGATCGAATGCGCGAAGGTTTCGGCAGTGATCCCGGTACCGTCGGAGACGATGAATACGGTGGGCGGCATCAGTGGGGCAGGGAACGTGAGCGGGAAATTACGCTCGAATCTAACATCGTCGCGTCGATGCCTACTGTACGGTGGCTAACCGGAGACTACAGAGGCGTCGGCGCGGCGCGCCGTGGGCGCCGCTGGCGCGCTCCTGACGGCCTTGGCCTCGCTATGAGCCCAACGGCAGTCCGGGGCGCGGTTCGAGGCGCAATTCTCGTCCGACTGTCACATTTTGAGAGTCGGCACGGTAGAATAGCGGCAACCTGTTGGATAAGCAATTGCAGGCGAACCGCGCTTAACTCGCATTTATCGCCCGGTCAACGCCGCGCTTTTTGCCGGTAAGTTGCGACGAATTCGAATAATTTCGTCAAACCGTTGGCTTCGTCGTGCTTTATGTGCGCTTCGTTGTCGGCTCGCAAGGCTCCGCAAGCTGCGAGCGATTTAAGCGATTGCTTATCTAACAGGTTGTGCAAGACGCGCGAATTATCGATTCACCAGGCGGTTCTTATGACCGCTCGCGTCCAAGCCCACTTGCACAGTCGTGTATTTCTTCCACACTTAGGGGCTTGTATGACTAACGCAGTTAACGTCGCAAAGGATCAGGCGTATGTAGTTCCGTTCGAGCAGTTGCGGATGACCGATGTGGAGATTGTGGGCGGCAAGAACGCGTCCCTGGGTGAGATGATCAGTCAACTCGCTCAGGCAGGCGTTCGTGTTCCGACCGGTTTCGCCACGACGGCGCTTGCCTTCCGCGATTTCCTCCATCACAACGACCTTACCGAACGCATCGCCAAACGTCTCGAGACGCTCGACGTCGACGACGTGAAGGCGCTTGCCGAAGCGGGCAAGGAAATCCGTCAATGGATCGTCGACGCACCACTGCAGCCGAAGCTCGAGGCTGACATTCGCGCGGGTTTCGACACGCTCCAGAACAGCTCGCCTGAAGAGCTTTCATTCGCAGTCCGCTCGTCGGCTACGGCAGAAGACTTGCCGGATGCGTCGTTCGCGGGTCAGCAGGAAAGCTATCTGAATGTGGTCGGCGTCGACGATGTGCTCGATCGCATGAAGCACGTGTTCGCGTCGCTGTACAACGATCGTGCGATCTCCTATCGCGTCCACAAGGGCTTCACTCACGCAGAAGTCGCGCTGTCGGCGGGCGTGCAGCGCATGGTGCGCTCGGACGTCGGCGCGGCCGGCGTGATGTTCACGCTCGATACGGAATCCGGCTTCAAGGATGCGGTGTTCATCACCTCGAGCTATGGTCTCGGCGAAACGGTCGTGCAAGGCGCCGTGAATCCCGACGAGTTCTACGTCTTCAAGACCACGCTCGCGCAAGACAAGTACCCCATCATCCGCCGTTCGATCGGCTCGAAGCTGATCAAGATGGAATTTACCAAGCCGGGTGAGCCTGGCCGCGTGAAGACCGTGGACGTCGCGCACGAGCAGCGCAACCGCTTCTCGATCACCGACGCAGACGTGATCGAGCTGGCGAAGTACGCGGTGATCATCGAGAAGCACTACCAGCGTCCGATGGACATCGAGTGGGGCAAGGACGGCCGCGACGGCAAGATCTTCATCCTGCAGGCGCGTCCGGAAACGGTGAAGAGCCAGGCATCGGGTAAGGCCGAGCAGCGCTTCAAGCTGAAGGGCCAGTCGCAAGTCATCGTCACGGGTCGCGCAATCGGCCAGAAGATCGGCGCGGGTCCGGTGCGGGTGATTCACGATCCGTCGGAGATGGACCGTGTGCAGCCGGGCGACGTGCTGGTGGCCGACATGACCGATCCGAACTGGGAGCCGGTCATGAAGCGCGCTTCGGCAATCGTGACGAACCGCGGCGGCCGCACCTGCCACGCGGCCATTATCGCGCGTGAGCTGGGTGTGCCGGCCGTGGTGGGCTGCGGCGATGCAACCGACCTGCTGAAGGAAGGCGCGCTGGTGACCGTGTCGTGCGCGGAAGGCGACGAAGGCAAGATCTACGACGGGCTGCTCGAAACCGAAATCACCGAAGTCCAGCGCGGCGAACTGCCGCCGATTCCGGTGAAGATCATGATGAACGTCGGCAACCCGCAACTCGCGTTCGATTTCTCGCAGTTGCCGAACGCAGGCGTGGGTCTGGCGCGGCTCGAGTTCATCATCAACAACAACATCGGCGTGCACCCGAAGGCGATTCTCGAGTACCCGAATGTCGACGCGGATCTGAAGAAGGCGGTCGAAAGCGTGGCCCGCGGTCACGCATCGCCGCGCGCGTTCTACGTCGACAAGCTGACCGAAGGCATCGCGACCATCGCAGCGGCGTTCTATCCGAAGCCCGTCATCGTGCGTTTGTCGGACTTCAAGTCCAACGAGTACAAGAAGCTGATCGGCGGTTCGCGTTACGAGCCGGATGAAGAAAACCCGATGCTCGGTTTCCGCGGCGCCTCGCGTTACATCGCGGACGACTTCGCCGAAGCATTCCAGATGGAATGTATCGCGCTGAAGAAGGTGCGCGAAGAGATGGGCCTCGACAACGTCGAGATCATGGTGCCCTTCGTGCGCACGCTCAAGCAGGCTGAAAAGGTAGTCGGGCTGCTCGGCAAGTTCGGCCTGAAGCGCGGCGAGAAGGGCCTGCGCCTGATCATGATGTGCGAAGTGCCGTCCAACGCGATCCTCGCGGAGGAATTCCTGCAGTTCTTCGATGGCTTCTCGATCGGCTCGAACGATCTGACGCAGTTGACGCTCGGTCTCGATCGCGACTCCGGTATGGAACTGCTCGCGGTGGATTTCGACGAACGCGATCCGGCGGTCAAGTTCATGCTGAAGCGCGCGATTGAAACGTGTCTGCGGCTGAACAAGTACGTCGGTATCTGCGGCCAGGGCCCGTCGGATCATCCGGACTTCGCGCAGTGGCTGACGGACGAAGGTATTGCATCGATCTCGCTGAACCCGGACACGATCATCGAGACGTGGCAGGCGTTGGCGAAGTCGTCGGCAAAGAAGTAAGCAACGCAAAATAAGCAACGCGCATCGTTGCTGACTGCGGTGCAGGTGCGGTTCATCGAAGTGGACCGTACGGCACGGCAATTTGCACCCGCTTCGTGCTATAAACACCCCGGTAGATCCGGGGTGTTTTGTTTTTGTCGGCCGGAGTTAGTGCTTTAGCACTGACTGCGGCCCCATGCAGCGCAGTGGAGGTCGACGTGGCGCCAGGTGGACTGTACTGGTGGATCGGGGCGGGCGTGCTTATCGTGCTGGAATTGATGAGCGGCACGTTCTATCTGTTGATGATCGCGTTGGGGTTCGTAGCGGCCGCCTTGGCGCGCATCTCGGGCGCGAATGCCGACGTGCAGTTCGCGTTGGCGGCGCTGGTGGCGTTGGCCGCGGTGCTCCTGCTGCGGCGTTCGCGCTTTGGCCGCAGGCCGCGCAAGGCGGCTGCGGATAATCCCGACGTCAATCTGGATATCGGCCAGACCTTGGCCGTGACGGGCTGGCGTGACCGGCGGGCGCGCGCCAATTATCGCGGGGCGGCGTGGGACATCGAACTCGCGCCGGGCGAGCCTGAGGATGCACGGGTCTACGAGATCAGCGCGCTGGACGGCAGCCGTCTTATCGTCGTGGCCAGCAAGCGGGCGGCAGACGCCTGAGGCCCTGGCCTGCGCCGGATGCCTGAAGCGGCTACTTGAGGTGGCCGCCCGCGCACACAACATAACAACTCAAACCAAAGAATGGAGCAACTATGGATTCGACCATCGTCGCGGTAGTGTTACTCATTATCGTGATCGTAATCGCGGCGAAGACCATCAAGATCGTGCCGCAGCAGCATGCGTGGGTGATGGAGCGGCTCGGCCGTTATCACGCCACGCTCACGCCGGGCTTGACCTTGGTGGTGCCGTTTATCGACCGGATTGCGTATAAGCACGTCCTCAAGGAAATTCCGCTGGAGGTGCCGAGCCAGGTCTGTATTACGCGCGACAACACGCAGTTACAGGTGGACGGCGTGCTGTATTTCCAGGTCACGGACCCGATGAAGGCGTCGTACGGTTCGAGCAACTTTGTGTTTGCGATTACGCAGTTGTCGCAGACCACGTTGCGTTCGGTGATCGGCAAGCTCGAACTCGACAAGACCTTTGAGGAACGCGACTTCATCAACCACAGTATCGTGTCGTCGCTCGATGAAGCTGCGTCGAACTGGGGCGTGAAGGTGCTGCGCTACGAGATCAAGGATCTGACGCCGCCGAAAGAAATTCTGCACGCGATGCAGGCGCAGATCACCGCCGAGCGCGAGAAGCGCGCGCTGATTGCCGCTTCGGAAGGGCGCAAGCAGGAGCAGATCAATATCGCCTCGGGTGGGCGCGAGGCGTCGATCCAGAAGTCCGAAGGCGAGCGCCAGGCGGCGATCAATCAGGCGCAGGGCCAGGCCGCGGCGATTCTGGCGGTGGCTGAAGCGAACTCGCAGGCCATTCAGAAGATCGCGGCGGCGATCCAGTCTGCCGGCGGCATGGAAGCGGTGAACCTGAAGGTGGCCGAGCAGTATGTGAACGCGTTCGCCAATCTGGCGAAGCAGGGCACCACGCTGATCGTGCCGGGCGATCTGTCGAATATGAGCGCGATGATCGCCTCGGCGCTGACCATCGTGAACAAGGGGAAGGGCGCGACCGAGGTGCGGTAAACGACGCACCTCATGCCAGACGAGCCTGTGCCGCACGGGCGGCGCTGACCGGCGATCAGCCGCACCGACGCTGCCTGTCCAAACAAAATGGCCCGCAAATCACGCGGGCCATTTTTGTCAGCAGGGTGCACCAGAGTGCGCCGGACGCTCAGGTCGGGTTGCGCATCAAGCGGGCCTTTTCACGTTCCCAGTCGCGTTTCTTCTCGGTTTCGCGCTTGTCGTGCTGCTTCTTGCCCTTCGCGAGTCCGATCTCGCATTTGACGCGGCCGCCTTTGTAATGAAAGTTCAGCGGCACGAGTGTATAACCCCGTTGCTCGACCTTGCCGATCAGTTTGCTGATCTCCTCGCTATGCAGGAGCAGTTTGCGGGTACGCACCGGATCCGGCGTGATATGGGTCGAGGCCTCGGGCAACGGGCTGATGTGCGTGCCGATCAGGAACAGTTCGTTATTCTTGATGACCACATAGCCTTCCTTGATCTGCCCGCGGCCGGCGCGCAATGCCTTGACCTCCCATCCTTCGAGCACGAGCCCTGCTTCGTAGCGTTCTTCGACCGAATAGTCGTAGAAGGCTTTTCTGTTGTCTATGATGCTCATGAATGGAAAGTGCCCAACTCGTTTAAAATCACGATTTTAGCAAAGCGGGGCAAGGAAAGCCCGCGGCGCTTGTCCACCCTTGCCACGTGCTGTCCAATTTATGGCAGATGTCCAGAAAACCGTGTTGATACGCCATTCGGCGGAACAGATGTTCGACCTCGTAACCGACGTCGCCGATTACCCCAACTTCCTTCCCTGGTGCGGCGGGGTCGAGATCCGTCGCCAGGACGAAAATGGCATGGAGGCGAAGATCGACATCAACTTCAAGGGCATCAAGCAGCACTTCGCCACCCGCAACAGCATGCAGCGGCCTACGCGCATCGACATGGAGTTTGCGGACGGCCCGTTTCGCAAGTTCACCGGCTACTGGCGCTTCACGGCGCTGCGCGAGGACGCCTGCAAGATCGAATTCGCGCTGCACTACGAATTCACCAACATCATCCTCGAGAAGATCATCGGCCCGGTGTTCAGCCATATCGCCAACACCTTCGTCGAATCGTTCGTGAAGCGTGCCGACCAGCGCTACGGTAAGGCATGAGCGCGATGCTGTCGATCGAAGTTTGCTATGCGCTGCCCAATGAGCAGGCGCTGATCCCTGTAGAGCTGCCGGAAGGCGCGACGGTGCAGCAGGCGCTCGACGCCAGCGGCATCCTGAGGCGCTATCCGCAGATCGATCTGGAGAAACAGAAGGTGGGGGTGTTCGGCAAGCTCAAGCCGCTCGATACGGTGCTCGCCGACCACGACCGGGTGGAAATTTATCGCCCCCTGATCGTCGATCCGAAGGCGGCGCGCCAGCGGCGTGTCGAAAAGACCCGCAAGGAAGGCTCGATCGAAGGGCGCAAGTGGACCAATCGCGATTCACGCTAGGGCGCGCCAGCGCGCTAGCGCGTCAATGCGCCGACGCCTGTGCCTTCTCCTCGATCGACAGCGCCCCCGCATCGTCATCCGTATGTTGCCGGACCGACCAGCTCACGCCTGCCGCCAGCAGCGCGATAGCTGCTATTTCGAGCGGGCGCGGCAACCGGTGGTCGTAAATGAACGCATAAAGCAGTGCAAACAGCGTTTCAAACACGATCATCTGACCTGAGAGCGTCAAAGGCAGGCGCTTCGAGGCGGCATTCCACAGGCCGTTGCCGAGCCACGACGCGCCGATTGCCAGCCCCAGATTGAGCAGCCAGAAGCTGTGCCAGCGCTCGCTGACGAGCGTCGTCTGCAGGCTGCCGGACGGCAGCAGGGCGATCAGGAGCCACAAGACCGCGCCGAGCGCGCCGGTCACCACGCCCCACAACACCGACCATTCATTGCCGCTGAAATGGGTCTGACGCTGCAGGTAGCGGGCGTTTTCGACCGCAAACCACGTCCAGCAGGCCAGCGCCCCTACCGCACAGGCGAGCCCGGCGAGCTTGATCAGGATGCCGGTAGATGTGCCCAGCGCACCGTCGGCCACTGTAAACACGTCGACGTTGATGCAGGCGATCCCTGCCACCACCATGGCCAGCGGCCAGGCGAGGCGGGCGAGCGGCACGGCGCCGTGGTCGCGCCGGCCCAGCAGGGTGACGGTGACGGGCAGCACCCCGACGATCAGCGACGACGGCGCAATCCCGATCAGGTGCACGGCGCTGGTCAGAAGAATGTAGTAGAGCAGGTTGCCGGCCAGCGCCAGCTTGACGAGCGCGGTCAGGTCTTCGCGGGTCAGCCGGGTAACGAGCGAGCGCGCCCTCGGCAGCGCGGCAACAAGCGAGACGAGGCCGTACATCGTGTAGCGGCCCGCGCTCAGAAGCAGCGGGGAAAAATCGGGCAACATCCGCGGCACCAGAAACACCATGCCCCACAACGCCCCGGCCATGACGCCGTACGCTATACCACGCTGCATCGACTACTCCGACATAAAACTGAACAGGTGCGCAGCTTACCTGCCCGCGCGGGAGGCGTCTTGTTCGATCCTGCACTCGTCAGGAGAAACGAAACCGGTTCGAACCCGACCCGAACGGCGAAGCGAAATTCCCCCGCAAAAAGACCCTGGAAAATCACCGGAAATTCGCTAACCTGCTGTTCGTGCAGTGAAAAAAGGGAAGGTATCGCGTATAATTCGCTTTTGCGCCTATAGGATTTGCCATGCGTCTGATCCAAACAGCACTCACGTTCGATGACGTGCTCCTCGTCCCGGCCTTCTCCGATGTTCTGCCGCGCGACACCAGCCTCAAGACCCGGCTGACCCGCAACATTTCCCTGAACATGCCGCTCGTGTCCGCCGCCATGGATACGGTTACCGAAGCTCGCCTCGCCATTGCAATGGCGCAAATGGGTGGCGTCGGCATCATCCACAAGAATCTCACGCCGGCTGAGCAGGCCCGTGAAGTGGCCAAGGTGAAGCGTTTCGAATCGGGTGTCGTGCGTGATCCGATCACGGTGCCGCCGCAAATGAAGGTGCGCGACGTCATGGCGTTGTCGCAGCAGCATGGCATTTCGGGCTTCCCGGTGGTGGAAGGTGCGCAATTGATCGGCATCGTCACCAACCGCGACCTGCGCTTCGAAGAGCGTCTGGACGAACCGGTGCGCAACATCATGACGCCGCGCGAGCGCCTCGTGACGGTCAAGGAAGGCACGCCGCTGGCGGAAGCCAAGGCATTGATGCACAGCCACCGCCTCGAGCGCGTGCTGGTCATCAACGACTCGTTCGAACTGCGCGGCCTGATGACGGTGAAAGACATCACCAAGCAGACCGAACACCCGGACGCCTGTAAAGACGAACACGGCAAGCTGCGCGCAGGCGCGGCGGTCGGCGTCGGCGAGGACAACGAAGAGCGCGTGGAACTGCTGGTGCAGGCCGGCGTGGACGTGATCGTCGTGGACACGGCGCACGGTCACAGCAAGGGCGTGCTCGAGCGCGTGCGGTGGGTCAAGAAGAACTTCCCGCACGTGGAAGTGATCGGCGGCAACATCGCTACGGCGGCCGCTGCCAAGGCGCTGGTCGAATACGGTGCTGACGGCGTCAAGGTCGGTATTGGCCCGGGCTCGATCTGCACCACGCGTATCGTCGCGGGTGTGGGCGTACCGCAAGTCACGGCGATCTCCAACGTATCGGAAGCGCTGAAGGGCACGGGCGTGCCGGTCGTCGGTGACGGCGGCGTGCGTTTCTCGGGCGACGTCAGCAAGGCGCTGGCCGCCGGCGCGAGCGCCGTGATGATGGGCAGCATGTTCGCCGGCACCGAAGAAGCGCCGGGCGACGTGTTCCTGTATCAGGGCCGTCAGTACAAGTCGTATCGTGGCATGGGCTCGGTCGGCGCGATGAAGGACGGTGCAGCAGACCGCTACTTCCAGGACAACTCGGCGAATATCGACAAGCTGGTGCCGGAAGGCATCGAAGGCCGCGTAGCCTACAAGGGTTCGGTCACCGCGATCCTGTTCCAGTTGATCGGCGGCGTGCGCGCCAGCATGGGCTACTGCGGCTGCCGCACCATCGCCGAGATGAACGACAAGGCCGAATTCGTGCAGATCACCGGCGCAGGATTGCGCGAGTCGCACGTTCACGACGTGCAGATCACAAAGGAAGCGCCTAACTACCACGTGGACTAATCGCCCATGAAGCCATTGCTGCGCGCTGTACTCATCATCGATGCCTTGCTGTTACTGGCGTTCGGCGTGTTGTTTCTGCTGACGCCCTGGACCTCGCTGTACAACGCGCTGCAACTGGTGCAGACGCAACCCACGCTGGTTGGACAAGGGCTTGGAATCGCACTGATCGGACTCGCGTGGCTGGCTTTTCACGCGTCGATCGACGGTGCGCTGACTTCGACGGTCGCCAAAGTCGTCGGGCATGTGAACTGGCTGACGGGCCTGCTGATGCTGGTCTGGCTGATCGGCATGCATCGCCCTGAGTTGACCGGCTTCGGTCAACTGGTTGCCGTGCTGGCGGGTGTGGTGCTGGTCGTGATTGGCCTGGGCGGCGTGCGGCTCTCGGGCGCGGTACGGCGCCGCGAGCGGTTGCGCCTCGCCGAGGTCGCCGCCGCGGAACGGGCCGAAAGGCAGGCTGCGAAAGATGCTGCAAGAGGGCGCGATGCGGTGGGTTACCGGACCGAACCGGTCGTGGAACCCGTCGTTGTGGAACCCGTTGTGCCGCCGGTCACGCGTCCTGCCAGCCCGATCAGTCCCGCAACTGGCCATCCGGTCGAGCCGGACTTCGCCGCTGCCAACCGGCCAGGAACGCTCTCGGCAAGTGACGTCGAAGCGCGTACCTCTGCTGCGGATGCGCCGGGCGCGCCAAGGCCGCCGTTCCATGGCTGAATGGCTGACGCGGGCGTCCCGCCAGGCCACCTGCCGAAGCTTCCGGATTCCGTCTGCGCGCGTGCTTCATGGTTCGTCTGCGCGATGTCAGATCCCGCACTGCTCAACATGGCCTCGTGGCCAGGGCTGTTTTGAATTCAACGCCGCGTCTCGTGCGCGGCTTTCCTTATCCGTTCACTTTTGATGCCGTCCGCTGCCATGCATGACAAGATCCTGATTCTCGACTTCGGTTCGCAAGTCACCCAACTGATTGCACGTCGCGTCCGCGAGGCGAACGTGTACTCGGAAATCCATCCGTACGACGTCGATGCGTCGTTCATTCGCGACTTCGCGCCGAAGGGCGTGATCCTCTCGGGCGGTCCGAGTTCGGTCACCGAGACCGATACGCCGCGCGTGCCGCAAGTGGTGTTCGAACTCGGCGTGCCGGTGCTCGGCATCTGCTACGGCATGCAGGCGATGGCCGAGCAACTCGGCGGCAAGGTCGACATCGGTCACTTGCGCGAGTTCGGTTACGCGGAAGTGCGTGCGCGCAATCATACGAGCCTGCTCGAAGGCATCAGCGACTTCACCACGCCGGAAGGTCACGGCATGCTGAAGGTGTGGATGAGCCACGGCGACAAGGTGCTGGAAATGCCGTCGGGCTTCCAGTTGATGGCCTCCACCGAATCGTGCCCGATCGCGGCAATGGCCGACGAGGCACGCCATTTCTACGGTCTGCAGTGGCACCCGGAAGTCACGCATACGGTGCAAGGGCGCGCCATGCTCGAGCGCTTCGTGCTGACGATTTGCGGCGCGCAGCCTGATTGGGAAATGGGCCACTACGTCGACGAAGCCGTCGCGAAGATTCGCGAGCAGGTGGGCAATGAGCACGTCATCCTGGGTTTGTCGGGCGGCGTGGATTCATCGGTGGCGGCGGCGCTGTTGCATCGTGCGATCGGCGATCAACTGACTTGCGTGTTCGTCGATCACGGTCTGCTGCGTCTGAACGAGGCCGAGCAGGTGATGGCAACGTTCGCCGACCATCTCGGCGTGAAGGTCATCCATGTCGACGCGAGCGAAGCGTTCCTCTCGAAGCTGGCTGGCGTGACCGATCCGGAAGCTAAGCGCAAGATCATCGGCGCGGAATTTGTCGAAGTGTTCCAGGCCGAAGCCGCCAAGCTAACGGATGCAAAGTGGCTGGCGCAAGGCACGATTTATCCGGACGTGATCGAATCGGCGGGCAAGGGCAAGAAGGCCACGCAGACCATCAAGAGCCACCACAACGTGGGCGGTCTGCCGGAGACGCTGAATCTGAAGCTGCTTGAGCCGCTGCGCGAGCTGTTCAAGGACGAAGTGCGCGAACTGGGCGTGAAACTCGGTTTGCCGCCGGCGATGGTGTATCGCCATCCGTTCCCGGGCCCGGGTCTGGGCGTGCGGATTCTCGGCGAAGTGAAACGCGAGTTTGCAGAGTTGCTGCGCCGCGCGGATGCGATTTTCATCGAGACGCTGCGTACGACCATCGACAAGGAAACCGGCAAGTCGTGGTACGACCTGACGAGCCAGGCGTTCGCGGTGTTTCTGCCGGTGAAGAGCGTGGGCGTGATGGGCGACGGGCGCACGTATGAGTATGTCGTGGCGCTGCGTGCCGTGCAGACGCTGGACTTCATGACCGCGCATTGGGCGCATCTGCCGCATGAGCTGCTTGGGCAGGTGTCGAACCGGATCATCAATGAAGTGCGCGGGATTAACCGGGTGGTTTATGACATCTCGGGGAAGCCTCCGGCGACCATCGAGTGGGAATAGGGGTGGCTGAATCCTTGTTAAATCAACGGGTTATGGTGATCGATAAATAATGGGCGCGCATTCAAAATTGGCCAACGTCGGGCTGTAACCTGTTGAAAAATTGGGGGATTTTTTCATTCCATCTGGTCTTTCCCGGATCCCCCAAGCGCAATTTGACGGTATTTCTGACGGTATACGCGGGCAGCAGAGAGGCGCGCTTGATACCGTCAGAGGTGCCATCGGTGTCTGCGACGGCATCTGGGACAGCGTGACAGGCACTCGACCGTTGCTACGTCGTTAAATGCAGGACGCCCCGATTGCAGACGTGTTCGGGATCCTCGTCAAAATTGCAGAGTTTTTGCCTGTAGATAATAAGGATTGCTATTCATTGAAGAGGGTTTGCCCACTCGTGGAGCGCCCCATGCTGCCCATGGCAGAGCGGGCCCTCGTCAATTTACCAGCGGGAGAAGCGGCCCGGAAAAGTCATTCGTCGCGACCGCCGTTCGGACCTTGGTGCGACTGACGTCATCACGCTCTGCGACGGCGGCCATTGGTGTGGACAGGCCGCGAGCGGTATTCAGCGAAACGCCTCATGTGCCGTTATCCAGCTAGGTATTTCGCAACAACGCCTTCTGATCGATCAACCGCATCCTCATTATGCCCGCCGTCAACACGCACTTTCAGGGTCTGCCCGTCACCGTCGACGCGACCCAGCGGCTCGAAATCGCACATCAGCATTTCGATGTTTGCGCGCTGCCCATCCAGCAGCAGCTCTTGGCGTGGTGCGACCGCATGATCGGCGTGGTCGACCTCCTGACGACGCGTGATGAGCGCAGGCAGCCGTTTCGCGGTTGGATCGACCGCTACGCCGTGGGCGAATTCCTGTTCGCCGACTGCCACACTGACCGCATCACGCAAGACCGCACGATCGCGCGGATCTCCCAGGACAACGCGCGCAGCATCGTCTTTCACGTGTTTTTCGGCACCACGCCCGGCAACGAGCTCGTATATCCGGGCAAACGCACGAACACGGCGCTCGAGGGCGGCATGTTCGCCGTCGATCTTGACCAGCCCGTGCAATTCAAGCGCGCGCCCTGCCGGCACGTCACGATTTTTCTGCCGGGAGCGCTGCTGTCCAATGTGTTTCCGGACCCGTCGGCCCTGCATGGACGCACGCTCTCGCCACGCTTGCCCGCAGTGCGTTATCTCACGGGCCGCGTCCTGTCGTTTGCTGCTCACATCCGCTACATGGCGCCTTCGGATGCCCACCGGATCCTGCGCGAGATCGTGCTGCTGATCGCGGACGCGTTCGGCGAGCAGGCGGGGCTAAGAGGCACTAAGCCTGCGCTCGCCCGGGCCATGGCATTCGACCAGGCGCGGCGCTACGTGCACGGGAACCTGCACGACGGCGATCTTTCAACGCGATAGCGTCGTGGAGTCGCTGGGCCTCTCGCGACGCACGGTCTATCGCCTCTTCGAGCACGAAGGGGGGCTTGGCACCTATATCCGGCATGTGCGCCTGCGCGCCGCCGGCGACGAGCTTGTCGCATGGCCCGGCGTTCCGGTGCAGGACATCGCCTATGCTCACGGCTTTCGGAGCGCGTCGGACTTCACGCGGGCGTTTCGGCGTGCTTACGGCCTTGCGCCGCAGGACATCCGGCAGTATCACGACGGCCTGCGCGCATCGCCAAAGCGGTCGTGACACGGCTAGCCGGCCGGCGGATCAGCCGTTCCTTGCGGACTCCTGCCTGACGCGACCGGCCTTGCATACCCTAAGCCACCATTCACCTCTCTCCAAACCAGTCACTCGGCTGAGTCACATCTCGCTATTCAACCGTTACCGACTTCGCGAGATTTCGGCGCTTGTAGATGTCCAGTTCGTCGTGCGAGCACCGCATGGAAGCTGTTAGCCGCATTGGATGGTGCGGCAAAGTGCAAGCGCGTTGACAGTTTTATTTTGGTGACAGATTAAATACGGCTTTTGGTTGCCGGATAGGGTTGGGCTTCCCTCAGCCGACGATCTGCTCGGGTTCGTAACGCCTTCGCGGATCTTTGCCATCGGATTCCAGAGCCTGCGAATTCCACAACGTGCGCCGCGTCGCAACGCGCCGCGATCAATTCTGCGTGAAATTTGCGGAGGAAAGGATCTTGGTCAGCGCCGTAAATGAAGCGGCACACAAACGTTTCGCAATCGGCTTCAGACACCTCTTTTGGATAAATATAAAGTGGCATTGCTTGGAACCTTGCGTGCTCGAATTACTGCCACGTGTGTCGTCATCGTCGTGGGCGCGCTCAGTTTTTCCGGATTCATTTCGTACACCATCAACTCACGGGTGGACTAGTCCACGCTAAAGGAAAATCTGCGCACGATTACCAAGGGAAACGCGCAGGCTCTCGACGAGTGGGTTGCCTCACGTTCGATGGCCGTCGAAGCGTTTACGGCGGAAGACCTCGCAGAGCCCGTACGCGCGCTGAAGCAACTTGAGGCTTCGGGTGGCTTCGTGCTGGCTTACGCGGGTTTGGCAGACAAGCATGTCGCCGTTTTCTCCCACGACGTCGGCTTCCCGCCTGACTATGATCCGACCAAGGGGTCCTGGTACCCCGAGGCGGTTGCCGCCGGCAAACTGCTCGTGCCGATGCCTTACACAGACGAAGTATCGAAGAAGTTGGTGCTGACCTTCGAACGTCCCGTTCTGGACGGCGGACAGGTCAAGGCAGTCGTCGCGGCAGATGTGAATCTCGACCGTGTCGATGCGATCGTCAGCGGCATCCACCCTTCGCCCGCTAGCTTTGCGTTCATCGTCGACGATCAAGGGACGATCATTTCCCATCCGGAAGCCAGGTTCGACCTGAAACCCGCGACCACCCTCTCCGCCGGACTGACTCGGTCTGCGCTGGACAGCTTGGCGGTCAATGCGGAGCCGTTCGAAGTGCAGGTAGACGGGCAGCCCAAACTCCTTCAGGCGGAGCCCATTGTCGGGACGAACTGGAAACTCGTCGTCGCTCTCGACAAGAACGATGCAATGGCTGCTCTGCACAATAGCGTGCGTGCGACGTTGGTCACAGCGCTTGTCATTGCCCTGGTCGCCGGTCTGATCGGGAGCGTGGCTACCGCGTCGGCATTTCGCCGCCTCTCGGAGGTCCACGCCGCTATGGACGATATCGGCTCAGGTGATGGTGACCTGACCAAACGTCTGCCGGTCTACGGTGACGATGAGGTTGCGCAGATTGCAGTTTCGTTTAACACGTTTGTCGACAAGCTGTCACGCGTGCTGGGCGAAATCCGCGCCACGAGCGATTCAGTGAAGGTGGCTGCGGCGGAGATTTCCCACGGTAACCGTGACCTTTCAGCGCGCACCGAGCAGGCTGCGGCAAGCCTTGAGGAAACGGCAGGGACAATGGAAGAGTTGGCTGGAACGATGCGTCACTCTGCGGATGCAGCGACGCGCGCCGGCGAAATGGCCCAACAGGCAACGAGCGTGGCCAAACAGGGCGGCACCGTGGTCGCTGACGTTGTCTCGACGATGGGTGGAATCGCTGCCGCGTCGTCCCGCATCCAGGACATCATCGGCGTCATCGACGGCATCGCATTCCAGACGAACATCCTGGCACTGAATGCGGCAGTCGAAGCCGCCCGCGCGGGTGAGCAGGGCCGAGGCTTCGCGGTGGTCGCTGGGGAGGTGCGGTCACTCGCTCTACGCAGCGCTCAGGCAGCCAAGCAGATCAAGGATCTCATCGTCGACTCCGTGGGCCGCGTCGATGCTGGAACCCAACTGGTACAGCGGGCGGGTACCACAATGGCGGATATCGTGGCGAGTGTGCAAAAGGTCACCGACCACCTCCGGGAGATTTCGGCGGCCGCGTCCGAGCAAAGCTCGGGCATCCTCCAGGTCAATCAGGCTGTCGCTCAGCTCGACAACGCGACCCAGCAGAACGCGGCGTTAGTCGAACAGGCAACGGGGGCGTCCGATCTGCTGCACGAGCAGGCGAGCCGCCTTGCCGAAGTGGTGGGCCAGTTCCAGCTCGAACATCGCGTGTAAAACAGGCTTTGTCTTCCGGGATGGAGTGGATCAGGGCGCACGAGGTAACGCGGCGGACGGCTGCGGACGTCCGAGCACCGCTGTGTGCTAAGAACCGATTGCGACAAATCGGGCAGCGACTCGCGGGGTTGTCCGTCGATTATCAACGACCTAACTCGTATTCGGACGCCCAGTGTTCGTGATGTTTGAACCAAAGCGCACGGCGAAATGATTTTTCGACCATCTCGTCAAAAGCCGAGCAAATTCTACGCGTGATTGGTGACTGCAAACATCTGTCCCATCCACGCGAACGAAACTCCCGGCAGGTTCTGGCACGTCGCTTCTAAGCCGCGGTTTTGAGTGATGCCACCGGAGCGCCGGCGACGGTTGCCCCTGCGATTGCGACGGCAAGCGTTGGATTCAGACTGTCGACCATCGCCGTTGGCATCAGTATGGTGGCGCCCCGTTCCTTGGTCGTTTCGTAGATGATATTCATTGCCCTAAGCTGAAGCGCTCCAGGCTGAGTGGCATAGACGCGCGCAGCATCCACGAAATTCGAGGCGATCGCGGCTTCTGCCGATCCAAGAATGACGCGAGCCTGTTTCTCGCGCTCCGCCTGGGCCTGACGCGACATGGCGTCCTGTAACGCAACCGGAATCGCTACATCGCGAATTTCCACCGAGCCGACGGAAATGCCCCATTCCAATGTCTTGCCTCCAATCTCATCGCGCAAGTGAGCGTCCGCAGCCGTCCGGTCCGAGAGCAAGGTGGCCAGCATGGACGAACCGATCAGTTCGCGCAGGGTGGTCTGGGCTACCCGGTCGATCGCCTGCCGGTAATCGGTTATCGCAAGCGCGGCCTTTTGTGCATCGCTGACATGCCAGAAAATGATGGCGTCGACGTTGACGGGGACGGTGTCTTTGGTCAACGCCTGCTCCGCGTTGAACGCGGTCGTTTGAATTCTTTCGTCGATGATGGCGACCACGTTGTCGAGGACCGGGATAATCAAAAACAGGCCGGCGCCTTTCACACTCTGCAGTTTTCCCACGCGCAGAATGACAAATTTCTCCCAGACATTGGCGACCCTCACGGACATTGCAACGAGTATTCCGATGACAACTAAAGGCGGCCCAAGATAGATATTCACCAGGCTGCCGGCCGCAACGCCTGCAAGCACGAAAACGGCGGAGAGAAGTAAGGTAATCGGATTCATGACAATGGTGCCTCGCGTAGCCGGAGGACGTTGATGCGAAAAGTCGGATGTGACTATTCCGTGCGCGGTCGTCGAGAGTGCGCTGGATCGTAGATCGAGCCCACTCCGGCACATGCTGCGCGCAATGCTTGCGTGAGTCGGTACGATGCCGTACCGGGCATACAGGTTACATGCGGGCACCAGAATCCGTCTGCCGTCGACGCCGTAGCGGCCGGACGCCAGATCGTTGTTAAGGAACAGTTCGCGCAGGTACTCTGAGTGCATCCTGCACGGCATGCGGGTAGAGTCGGCGTCCCATGCCATCAGCTCGATCAGCGGCGTGCGCTCGCGCAGCAGATAGTCGTGAACGACGTGTGACCAGATCGGCTCGTTCGAGTGCAAAAGCTGGAACGACGCGGACATCGGATTGCCCGCCAGAAAGGAAAGCCCTGCGACCTCATCTTGCTTTCCAGGAAATAGACTTCGCTGTCGTCGACGAAAAGTTGCAGTGCGCCGGGCTCGGTGAAATCAGTTTGCGCGGCCGGCAACGTGACCGATGCGAGCCGTTCGTCTCCCACGCCGGCCATTGCCGCCGCTGCGATGGCGAGCAACGTGCCCCCGAGGCAGTAGCCGGCGGCATGGATCTTTTCATCCGGCACGACCTCGGAAATTGCACCCAGTGCGGCCATGACACCGAGCCAGCGATAGCCGTCGAGACTCAGATCGCAGTCATCCGCACCGACGTTGCGCCATGAAATGCAGAACACGGCTTGGCACAGTCCGACCATGTAGCGGATCAGCGAGTTGTGTGCGGGCCGCCACATCGAGAAGCTGGCGCGCGGTGAACGATACGACACGCTCATGGTCGCCGTCTGGGATAGGTTCAGGGTTCCTTTGAGGCTGATTGCAATGGGCTGCCGCTTTGCCGCAGCTTGTCGGCGCTGAACTGACGCGACGTGAAACGTCGCAGACGCGGCGTGCGTCGACCCGCAGCGGCCGCGAGGTTGCCAGCCGACAGTTCGACGATTTCCGAGGTGATTTCTTCCTGCCGCAACTGGCGGAAGGTGCCGGCTAGTTGTTCGAGCGTGTTGTGGACGTTAGTACGTGCGGCGATCATCGCCCGCATGCGCGCTTCGTTTTCAGCCGCGAACGACAGCATGATGGCTTCGCAGAGTTGCGCGAATACGTATTCCTGCGCGAGTCGTTCCAGCAACCGTTGGGGTGCGAGGGTGACGAGCGGTGCGTCGCGGCCTGGTGTGATCGAAAACCGGTCGAAGTCGAAGGGCAAAAGCCTCTGCTGCGAGACTTCGACTATCGCGGATGAATTCGGCACCGCATGCACGATCTTTACCTGAGCCGCGCGTCCGGCCTCGAGACGCCTGTACAACGCATTCGCGAGACGATCGGCTAGCGCCGGCACTTCGTCGGCATGCGTGACCATCGGCGCCGACCAGCCAATCATCACCCCGCGTTCCGCGGCGGCTACGTTGCCGCGATCGCCGACCATGAAGTACTCCGTCGGCGAAGCGGCCGACGCGCCGACCGCCGCATCGATCACATGTTCGTTGAACGTGCCGACAAAACCCTGTTCGGCACCCAGGATAATCGTTAGCGCTCCGCCCGCTGGGGCGTCGGTAGAGGCGGCCGACGCATGGTTGCCGGCCAGCAGCAGGGCATCCCCGATCGCTGCACCGACCATCCGCGCGCACGCCTGAATGCCGTCCAGGCGACTGCGGGCTTCACGTGAGCGGGCCGCGGCGATACCGCGCATCGCGCCCACTACGGATTCGAGGCCGTGCACGCCCGTCATGCGCGCCTGAACTTCACTGAGCTTGTTACTCATGGGACCCCGCCTTGCGTGGAAGGCGCGGTGCTGAGCTGGATGGCAAGATCGCGCACGGCGGCGACTAGCGCGGCAAGCGTGGCCGGCTCGAGCGATCCGGACGCGACGAGCGCCGCGCTGGCCGCAGGGCCGCCGTTGGCATCGAGATGAGCCGTTAGGCGCCCGCGGACCGTCGCAATGACACTAGCCGGCAGCGTATCGAATACGCCGTCGGCGAGCGCGGCCAGTAGCGCGATCTCATCGACGGCACATAGCGGCGCGAAACGCGGTTGGGTAATCAAGGCACGGATCCGCTCGCCGCGGACCACCTGGGCCTTGACGCGAGCCTCCATGAGGCCGCCGAAGCGGGTGAACATCTCCAGTTCCAGAAACTGCGAGTAATCGAGCCGCAGGCGCCCCGATACTTTGCGCAACGCAGGTAACTGTGCCTTGCCGCCGACCCGGCTTACACTCAGCCCGACGTCCACCGAAGGCCGCTGATTCGCGGCGAAAAGCGCGGCGTCGAGCATGATCTGCCCGTCGGTAATCGAGATCAGATTGGTGGGAATGTAGGCGGATAGATTGCCGGCATCGGTTTCCGCGATCGGCAAGGCGGTCAGCGAACCGCCGCCCAGTTCCGCGGACAGTTTCGCCGCGCGTTCCAGCAGCCGTGCATGCAGATAGAAGATGTCGCCCGGATAGGCCTCGCGACCCGGCGGCTCGCGCGTGAGCAACGCGAGTTCGCGATGGGTCGCGGCGTGCTTGCTCAGATCGTCGATCACGATCAGCGCGTGTTGCCCACGGTCACGGAAATATTCGGCGATGGACATTCCGCTGAACGGCGCAACCCATTGCAAACCCGGCGACGCTGCGGCCGATGCGACCACGAATACGCACCGTTCAGGCGCGCCGTGCCGGCGCACGGCGTCGATGACGCGTTGCACGGCCGTGGCGCGCTGGCCGATCGCGACATACACGCAGATCATGTCCGAGTGCTTCTGATTGACGATGGTGTCGATCGCGATCGAAGTCTTGCCAGTCGCGCGGTCGCCAATGATCAGCTCGCGCTGCCCGCGTCCGATCGCAAACAGCGCGTCGATCAGCAGGATGCCGGTCGCGACCGGTTGCGCGACGAGATCGCGGTCGATGATGGACGGCGCCGGCCGTTCGATCGGCAGATGCATGGCGGCCTGGATCGGTTCGTCGCGATCGAGCGGCCTGCCTAGCGGATCGATCACCCGCCCCAGCAGGCCAGGACCGACCGGTACTTCGACCACTTGACCTGTTCCGGTCACACACGAGCCGGCGGTGATGGCGTCGCCGTCGTCGAGCAGCACCGCGCCGATGGCGTCGGCATCGAGCGTAAGCGCAAAGCCGAACCGGCCACCTTCAAAGCGCAGCAATTCGTTCAGCCGAACCTGCGGCAGGCCGGAAACCGACGCGATGCCGTCTGACACGTGTTCGACCCGGCCGACCGTTTCAGCGTGTGCTGCGAACTGCGTACGGGCGAGCACCGCACGATTGCCGGCGAGCCAGTCGTGGTCGACTGCCGCGTGCTCAGGCGGTTCAAGCTGGGACTGTGTCATGAGCGAGTAGCTCCGTTTTCAGGCCAGCCAGATCGTGACGGAAGCTGTTGTGTACGAGCGCATGCGGCGCTTCCAGTTCGAGCCCTGCGATCACCGCGGGATCGACTGTGATCTGAACCTGCAGGTCATGACCCAGCGCCTGCGCGAATGCCGCGCGACAGGCGGCCAGTTCAGCCTCGGTGAGCATGCGCGGCGCGATCAGGCGGACGGCGCCATCGTCGCCGGTCAGTTGCGTCCGGGTCGATTCGGGCAGTTTGGCGAGTTCGCCAGCGAGCCCGTCAATGAAGCCGGCCACCCGCGCCTCGGCGGGCAACCGGTCGAGCAGCCGCGCGGCGATGTCGAGTGCAAATTGCGAGGCGCGGTCAGCGTCGGCTGCCGCGGCGTCGCGGCGGCAGGCGTCGGCCGCGGCCTGGGCGGTTATGCGCATCTGCTCGGTTTCTGCGCGCGCGGCCTCTTCCAGCGACGTTTTGAGTTGTGCCGCTTCAGCCGTCGCGGCTTCGAGCAGGTGTGCACGCTGCCCGGCGAGCTGCGCGCTGTCTGCGTCGACCTTCTGCCGTTCGTCGAGCGCTGCCGCTTTGGCGGCGGCCGCCTCAGCCATCAGCGTTGCGGCACTGCGTTGACGCTCGGCGACGATTTTTGCGACCGGGCGAAACAGAAAACGCGCCAGCAACCAGACGAGTACAAGCGCGTTGAGGGTCTGAAAGCCGAGCGTCCACCAGTCGATGTGCATGATCGCTCCGGGCTCATTTGATGAAAGGATTCGCGAACAGCACGAGCAACGCGATCACGAGACAATAGATCGCCATGGTCTCGATCATCGCGAGACCGACGAACAGCGTCCGCGATATCGTGCCGGCCGATTCTGGCTGGCGGGCGAGGGCATCCATCGCGGCTGCAACCGCGTGCCCTTCGCCAAGCGCAGGTCCGATCGCGCCGAACGAAACGGCGAGCGCCGCCGCGAGAATGCTCACCACCTGGATAAGGTCGTTCATTGCGCGCCTGCCTGTTTGCTGGAAGTTTTTGGGGGATTGTCGGCAAGTGCCGCGCCGATGAAAACCATCGCGAGTACGGTGAAGATGTACGCCTGCACGGTGCCCGTCAGAAGGTCGAGCGCCATGAGCGGAATCGGCACAAGGAGGCCGGCCAGCGACAGCACGATGCCGACGACGAACACGCCGCTCATCACATTGCCGAACAGCCGCACCACCAGAGAAAAGGTCCGCGTGATCTGCTCGATCACGTTTAGCGGGATCATGATCCACGTGGGTTCGGCGAACGCGGCAAGGTAACGGAGCAGGCCGCGCGAGCGGATGCCATAGAAAATCGTCGCGCAGAAAACGATCAACGCCAGCGCGGCATCGGTTTCGACATGTGCGGTCGGCGGCTCTACGCCAGGCAAGAGTGATGACCAGTTGCTGACGAGAATGAAGAGAAAGAGTGTGCCGACCAGCGCGCGATAACGCTCAGGTTCGGCCTGCATCGTGTCGCGAATCTGGTCGTCTATCGTGCCGACGAGCAACTCCAGCAGCGTTTGCATTTTCGACGGCGTGAGCGACAAGCGGCGCGTGTAGCAGGCTGCGCCAGCCGCGAGCAGGGCCATGATGACCCACGTTGTCACCACGGGCGTCGAGATGCCGATCGGACCGATATGGAACAGTGTGGCGGTGACGAGCGGTGAGGCGATCATGGCGCCACCCGAACGCGCTGAACGCGCTGAAGAATAGCGAAGCGTGCGAGCAGCAGGCCTGCGGCGCCGCACAGCAGCGCCCACGGGCCAAGCTTCGCCAGCGCGAAGAACAGAACAGCCACGCCGGCCATGCGCAGCAGTTGCAGTGCAAATGCCCTGCCGGGCGAACCCGCGACGATCAGCCTGACGTTCCAGTGCAAGCTCGCGAAATGGACCGAGCCGGCGAGAAAGCCGACGCATAGGCCTGTCGCAATCTGGGCGATCAGCGGGAAGTGAGTTGTCATGGCCGATCCTGTCTGGTTTGCCGGTGCATCCATTTCCACGCCGACCATAGTCCGATGGCCGCTCCGACCATCAGCAGGAGAGCGGAGAAAAACACGCCGGTGGCGAAGTGCTTGTCGAGCCAGTGGCCGATCGCAAGTCCGAGCAAGGTAGGCAAAACGATCGTCCAGCCCAGAATGCCGATCTGACCGAGGCGGCTGCCCAGCGACGGTTCCGGCTCCCGCTCGGCGCGGCGCTTGCGTTGCACGGCTTCACGCGCCGCGCGGGCGAGCGCGTCGGCGGTGGGTTCGAGGTCGTCCGGCGACTCTGGGGGCGGCTGCGTCATGGCGTGGTTCCGCCGCTGTCAGTGGCTTCTGCAGGGCTTGCGGCTGGGCGCAGATAACGCAGCAATTGACGCACGGCCCTGGCATGCAGGCGGATCTCTTCGACCCGGGCACGGCGTACCGCGTCGAGCTGCGCCGCGCGGGCCACCCGAACCTGCTCTTCGAGGACGTCGAGCGAATCGCCCAGCATGCCTTCGCGGCACGCAATCGCCACATCGTGTCCGCCGGAAACCCGCAGCACGCCTTCTTTCACCGCGCAAAAATGTTCGACACCATCCGCTCCATGCCAGCGCAGCACGGAGGGCGCCAGGACGGTCAGGAATGCGGCATGGCCCGGCAGAATGCCGAAGCTGCCGGTTTCGTCTTCGGCGCGCAGTGCGACGACCTGCTGGTCGTCTAGCAGCACGTGCGCCGGCGTGGCAATCGTCAGATGCAGGGTCGTGTTCATGATGCGACGGACTCCGCCGCGGGTTGGGGATTCGCAGGCACCACTGCTGCTGTTGCAGGTTGCACTGGCGCACCTGTCGTTACAGGTTTGGCTGCCGCGGTTTCATGTGCGCGCGCCTCGTCGAGCGTGCCCACCATGTAGAACGAACTTTCCTGCCAGGTGTCGCAGTCGCCGGCCAGGATCGCCTTGCAACCGGCCACCGTGTCCGCTATCGCGACCGAGCGGCCAGGAACGCCCGTGAAGGCTTCGGTGACGGCGAACGGCTGGGTCAGGAAGCGCTGGATCCGGCGCGCACGTCCGACAATGCGCCGGTCGTCGACCCCCAGTTCCTCGACGCCAAGCAACGAGATGACATCCTGCAGCTCCCGATAGTGCTCGATGGTCTTGCGCACCTCGATGGCGACTGCCGCGTGCTCTTCGCCGACGAATGCCGGATCGAGCAGGATCGACGACGAAGCGATCGGATCGATGGCCGGATACATGCCTTCGGCGGCCATCGAGCGCGACAGCACGATCATGCTGTCGACGTGCGCCGCGATCGTCGTCACCGCTGGGTCGGTGAAGTCGTCCGCCGGGACGTAGACGGCCTCGATCGCGGTGACCGACACGCCATCCACCGACACGATGCGCTCCTCGAGCGCCGCGACCTCGCTGGCGAGCGTCGGCTGATAGCCGACCCGCGACGGCAGCCTTCCGAGCAGCCCTGACACTTCAGCGCCCGCCTGCACGAAGCGAAACACGTTGTCCATCAGCAGCAGAACATTCTGCTTACGCTCGTCGCGAAAGTATTCGGCGACGGTGAGCGCAGTCAGCGGCACGCGCCAGCGCGCGCCAGGGGGCTCGTTCATCTGGCCGTAGACCAGCACCGTGCGCGGCAGCACGCCGGAGCCGCGCATGTCCAGCAGCATCTCGTGACCTTCCCGCGAGCGCTCGCCGACGCCCGCGAAAACCGAGATGCCTTTATAACGCTCGACCATTGCGTGAATGAGTTCCATCACGAGCACGGTCTTGCCGACCCCGGCGCCGCCGAACGTCGCCGCCTTGCCGCCTTGGGCGAGCGGCGTGAGCAGGTCGATCACCTTGATGCCGGTCCAGAAGATCTCGGTGGCCGCGCTCTGCGAGGCGAACGGGGGCGGCGCGCGATGAATGGGCCGGCGCGGCACATCGGCGGGAAAGGGCGCACCGCGATCGCCAGGCGTCCCGGTGACGTCGATCAGACGGCCAAGCATGGCTTCGCCGACCGGCACCAGGATAGGTCCGCCCGACGCCAGCACGGGTGTGCCGCGACGCAGCCCGTTGGTGGACTGCAACGCGAGCGCGCGGACCGTGCGTTCATCCAGATGCGCCTGCACTTCCGCGATGATCGGCGATCCCTGATCGGAGAGGATCGACAGCGACTCTTCGATAAGCGGCAGGGCGGCATTGTCGAACGCGACATCGACGATTGCACCGCGCACCGCGATGACGCGGCCGCCCGGCACCTGGGTCACGGCATTCATGGTTGAACCGCGCCTCTGCCGGTTGCAGGCTGGCGTTCGCGGATTGCCGGCATGCGCAGCGGCAAGCCAATGGCCGACGCCACCGTCGCTGCCGAAGCGTCCTGCGCCGGGCCTACCGGCAGCACCGTGCGGCCGTGCGTTTCGTTGATGATCTCTGCTGCCGACAGGTAAAACGCAAGCGCAGCCGTGACGAGCCCACCATAGCCGCCAGCATGGCGCAGCACGGCGAGGCCCGTCCATTCGCCTGCGGCAAGCAGGAAGAAGGTGATCCACAGCGCGAAAAACACCAGTTGCAGCGCACGGGGCGAGCGCCATGTCGCGACCCACATATACAGCGTGAAAACGCCCCACAAGCCCAGATACCAGCCGACAAACGAGGCGGGAACCTTGTCGTGCAGAAACAGCACGAACAGCGCAAGCGACCACCAGAAAGCGCCGTAGCTTAGAAAGGCGGTGGCGCCGAAGGTGTTGCCACGCGGAATCTCCATGAGCCCGGCGAGTGTCTGTGCCGTGCCGCCGTAGGCGAGTGCGACCGCGAGCACCAGCCCCATCGAATCGCCGCTATACCAGCCGGCGTTGATCATGCTGAGCAGCCAGGTGGTTAGGGCAAACCCGGCAAGTCCGAGCGGACCGGGATTGAGTGTCTTCGTATTCATGACGAGAGTCTCCTGCAGCAGGGCAGAAATGGACCGGAGCGCCGCGCTTCCGGATACATCAGACGCGCGGCGATAGGAGGGGGAAGATCGCGCATGACTGTCTTCAGGCCGGATCGGCAAACTGCGCGATGACAGCGGGATTTTCGACCGTGGACATGTCTTGCTCGAGTGCTTCGCCTTTCGCTACTGAACGCAGCAACCGGCGCACGATCTTGCCGGAGCGCGTTTTCGGCATGGCGTCGCCGAAGCGGATCTCTTTCGGCTTCGCAATCGGGCCAATTTCCTTGCCGACCCATGCGCGCAGTTCGGCGGCGACCCGTTTTGCTTCGTCACCTTCCGGACGCGTGCCTTTCAATACGACAAACGCGACGATGGCTTCGCCGAATGTTTCGTCCGGGCGACCCACCACTGCGGCTTCAGCGACCAGCGGGCAGGCCGCAAGCGCAGACTCGATTTCCATCGTGCCCATCCGGTGTCCCGACACGTTCAGCACATCGTCGACGCGTCCCGTGATCGTGAAATAGCCGTTCTCGGGATCGCGTATCGCACCGTCGCCGGCGAGGTAGAGCTGGCCGCCAAGTTCGTCCGGATAGTAGCCGGTACGAAAGCGCTCCGGGTCACCCCAGACGGTGCGCATCATGGAGGGCCATGGCTTGCTGATGACGAGAATGCCGGCCTGACCATTCGGCACTTCATGACCGGCTTCGTCGACAATGGCGGCGTCGATGCCTGGAAGCGGCAACGTGCACGATCCCGGCACGAGCGGCGTCGCACCAGGCAACGGCGTAATCATGTGGCCGCCGCTTTCGGTCTGCCAGAAGGTGTCCAGCACCGGACACCGGTTGCCGCCAACATGTTGCGCAAACCACGTCCACGCGCTCGGATTGATCGGTTCGCCGACGGTACCGAGGATGCGCAGCGTACTCAGATCGAAGCTGCGGGGGTGGACGGCCTGGTTCGCTTCGGCGGTCTTGATGAGGGAGCGGATGGCTGTCGGAGCGGTATAGAAGATCGTCACCTTGTGGCGCTGGATCATCTCCCAGAAGCGGCCCGCATCCGGATAAGTCGGCACGCCCTCGAACATCACCTGAGTCGCGCCGACAGCGGTCGGGCCATAGCAGATATAGGTGTGGCCGGTGATCCAGCCGATGTCGGCGGTACACCAGAAGACGTCGTCCGGTTTGATGTCGAAGGTCCATTTCATCGTCACGGCCGCCCACAACAGATAGCCGCCGGTGCTGTGCTGAATGCCTTTGGGCGAACCCGTCGAACCGGAGGTGTACAGCACGAAGAGAGGATGCTCTGCACCGACCCATTCCGGCTCGCAGGTATCCGGCTGGCGCTGTTCCAGTTCATGCAGCCACGCGTCGCGCCCGGCGATCCACGGAATTCGCCCACCTGTACGCCGGTAAATGATGACCGCCTTGATCGCGTCGGTGCCGCCCATGCCGAGTGCTTCGTCGACGATGGTCTTGAGCGGCAGGGTCTTGCCTGCGCGCACCTGCTCGTCCGCCGTGATAATCGCGACTGCGCCGAGATTGACCATCCGCTCATGGAGCGACTTCGCGGAGAAACCGCCGAACACCACCGAATGCGGCGCGCCGATACGGGCGCACGCCTGCATCGCGACGACACCTTCGATCGACATCGGCAGATAGATGATGACCCGGTCGCCTTTCTTCACACCCTGCGCCCGCAGCGCGTTGGCGAGGCGGCAAACGCGGTGATAGAGCGCCTGATAGTTGATGGTAGTGACGGTACCGTCGTCCGCTTCAAAGACGATGGCGGTTTTGTTGGCGTTTCCGTTGGCGAGATTGCGGTCGAGACAGTTGTACGACGCGTTCAGTTCACCGTCTTCGAACCACTTGTAGAACGGCGGATGGGTGTCGTCGAGAATCTGCGTGAACGGCCGGCGCCAGCTCAGATGTTCCCGGGCCAGACGGGCCCAGAATGCTTCGTGATCCTCATTCGCTTCCGCGACCAGCGCACGGTAGGCGTCGATGCCGTCGATGGCGGCGTGACGCGAAGGCAAAATGAGCGGCAGCGTATCGCCAACGGCGTTGTCCGGTTGGGTCGATTCGATAGTAGACATGGTCTCCTCGCTTGAATCATGAGGTCGGCGACCGGCACGCGATCGTCGTTCGAGAAAGGGCTCTCGATAGCCTGGCGGGATACCGCCCTCATGACACCTGCGGGAAGCGCTGTGCGGGGCGGGCGTGCATCGCGGTGCACCGTAAGCGTGACGCCGAATCCTGTGCGGATGCAGGGCGTCACGATGAAACGACTATGAATCTCTGTTCGATTGAGGTCTTGATGCAGGTCAACGTCCCTTTGGGTCGGGCATCATATGAGCGCCAGTCCTTCGAAATCGACGATCCGGATCTGCTTGCCATGCGTTTCGACCAGTTCGTCTTTGTGAAGCTTCGAAAACATGCGGCTCACCGTTTCGAGCTTCATCCCGAGATAACTGCCCATTTCTTCGCGCGTCATGCGCAGATTGAATTCGGCCGCGGAATAGCCGCGTGTTTTCAGGCGTTGCGACAGGTTGAGCAGGAACGCAGCGACCCGCTGTTCCGCCGTCATCGTGCCGAGCAGCATCATCAGACCGGACTCGCGAACGATTTCGCCGCTCATCATCCGGTGCACATGCTGCTGCATCGACTTCATGTCGTGACAGAGGCCCTCGAGCACGCTGAACGGGATGATGCACACGCTACTGTCTTCGAGCGCGATGGCATCACAGCTGTGGCGGTCGGTATGAACGCCATCGAGGCCGAGCATCTCACCGGCCAAGTTAAAGCCTGTGACCTGTTCACGGCCATCGCGATGCATGACGACGGTTTTGAACGAGCCCAACCGTACTGCATAGACACTCTGGAAAGTATCGTTCGCGCGATACAGCGATTCACCGCGCCTGACCGTCCGCGTCGAGCAGATGGTCGAATCGAGCCGGGCCAGTTCGGACGGTGTCAGGGTCTCAGGCATGCACGTCGCGCGCACCGGACAGTTCGAACACGCGTTTCCGGAGCGCTTCGGCACAGACAAAGCAAAAGACGCGGCGGACGGCGGCGGTGCCAGCGCGAGCGTCGTGTCGTCCACGCTATCGTCCAGGTATTGGGCTGCATTGAACATGCTGACCTCCGGTCTATTCGATGATGTTGTCTGAGCGCGCGCGGGCAATGTGCGCGATTGTGTCTCGCGCGAGGTCGAACTCGCTCGTCTTGTCAAAAAAGTAATCGGCGCCCGCGGCGAAACTGGCTGCGCGAAAAGCCTGGGTCGAGTAGTTGGTCAGCACCATCGTGATCACCTTGCGGGTACCGTGCGAAAGATGGCTGACCAGCTCCAGGCCGTCGCTTCCAGCGAGGCGCAGGTCGACGATCGCCAGGTCGGCGCAGCTGTTTGCGATGCCCGTCAAGGCGGTGCCGGCGTCCTCGGCTTCGCCGACCACGTTGGCTTCGGAAATCGGCTTGATCAGGGCGGCGAGTCGCAGGCGGACCGGCGACGAATCTTCAACGAGGAAGACTTTCAGCATGGCACCAGCGTTTCCAGGTTCATGACAGCCAGTATCGGCCGTACTATCGCGGAAAAATATCGGCGGCGAATGAGCTTGGGGTAGGCGAGACGGAAGCTGTGTAGGGATTTACCTACACGGCTTCCTCGGTCGGATGACGTGCCACCTGTCCAACTTGAAGTCTGCGGCCCTTTACGGGCATCGCAACGGTGGAATCAGAGTTCGTCGTTTTCGTCGAAGAGTTTGTGGCGGATCGCGTAACGCACGAGCGCGGTGTCGTGCGGCATCTGCATCTTTTCAAGGATGCGGGTTTTGTAGGTGCTGACCGTTTTAGCGCTGACGCAGAGTTCCTGCGCGATCTCCGAGATGGTCTGGCCGGCGGCAATGCGCCGGAATACGTCGAATTCGCGGTCAGAGAGCCGCTGGTGCGGCAGGGTGTCGACGGGTTCGTTCAGGCTCTGTGCGAAGCGCTCCGCCATCGCGAGGCTCACATAGACGCCGCCGGCGGCCACTTTCGTGACCGCCGCCACCAGTTCCGCACTGGCGCTTTCCTTGGTCAGATAACCCGACGCGCCGGCCTTGAAGGCACGCACGGCATATTGCTGTTCTGCATGCATGGTCAGTACCAGCACGCGCAGCGTGGGCTTTTCGTCCTTAATCTGTCTGATGAGTTCAATGCCATTGCGCCCGGGCATCGACAGGTCGAGGACCAGCACGTCTGCCGCACTCGAGCGGACGAGTGCAATGGTGCTTGCGCTATCGCTGGCTTCGCCCGTGACCTCGAAACCGCTTGCGCTCTTGAGGATGTGGCGCAGGCCGTCGCGCACCAGCGCATGGTCATCGGCTAGTAGCACGCGGGTCATGGGAGCGTCTCATCCTGTCGGATCGAATGCAGCGGAAAAACGGCGGTGATTGCAAAGCCGCGCGCGGCCGCCGTTTCGATTGCGATCGAACCGCCAAGCATATGCGCGCGCTCGCGAATGCCGAGCAATCCAAACGACTTGCCATTTCGGCCATCGGGTTCGACGGTACCTCGACCATTGTCCGCTATCCGCAGGATGCAGTGTTCGCCTTCGATGCGTAAAACCAGCGTGACCAGTGTCGCGTCCGCGTGCCTCGCAACATTGGTGAGCGCCTCCTGGACGATCCGGAACAAGGTGGTGGCGCCATTACGGGTAAACACGATGTCGCCCGGCTCGATCTGACGTTCGATGTCGATACCGTAGCGGTTCGTGAAATCGTTCGCGAGCCATTCGATCGCGGGCACGAGACCGAGGTCGTCGAGCATCACGGGCCGCAGGTCCGCCGCGATGCGCCGTACCGACGCAACGGTCGCGTCGATCAGACGGCGCATGCCGCGCAACTGGGTGCGTACTTCGGGGCCGCCTGCGGGCAGGGTGTCGAGCGCCAGTTCGACAGACGACAGATCCATCTTCAGGGCGGTCAACTGCTGGCCCAGGTCGTCGTGCAATTCGCGGGCTATACGGGCTTTCTCCTCTTCGCGCACGTTTTGCAGGTTCGCCGACAGTTCGCGCAGGTCCTCGCGCGACGCTTTTAGCGCGTTATCGGCCTTGACGCGCTCGGTGACGTCGCGCAGTACCACCGTGTACAGCTTGCCGTTCGCGTCGAGAATCTGCGAGATCGACGCCTCAATCGGAAATTCTTCGCCGTTCGTCCGCAGCCCGAAAAGGACGCGCTGGCGGCCCATCTGGCGCTCCGAGACGCCCGTCACGCCGAACTGTTCGACATGTTTTTCGTGTGCGCTGCGAAAGCGTTCCGGGATGAAGCGTACGAGCGGCGCACCGATGGCGTCCATCGCAGAGCAGCCGAATATGCGCTCTGCCATCGGATTGAAGATCACGATGCGCTGCGCGTCATCGACGGTGATGATCGCCTCCATCGACGACCGGATAATGCCCATCATGCGGGCTTCGTTGAGCGTCGATTGGGAACTCGCCCGGCTGGTTTCCGCCGAGGTGCCTGCCGCACGGCGGGCGAGCAGGAAGGCGATGCCGGCGAGAAAGATCGCCGCGAGCGATCCGGCGGCGAGGACTGCGTTGCTGCCGTAGTCAGGAATGGCGCTCAGAGCGGTGTCGCTGGTGCTGTAGGACAGCGTCAGCGTTTCACCGCCGACGGTCAGCGTGTCTGTCTCGTGGAACAGCGGCGGGGCGTCGGCGGCATCGTCCGAGGGCGTGTCCGTGGCGAACAATGGCATTGGCGCCCCCGCGCTGTCCACCGTGACGCGTAGTGCAAGGCGTGGGTCACGCATGACGATGTCGCCGAAAAGTTGCCCGGTATCGAGCACGGCAACCACGAATCCCGAGATCGCTGCGCGCCGTGCTTCCCGCGACAGCGGCGCGGACCCGCCCGCATACACCGGCAAATACAGATCGAGCATGGCGCGCTCATTGCCTTGGGGCGCCTGTTGCCCGCCGCTGTGCACGTAGAGTGAGACCTGTGCGGAATCGGCGGCGCGCAGGAGCGTCGCACGCGCAGTTGCATCGCCTTCGAAGTCGCGATCGGGGCGCGCCGCATCGGCGACCTTCGGCCACATCAGCCTGACGAGCGCGAACAACGACCCGGACGCGCCCAGCGGGGTGGGGTGGGGCGCATCGGCGTAGCCGAGCGCGCGGGCCGAGGGCAAGGTGTCGGCCAGATCGAGTTGAGCCACGTAACGGGACCAGAGCTCAGGAGTGACGGTCCCGGGGGGCGCGACCTCGGCGAACAGACCGCCCGCACCGAGCATCACCTGCTCGCAGGCCCGGAATTCGTCGCGCAGGTCGGCCGTGATGCGCTGCGTGCGCAACTCGAAGTGCGCCTGTGCAGCATGCCGCAGATGGTCGCGGACAAGGCTCGCCGCGCCGACGGTGACGACCATCGCCATCACGAATGTCACCGCGGCAACGAGCACGGGTCGGCGGTTGGGCGCGATCGCCGGCGCGGGCCGGTTCGCCGCGTCAGGGGCGGGAAGCTTGGCGTGACCGGACATGCGAGCGTTGCCTCGGTGATGATTCGCTGGCTCAGCGTGAGAAGGCGCGATCCTGAACGGACGAAGCGCACGCAGGAGCAATCTGCTCAACATAGCGTGTGCGGGCGAAATTGTCGTCTATTTGTTGCACGCCGGCCTGCGGGCGGCCTCGATACGAATTGCCGGGCGATAGGACACGACTGGCCGTGGCTAGCGCCGCTGGCCCACCAGATCGTCCACCAGTGGCACTACCGCCAGTACAACCAGCATCGCCGCCAGTGGCACGGTCGACACGAAGCCCGCGTATTTGAAGCCCAGCGCTCCGGCCAGTCCGCCCGCGAAGAACATGCCGAGCAGCGAAGCGAGCAGGCCGAGCTTCGACCGGTCAGCCCTGACCGCACTCACGCCTGGGCCGGCGTCGGAGACGTTCCAGTAAAGCAGCTTACCTAGTTCGATTCCCATGTCGGTAACGAGGCCGGTCACGTGCGTGGTGCGGATTTCGGCCTTGGATATTTTGGTGATGATGGCGTTCTGCAGGCCCACCACGAAGCACAACAACCCGACCGTAGCGGGCAGGAACATGACGCGATGACTCTCGAGGTTCGATCCCAGCAGACCGAAACACAGCAATAACGCGGCCTCCAGCATCAGCGGCGTCGCGTACTCGCTTTGTGCGTGCCGCCGCCGTCCCCAGTTGATCAGGACGGCCGATAGCGCTGCACCAGCCAGAAACGCCACGAGCGAACTGAATCCCGCGACCACGAGGCCAAGGTCACCCAGCGACAGGTTATCGGCCAGTGCCGAGACGATCCCCGACATGTGCGACGTGTATTGGCCGACCGCGAGAAAGCCGCCAGCATTCGCGGCCCCGGCGATGAACGCGAGCGAGCGGCCAAGGCGCCGGTTGCTCTGATCGGTGCGCTCGGGGTGGGCGAAGCTGCGAAGGTAGTCGATAGGCATGGCATGGACCCGACGCAAATCTGCGTTGCAGTGGCTGAACGGGAAGTGGTCGATGATACGCGACTCGCCGCTGACCGTCGGCAACTCATCATGGACAACGAAGACGGCCGCACGCTGATCTGGATCAACCAAAGCCACATTGGCATCGCGCCAGCCGACCTGCTCGAGCAAGGCGCTGACGGCGCCGCGGGCTTCCCGATTGGTTGATCCAGGTCAACGGAATAGCGGCGCGCGAGCCTAGAGTCGTTGCATGGCGGGAAGGTCCGCTCACGGAGGCAATACAACGAAAGCGCTTGTTTGCCACGGCCCCGGGAAGAGTTCGCTGGACGAACGGCCCATGCCGGCGTGGGCCTCGTCATTCATCACGTTCGTCGCGGCACCTGGGCAACGCCGCCGGAGGTGAAACTCACCGTCTGACGACTTTTTGCAGAGACATTGCGTCGTGACCGATGCAATGTCTCCAGTGTTTTGAGAACAGGGAGTGCCGATCATGTTGCGAGAACTGAAGGAACTGGTGGGACGGACTGTCGTCGCGCGCGATGGCGACATAGGCGAGGTAAAGGACGTCTATTTCGACGATGAGGCGTGGGGCGTTCGCTATCTGGTGACCGATATCGGAAGCTGGACTGCAGAAGGGCGAGTGCTGATTTCGCCTTATTCAGTCGAGGACGCCGAGCTGGCTTCGGGTGTGGTTCGTGTTGACCTGACGCGGCAACAGGTGAAGGACAGTCCCGGAATCGACACGCACAAGCCTGTGTCGCGACAGCATGAAGCCGAATATTTACGCTACTACGGTTTTCCAATGTATTGGGGCGGTCCGAATCTCTGGGGAATGGATATGTATCCGGTACCGGGTTTCGGCGGCGGCGCGTCCGCCATTCCGGCGGACGTTCGCGAACAGCTCGCGAAGTATGGCGACAAGCCGCCGGGGGACGCACATCTGCGTTGCATGAGCGTCGTCGAGCGTTATCACATCGAGGCGGCAGATGGCAGCATGGGTCACGTGTGCGGCTTTATCTTCGACGATGAGGCGTGGGTCATCCGTTATCTAGAGGTCGATACCCGCAACTTGTGGTCGGGCGGAAAGAAGGTGTTGCTGGCGACGCAGTGGATCGACCTGATTGACTGGTACGGCTCCTCGATCTCAACGCCGCTCACTCGCGAGGCCATCGGGAATAGCCCTGAGTACGACGAATCGATTCGGATCGACCGCCTTTATGAAACAAGGCTTCACGATTTTTACCAACGGAATGGCTATTGGGCTAGTGACGATAAGGGCCATGCGATGCAGGTGGCACATGCACTCTAGCGCGGTTCGATCCGGATTGCGAATCGCCCTATCGGGCTAGGCGTGTGTGGATCAGTGACAGTCGGCAGACTGCCCATCATTTGATTGAATGAACAATGGTAATCAGTAAAGGTGCGTCCAATGGACAACGTAACGAAATGCCGGGCAATCGTCGATACTCACCGGCACCCGATGGGACCCAGGATGCAAGCCAAGATGGCTGAGCGAGGCCTATATGACCCGAAACAAGGATTCCCGCAGACCAACGCGCAGGACTTGATCTGCTATCGCGAGTGTTTCGATCTGGACTACGCCATGGTCAAGCAGCGTGAGGGCGGCGTCACCCTCAGCCTCATGACCAATGGCGGCGAGGTGGACTGGATTGCACGGGATCTGCTTCAAGTCAGCTCGCGCGAGGCCCTCAAGTTCTTGAACGACGAATACCGGGAGATCAGCGATCGCTATCCCGGCGAGTTCGTACCGACGGCCAACGCACACGCGCTCGAAGAGGACTGTCGGCCGATCGTCGAGGAGATGATCAGCCAGGGCGGCGCCAGAGCGATTGCAGTTTCGTCCAGCTACGGGGACGGTACGGCTCGCGTCTTCCTCGACAGCCCCAAGGCAGAATGGCTGTGGGAGTTTGCGGAAGCGAATGACATCGTGGTCCACATTCATCCACCAATGCTGTCGATCGGGCACGAGGCGCTCATGCAATACCGCCTGAACGAGGCGGTTGGCCGCCCCTTCGACTCGACCGTGAACGGCGCCCGGATGATCGGCTCCGGCGTGTTCGATCGCCATCCGAAGTTGCAGGTGCTGATCGTCCACATGGGCGGTGAACTTGCGTCGATCCTCGGACGCCTCGATTTCAACTGGCACCTCAACTACAACGGGATTCCCAACCCGCCGACCGGCAGGCCTTACACGAACAAGCGGCCACCATCCGACTACTTCAAGAGCAACATCCTCGTCGACTGTATGGGGTTCAGCCCCATCGGACTGCGAGCCGCGGTCGAGATGTGCGGTGTGGACCGCGTGGTATTCGGCTCTGACTTCGGTCCGGTGCCATACGGGATCAAAGAGCATGTACAGATCGTCGAAGACGTGCTTCCGAGCCCGGCCGAGCGTGAACTGGTGTTCTGGAAGACAAGCAACAGTGTGTTCCGCCTGGGCTTGTTCGAGACCGAGCTACTCACCCTTTAAATCTTCGCAGACGGTATCGGGATTCCCACCTCGAACAGCGCTGTTCGTGAGTGCGGCGATCCGGCCGAGCTCGTAGCGCGAACGGCGTATCGATCATTCCCGCAACCGCCATGATCGGCGATGGCTTCAATTCGTCGCCGTCGTCCTCATCGATCACAACGCAGCAGGCAGCATTGCAGAACTGATTGCGATGATGCGTTCCAGGTCGCGCAGGCTGCTTGTGTTGGTCTTGCGCAGGATGGCCTTGACCTGACTGCGGACCGTTTCAGGCGATACACGCCTCATCCTTGCCACGTCCTCGGCAGTCGCGCCTCCGCCAAACGAAAGCGCGACTGCCGCCTCGGCTTTTGTGAGCCCATAGAGGTCGCACATCAGGCCAGGGTGCGGCAGTGAAGAGTGGCTCAAGTGGCGCGCAACGATCATCGCGGTGCCTGGCTGGATGCGACAGCCGGCCTCGGGGCCGGAAAGGAAGTGCGTCATCGCTGGCGAGACGAGGATGGCGAGCGAGGCCTGGCTCGCAGGTTCGTCGCGCGTATTGCGAATCCTTAGCGCACATCCGGAACTGCCTTTTGCGACTGCAGCAACGAGTTGGCTCAACCGTGAATGATCATCGCGGTGACGGGCCGACAGTATCGTGTTTCCCAGGCTCGGCTCCGGCCCGGTCCGACTCACGGTCATGCCGCAGTCCCCGTTCGTCAGCGCGACTGCGGCGGCGTTCGCATGCTTGACGTGCATGTTCCCATCTACCACGATCACGGCCATCGAAAGGGCATCCAATGCGCCGGCTCCAAGCCTGGATGCATCCGGATTGAGCCGGTTGCGCAACTGATACGCGCGTTGCAGGTGCGGCATGAGCGTCTGCAGCGTGCGCCGGTCGCATTCTTCGAACGATCCCGCTGCGGCATCGCGCGTAAATGCAATCGTGGCGGCCGTTTCTGCGTCCAGCAATCCGCCAATCATGTGCCGGCAGCCGGCATGGCGTCCGAAGTCGTTATAGAACTCACTGTTCAGAAACGCAGCATCCGGGACGATCTCTTCGCCCCGCACAACCCGCCCGACGATAGCGCTGCCGTCGCGAATCCCGTTTTTGGCTTCCACGCGCCAAGGAGAGATTTCCCGGTAGTAAAGGCGAAGCCGCTCATCGTACGTGCCGGGCTCGAGAAAGACATTGCGCTTTGTCCCGTTCTCATCCGCAACGATCAGGCTGGCTTGCTGCGCTCCCATCAGGGTGTCGATGTGGCGCGCGACCTCGGGCCACGTAGCGCCCTCAGCCAGGGCGGCAGCGTAGATAAGGTCAATAAGATCCGCAAGCTCGGACTGTGGCACTTTGGCCTCCGACGGACGGAAGTGGGCATGACGTCGGGACATGATATCCCGACTGATAGACCATTCTAGTCAATTCAACGGACGTCGTCGGATGCCGTGCAATCGCAAAACGACCGATTGATCGACCCAGGTGTGCATGCAGATGCTCCTAACGGGGATCTAATTCTGCGAGAGAACAATGCATCTGCTGGCGCGGAGCGTGCTGGTTTGCGGGACCGGATCGGCGCGCCGTCCGACGCAACACGTCAATGCCAACAGACAAGTATGTTCCATGCCTCTACAGCGAAAGTTTATCGATGCCCATTTACGCATGGAGCCGGACGCGCCGACGACGTCTGAATCCGTCGAAGCGCCTCTGCTGATGCAAGGGTTTCCAGCCGCGCGGGTTAACGGCAATTGTGTCGAGGACGCTCCCCGAGAGAGGCGGGACTATTATCTCGAGGGATTGGTCTGCACCGGAAACATCGCTTTTGCCCCCGATGGAACGAGCGCGCAAATACGGCAATGGGAACCTGTGCGCGGGTTGCGCCAGGCGTTCGTCGCTCAGGTCGATCTTCTCCATCCAGCCATTGAAAAAGCACTGGATTGCTACGTGGATATGGAACGGATCACGGGCGTGAGCCAACTGATGGCCTGGAATCGGGCGCAACAGTCACCTCGTCCTCGAAGCATCAACCTGTTGGCCGACCCATTATGGCGAAAACGGCTTGAACTGTTGAAGCGCTATGACTTCAGGTGCGGTGTCGAAGTCCTTGCCAATCAGTTGCCGGATCTTGTCTCTGTCATTCGAGCATGTCCGGAGATCGGCTTCACCATCGAACCGATGGCCTGGCCTCTGAATGGCGATGCGGAAAACTACCTTCGATGGAAACGAGGGCTCGCCGATCTGGCCGATTGCGACAACGTGTGTGTCGATGTGTCCGCGTTGGAGCGGGTGTTTGGCGTGTGCTGGCCTTTCGAGCTGGCGGCACCCTGGATCACCACTGCCATAGAAACGATGGGCGTATCGCGCTGCATGTTCGCCAGCCACATGACGGCATCCGAAGCGGAAGCTGGCCTGACGGCGATGCTTGTGCGCTATGCCCGGCTCACGCAACAGTATTCCGAGTCCGAGGCGGATAGCCTGTTTTATCGTGTGGCGGACCACTGGTTCCGTCCGGTGTGAGTCCACCAGACAAAACGTGCAACGCGGCAAGCGTGTCGAAACATCAGGAGCGAGACCTTCCAGCGCGTGTCAATTGAAAACCGGCGATGAGTCCGATGTCGTATGCCGTTTCAAGCGCACGTGCGATATCGGTCGGCTTCACGACAACGCAAATTTCCGGCTGGGTTGCGTTGAGAGCGAAGGTACCGACGTTGAAACAATCCATCGCGATCTCGTTCAGGCTGATGAGACGTTCGTCATTCGGACCACCCATATTTCCCTCTCATGTGTTCACGCAGTGCGATGAATCGATGGGGTGGAGAGTAGTGTCGAAAAATTAGACGAGAATTAAGCGCTCTTGATGTCCAGATGCGTCGACAGAGAAGCGTGATCGGCGCTTCTCTGCGATTTGTGTCATCGCGCGCGGCAAGCCATAACCTTCGCGACGGGCCTGCTGCTACGTTTCCGGTTGTATCGCCTCGTCGTCATGCGTCGCCGCCAGCTTCCGGATCGTCACCGTGTTCCGCTTTGGCTTCAAACGCCTGAGTGCGATAGCTGCCGCACTCGCGGAGACCCGATTGATCAGAGCAAACGGGTTGCGGTCACTGTCCTGCACCAGCGCAGTGACGCCGGGCAGACTCACTCGCATGACACAGTGCTTGTCGCCGGGCCCGTTCGCATCGGAAAGATGTACCGTGACCCGGGTAACCCGTTGCCGTATACGCCCAAACACCTCTTCAATGCGCTTACGTATGTGCGTGCGTATGCTACTCGCAGCAGTGGCCGACAAACGATGACCTGAAGTCTGAATGGTGATTTCCATCGCACTCTCCTGTTGGCAATCTGTAAGGTAAGTGAGTTCAATCTACCGTAGCAAGCCGGCCGCGACTATTCGAATTTTCTATTGGCCGGTTGAAGAAAACCGAAGTGTGACCGGTTCACTGTTGCCAACTGCGACATAAGTTTCCCCTCATTCTCAGCCGTTAGCATGACCTGACATCAAGGCCACCTTCGTCATGGACGCAAGGCGCCGCGAATCAGACAACGGGTACGTGCAGGAGTGTGAATCATGGATTTATTTTGGATACCTATGGGAATTTGGGCGCGAATCAGGGTTCTCCGTACCGGGTTGGGTGGTCGGATACCGGACATGGAGAGCCACATTCGGGAGATCGAGAAAGTAAGGTTGTCGGTTGATCATCGAGGTCCAATTGCCGGACTGATTCGTGACAGAAGCTCACTTCCTGACTAGCGGGGGGCGCGGAAATGAATTTTAAGCACCTGTACTACTTCTGGATGACGGCGAACACGGGCGGTGTTCTTCGCGCAAGCGCGCTCTTGCACATCACGCCGCAGACACTAAGCAGCCAGATAAAGAAGCTCGAAGAGCGACTAGGTCGACGCCTCTTCGAGCGCGACGGACGAACTGTCCGCCTGACCGAGGCAGGCAGGGTCGCTGTCGGCTACGCCGCGCAGATCTTCGACCTGGGCCATCGGCTTGAGGCTTCGCTCAAAGGCGGACCGTCATCGTCTCCACCGGCTGAGTTCAGAGTCGGCATTGATCAATCGATGCCGACGCCGATCGCATGGCGTCTCCTCGAGCCCGCTGCTGCGTCGACGCGCATCATCGGTCGTACAGATGATCTGGCAACACTATTGGCAGAACTGGATGTGCGAAACCTCGACCTCGTGCTTGCGAACGCGCCAGCGTCCGGCAGAGCGAATGAACACATCGTGAACCATCGGCTGGGGTCATCGAGCCTGGCCATGTTTGCCGCTCGAAGCGTGAGAGAAACAAAAGCCGCGCCGTTTCCGCACTGCCTGGAAGGGATGCCGCTGCTGATGCCGGGGCCAGAAAACCGGACCGGTGATGGTTTGCACGAGTGGCTGCGCCGCAAGCAGGTGAGTCCGCGCATCGTTGGTGAGTTCAATGACTGGGCGCTCACGATCTCGTTTGGAGAAGGCGGCAGAGGCGTATTCGCTGCACCGGACGTCCTCGAGGAAGACCTGTCGCGGCAATACGATTTGCGGCCGATTGGACTCATCGACGACCTGGCCCTGGAGTTTTACGCAATCTCCAACGCAAATGGCGGCTGCCATGCCTGGATTACACAAATCGTCAAAGCGGCACAGAACACACTGCGGTTAAACGCCGATTGTGCGGAGAGCGTCGTCTAAATGCGTGTGCACGAGCTGGCTAAGTCCGCTGTCAGTCAACCCTATGCGCTGCGGCGCTGTCCGTGCCGCCAGTTGTCGGGCAATCCGTGACACTCAACCGTCCGTCGAACGGGTAATCGCTTCCCAGGTGGTGATTTCCTGGGCGAGCTCAGACAGTTTCGCTCGCACCAGCCCCAGTGCGTCACTGCCAAGGATCAGGTGGGCGGGTGGCGCGTCGCTGTCGATGACGGCTAACATGGCGCGCGCGGCCTTTGCGGGATCGCCGAGTTGCTTGCCGCTTTTCTCCTCGCGCGCTTGCCGGATCGGGTCGAACAGGGCGTCATAGTCCGGGATCGAGCGGGGCGTCCGGATCATCGAGCGTCCGGCCCAGTCCGTGCGGAACGAACCGGGCGCAACAGCGGTGACGGCGATGCCGAATGGTTTCAGTTCCTTGCCGAGGACTTCGGAGATGCCTTCCAGCGCGAACTTGCTGCCGCAGTAATAGGCGATGCCCGGCAGGGTGATGAAGCCGCCCATCGACGTAATGTTGAGAATATGACCACGCCGGCGTTCGCGCATATAGGGCACGACGGCTTTCATCATGGCGACGGCGCCGAACACGTTCACGTCGAACTGCCGGCGCATTTCGGCCAGCGGTGACTCCTCCATCACGCCTTCGTGACCATATCCGGCGTTGTTGACGAGCACGTCCACGGGTCCGACAGTCGCCTCGATCTGTGCAACCACGCCATCAATGGCCGCGAAGTCGGTCACATCGAGCATCCAGCCGCTAACCCTCTGCGGAGCCAGTGCTTCAAAGTCGTGTCGTGCCTGCTCGCTTCGCACTGTGCCGACTACGCGATAACCGGCCGCGAGCGCCTCCTCGGCCAACGCCCGGCCGAAACCGCTGCTGACGCCAGTAATGAGCAAAGTCTTGATGGATGACATGAATACCGCTCCCAGGAATTAAAAGAGAACTTCATGGTATTCCTTTGCGTAGCCGATTTTCAGGTCTTATATTCTGGTTTTATTGCCTATTCCTATGACACAGGAGAGCTTCCGTGGGAACGACTGATCGTGGCCAACCACCTTCCAGGGCCCATCAGCAGCGAATGGCAGGTTTACTCCGGGCGTTAGCGCCAGAGGAGGGATACAACCTCACGGCGGTGCCCGATGTGCGCGTTTTGCGTTCCGACCGGGCGTTATCCCGCATCCCGGTCTTGTACGATCCCGGGATCGTGATTGTCTGCCAGGGACGCAAGCGCGGATATTTCGGCGAGCAGGTCTATCTGTACGACGAGCAACACTACCTTGCGGTAGCGGTGCCGGTGCCTTTCACGATGGAAACCGACGCGACGCCAGAACGTCCTTTGCTGGCCATCTACATGCACCTTGATTTCCAGGTGGTGGCCGAGTTGATGATCCAGCTCGATCGCAATGGCATGCCGGCGCACGATGACGCACCGCAAAGCATGATGTCCAGCCCCATGGATCCCTTGCTGCGAGAGTCCGTGCTGCGCTTCCTGGAGGCCATGAACCAGACTCTCGATGCCGCGGTCCTTGGCCCGGCGCTGGTGAGGGAACTCTATTTCCGCGTGCTGACGGGCGCGCAGGGCAATGCCATGCGCGCGGCTTTGGCGATGCAGGGAGAGTTCGGCAAGATCGGAAAGGCGTTGCGGCGCATCCACGCCACCTACGCGCAGCCGCTCGAACTTTCGCAACCGGCTGGCGAGGCCGGCATGAGCGTGCCCACGTTCCATAGCCATTTCAAGGCCATCACCCGTTCGTCGCCCATGCAGTACGTGAAATCCACGCGCCTGCATCAGGCCCGTCTGCTCATGGTGCGCCAGGGCATAACGGCAGAGGCAGCGAGTCACGCCGTGGGCTATGCGAGTCCCTCGCAGTTCAACCGCGAGTTCAAACGGCTTTTTGGCTGACACCTGCCGCAGAGACGAAGCGTATGCGCGAGAGCTTTGCTATCCCGCCTGCGCATACGAAGTCAGACTATGTATCGTATCATTGAGCGTCCTCTCACTCCACCGCCACCTTCGCCTCACCCAAACGACTCGCCCCGCGCACGGCCTGCCCTCCAAACGCGCAGACGATCAGCGCTGCCACCACAGGCACGCACAATGCCAGCCGCAGCCCCAGCAGCCCTGCGCCGAATCCGATCAAAGGCGGTCCCACCAGAAAGCCTGCGTAGCCTGTCGTTGCCGCCATGGACACACCTACGGCGGGCGTCGAAGTCGAGCGGCCCGCTGCGCTGAAGATAACCGGGACGATATTGGCCAGACCGAGGCCGACGAGCGCAAACCCCACGCAGGCGGTGAACGCGCTCGGGAAGCCCAGCACCAGGGCAAGGCCGCTCGCCGCGACGAAACCGCCCAGTGCCACCACGGTGCTGGGACCCAGCCGGCGCACAGACACGTCGCCGATGATGCGACACGCCGCCATCGAAAACGCGAACGCGGAATAACCGATTGCCGCAATGCTCGCCTCGCCAGTCAGAACGGTGCGCAGGTACACCGCGCTCCAGTCGGCTACTGCGCCTTCCACCATCATGCAAAGGAAGGCGAGCGCCGCAAGCTTCATGACGCCCGCGCTCGGCAACGCAAAGCCGCTGCCACCTCGCTCTGCACGCGGACCAAGATCGCGAAGCGCGAGACCGGCCGCAGAAAGGATCAGTACTCCGATCAAAATATCCGGCAACGCCAGACCGGCTATCATACCCATGCCGCTTTTCTGGATCATCGCGCCGGTCGCGGCGCCGAGCAGGCCGCCCGCGCTCCACGCGGCATGGAACGAAGACATGATCGGCGCTTGCCAGACGCTTTCGATGGTACTGGCGTGACCGTTCATCGATACATCCAGCGCGCCGTTTGCCGCGCCCAGCAGCAGAAGCACCACGAACAACAGCGGAAAGTTCGGCGCCAGCGCAGGCAGCGGCAGTGCGACCACAAACGCCGCACCAAGCAGTGCGGTTGCCCGGCCGCTGCCAAGCCGGGGCGCGAGGCGCCCGGCAAGCGGCATCGCGACGATGGCGCCTAGCGCAAAGGCGAACAGAGCGACACCCAGCGAGGTATTGCTCAGCGAAAGGTGCTCCTTGATGCGTGGCACCTCGACCGCCCACGTGCCGATCCCAAAGCCGTTGGCCATGAACACCGCGAGGGTCGCAATACGTTCCTTGATGGGCTTCATGGCGTGGCCACCAGCACGTTGCCGCAGACCTTTTCAAGCTCGCGTCGTCCGGCGGCGCTGAGCTCCGCCTCGACAATCAGGTAGTCGACGTCCGATGCCGGCGCGATTACGAACGGCGCCGCGGTCATCAGTTTTTCGGATGTCATCGCAATGGCGACCAGACCGCTCGCTTTCACCATGACACGCTTGATTTCGGCATCTTCCGCATCGAACGCCGCCACACCTTCGACGGCATCGAGGGCGCACGCCCCCAGAAAGCATAGATCGGCCTTGATCTGCTGGATCTGCAGCAACGCAGTCGCCCCAACCGCGCCAGCGACATGTTTGCCGACGCGACCGCCGACCAGAATGACGTCGAACCCTGGCCGATCCAGCAAACGCAAGCACGCCTCGGGCGAGTTCGTGATCACTGTGAGGCCAGCGTGGTCAGGCAACGCTTGGGCAATCGCGACGTTCGTCGAGCCCGCGTCGAGGAGGATGATCTGCTTCGGCTGCACGATCGACGCCGCGGCGATGGCGAGCCGCTGCTTGCGGTCGACCGCCTCGCGCATCCGCGTGGACGCCGGCTGGTCAGCGGGGGAGGTGAGCAGTGCGCCACCATAGACGCGCTTGCAATGGCCGGCACTGGCGAGATCGCGCAGATGGCGGCGCACGGTGTGCTCGGACGTGCCGAATTCGAGTGCCAGCTCCGACGCGAGCACGCGGCCCTGCGCTCTCAGCCGCTCCAGAATGAGCCGCTCGCGTTCCTCGGGCAGAAGCCCGTCCACCGCGTCCTGCCGCGTTCGTTGCATGGGAGTGTCTCGCTCAATGGATAAAAACGATCATAATCGAGCATAAAGTATCATGAACGAGCAAGGCGCGCAACGAATGCTGCACGCGGTAGCCGGAGAGCAGGGCGTGCCACGAAGCCTGGAAATCATCGCAGCAGAACGCGACACGCCAATGGCATTATGCGGATGCACGGACATCGCTTCGGTTGCGCCGCAAATTCTCGCAATCTTTGCGGCGCCGATGCGTGCGGGTGAACAAGAAAAGTCAAAAATACAGTTCAAGTGGCGTCGCGGAATTCGAAAATGAGTCTGTCAAAAGTCGATCTGAATCTCTTCGTTGTCTTTGAAGCCGTCTACAGAACGCGAAATCTGACGCGGGCAGCGGAGTTGCTGTTCATCACTCAGCCTGCTGTCAGCAATGCCTTGGCCCGCATGCGCAAAGCATTCGACGATCAGCTCTTTGTGAGTACGTCGGCCGGCATGATTCCGACTCCCGTTTCGGAAAACATCATCGGGCGGGTTCGCGAGGCGCTGCAGTTGCTTGACTCGAGCACCCACGTCGGAGAACTCTTCGACCCCACCTCGTCTGAGCGTACGTTTCGGCTCAGCATGACCGATCTCACAGAAGCGCTTCTTCTGCCCGCGCTGGAGGAGGTGCTGCAGCGACTGGCGCCCGGCATTCGCATTGAAAGCTACTTCACGACACGTAAAGAGGTGCCGGAAGCGTTGGCCAGTGGCGCGGTCAATCTCGCGATCGACGCGCCGCTGCTTGACGACCCCTACCTCGAGCAGGAGCCGCTCGGCCGCGACCGGTATGCATGCATGCTGCGTCACGACCATCCGTTCACCAGAAAGAAACTGACGCTCGATGACTACCTGAATTTCGGTCATATCCACGTATCCAGCCGTCGTCAGGGACCGGGTCTCGTCGATGCGGAACTGAACCGGCTGGGCGCGAGGCGGTCGATTCAGACGCGGGTTCAACACTATCTGGTCGCGCCGCTGATTGCGATGCGAACCGATCTCGTCCTCACAGCCCCTCTCGTGCTCCTGCAGCGCTATGACGCGCGCATCCTGGATCTGCCGTTCGATCTACCGGATCTCGAGTCTCATTGTTACTGGCATCGAAGGGTGACCGGGGATCCGGCGCATCGTTGGCTGCGCGAGCAGATTGGCCGTCTGATGCGGGAAATGAACCAATAGCAGGGCCTACGGGCACCTACGGCGGGCGACCCGTGAGAGCACAGGCCTCGGTGTCACGAAAAGTTATAGCTGGCTATCACAACAATAAATTTCCTGAATGACACGACGCTGGGTATTCTGCTAGTCATGTTGAGACGAGGATGCCATGGCAGAACTCTATCTTGTACGGCATGGCCAGGCGTCGTTCGGCGCCGAAAACTATGACGAGCTATCACCTTCCGGTCGCACCCAGTCACTTTGGCTTGGCGAGTATTTCGCGCAGGCGAAAGTGCGGTTTGATCGCGTGGTCATCGGCACGATGCAGCGGCATCGGCAAACTGCCGACGGCATTCTCTCCGCAATGGGTGATCCGCAAGTCGAGATCGCGCAAGACGCGGGTCTGAACGAATACGATTTCCAGGCGTTGTTCGCAGCCCTCGGCGACCAGGGTTTGCCGCAGGGTCTGTCCGCCACGAGTTCAAAAAAGGACTTCTACAAAGGGCTCCGGCACGTGCTGCAGCTCTGGGCCGATGATCGCTTGCCGGGTGTTGTTCCGGAGACATGGCATCAGTTCCATGCGCGTGTCGAACGTGCGCGTCTTGCGATCCAGCGAACGGGTGGCAAGCGCGTTCTGGTAGTGAGTTCCGGTGGTCCGATCGCGGTCACTGCCCAACAGGTTCTGCAGGCGCCTGCTGCGACTGCGATTGCACTCAACATGCAGATTCGGAACAGCAGCATCTGCCAATACGTCTTTAACGACACTGCGATGTCGCTCGTCAGCTTTAACTCCGTGCCTCATCTCGAGCGTGCCGAGCGGCATGAATTCGTCACCTATGGCTGACCTGATCACAACTGCAAATACACCATGAACGCCAGCCTTCAATTCGACATCGAACATCTCACACGTTATCTGACTGCGCACGTGCCCGGGTTTCATGGGCCGTTGTCCGTCGAGAAATTTCCCGGTGGACAATCCAATCCGACGTTTCTCTTGAACGCGCAAAGCGGTCGCTACGTGCTGAGGCGTCAACCACCCGGCGAACTGCTCAAGGCCGCCCATGCCGTCGATCGTGAGTTTCGCGTGATATCGGCGCTCGGACGGACAGCGGTCCCTGTCGCCCGTGCCTATCACCTTTGCGAGGACCGTGACGTCATCGGCAGCCTGTTTTACGTCATGAGCTACGAAGACGGGCGAATCTTCTGGAATCCTGCGTTGCCCGAAGTGCCTGTCGAGGAACGTGGCTCCATCTACGATGCGCTGCTCGGCACGATGGCGGCTCTTCACGACGTAGATGTCGACGAAGTCGGCTTGTCGGACTACGGCCGTCCGGGCAACTATTTCGCGCGTCAAATCGACGTCTGGACCCGGCAATATCGGGCCGCGCAGACCGATGGATTGGAATCGATGGAGTCGCTAATCGAATGGCTGCCTGCCTACTGTCCCGCGGAGGCCGGAAAGCCTTCGCTGGTGCATGGTGACTTCCGTATCGACAACCTCATGTTTATGCACGGTGCGCCGCAAGTTCGAGCGGTGCTCGACTGGGAACTCTCCACGCTCGGCAATCCACTGGCTGATATCGCGAACTTCTGCATGTGTTTGCGGCTGCCGCCCGGCGGTCATATCGCCGGACTCGCCGGCCTGAATCGGGAGGCATTGGGCGTGCCGGACGAGACGTCGATTGTCGAGCGGTACTGCGAGCTTCGAGGAATGTCGTCGATTGAGAACTGGAACTTCTACCTGGCGTTCAGCTTCTTCCGGTTCGCCGCTATTGCGCAGGGCGTGAAGAAGCGGGCCTTGAGCGGTAACGCATCGAATGAACAGGCGCGGCAGGTGGGGGAGATGGCAGGGGCGCTTGCGAAGATGGGCACTGACCTGATCTGAAGGTAGGCAAGAAAGCCGGAACATGGACATACGGAGACTGATTGTGACTACCAATTTGTTTGATCTGCAAGGAAAGATTGCACTGGTGACGGGAGCGAGCCGCGGTATTGGTGAGGAGATCGCCAAACTGCTCGCTGAGCAGGGTGCCCATGTGATTGTGTCGAGCCGCAAGCTGGAAGATTGCGAATTTGTGGCGCGCGAAATCAAGGAAGCAGGCGGTAGCGCTGAAGCGCATCCGTGCCATGTCGGGCGTGTCGAGGACATTCTCGCGATCTTCCAGCATATTCGCGCACGGCATGGCCGTCTGGACATCCTCGTCAACAACGCGGCGACCAATCCGTACTTTGGCCACATCCTCGATACCGATCTGACCTCGTTCGAAAAGACAGTGGAAGTCAATCTGCGCGGTTACTTTTTCATGTCCGTGGAGGCGGGCAAGTTGATGCGTGAGAACGGCGGCGGTGCGATCGTCAACACGGCTTCGGTCAATGCCTTGCAACCCGGTGACAGGCAGGGTATCTACTCAATCACTAAAGCCGCCGTTGTCAACATGACGCGGGCCTTCGCGAAGGAGTGCGGGCCGTTGGGGATTCGAGTCAATGCGTTGCTCCCTGGTTTGACCAAAACACGCTTTGCGGGGGCCTTGTTCGAAGATCAGGCCACCTACGAAAACTGGGTGTCGAAGATCCCGCTGCGGCGCCATGCAGAGCCTCGTGAGATGGCGGGTACCGTACTTTATCTGGTGTCCGACGCGGCCAGCTATACCAACGGAGAGTGTGTCGTCGTCGATGGTGGACTGACGATCTAGTCAAGTCGAAGAAGCACGTCGTTGGCCGATGCGTCGACGATGACATCAATCAGGATAATGGAAGAGTAAAAATGGATTTCGCATACAGCCCGAAAGTTGAAGCGTTGCGCACACAGGTGCGTACGTTCATGGACGCCCACATCGTTCCGCGCATCCGGCAATGGCACGACGAAGTGAGTGCCGGTCAATATCCGGTTTCCTTTATGGAGGATCTGAAGCAGAAGGCGCGTGAAGAGGGGCTCTGGAACCTGTTCCTTCCGCATCTGCGCGATGACGAACCCGGTACCCGCCTGACCAACCTCGAGTACGCGCCGCTCGCTGAAATCATGGGGCGAGTGTCGTGGGCGTCCGAGGTGTTCAACTGCAATGCGCCGGACACGGGCAATATGGAGCTGCTCCATATGTTTGCCACGCCAGCCCAGCGCGAACAGTGGCTCAAGCCGCTTCTCGACGGCAAGATCCGCTCCGCGTTTGCGATGACGGAGCCGGCCGTCGCCTCCTCGGACGCGACCAATATCACGACGTCGATTCGTCGTGACGGCGATGACTATGTCATCGACGGCCGCAAGTGGTTCATCACGAATGCAGCCCACCCGAATTGCCAGATCTTCATCGTGATGGGCAAAACGGATCCGGACGCGCCGAGCCACGCTCAGCAGAGCATGATTCTTGTGCCGCGCGATACACCCGGCGTCAAGGTGATCCGCAACATCACGGTGGTCAATCACGTGGCGCCGGAAGGCCACTGCGAGATCGAGTTCAAAGACGTGCGTGTACCGCGGTCGAATCTCCTCGGTGAAGAGTGCAGCGGCTTTGCATTGGCGCAGGCACGTCTTGGGCCCGGACGGATTCACCACTGCATGCGCTCGATCGGCGCCGCGGAACTGGCGCTCGAGTTGATGGTGGAGCGTGCCCAGGCACGCACGGCATTCGGCAAGACGCTGTTTGAACAGGGGACGGTCGCCGAGTGGATCGCAAAGTCCAGAATCGAAATCGACCAGGCGAGGCTGTTTGTGCTCAAAGCCGCGTGGATGATCGACAACGTGGGTGCGAAGGAGGCGCGCAAGGAGATCTCGATGATCAAGGCGTTGGTGCCGAGTGTTCACACCGCCGTTTGCGAGCGGGCGATGCAGGTATTCGGCGCGATGGGGTTGAGCCCCGACACGCCATTGGCCGATAGCTGGACGTGGGGCCGCGCATTGCGGTTCGCAGATGGCCCGGACGAGGTTCATCTGCAGAGCATTGCACGCATGGAGCTCAAGGCGCAGCGCTATGAGCCGGGGAAGGTCAATCCTTACCTGATGGCGCCGGTGTAAGGCATCGCGCCAGTTTCAACGCGTGATCTTGCGAGGGCGCCGTGGGTTTCCGGCGCTCTTGCGACACGGCTAGCTCTCGCCGCCAGATTCCCCCAGCAAGGACCGCGTTTCTTCCGACGGTTCTGCTGTGAGTATGCTCTCAAAGGTATCCATCAAACTGGACACTGCGTATTGCGCAGACCAGAGTCCTCCGGAATCGCCACTATCGCGGCTCGCTTCCCACGCGGCCAGCGAGGCATTGCCATAGATGCTGATAAGCGACAGCCGGTGATCGACGATTACCGGCGCAATATCGGCAAGCAGATTCCGCAGCAGCGCGTTGCAACGCTGATAACCGAGATTCCACTTGTTTTCCAGCGCCTCTCGCAAGAACGCGCGGTTAT
>Ga0302234_10000108_pt1 | contig 67501 bp, 60 predicted proteins | sample II_Palsa_N3_2_FD_193576 | JGI IMG/M metagenome (GOLD analysis project Ga0302234, IMG submission 193576) | Peat permafrost microbial communities from Stordalen Mire near Abisko, Sweden - II_Palsa_N3_2 | ecosystem: Environmental > Terrestrial > Soil > Palsa > Peat permafrost | place: Sweden... | reverse complement strand
ACCCCTTCCCATCCCGAACAGGACCGTGAAACGACTCCACGCCGATGATAGTGCGGATTACCCGTGTGAAAGTAGGTAATCGTCAGGCTCCCTAGCAGCAAACAGAAACCCCACCCAAAAAGGTGGGGTTTCTGCGTTTACGCCCAAAAACAGATCGAACAAGCTGCTGCAATCACCCCTCAATACACGCTTCCTCAAAGCGCCAGCTGTACCACGCCGCATGTCGCCAGCGTACCCGTCCAGAGCAGATCGAAGTTAAGCCACTTGGTGCGCAGGCCCGCTACACCGAAGTGGTCATAAACGGCTAGCGCGATCACTCCAGTCGTTAAAAGCATCGCTGCACTGTGCACGCACAGGGCGATTGCTGCAATCGTGGCCGTTGAACCGGCGCCAGCGGCCACCGCCCCAGTCGCGTTAGACAGGGCACTGCATATCGGCATCAGCGCGGGAATCAACATAAGGCCGGCGCCATGCGACCCCGCCATCACAAACGACCAAACCGTCAGGCCGGCAAAGCCGGTTTGCATTCCGACCAGCGGTCGCACCCGATGACCACGCAGCGCGTGCCACGCCGCCCAACCGATCAGCAGCGTACCGCACGCCCGATTCAGCACCGTATGGTCGATCACCATTCCTAGCGACAGTCCTGCCATCAACATGCTGCCGGCAGCGAGCGCATGGCCCAGCGCGATCGGTATGAGCGACAACAAAACCACCCGACGACTGCGCCGATACAGCCCGAGCGCAACCGCGAACAACCATCCCATCGCCGGGTTGAGACCGTGAAACGTGCCGAGTGCGGCGACCGCGAGCCATGTCCACAATGAGGAGGTCGGCGAAGTCATTCTGTTCAGGGATAGCAGTACGAATCGGACGAACAGTCGCCGCCTTGCAGCCGGATCTGATGCGGTCTATGACCTTCGGGCCAGCCCAGGAAGAACTTCTCATCGAACGTAAGGCCGCCGTCGGTTCCGGCATCCAGTTTGACCATCCAGCCGTCAATGCCCTCGGGATAGAACTGCGGATCGACCGCGCCGTAAAGAGAGTTCGTGAAGTAGACGCGCTTGCCGTCGCGGCTGACTTCGACCATTTGCGGACCGCCATTGAGCGCGCCGTTCGATGCGCCGGGATGCGTCGCGCGCGACACGATGCCGCCAATCCGCACTTTTCCCGTCAGTTTCGGCGCGAATGGGTCGGATACGTCGTACTGCAGCAGGTCACCCGTTCCCCAGCAGGACACATATAAAAAGCGATCATCCATCGACAGGTCGATGTCGGTCACCAGCGGCGGCACTGCACCGAACGATTTGAGCACTGGCGGCAGCAACGCAGGGTCGGCAGGCTCGGCCGGAATATCGATGATTTTGCGCACAGCCCACGTGTTCTTGTCGCGATACCAGGTCCAGATGGACGACGAGAGGTCCTTCAGGCTGATCACGCAATTGACGAAACCGTACGCTTTGGTCGGATCGTGGGCTGGGCGAAGTTCGAAGACGAGCTGATATTCCGGCCCGAAGTCGATCTCCTGCAAATGTTTGCGGCGTGTGAAATCCCAGAAGTGCAAACGGCGGCCGTAACGCGCCCCTAGAAGCACTTCCGGAATCAGGCCGTTTTCAAAGGTGTCCGGCGTGCCCCATTCGCTGGTCACGAGTGTGTCAAAGCCCAGATGCCACCAGCCGTCGTAGGCCAACTGTTGCGGTCCGCGGTCGACCTCCCAGCGTCCGAGCGGCTCGAAGCTCTCCGGATCCAGCAGAAAAATCCCGCCTGGCGCACCGCCGTCGGCGTTCCCGAGTGCGGTCACATAGATGCCGCCTGGACCGCAGTGCACGGTGTGCGGCCGCGTATAGCCGGTGCGGCTCGCAATCGTCTCCGGTTCGATCACCTTGACGATGGTCGGGTTCAGCGGGTCGGGTTTCGTATCGAGGATATAGATGCGCGAGGAGCGCAGCCCCGGCACGACCAGGTAACGCCGTTCAGTATGCGGGTGCGGCGCGTTGGGGCAAAGGCAGGAGGAGCAGGCGTTCCAGCCAAAGTGATGCAATTCGTCACCCGTGTGGGGCATCGACAGACTGCCGACGATGCGTGAATACGCTGGGGATGCGGGGTCGACGTCGACCACGGCGATCGCATCGGGCTGTGTGCGATCGGGATCGAACGCGGCTACATAAGCGAGCTTTTCGGGCGGCGCCTGTGCGGCAAGGCGCGGCGACGGGTAAAAACTCGGGTCCGGCTTCCAGATGCCCATGGTGTTCCTCCTCCGTATCGGTTTGAATTGCGAATCGGGGTGGCACAACTAGCCATCATGAACTGTAGTCGTTTTAACTCCGGCGCAAAGCTCATTCTGAAATAAGCATATTCGCGGCCCGCGCGGGGAGGTCAGGGTTGCAATGCAACATGGATGCGAGGCATCAACACGCGTGCCTCGCATCCTAAGCCCGGCGCCTCAATGCTCCAGGGGTTGACCGGGTTCGATGTCCGATCCCGCACGCATCGGCAAGCGACCTTCGACCGGATCCATCTGTCCCAGTTCGGCGAGCAACGCCTCGTCGCGGGCAATGACCTTCGGCATATGCGTGCGGAGGAATTCCACCCACGTGCGAGTCTTTGCGTCGATGTACTTACGCGACGGATAGAGCGCGTAAATGTTCATCTTCTGCAGCGTGTGTTCCGGCAGAACCCGCACCATGGACCCGTCGCGCAGCCCATCGATTGCCGAGTAAAGTGGCAGCATGCCGATCCCCATGCCCTCGCGGATAGCCACCACCAGTGACTCCGCGATATTCACCTGAACGGACCCGCTGACTTCCATCAACTCGCTGCCGCTGGGGCCTTCGAGCAGCCAATCGTTGGCCGGAAAGGCGGGTGTCTGCAGGATCAGACACTCATGATGCGCGAGATCGCGCGGCTGCTTCGGCGCCGCGTGGGCGCGCAGATAGGCGGGTGATGCGCACAGGATGTTGAACGTAGCGCCCAATAACAGCGACACAAGATCCGAATTAGGCAAGCTCGAGGCCGTGACCACAGACACATCGGCGCTGCCTTCGAACAGATCCGGCATGCGCTGCGAAAGCGTCAATTCGACCGTGACCTCGGGATAGAGCGCGCGATAGCGCGAAATCGCCGGCAAGACGTAATGCTGCCCGATGCTGGCGTAACTGTGCATGCGTAGCGCGCCGATGGGGCGCTCGTGAGCGCAACTCGCCTCCTCTTCCGCCGTGTCGACGTCAGCGAGAATCTGCCGGCAACGCGCCAGATAGCGTTCGCCGGCGGTCGTTAGCGCGAGGCGCCGGGTCGAGCGGTTCATCAGGCGGGTGCGCAGGTGGGCCTCAAGTTCCGAGACCGCGCGTGACATGGCGCCCGTGGTTGAATTGAGCGACTGCGCGGCGGCGGTGAAGCTGCCGGCTTCCACCACGCGCACGAACACCCGCATATTTTGTAGCGTATCCATCAGTCCTTCTTGTTCGACATTTTCGAGAGAGAACCCCTATTGTCCGCCTGTCGCGCAACGCTATTGTTGTTCGATCTGGAATGAACGTTCCCGGCTTGTGCCATCAATGTGCGTCTCCAGGGCTCCTACAATCGGTCCCTTGCCAGCCGGCGCGCGCACTGCCACGTTCGGCATTCTTTCCCGTCCTGTAAACAGTCCGAACGACAGCCCAAGGCGCGGTTTTGCTTTCATGAAACGCCAGCATCTGATCCAGCCAACGCCCAGCCCTCATCGGCAATGGGCCCCGATATTGCGCGCGACGGCTGCGGCCGGCCGTGACTGGGCAACGGGCGACGGCCTCGTCTGGCTGCATCTGTTCAAGACGGCGACCGCCGCGCTGCTTGCCTTGGGCATTGCCATGCTGCTGGACCTGCAGCAGCCCCGCACCGCCATGACGACCGTGTTCGTGCTGATGCAGCCGTTCAGCGGCATGGTGCTCGCCAAAAGCTTTTATCGGATCATCGGGACGGCGGTGGGGACGATCGCCGCGCTCGTGCTGGGAGCGGTGTTCGTGCAGCAGCCCGAGCTCTATATGCTCGGGCTGACATGCTGGATAGGTGCCTGTATTGCGGCGGCGGTCCGGTATCGGCATTTTCAGTGGTACGGCTTCGTGCTGGCGGGCTACACCGCCGCCCTGATCGGCATTCCCACAGTCACAGAGCCGAACGCTCTGTTTCTCGCGGCGCTCACGCGCGCTGCGGAGGTCGCGGTCGGCATTGTGTGTTCGAGCGCCGTCAGCGCGTTGATCGTGCCCCAAAGATCGAGCCTCGCGCTGCAACGCACATTGCGCGACAGATATCGCGATTTTACTGCGTTCGCAGCGCAGGTGCTCGGCGGCAAGGTGGGGCGGGGCGAGTTCGAGGGGCGCTTTGCCGACCTCGTCGATGAAATTGTGGGCTTCGAGGCCACCCGCACCTTCGCCGCATTCGAAGACCCGGGTATGCGCTCCCACAGCCGGCGTCTGGCTCGCCTGAACAGCGAGTTCATGGACGCCTGCGCCCGCCTGCATGCGTTGCGTCAACTGTTCAAGCGAATGTTGGCGGGCGGCCTGAGCCCCGTAATCGACGCCACGACGCCGTATTTTGACGAACTATCAGCCCTGTTAGTCCACCAGAATGCGAAGACCGTCGATGCGGCGCATGCGGCTCGCGTGGCCGTCGAGCTGCGGATCTTTCAGGCCGTGCTGCCGCGCCGAGTGCGACAGACGCGTCAGGCACTGGAAGCATCGGTGCCCGATCTGCTGGCCGATTTCGATACCTCGGCAGAACTGCTCTATCGATTCGTAGACGAGTTCATCCGTTATACGGAGACCTATGCATCGCTCGGGCAACACAGGCCTGCGAAGGAGCGGCAGGCCGTCCGCTACGTCAACAAGACGAACAGCCTGGTCGTCGGATTCACCTTTCTGCGCACGGTGATCGTCGTGGCTATCGTCGGCTGTTTCTGGATCGAAACCAATTGGCCAAGCGGGGGGCTTGCCGTCATCGGCGCAGCGCTCGCGTGCGCGTTGACCTCGACCGCGCCCAATCCGTCCAGGCTGACCCTGCAGATGGCCATCGGCGCCGTGTTCGCCACGATGGCGGGCTATCTGTACACCTGCTACGTGTATCCGAACATCGACGGCTTCCCGCTACTCTGCGCGACGCTCGCACCGGTGCTGGCATTCGGTGCGTTCCTCGCGATGCGCCCTGGCATCTCCGGCTACGGCGTGGGTTTTTCGGTCTTCTTCTGCCTGCTCGCGGGCCCAGACAATGTGGTGAGTTACCAGCCCGACCTGCTGATCAACAACGGCATTGCCATCGTTGCGGCGATGCTGGTTGCTTCGCTGGCGTTCGCGGTGATTTTCCCTGCGCAGATGCCTTGGCTGATCGGCAAAATCAAAGGCAGTTTGCGATCTCAGGTGGTACTCGCGTGCAAGGGTGAACTACACGGACTAAATCAATATTTCCAGTCGAGTACTCACGACCTGATGGCGCAATTGAGGGTACTGCCGACGAAGCGCTCGCGCCAGCATCGCGACGCATTGCGATGGATGCTCATCACGCTGGAAGTAGGGCACGCGGTTATCGACCTGCGCAACGAAGCGGCGCACGCGGCCTACGCGGAGGTATTGCATCCCCGCTGGAGCGCGTGCCTCGAGCAGATGAACGACGATATCGCGGCGCTGTTCGAGCAGCCCACACCACGCCATCTCGAGCGCGTTCTGGCGTCGGTGCGCGAGACGATCGGGGCCGCGCAGGCGGTTCTTGAAATCGTCCACACGGATCGCGAACGGCGGCACGACCTGCAGCGCATGCTCGGCTCCCTGCATTTCATTCGCACAGCCTTGCTCGATAAAGACGCGCCCTTTACCACCCTTTAACGCGCGTTAATCAACGCGAGATTTCAATCCTTCTGCCGGATGGAACAATGCCTTCCAGGCGAGGCTGTTTATCCGTGTACATGCCGGTCCTATAGTTTGATCACGCCCCGCCGTTCCCACGGGGACCTCCTACGGGGCGTGATCGTGAATACCGGAGAAAACAGAATGAAAGCGCTGAAGATGGTCCTGATTGCCTGTTCCTTGTCTGCCGTAGCCGCAGTGGCTCACGCACAAACCTCGGATCCCGCCCCGGGCGTACAGCAGTTTGCGCAAAACCAGCAGCAAAACCAGGCGCAACTCGGTGAGCAACCCGCGACCAGCTCCGCTCGGCGAGGCGGCCGCATTGCCGCACCGGCGAAAAAGGCCGACGAGTGCGTCGGGCCGGTGAGCTTCTGCAACCTGTTCTTCGGCAGCTAGGAAAAGCCATCAGCCGTCGCTGATCTGTAGTGCGATGCATACCTTGCAGCGGCGCGTTCCATCGCGAGGCGGCGCTGAAGGGTGCGACAACCCGATTCCTGATCCAGACACGCTGAAGACGTGCGCATCGGGTCAACCAAAGGGTTGATTGTGGAGAGACTAATAGCATGTACGAAGACCGGATTCGTTGTGCCGCGGTGCGCGGCAAAATCACTTCTGCGGCCGCTGCGGCAACGCTGATTCATGATGGCATGCGGGTCGGCGCAAGCGGCTTCACGCGAGCCGGCGACGCGAAGGCTGTGCCCGTGGCACTGGCCGAGCGGGTTCGTCAGGAAGGCAAACCGTTGCGCATTACGTTGATGACGGGCGCCTCGCTCGGCCACGACGTAGACCGGACGCTGACCGAGGCGGGCGTGCTGGCTCGCCGCTTGCCGTTCCAGGTCGACAAGACCTTGCGTGATGCCATCAATCGCGGCGAAGTGATGTTTGTCGATCAGCATCTGTCCGAAACGGTTGAGATGTTGCGCGCCAACCAGCTCGGCAAACTCGATGTCGCGATCATCGAAGCGGTGGCGATTACGGAAACCGGTGGCATCGTGCCTACGACCTCGGTGGGCAACTCGGCGAGCTTCGCGATTCTTGCCGACAAGGTCATCGTCGAAATCAACCTTGCGCAACCGCTGGCGCTCGAAGGTCTGCACGACATCTGGATCCCCGCTCGCCGGCCGAACCGTGAACCGTTGCCGATTGTTCATCCGAGAGATCGGGTCGGTACACCGGCCATTGAGATTCCGCCTGAGAAAATCGCCGCAATCGTCATCACGAACATGCCGGACAGCACGTCGACGGTGTTGCCCGCCGACGAAGAAACGGAGCAGATCGCCGGCCATCTGATCGAATTTCTGCAGCACGAAGTGTCGCGTGGACGCATGCCGTCGCGCTTGCCGCCGTTGCAGGCCGGCATCGGCACGATTGCCAACGCAGTGCTGGCCGGCTTCGTCAAATCGCCATTTGAAGCGTTTGAAATCTATTCGGAAGTGCTGCAAGACTCAACGTTTGACCTGATGGACGCGGGAAAGGTCACGTTCGCGTCGGGCGCGTCGATTACGTTGTCGGCCGCACGGCACGCGCAGGTATTCGACAACCTGGACCTCTATCGTGATCGTCTGGTGTTGCGCCCGCAAGAGGTTAGCAATCACCCGGAAGTAATCCGCCGCCTGGGTTTGCTCGCGCTGAATACTGCGCTTGAATTCGATATCTACGGCAACGTCAATTCGACCCACGTGGGCGGGACGCATATGATGAACGGGATCGGCGGCTCAGGCGATTTCGCGCGCAATGCGTCGTGCGCGATCTTTGCGACGAAGTCGATTGCGAAGGACGGACGTATTTCAAGCGTTGTGCCGATGGTGCCGCATTGCGATCACAATGAGCATGACGTGGATGTGGTGGTCACGGAACAGGGCTTGGCCGATCTGCGCGGGCTTGCGCCGCGTGAACGCGCCGTGCTGATCATCGAGAAGTGTGTGCATCCGCTCTATCGCGATATGCTGCGCGACTACTATCGGGACGCATTGAAGCAGGGCGGGCAAACGCCTCACCGTCTGGAGCGGGCATTCGCGTGGCATACGCGCCTGAACGAAACCGGCTCGATGCAGGAAGAAGCCGCCGCGCCGATTTTGTCCGTGGCTTGATTGTGCGCGCAACGTTCGTGTAACGTTAAGAAGGGGTAGCGCAGGTCAGGCGACCGGAGTCGCCTGACGCGGCAAGCGCTAGGCTCCTCGCTTGATCAGCCGGATGATAAACAACAGGATAACTGCGCCGATCACCGCCGTGATGATCGAGCCAATCCAGCCGCCGCCGAGCGAGATGTGCAGGACACCGGCGAGCCAGCCGCCGATAAACGCGCCGACAATGCCGACGATGATGTCGACGATCAACCCGAAACCGCCGCCCTTGACGAGCACGCCCGCCAGCCAGCCAGCGATCGCGCCGATGATGAGCCATGCAATGATGCCGTGTTCCATAATCAAGACTCCATGGTTGAGCGTGAAAAATTCACGGTGACAGAGCTTAGTCCAAGGGTGGGGTGCAGTCCATATTCGGGACACAGAATTAACATTGTCTCAATGTTTTGCAGCGGAGCAGGCAACGAGGCGGGCGATAGCGCGGAACGACGCATGGCGGCAGCGGCCATGGCGGGAAGGCAGGGGCATCCAAGGCGCAGTCGCTCGTTTCATTTCGTTCTCGGTCTCGGGCTGCACAGGCGTACGAAGCATCGACTCACACGGCGCACTTCGCCCTCGCCGAGGCAAGACGCAGGCCGACGCTTCGTCTACGGTTGTTATAGATGAAGCCGTCGCCGGGCGCAAGGCGTTGACTTGCCGGTATGCGGCGTGCACCTCGCTGTCGGCTGTTTGAAGGCGCAGATAGCGGCGCGTGTGGCGGGTGCTGCAATCCACCCTAACCCAGGATGCCGTGCTACTCCGGCGTCGGTTCCGCTTCTTTGGCAATCCAGCTGACGCTTGAAACGCTCGTTTCCATGCTGATGCGGCTTGCCATCAACTCGAGTTTGGACTGATCCTTCGGATGCAGTTTCATAGTTGCCGTCACGCGCATGCGGCCAGGCTGCTCCACCACATCCTCGCTCGTCAGACTTTGAAACGACAGCGGCATCGAATACATCGAGTTCGACAGCGCCGCGCGAATATGAATCTCATCCTCGTCGCGGCAGACCACGGTCAATACATACTCGCGTACGAGATCGGCGTTTGACACCGGCGTCGCATTGATGGTGCGACTGACTTCGCGCAGCACGGTGTTGGTCAGCAGTACGATACCTGTGCCGGCAAGCGCCGGGCCGAAATGTCCCGCACCGCACAACACGCCGACGGCCGCCGAACACCACAAGGTGGCCGCCGTGTTGATGCCCTGGATGGAGCCCTTGTCGCGCATGATCACGCCGCCACCGAGGAAGCCCACGCCGGACACCACATAAGCGGCAATCTGCGTGACCCCAGCCGCGCCGTTGCCGGTCAGCACGCCGAGCGTGACGAACAGGCACGCGCCGCTTGCGACGAGCGTGATGGTGCGCAGACCGGCGGTGCGCTGCCGCATCTGCCGTTCGATGCCGATTGCGACACCGCAGGCGAAGGCAGCGAGGAGCCGCCAGACAAATTCAAGCGTCATGGAATAAGTGCTCAAGGCGTGCTTAGACGCATAGTTTGAACCATACGCGTGACAGCATCGCTAACAATACGCGAAGCGCTATGCGTGACAGGGCGCGCGGGCTCTCGCTCGCGACGCGAATACTTCGGCCACGGCGAGGTTTCAGGCCTTGCAGCGGCGAATCACAGAGTGCACGGGGATTATTACGGCACGCACCGTCTGCCCAGATGGCAAGACGGCGGCAGGGATGAAACTGGCGCGGTGAGCTTGCCGATCAGGCGATTGCGTAAAACGGAGATCGATAACTGGTACTGTCCAAGATGGGATTCCGGTTAGACGGGTGGACGGATTTTAGGCAGCGGCACGATGTGAAGTCAACCGTTGAGTGGCCGCGGGTGATGGAAGGGCATGCCACCTGAGTGCCACGGATCTGGCGAATCCTACGATGGGAGGTGCTGTACGGTTTTTTGAAGCCGTGAGCGATGACATTCCTGGTCCAGATTTCGAATTCATCGTTACCGTTCCGCGGCGTCGCAATACCGTGATGCCGCGTCCGGTTACTCGTGAGCGCCGACATGCGATCCTGTCGAGATCGGTGAAGTGCAAATTGGCGCCCAATTCCATCTCAAAATAAATATGGACTACGAAACTTGACAAGGTTCATCCCGGAAAACAAACTGACCAATGCGTTGAATCATGTCGTGCAGCCATGGGTCATTTCACATGTTGCGACTGCACTTCGGTGCCCTCCCACATAACCCAGCGTGAGCGTTTCCGGCAATCGGGGGCGCCCCCTGGTGCATCCGCCCGCGGCCTGATTCTCTTTTCGTTATTACCTGATTGAGGATTGCATGAACAAGAAAGCTCTCGGCATCGTTGCCGGCGCACTGATCGCAGCGGCACCGCTTGTCTCGTCGGCGGCTGATGCGCTGCCCGCACCGTTCGAAGGCAACAGCGTATTGCAGGCCGACGGCGTCGTGAAGGGTGTCGACCAGGCAAAGAACGCAGTCACCGTGATCGACGCGCATGGCGGCGAGGCATCTTTCACCGTCACGGACGCCAGCAACCTTGCCCAACTCCACCAGGGCAGCAAGGTCCACGTCCGTATGGTGCGTAGCGCGCTCGTGAGCCCAACGCACGCTGCAGCCGGCGTCCAGTCGTCACCGCAGAACGTGACCGCCGAAGTCGTAGCGCTCGACCGCGCTTCCGGCGTGGTCGAGTTGAAAGGCCCCAACGGCGGCGTGTTCCATATCCAGGGGCGTGATCCTGTGAAGGTCGGCAACCTGCAGCCGGGTATGCACGTCGAGGTGGCCTATGCTCCGCAAGTGAACGTCGCTGTCGCGCCTGCGGCGCAGTAAAGCTTCCACGCTCTAGTCGGCGTGACTGTGTGCGCGGAGCGCCCTGGCGGCGTTCCGCGCATTTTGTTTTTATGGCCGCTTTTGATCGTTGTCGCTTATCGCCGCTCTTATCGCTGCTTTCATCGCGCCTATTGTTCGACGCGGGGTGCGGCGCCGTTGCTTCCCACATCCCGGTTTCAGCTCATTTCACCCGGCACCAAACGCAGCCGGGTAATCTCTGAAGGCGCGCCAAGCCGCTTCGGTGGCCCCCAATAGCCGGTTCCACGGCTCGTATAAACCCACAATCCGTTTAGCCGCGCGAGCCCTGCCGTAAACGGCTGCTGCAAGCGCACAAAGAAATTCCAGGGAAAGAACTGGCCGCCGTGCGTGTGCCCCGACAACTGCAGGGTGAAACCCGCTTCGGCAGCGGCTTCGGCCGAACGCGGCTGATGCGCCAGCAGCACCTTGATCAACACGTCACCGGGAGCGCCCGCAAGTGCCGCAGCAGGGTCGCTACGGTGGGTCGGATCGAAATGGGCAGCCGAATAGTCGGTTACACCCGCGATCACCGCACGGGCGCCGTCGTGTTCCACGACCACGTGCTCGTTGAGCAGCACATGCAAGCCGAGTCGGCGGAACTCGTCGATCCATGCGTTCGCGCCCGCGTAGTACTCGTGATTGCCGGTGACGAGGAACGCGCCGTGCCGTGCGCTAAGGCGCGACAGCGGTCGCGTGTGGTCGCGCAGTTGCGGCACGCTGCCGTCGACCACGTCGCCGGTCACCGCAATCAGATCAGGTTTGAGGCGGTTGACGGCATCGACGATCGCGTCGACGTAACGGCGCTTGATAGTCGGACCAACGTGGATGTCGCTGATCTGGACGATGGTGAAGCCGTCGAGTGCGGGCGGTAGATCGTCGATTGGCACATTGATCGTGACGACGCGAGCGCGGCGCCGCGCGTTGACGAGGCCGACCGTCGTCGACAGCAACGCAAGCAGCGGCACCGCAGCCGCGGAGTCCATGCGCCAGGCGGTCAGCGGGATGGCGTGCGGCCAGATCGCATCGATGGTCAGCAGCGAGGCCATTGCCAGATCGCGCACGAACGTGAGTACCAGCAACGACGAGAAGAAGCCCAACCCCAGCAGCCCGATCCAGGCGAGGCGGTCAGCGAGTGGCTGGCGCTTGATCGTGCGCGCCACCATGCCGAGTGGAATCAGCAGGCACGACAGCACGAGCCAGAGGACTGCCAGCCACCGGCCGGTGGTATCGATGGGCAGGTCCGGTATGACCCGGAAGCCGACATAGATGTGGAACAGGACGCCAATGCAAATAAAGCGAACAAAGAACGATGAGCGGCGCATAGAAGGGGCGAAGGCGGAAGGGGGTGCCGGACGAACGCGCAAAGTCTTTGGCGCGTTTTGTGCAGATTTGCCGGCAAGGCAGATCATTCTACCGGCATGTCGTCACGCCTGCCGACGCCGCCCGGTTTCCTTTTCCAGCGAGCTTGCTGCTCCAAATTCAAGCGACCTACGCTTTCGCGTTGCAGCCCGCTGGACAGGGCGCCATGGTGGACGCGGGGGCTGGAAAGAGACCGGAAAAATCGAATTAAACAGGTTTTGAATTGCTCTTGCGAGTGGACTATTCTGAAAGAGAGCCCTGATGCAACCGGCCTCTTCGGCGCCTCGCATCCGTCTGGATGTCCGCGGCCGGTCCGGCACGACGGTTGCATGACGCGGTTCGGCTTCATCGCCCGTTGAGAGCGAATGGTAGGAGACGCATCATGAAACTGACCAGAACAGGCGATCATCCGCATCACGTCGGCCATGAAGGTAGTCATGTGATGTTGCCGATGGTGGTGTTGTCGCTCATGGCTATCGGCGTGTACTACGGACTGCGGCGATTCGACATTTCGGAACTGGGCCGAGACGCGCTATTCGATGTCGTGATGGTCTTCGTGGCGCTGGGGATTACGGGGCTCTTCGGCGTCGTCGGCGCGTGGTTGAGTTCGCGTGGCGACGAGGCCGAAGAAGGCTTTTGCTTTGTCGGAGCGCTGATCGGCGCCGTCGTATTTTACGTGGCGTTGTTTACCTGAAGCCTGCCACGCGCCGAGTGCTCCAGAGTGCGCGCGTCAGACGATCTGCGCAGCTTCGTCGAACGTAAAGCGCGGGCTGCGCGCGAACAGCTTCGACGGGTCGCCGTAGCCGAGGTTGACCAGGAAGTTCGCCTTCACGGTCGTGCCCGCGAAGAACGCCGCGTCGACCTTGGCGGCATCGAAGCCCGACATGGCGCCGGTATCGAGCCCAAGCGCGCGTGCGGCCATGATCAGATAGCCGCCTTGCAGCGTTGCGTTGCGAAACGCGGTGTCGGCGATGACTTTGTCATTGCCGGCGAACCAGCTACGCGCGTCGACGTGCGGGAACAGTTTCGGCAAGTGCTCGTGAAAGGCCATATCCATGGCCACGATCACCGTCACCGGCGCAGCCATGGTTTTCTCGAGGTTGCCGGCCGACAGTGCGGGGCGCAGCTTTTCCTTCGCTTCCGGCGATTTGACGAAAACGAACCGGCCTGGGCTCGAATTGGCCGACGTCGGCCCGAGCAGGACGAGTTCGACCAGTTGCTTGAGAAGGGTATCGTCGACCGGTTTGGCTTGCCAGCCGTTATGCGTGCGTGCGTTGCGGAAAAGCAGATCGAGGGCGTCGTCGGAAAGCGTCATGTTGGTCAGTTAGCTGAAGAGAGTATTCGGATTGTGGCGGCACCGCGCGGACGGCCGGCGCGGCGCGAGTTGGCCGAAAGAGAGCGCAAGCCGGATGCGTGGCCTATGGCGGCGACTCGTTCCATAATAACTACGCCACTTCCCACTAAAGCGCGCTGGTGCGCATGCGACATGCTATCCCATGAACGATCTGTTCGACGATCTTCCTAAGCCCGACGTTGTCTGGTATCCCGACTGGCTCGCGGCCGAAACGGCTGAGCGCGCGTTGCTGCAACTCATCGACGAAGTCGCGTGGAAGCAGGAATCGATGGGCACGCCGGCCGGGCGCGTGGCGCTGCCGCGTCTCACGGCGTGGCAAGGCGAAGCGGACGCGATCTACATCTATTCCGGAATCCGCAATGTGCCGCAAGCGTGGACGCCGATGGTGGCGGAACTGAAGACGGCGGCCGAAACGATCTGCGGGTGCCGCTTCAATAGTGTGCTGCTTAACCGCTACCGCAGCGGGATGGACAGCATGGGCTGGCACGCCGATCACGAGCGTGAGTTGGGGGCACAGCCGGTGATTGCCTCAGTGAGTCTGGGCGTTGCACGGACCTTCGATCTGCGCCATAACAAGACGGGGGTGGTGCAGTCGTATCAGCTCAAAGGCGGTAGCCTGCTCGTCATGCGGGGCAACACGCAGGCCGAGTGGCGCCACCGGGTGCCTAAAGAGCCGCGTGTGACCGGCGAACGGATCAATCTGACGTTTCGCTGGGTAATGCCGGGGCGCTAGCGGCCGCTATCTGCCGCTTCAATTGACTGCCGTGACGGGGACGCGGGAAACGCTCACCAGCCGGTCCAGCACGCTGCGATGCACCAGTCGCGCGACGGCGTGGAACAGGTCGCGGCGCGGCGCGGTAACCACGATCTCGTCGCAGTCGTGTTGTTCTGCGCAATCCGCGATGGTCGGCACGAGCGGACCCTCTCTGACTTCTACGGAGTACTTGACGCCTGCATCCTCGAGGATGCGTTTGGCGCGGCTGAATGTTGCCTCGGCGTAACTCTCTTCGTTTGCGCGCAATGTCGCGAGCGAATAGAAGGCTTCGACACGCGTCGGTCCGAGCGGCGGCAGCACATTAATCAGCACGACTTCGGATGCGCATCCTTCGTTATAGAGGAACGCAGCGTGCCGGACCGCCTGCAGGGAGCGCGTCGAATGGCTTACGGGAACCAGCAGTTTCAGCATGATCGGTAGTCCATCAGTTGACCGTTGGATCTGTCTGCAAGGTGCGCAACAGGATCGATTACAGCGTAGCGGGAGCCGCGTACCGGGCGTCTAAAGAGTGCCTGCAAGTGCGTAAAAATCGCATTAAAAGACGTGCCGTAGCGCCAGGGGCCACAAGGTGCGTCCTCGGCGCGAGGTATGCGCGACTGTGTGTCCAGCTTCGGGTCGCTATACCAAAATTGGTATGGGGTGCGCGAATCATATGATTGGACGCTGGGGGCGCCAACCACTACGCTTGATCACGATCCTTGCCGAGGGCTTGCTTCGGGCCACCACGGATCGCCAACACAACAATGATCAGGAGACAGTCATGGCGAATTCACGACGCGTAGTATGTCGTGCGTTGGGCGCGCTCGCGCTCACTGCGGGAATCGGGGCACTCAGCCTCACGGCGCCCGGCGCATATGCCCAGGACAAGCCCATCACGCTCGGTTTCGCGCAGGTCGGCGCTGAGAGTGCATGGCGTACCGCTAATACCGAATCGATCAAATCGGCCGCTGCCGATGCAAAGATCAACCTCAAGTTCTCGGACGCCCAGCAGAAGCAGGAGAACCAGATCAAGGCAATCCGCTCGTATATCGCGCAGAAAGTCGATGTGATTGCGTTTTCGCCGGTGGTGGAGTCGGGCTGGGAGCCGATCCTGCTTGAGGCCAAGGCCGCGAAGATCCCGGTGATCCTGACTGACCGCAACATCGACGTGAAGGACACCTCGCTCTACGTCACGATGATCGGCTCGGACTTCATGGAAGAAGGGCGACGCGGCGGTCACTGGCTCGAAGACAACTTTAAAAGCAACCCGGGCCCGATAAACATCGCCGAACTGCAGGGAACCGTCGGATCTGCGCCTGCCAATGACCGGCATTCCGGCCTCGTGGAGGTGATCAAGAATGATCCCAAATTCAAGATCATTGCCTCGCAAAGCGGTGACTTCACGCTGGCCGGCGGCAAGCAGGTGATGGAAGCCTTTATTAAAACTTATGGAAATAAAATAAATGTAGTTTATGCGCATAACGACGATATGGCGCTCGGCGCCATCCAGGCGATGGAAGAGGCCGGCATGCACCCCGGCAAGGACATCACCGTCGTCTCGTTCGATGCGACCAAGGGCGGCTTCCAGGCGATGGCCGCAGGCAAGATGAATGTCGACGTGGAGTGCAGTCCGCTGCTGGGACCGCAACTGATGTCGGCGGTGAAGGACGTGGTGGCCGGCAAGCCTTTGCCGAAGCGGATTCTGACCCAGGAGACGGTCTTCCCGGAAAGCGTCGCGGCCCAGACGTTGCCGACCCGCAAGTACTGAGCGCCTCAGACCTGGGGCTAAACGACGACTCTTTCAAGGAGACTTCCTGCGGGCGTCAAGTTTGGAGGGCCGAGCGTTTTCTTGAGAGCCGAATCGATCAAAGAATCGATCAACTGAAGCACAGGGCGTAACAAGTTTCTCCAGCGGTGCCTGGCCGTCTGGCTGCAGTTGCAGCAGGCGGCCTCTTTTCCACCCACCGAGCGAGGTCTATGGCCCACCCGACTCCTGATCCGTCCGACCCCGTCCGTGGTCGCGGCCCGGCGGCGCTGCCGCATGCCGATTCGAGCGCCCAAACGAGAGAAATTGAGCCAATTCTGGCAACTGCTGGTGTCAGCAAGACGTTCCCAGGCGTAAAAGCGCTGCAAAACGTCAACTTCCGCCTGTTCCCGGGCGAGGTCCACACGCTGATGGGGCAGAACGGCGCCGGCAAATCCACCTTGATCAATGTGCTGACGGGGGTCGTCGCTCCCGATAGTGGTGTGGTGCGGCTCGGCGGTCAGTCAGTGGCCTTCGGTTCTCCGCAGGAGGCTGAGGCCGCGGGTGTGCGCACCCTGTACCAGGAAGTGAATCTGTGTACCAATCTGTCGGTGGCGGAAAACGTCTTTGCCGGCCGTCAGCCGAAACGTTTCGGCGCCATCGACTGGCGCGAAATCCGCCGTCGTGCCGAGGCGGCACTTGCCAGGCTCGACGTCTCGCTGGATGTCACCAAGTCGCTCGATGCCTATCCGATCGCCGTGCAGCAAATGGTGGCCATCGCGCGGGCGATTTCAGTCGACGCGCGCGTGCTGATTCTCGACGAACCCACCTCGAGCCTCGATGACAGCGAGGTCGCGCAGCTTTTCAAAATACTTCGGTATCTTAAGCAATCTGGTATTGCGATCCTGTTCGTGACGCACTTTCTCGAACAGACCTATGCCATTTCCGATCGCATCACCGTGATGCGCAACGGCGAGTGCGAGGGTGAGTACCTGGCGCGCGATCTGTCGGCGGATCAACTGGTTGCGAAGATGGTCGGACACGAGCGCATGAGCACCCGGCTTCGCGAAGCCGAGCACGAAGCGCCTGCAGAGCGGCAGGCCGTGCCGCCGTTCGTCGAGCTGCGCGGTGTGGGGCGGCGCGGCATGATGCAGCCGGTCGACCTCGACGTCCAGCCGGGGCAAATTCTCGGTCTGGCGGGCCTGCTCGGCTCGGGACGCACCGAGACCGCGCGCCTGCTGTTCGGCGCGGACCGCGCCGACAGCGGCACGATCACCGTAGGCGGGAAAGCGGTGCGCCTGCGCTCGCCGCATGACGCCGTCGCGCTCGGCATCGGCTACTGCCCGGAAGACCGCAAGAAGGAGGGCATTGTCGCCGAACTGTCGATCCGCGAAAACATTCTGTTGGCGCTGCAGGCGCAGCGCGGCTGGCTGCGCAAGATCAGCCGGGCTCGGGCCCGCGAGCTGGCCGATCTGTGGATCGAGCGGCTCGGCATCAAGGCGTCAGACGCTGAGCAGCCGATCGGCCTGCTCTCCGGCGGCAACCAGCAAAAGGCGCTGCTCGCGCGCTGGCTCGCGACCGAACCGAGGTTGCTGATTCTCGACGAACCGACTCGCGGCATCGACGTGGCCGCGAAGTTCGACATCATGGACCGGATGCTCGCACTGTGCGCCGGTGGCCTCGCGATCCTGTTCATCTCGTCGGAGGTCAGCGAAGTGTTGCGCGTGAGCCACCGCGTCGCGGTGCTGCGCGATCGCCGCAAGATTGCGGAAGTGGCGGGCAACGCTTCGAACGAGGACAACATCTATCGACTGATCGCGGGGAGCGCCGAATGAAAATATCGAAGTGGTTCGCGCGTGATGGCGCTGAGCGTCCGTTGATCTGGCCGTGCGTGACGCTCGTCCTGCTATTTCTGCTTGATTTGTGGGCCAATCCGCATTTTCTGTCGCTACGCATGCTCGATGGCCACCTGTTCGGTGCGCCGATCGACATTCTCAATCGCGCGGCACCGCTGGTGCTGGTCGCAACGGGGATGACGCTGGTGATCGCGACGCGTGGTATCGACATTTCCGTCGGCGCCATGGTGGCGATTGCCGGTGCCGCGGCGGCCACCATACTGGCCACGCAGGCGTTCCCGAGTGCCGGGTTGATTGGGCAGGCGCTCGCTGCGGCGGTGATCGTCGGGATCCTGAGCGGGATGTGGAACGGCATGCTGGTGGCTTACGTCGGCATGCAGCCGATCATCGCCACCCTGATCCTGATGGTGGCCGGCCGTGGCGTCGCGCAGTTGCTGACCGGCGGCCAGATCATTCCAATTGGCGCGCCGGGCTATCTGTTCGTCGGCGGCGGCTATTTGCTGGCAGTGCCGTTTTCCGTGTGGATTGCGACAGCCGCGGTGCTGCTGACGGCACTCCTCATCGAGGGTACGGCGCTCGGACTCTTTATCCGTGCGATTGGGGTGAATCCGGTGGCGACGCGGCTGGTGGGTCTGCGCTCGAAAGCCATCGTATTCGCCGTGTATGGCTTTTCCGGACTCACGGCCGCCATTGCGGGCGTCCTGATCAGCTCGAATGTACGCAGTGCAGACGGTAATAACGCCGGATTGCTGCTGGAACTCGACGCCATCCTCGCGGTGACGCTGGGCGGCACTTCGCTGCTCGGCGGCCGCTTCAGTCTCGCAGGCACGGTGCTCGGTGCGCTGATCATCCAGACGCTGACTTACACCACCTATTCGATTGGCGTGCCGCCCGAAGCGACGCTTGTCGTCAAGGCGGTAGTGGTGCTGATCGTCAGCGTGATCCAGTCGCCGTCGGCACGTGCGCTGGCGATGTCGCTGTTCAGCTCGCGCGGGGTGGCACGATGAAACGGCTAGTCGAAATCTGGGCTCGTATTTTCGATCCGCGCACGCTGCCGATTGCCGTCACCATCCTGCTGTTCTGCGCACTGTTTGGTTTCGGCTCGGTGATGTATACGGGCTTTTTCTCGCTGCAGGTGCTGCTGGATCTGCTGATCGACAATGCGTTCCTGTTGATCGTCGCGATCGGCATGACGTTCGTGATCGTCTCGGGAGGAATCGACCTCTCGGTGGGTTCGGTGGTTGCGCTCACAACGATCGTCGAGGCGGTGCTGTCGGAACGGATGCATGTCTCCGTCTGGATCATTTTGCCGATCGTTCTGTTGATGGGCGCGCTATTCGGCGCGGTGCAGGGAGCGTTGATCCACTTTTTCCGTTTGCAGCCGTTCATCGTCACGCTGGCGGGGATGTTCTTCGCACGCGGGCTGTGCTTTCTGATCACCACGCAGTCGATCACGATCACCGATCCGACTTTCAAGGCCATCTCGTCGTACCGTCTGCCGATCGGCACGGGTTCGGTGAGCGCCAATGTGCTGATCGCACTGGTGACGCTGGTCGCCGCGATTTTTGTCGCGCATTTCACGCGCTTCGGACGCAATGTTTATACGGTCGGCGGCAATCCACGTTCGGCCTTGCTAATGGGGTTGCCGGTGGCCCATACGCGGATCGGCGTCTATGCGCTAAGCGGATTCTGTTCGGCGCTCGGCGGCGCGGTCTTCACGTTCTACGTGCTGTCCGGTTATGGATTGCAGGGGCAGGGCATGGAACTCGACGCGATCGCGGCTACCGTGATCGGCGGCACCTTGCTGACGGGGGGCGTCGGCTATGTCATCGGCTCGCTGTTCGGCGTCGGCATACTCGGCACGATCCAGACGCTGATCACCTTCGACGGTACGCTGAGCTCGTGGTGGACACGTATCGTGATCGGCGCGCTGCTATGCGCGTTCTGCCTGCTGCAACGCCTGATCGAGCGTCATGCGCGTTCGGTGCGGCGGCCGGGTGGTCCTGCGGGTGCGGTGGTGTCAACCCCATCGCGCGAGCACTCGCGTCACGACACGGCCGCTACGGATTCGCAGGCGGCTGGCCGCGTGCCGCAGGAGGGCTTGCCCAGGGCACTGGGCCGTTGACGGGACGTGGGCGGCCTGCGCAAAGCAAGGCGCCCACGCTTCGTATCCAAGCTGCACGATAAGCGACGCCATCAAACCCCATCCCCGAAAAGATCCCCGACGTGCAAAAGCCGAGCGGGTGACGCGTGTGTGCCCATGCATTGCAGTGAGATAACGCCTTGTCGACGCCGCAGGAGATCGTTGTCGAGTGATGCTTGCACGCCGCGATGGCACATCGCAGCGGCGTGGTTCAGCCTTCACCCGCGGCGAGCCGGCGACGTACCGTCGCCATCCACCGGTCCGGCGCAACGCTGCTCAAGGCTAGCGCCGTGGTCTGCGGCCACTGCTCGCGGACAATGTCGGTCAATACCTGACCCGGCGGTGCTTCAACCACCACCTGAGCGCCTATTTCGAGCATGACAGTGAGCGCGTCGAACCAGCGAACCGTGTGACGCATGTTGGTTGCGAGATCGTCGCGGATCGCATCCGCGGTATGCAACGGCCGGCCGCCGCGATTGCCGACATAGATACTGCTCGGCGCGTGAAAAGGGACGTCACGTGCGTAGTCGATCAACTCCTCCGCCGCGTCCGCGAGCAGCTCGCAATGAGACGGCACGCTCACGGCCAGGCGTGTGGCTTTGCGTGCACCGGCCGCCAACGCGCGTTCGATCAATGCCTCGAGCGCGGCATCTGCGCCGGCCATGACGATTTGCCTCGGCGCGTTGACATTGCCGATATAGACGGGTGGAAGACCGTCCCGCGCCTGTTGCTCGGCAAGCGTTTCCAGTTGCCGCTCAGTCAGGCCGGAAATAGCGGCTAATCCGTACCCGGATGGATATGCGGTCTCCATCAACTCGGCCCGCTTGCGTACCATGCGCAGCGCGTCGGCGAACTCAAGCGCGCCGCAACTGACCGCAGCCGCGTAAGCGCCTACCGAAAGACCGGCGCTGATGTCGGGCGTGACCTGTGCCTCGGCCAACAGACGAACCATCGCAACGCCGGCCACCACCAGTCCGACCTGAACCGCCACCGTCGAGCGTAGTGCGTCGGGTGTATCGAGCGTCAGTACGTCGATACCTAGCGCCTGTGAAGCTTCGTCGAGCGTGGCGGCGACCACGGCGTGCTGCGGTAATCGATGCAGGAAGTCCGCAGATTGCGCGCCCTGGCCGGGAAACTGGTAAGCGAGCATCATGCGTGCGCGGCGAGTGCGGCCCACGGATCGGCAATCAGCCGCGGACCTTGAGCATGACGTGCCATGACGCGCGGCTTGCCGGTCGCCCATTCCGCGAGCGCAATGCCGCCGGCCGGCGTTTCGAGTTGGACGTCGACGCGAATTCCGGCGCGCTGCGCATGCAACTCGAGTTCGCTCAACATCTGCGTGGCTCGCTCGCGCGAGAGTGTTCGCGGTGTGCGGATCAGCAGGTCGAGATCGCTTGTCGCCGTGACGGTGGGCCTGCCGCTCACCAGTTCGAACCCTGCGCTGCCGGTGGGTCCCCAAGAAAACGCTTCAAGGTGCCATGCTTCGTGGCGCAACGCGACGTAGAGGGCGAACGCCGGCAGGGCACGACGTTCGGCGTCGGCAGGCAAACTGACTGCGAGGTCCTCGGGGGCGATAGCTGCTTCGACATCGCCAGCTTCGGCCCATGTGCCGTAGCGTTGCGCGCGGCCGTTACCGCGCAGGCCGATCGCGATGAAGCCCGGTGCTGCTTGCGCGCGTCTGACCACCGCGAACGGCGCGCGTGCAAACGCGGCGCGAACCCAGTCAGGCTCGCCATCGAATGAAGGCAGGCGGCGCAAGCGCAGCAGATCGTGCGGCTGCCAGCGGACGTCGCACTGAAGCTGGCTGCCGGCCGCAAACGGCGGCGCCGCGCAAGTCACCATTACGCAGCGTCCCACTGTTCGGCCAGACGCCGCCGCACTTCCACGGAAGCCGCGCGGGTCTTCTTCGCGGTATCGGATTGGAGCCGATGCGAGAGACCGGGCTTGTCCTCGCGTGCGCTGCGAATCGAAGCGCTCAGCACTTCGCGCACCTGTTCGATCTGCGCGGCGGTGGGTGCATCGGCGTCAACGCCTTTGATCAGCTCGTCGAGCAGGCCGAGCTTGGCGAACGAGGTCATCGAATACGACATCGGCACGATGGTCTCGCCGAGTTCCTCGAGTGCTTCAACGGTCCGGCGCGTGACACGGGCCGCGGCTTCCTTGCCCATTGCGTGCACCATGGTGCCGGGCGCATCGAGGGCCAGGATCCGGTTGGCCTGATAGCCGTGCGCGAGGAACGCGCCGGACATCGCCGGTCCTACGATCAGTGCGACAACCGGATGACCGGCGTCGCGTGCTGAAGCATACGCATCGACCGCCGCAGCGCAGGCGAGGTGAATACCGAGCGTCTCTTCGCGGTAGCCATAGGCCTGGCTCTTTACATCGACGATCGCGACGATCGGGCGGCGCGTGCCGCTTTGCGCATCCTCGGCGATCGCCTTGCGCACCGCGCGCGCCAACAGCCAGCCTTGTTCGAGGCCGACGACGTTATCGGTCGCGCGCGGAAAGCGGTTCTGCGGATCGGGGACGACCGAGAAGAAGTGGGCGGTTTCGTTGCCGAGCGGAGCGTCGGCGCTCCACACGGGCGCGGCGCTGACGGGCTCGCCGGCGAGGGCGCGGAACCAGCGGGCGCCGCGCGTGAGGGAGGGTTCGTTCATGCTTCCTCCTTGGAGGAGAGGGTCGCGGCGGTCGGATGAAACACGGTCCGCATGGTTTCAGGGGTGACGTTCGCGGGATCCATTTGTGCGAGCCCGTCGAGATACGTGTCGACCTGCTCGGTCCGATGCGCCGCGGGGACGCCCTGGGCGAAAGCGCGCTGCACGGCTCTGCGCAGCGCATCCGGATCGTCCTCGACGAGGGCATCTGCAAAGCCGGTCAGGGCCCGCTGTTCGCCACCGATCAGTTGCCACACATGGCGACGGTCGCTGGAATCGAGCTCGTCGATACCGGCTTCCTGTTCGATCACTTCGGGCCCGTTCATGCCGAGCCGGCCTTGTTTGGTGACAACCAGATACGAGCACAGCGCGGCGGCGAGGGACATGCCGCCGAAGCAACCCACCATGCCCGAGATCACGCCGACCACCGGCACATGCCGGCGCAGTGCGACGATCGCCGCCTGAATCTCGGCGATCACGGCGAGGCCGAGATTGGCTTCCTGCAGGCGCACGCCGCCGGTTTCGAACAGCACCACCGGACGGACCGGTTTGCCGCGTTCGCAGTCGCGCAAGGCAAGTTCGAGCGCCGCGGCGATTTTGCTGCCGGAGACCTCGCCGATGCTGCCGCCCTGAAACGCAGACTCGATGGCGGCGACCACGGCCGGTTCGCCGTCGATGGTGCCACGGGCGATCACGCAGCCGTCGTCCGCCTGGCAGACGATGCCTTGCAACGGCAGCCATGGCGACTCGATGCGGTCGAAGGGCCCGAGCAGTTCGCGAAACGTGCCGGCGTCGAGCAGGGCGCGGGCGCGTTCACGCGCGGGCAGCTCGATGAAGCTGTCATGCAGCACAAGCGCGGGTTGAGGCGTAGCCACGGATGATTCGACGGTACTCATGCCTGATCTCCCTGTTCTGCTTCCTCGATCGCTTCCGCAAGGCGCAGTGCCACCACGCCGGGTGTTGCGCCGAAGTCGTTGATCTCGATCTGCGCGGCGCCGTCATAGCGCGTGAAGAAGCGATCGAGCACGCTTTTCCAGATATGGCCGTAGCCGTCGACGCTGGTCCGCACGACGACGTGTGCTGTCATCGAACTGGCCGGTGACAACAACACTTCGAGGTCGCCCGAGCCGACCACGCCGACATGCGCACGGGTCGTGACGGCGCGCTGCGCCGGGTAATCAAACGTCAGATTTTCCATGAGACTTGGCTCCCGCCGGTGCCGAGACGCACCAGCATGTCGATGAAGAGGGTGGCGGCGAGCAGATCGGCTGCGCCGCCGGGGGATGCGTTAAGGGATAGCAGCGTACGATCGAGTTCGGCGAGCGCGGCGCGGCCGGCAGCGGTGCTGCTGCCGCCGAGTTCCAGCACCGCGCGTGCGCCTTGCTGGCCGGCTTGCAGGCCGGGCAGTCCGGCGCGGTGCAACAGGCACGTGTCGTCGAGAGAAGCCATGATCGCGAGCAACGCGTCGAGGCGCGCGGCGTCTTCCGGCGCGCCGTTGGCACGTGCCTTGAGCAGCGCAGGCAGGCCTACGGCCGCGACGTGCGGAAAACCGTCCTGAGCTTCACGCCGCGCGCCACCTACCTGATAGCGTTGACGTGCCCGTTCGCCATGGCTATCCGAGGGCGCGGCGAAGCGGTCGGGGAAGCAGGCGATCTGGGCGGCCAGGGCGCAGACCGTGGAAGCGAGGTCGAAACCGGCAGTGCCTGCGGTTGCGGCAGCACCTGAGGCTCCAATGGCGCCGGTCATCTGCGTCAGCGCCTGGAAACGACCAGCGGCGGTTGCATGACTCGCAGCGGGCTGCACGTCGCGCTGCACGTAACGCCCCTGTGTAGTCCGGCCGCCGTCAACCAGCGCAGCGCCCGCCACTAACAGCCCGACAATCCAGATCGCCCCGCGGTGCGCGTTGCTGCCGCCTGTGGCGTGCATCATGGCCTGCTCACCGGCACGGCCGATTTGCGCCAGTTCGGTACGCAGCGTCGCTGACGGTGCGCTATGGCGCGCGGCACGGGATAGCGCCGCGAAGGTCGGCTCAAGTGCCTGCGCGGAGCGCAGCATGGTGTCCAGATTGAGATCACGGTGCGCGCCGCTGCCGCGCCGGTCTACCAAGGCGGGCTTCGGCGTCAGTTGTGCCTCTTCGATCAGTGCATTGACCGCAAACCAGGCAAGCCGCGCATCGGCGGCGCCGGTTTCGAGGCCGGCGTTGAGTCCACTTTTCAGGCCAGCGTCGGCGACACGTACCGGGCGCGACGCAGCCGGCGTCACTCCCGGCATCACGTCATCCGCGCGCGCGCTTGACCCGCTCAAGGCTCGCGTAGCCGGTACCGGCATAAGTGCGGGCGTGGCCATTCTTACCAGCTCCGGAAACGTGCCGGCGGCGCATACAAGCCGCCTGACCAGGTGACCAGATCGTCGATGCTGCGCGCGGCCAGCAGCGAGCGCTTCGCTTCGCCACGGCGGATGCCGAGATCCTCCGGATAAGCGACGATCCCGCGCCGACGCAACTCAGCCGTCTTCTCCGGCTTCGCCCGCAAACCGATCGGCGTGACGCCGGCCACCGCAGCGATCGCGGCGCGCCGTTCGTCGATGCCTTCGGCCTTGTGCAGATGCGCGATGCCTTCCTCGGTGACGACATGGCTGACGTCGTCGCCATAGATCATCACCGGCGCGATCGGCATGCCGCTCTTCGCGCCGACGGCCACCGCGTCGAGTTCGTCGACGAAGGTCGGTTCGCCGCCTTTCTTGTACGTCTCGGCGAGCTGGACAACCAGCTTCTGTCCACGCGAAACCGGCCCTTGGTCCTTCAGCAGCTTGAGCCACGCTTCGCTCGAATGACGGCGTCCACGCGGATCGTGGCCCATGTTCGGCGCACCGCCGAAGCCGGCGAGCCGCCCGCGCGTGACCGTCGACGAATTTGCATCCGCGTCGATCTGCAGCGTCGAACCGATGAACAGATCCACGCCGTATTGGCCGGCCAACTGGCACAGCACGCGGTTCGAACGCAGGCTGCCGTCGCGTCCGGTAAAGAAGACGTCGGGGCGCGCCTCGATGTACTGCTCCATGCCCACTTCGCTGCCGAAACAATGCATGCTCTCGACCCAGCCCGATTCGATGGCCGGAATCAGCGTGGGATGTGGGTTGAGCGTCCAGTTGCGGCAAATCTTGCCCTTCAGCCCGAGCGCTTCGCCGTAGGTCGGCAGTAGCAGTTCGATCGCCGCCGTGTCGAAGCCGACGCCGTGATTGAGCGAGGTCACGCCATACGCTTCATAGATGCCGCGGATCACCATCATCGCGGTCAGCACCTGCAGGTCGCCGATATGGCGCGGATCGCGCGTGAAGAGCGGCTCGACCGCGAATGGCCGGTCGGCCTGCACAACCAGGTCCACCCACGAGCCCGGAATATCAACGCGCGGCAACTCGTCGACGATTTCGTTCACCTGAACGATCACGATGCCGTGCCGGAACGCAGCCGCTTCCGCAATGGTGGGCGTGTCTTCGGTGTTCGGCCCGGTGTAGAGATTGCCGTGGCGGTCCGCTTTTTCGGCACACAGCAGCGCGACGGTCGGCGTCAGGTCTACGAACATCCGCGCGTACAGTTCGACGTAGGTATGAATTGCACCGATTTCGAGCTGGCCGTCTTCCAGCAGTTGCGCGACGCGCAGGCTCTGCGGTCCGGCGAAGGCGAAGTCGACCTTGTGCGTGATGCCGCGCTCGAACAGCGTCAGATGCTCGGGACGGCTGATGCTGGAAATCAGCAGATGGACGTCGTGAATCTTTTGCGGATCCACTTTGGCGAAAGAACGCGAGAGAAAGTCGGCCTGCTTCTGGTTGTCGCCTTCGAGGGCGACGCGGTCGCCGGGGCGGATCAGGGTTTCCAGCGCATCGACGATGCGCGCGGCAGGCAGCACGCCGTCTTCAAGCCACGGCGCGACGGTGGCAAGCCGCCTGGCTTTTTCGTCACGCAGTGTGGTCCAGGACCGCGCGGCGGGCGCGGTGGCGGAGTGGGCGGATGGTTCGGCTCGTGGATTCATCGGCGGATTCAACTCCCTATGGGGGTGGAGCGCGCGCGCTTCGCGCGCGGCTTGCGGCCGTTGGCTTGCGCGGCTTCGGCCTGCGCGCGTTCGGTCAGGAAACGATAAAGCAGCTCGCCGGTGCCAAGCAGGTGCTCGGTTACCAGCGAGCGTGCAGTGGGGATGTCGCCGCGGCGCACCGCGTCGAGTATGGCCGCGTGTTCGCGATCGGACTCGTCCTTGTACAAGGGTAGTCCGAATTTGAGCCGCAAATAACGCTCGCCGCGCCGGTGCAGCGTGGTGATCATTTCTTCGAGTTGCGGCCGCGCGGCAGGCGCGTACAGGCTCGTATGGAACGCCTCGTTGCGGGCGACGTATAGCGACGGGTCCAGCTCGGCCTCGGCGGCGAGGCACAGTTTCTCCGCCTCGCGCAACGTTGCCGCGGTGTGCCGCGGAATGGCGAGGCCGATGGCAAGACTCTCCAGCGCCGAGCGGATTTCGTAGATCTCGCGGGCTTCCTCTGCCGACAGCAGCGCAACCGTCGCGCCCTTGTTCACGGCCGTCTTCGCCCAGCCCTCGCTTTCCAGTTGCCGCAGCGCTTCGCGCACGGGAATTGCGCTGACCGAGAAGTGACGGGCAATCGCGTCTTGCCGCAAGGGGGCGCCGGGCGCCAGCGTGCCTTCGACAATCGCCGCGCGCAGTGCGTCCGCGATGACGCGTGACGTACTGGCCCGCGGCGTGACCTCTACAGGCAGAAAGGGGACGTGCATAGCGCTGTCCAGGGGAAAACCATCGGTTGCGTCGTTCATGATTTCAAATATTATATATGAAATGGCGAGTTTGCAAGAGGGAAATCCGGGACCCCAGCGGTTAGCGGGACCTGATGCCCCTAGATCAGGACGTGCTTGGGGGCGTTCTGGCGAAGGCTCGCCTCAGCACCCGCACGCACGCTAACTCGTTGTTAAGAATAGGCAATTGGCAATTCAACCGTAGGATTGGAGGAGCAAGATGAACACAATCTCGGACCGCGCGCGTGTCGCGCGGCATCGCACGCCACTGAACCGCTCGCAGATTGCAGGCTTCTGGGGCGCATGGGCGGGCTGGACGCTGGACGGGATGGATTCGTTCATCTACGCACTGGTTCTCACACCCGCGCTCACTGAACTGTTGCCGCGTTCTGGCTACGCGGCGACGCCAGCCAACGTCGGGCTCGCCGGATCGATCCTGTTTGCGCTGTTTCTGGTCGGCTGGGGGCTCTCATTCATCTGGGGCCCGCTCGCCGACCGCTTTGGCCGCACCAAGGTGCTGGCCGGCACAATCTTCACTTTTGCAATTTTTACGGGGCTTTCGGCGATCTCGCAGAACGTCTGGGAACTGGCCATCTTCCGGTTTATCGCGGGCGTGGGGATCGGCGGCGAATGGGCGCTAGCTGGGACCTATGTGGCGGAGGCCTGGCCGGAGGACCGTCGCAAGATGGGGGCGGGCTATCTGCAAACCGGCTACTACGCCGGCTTCTTTCTGGCTGCTGCGCTCAATTACACGATCGGCGTACATTACGGCTGGCGCGCGATGTTCCTGACCGGCGCGGTGCCGGTGGTCGTCGCGATTCTGATTTTGCTGCGCGTGAAGGAGCCGGAAAAATGGCAGAAGGCGGAGCCGAACGCCACGCGCAGCAAGCCATTGCGCGAGATTCTTGGGCCTGTGTATCGACGCCGCACCTGGGTCGCATGTGCCTTGTTGACCATTGCCATCATCGGACTATGGGCAGGAGCGGTGTATGAACCGTCGGCGGTGATCCAGCTTGCGACGCGCGCCGGGATGGGCAAGCCGGACGCGATCCGTACGGCCTCGATCGCCACCGGATTGCTGTCTATTGCGACGGTTCTCGGCTGTCTCGCCCTGCCGCCGCTGGCCGAACGGATTGGCCGTAAAAAGACCCTGGCGATCTATTTCACGGGGATGGCGGTGGCGATTGTCGGCAGCTTCGGCTGGTCGTTTTATATGCCTAACGGACTGGTGCCGTTCATCGCGTGGCTGTGCGTGCTGGGGTTCTTCGGTGGCAATTTTGCGCTGTTCAGCCTGTGGCTGCCGGAGCAGTTTGAAACCCGCGTGCGGGCGACGGCGTTTGCGTTCTGCACGTCGTTCGGGCGTTTTGTCGGGGCGGGCGTCAACTTCCTGCTGGGCGCGGCTGTGCTGCATATGCATACGCTCGGCATACCGGTTGCGCTGACCGCGGTCGCGTTCATCGTCGGGCTCTTCATCATTCCGTTTGCGCCGGAGACGAAGGGGGAAGTGTTGCCGCAGTGAGGGATGTCCGCGGCGCGCCTTCTCGCGCGCCGCGTGTTGGCTGATTGGCCGGGGGGTATTCGACCGCGATACGCGGCATAAACCTCAATCTACCGGATGCCTGACCCGCGCTCCGCGATGCAGCAGAGACACCAGCGGCCAGCCGAGATTGACGCCAAGACTCGCCGTCACGATGAGCACCATGCCGGCCAACTGCGGCGCCGACAGCGCCCGCCCATAAACAACCGCATCGACCACGATCGCAGTAAGCGGATAGACGAACAGCAGCACCGCGATGACGGGCGTGGTCAGCTTGGGCAGCGCGCCATAGATCAGCACATACGACAACCCCGTATGCAGCACGCCCATGCCGATCAGCCAGAACCATTGCATCGGCGCGATGTGCGTCACCGAATGTAGCGGCGCGATAAACGCCAGGCAGACCACGCCGACCAGACACTGTGCGAGCGTCAGCAGATGCGGGCGCAACTGGCCGAGACTCTTGGCGATCAGCGTCACGCTCGCGTAGAGCACCGAACCGGCCAGCGCCTCACCCACACCGATCAGATAACTGGCGTGCCCCTGCAGGTTTTCGCTCGTGGCCACGCCCGAGGCGAGCACGAGTCCGATAAATGCAGTGGCGATCCAGCTGAGCCGATCGCCGCCGAGGCGTTCGTTGAAGATCGCCGCGCCCATCAGGACCACCCAGAACGGCTGAACGTGAAACACCACCGTCGCGACCGCGATGCTGGTTCGGTGAATCGCATCGAAGAACCAGACCCACTGGGTCACCATCAGCACGCCGGATAGCACCGCGAGCAACACCATGCGCAGCGTAAAACGCTGGGCCTTAAAGAAACCTTTCCATGCGCAATAACCCGCCAGCGCCAGAAATCCGAACAGGCAACGAAAGAACACCATCGTCATGGCATCGAGCCGCGCTTCCTCGACGAAGATGCCGATCGTCCCCATCAGCAAACCGCCGCTGGCAAGGGTGATGGCGCCCTGTTGACGAGTGGTGAGTGACATGCAAAATGCTCCGTAACGGTAATGAAGTCGAGTATCGGAGACTTGCCGGGCCACGACAAACGAATAAAATTGAGAAATTCGATAAGCCGGGCTTATAAATCATGCACCCTGAATTTGACGTGGATCTGCTGCGCACCTTCGTCGCCGTGGTCGAGGCGGGCAGTTTCACGAAGGCCGCGGCCACCGTGCATCGGTCGCAGGCGGCGGTCAGCATGCAGATCAAGCGGCTCGAAGGCATGCTCGGTACCACGCTGTTCGCCCGCGATACCCGCAATCTTGCACTGACCCGGCCGGGCAACACGCTGCTCGAATACGCGCGGCGTGTGATCGATCTGCATGAGGAAGCGTGGTCGGCGATCGTGCGGCCCGAGGTGATGGGGCGGGTCGTGCTCGGGGCGCCGGATGACTACGTGTCGTCGTTGTTGTCCCCTGTGCTGAGGCGCTTTTCGAATCTGTACCCGCACGTCGAGATCGAGATTGTCTGCGCGCAAAGCACAGCGCTCGCGCCTATGCTGGCGGACAACAAGATCGATCTCGCGTTCGTCACCCGCGACCGCAAGCTGCGCGGCGAATATGTGCGCAGCGAGCCGATGGTGTGGGTGGGGGCGTCGGAAGATACGTCGGTGCTGGCGGCATCGCCGTTGCCGGTGGGGTTGTACGAGCCGGGCTGCGTGGCCCGCAGTCATACGCTTGCCGCGCTGGATTCGGCGCGGATTCGCTACCGCGCCGCCTATAGCAGCGCCAGCCTGCTGGGTCTCGTGGCGACTGTGGATGCTGGGCTGGCTGTGATTGCGCTGACCCGCTGCAGTGTGCCGTCGCGTCTCGCGATACTGGGCGACGCACAGGGCTTGCCGAAGATCGAGCCGCTGGAGATTGTCGTGGCGCGCAGCGCCAAGTCAGACCGGCCGACCTGCGACTACCTCGCCGCCCAGATGATTCAGGACCTGTCGGTGCGCGCACAACCGCGCGCCTCGGCGGCCGGCGCCTCAACGCCCTCCACGTCGCCGCGCGACGAGCGCGGCTCCGACGTTCAGGCGCGCGCGTAAGCCGTCACGTCGCCGTCGATGGCGAGCCTGACACGCTCGCCCGGTTGCGGCGACCGGTAGCCCGGCACGCGGGCGCGCACCACAGTGCGTGCCGCCGACTGCAACTGCAATCCGACCCCTGCGTCCTGCCCCTGGAAGATCACGTCCTGAACGATGGCATCGAACGAAGCCGTCCCATCCGGCGTGGTTTCGTCAGCGCGCCACAGACGGATCTGTTCAGGGCGCACCATCACGTCCACGGCGCCATCTTTCGCAGGCGCCGCCAATGTCAGCTCGCCGAGTTCGCAGGTCACGCGGTCACGCGCGGCGACGCCTTGCAGCAATACCGCCTCGCCGATGAACGAGGCCAGCTCGCGCGTGACCGGCCGGCGGTAAATCATCTCCGGCGTCGCTGTCTGGATCAGCTTGCCGTGCCACAGCACCGCGACCTCATGGCCGAGCGAGAGCGCTTCCGACTGATCGTGCGTCACCAGAACGGCGGTGGCGCCGGCTGCCGCCAGCGCGCTTGCCACCGCCTGACGGGTTTCGAGGCGCAGCGCCGCGTCGAGCGAGGAGAACGGCTCATCTAGCATCACCAGCGTGGGCGAGGGTGCCAGCGCGCGCGCCAGCGCCACCCGCTGTTGCTGGCCACCGGAGAGCTGCTGCGGCGCACGCTCGGCAAACGAGGCCGGCAAGCCGACCAGTTCCAGCAGTTCGGCGACGCGATGCCGCGCGCGCCGTTGCGTACGCGGCAAACCGAACACGATATTGTCCGCCACCGACAGATGCGGAAATAGCGCGCCTTCCTGCGGCACATAACCGATGCGGCGTTGTTCCGACGGCACGTGCAGCGCATCGCCGGCGACGCGCCGGCCGTCGATTTCCACGGTGCCGCGGTCCACGCGCTCGAAGCCGCACAGCACGCGCAACAGCGTGGTTTTGCCGCTGCCGGACGGACCGAGCAGGGCGAGCAGCGTGCCGCGCTCGACGGACAGATCGATGCCGTGCAGCACCGGGTTGCCGTCGAACGATTTTTGCAGGCCGCAGATACGAAGTTCGCTCATGAGAATCCGATGGGGAAAGCGGGAATGACGACGCAGTCTTAGCCGCGTTCGCCGAGCAGGGCCGAGCGGCCGAGCAGCGTGAACAACAGGCCCGAGGCGCACAGCGAGATACCCGTGAGCAGCGCCGCGTAGGGCGCGGCGGCGGCAAAGGCCATGGTCGAGGTGTCGGCCCAGACCTGGGTGGCGAGCGTCTGGGTGCCGGCGGGGGAGAGCAGGAGGGTGGCGTTGAGTTCAGTGACGACGGAGATGAACACCATCGAGGCCGCCGCGCCCAAGCCCGGCCCGGCGAGCGGCAGCAGCACGCGCACCAGCGTTTGCCCCCAGCTTAGACCGAGCGCCCGCGCGGTCTCTTCGAGACGCGGCTGTGCCTGCATCAGCGCAGCGCGCACGCTGACCAAAGCGAGCGGCAGGAACAGGATCGAGTAGGCGATGATCAGCAGCGTGGTGCTCTGATAGAGCGGCTGCAACGAATGCACGGCCAGCGATACGATCGCCAGCGCGATGACGAGACCGGGGATGCCTTGCGCGAGGAACACGGTGCGCTCGAACAGCGTGGCGAGCCGCCCCGGATAGCGCACCAGCAGGAACGCGAGCGGCACGATCAGCACGGTGGTGAGGACGGCGGCGGCGAGTCCGAAGCCGAGCGACGTGAGCGTCGCATTGAACAGCAGTTCGGGCGAGACGTCGGCCGGCGTGACGGCGGCGGCGCCCGGCTGCGTGAGCCAGTAGCCGATCATGCCGAGCGGCACGCCGAGCGTGGCGATGGTCAGCGCGGCAAAGCCTGCCACCACCAGCCAGCGCCACACGCCCAGGTCATAGCGCAGCACGGCGCGCCGCGCGCCGCGGTCGACGCGTTCATAACGCGCCGCGCCGCGCACGCGAAATTCGAACGCGAGTACCACGAGGCACATCACGATCAACAGGCTGGCCAGCAGCGAGGCACCCGGGCCATCGAAGCTGGTGCGGTACTCGGCGTAGATTTCGGTGGTGAAGGTATGAAAACGCAGCAGCGTGAACGCACCGAATTCGGCCATCACGCCGAGCGCGACCAACAGCATGCCGCCGAGCAGCGCGGGGCGCAGTTGCGGCAGAATCACGCGGGAAAAAGTGGTCCAACGGCCGCAGCCGAGGGAGCGGGCGCTTTCTTCCAGAGCCGGGTCCATGCTGCGCAGCGCAGCGGCCACCGGCAAATAGACCAGCGGAAAATAGGAGGACGTAATAACCAGCAAGGCGCCGTTGAAGTCCTGCAGATCCAGACTGAACGAGACCCAGGCGTAGCTCGTGATGAACGGCGGCATCGCGAGCGGCGCGGCCATCGCCACGGCCCAGAAGCGGCGGCCGGGCAAACGGGTGCGTTCGACAAACCACGCGGCCGCCGTGCCCAGCACGGCCGACGCGAGCGTGGCCGACACCGTGATCATCAGCGTATTGACGAGCAGTTCGCCGACGAGCGGCCGGAACACCAGTTCGGCCGCCTCAGCGAAGCCAAAACTAGCCGCCCGCCATACGGTAAAGGCGAGCGGCAGCAACACCAGCAGCGCGCTCAGCGCGGCCGCTGCGAACAAACCACCCGGCGCGCGCTTGCGGCCGCGCGCCGGTTCAGAGGCAACAGCCGGCGGGGCGGCTGACACAGCGTCGCTCATTTACAGCAGTCCGGCCTGACGCAGGAGTTTGCCGGCCTGGCTGTCGTCACCCAGTTGTTGCACCGTCAGCGTCGGCGGGCTCAGTTCGGTGAACGGCTTGAGGATCGGATCCGGAGCAACACCGCTATGCAGCGGGTACTCGAAGTCGACATGGCCCTTCGCCATCAACTCCTGGGCACGTTCGCTGACGAGGTAGGCCAGGAACTTCTGTGCGCCGTCTGCGTTGTGCGCGGACTTCAGCACCGCTGCGCCCGAGACGTTGACGAGTGCGCCGGCATCGCCGTTGCTGAAGTGATAGAGCGCGCTACGGGTGGCCTTGTCGCCGATTTCGGCATGCAGACGCGCCCAGTAGTAGTTGTTGATAAGGCCGGTTTCCACCGCGCCGCGATTCACCGCCGCCACCACGCCTTCGTCGTCGTCGAAGATCTGCGAGTTGGCCTTCAGGCCCTTCAGCCAGTCGAGCGTCTGCGCTTCGCCCTTCAACGCGATGACTGCGCTCACGAGCGGCAGGAAGTCGCCGTCGCTCGGGGCAATGCCGACTTTGCCTTTCCATTGCGGCTTGGCCAGATCGAACAGCGATTGGGGCAACTGGTCCGGCTTGACCTTGGCCGTGTTGTAGGCCAGCACGTTTTCACGTGCAGTCACGCCAACCCATACGCCGGTCGGCGAATCGAAACGCGCCGGCACGGCCGAGAGCGTCGCTGCGTCCACCTTGCCGAGCAGGCCCTTCTCTTCGAGCAGCATCAGTTCAGGCGAGTTTTCCGTGAAGTACACGTCGGCGGGCGACGCGGTGCCTTCCGCGACGAGCTGGGCCGCCAGCGCGGGGCCTTCGCCGGTGCGGATCTTGACGGAGATGCCGGTTTGATTTTCGAAGTCTTTCGCGAGCGCGTTGACGACCTGCTCGTGCTGTGCGCTATAGAGCGTGATCGATGCAGCCTGGGCGGCGAGCGGTGCTGCGCCCAACGTCGCCAACAGAAGAGCCGCCGCGCCGCTGATTGCGCGGACACGGTTGCCAAGCCAGGAATGAGTCATGATTCAGGATTCCTTTTGTGATGGTATCGATCTATTTCATGCGCGGCGAGCCACGACCGACCCGTTGCGGGATGCCGGTCGCGCCGCCAATGGTGCGGTCCCCGCGCGCTCAGTCAAGTTCAAGCCAAATCTGCTGCATGAGCGCCGCGTGTGCGGCGTTCGTGCCTTACGTTTCGAATAGCCCCGCGCCGATGTACGAACCCGGTTTCGCGCCCGGCGGGCAGGCGAACACCGCGCTGCCGACGTGCGTCGTGAACTGGTTCATCATGTCGAACTTTGAGAGCTTCTCGTTGATGGGGATAAAGCCGGCACGCGGGTCGCCCTGGTAGGCGATGAAAATCAGCCCTGTGTCGTACTCTGTTTCCTGGCGCCATGGCGGCCAGCGCTCGATGTAGAAATTCGAGCTGTCGTTGTACGAGTAGGAGCGGCGCAGAATCTGCGCGCCGTTGTTGGTAGCCTGGTTCGACAGCCGGACATGCGAGTTTTCCGGAATCACCGGATTGCCGTCCTTGTCCTGCGCGTCGAGATCAAGCGGGTCGAATTCGTTCTTCTTGCCAATCGGCGCGCCGCTGTACTTGTGACGGCCGAACACCTGTTCCTGGAAATCGGCCTCGGTCAAGTCCCAGTGCTCGAGCGTGATGCGGATGCGGCGCACGACGCCATACGAGCCGCCTTGCATCCACGGAGCATCCACGCCGTTGGCCCAGACGAACTGGTTCATCAGCTCAGGCTTTTTCGTCGACGGGTTGTTGGTGCCGTCCTTGAAGCCCATCAGGTTGCGCGGCGTCTGACCGCGCGGACCCGACACGAAGCCGGCCTGGCCCCAGCGCATCGTCGCAATGCCGTAGCTCTGGCGCGCCAGTTGGCGCACGGCATGGAAGGCCACCTGCGCGTCGTTCGCACAAGCCTGAATGAAGAGGTCGCCGCCGGTCTTTTCGGGCAGCAACTGGTCGCCGTTAAAGCGCGGCAGATCGACGAGCGCAGCCGGGCGGCGATTGGCGATGCCGTAACGGTCCTTGCCGTCTGACGTGAACAGACCCGGGCCGAAGCCGAAGGTCACCGTCAGGCCGGCCGCACCGAGGCCGAGTACGTCGCCGGAGTCCGGCGCTGCCTTGCCGTCGGCACCGGGCAGGGCGCCCGCGGGCTGACCTTGGGTCATGCGCGCGGCGGAGTCGGTCCACGTGCGCAGCAGGCCGATCACGTCTTCGCGCCTGGTCGTCGTGAGATCGAGCGCCGCGACGTAGATATGCGATTGCTGCGGCGTGACGATGCCGCCCTGATGTTCGCCGAAGAACGGTTCGACGGCCAGGTAGGGATCGACGGCGTGCGCCGGTGACTTGCTGCGCGCGGCGTGGGCGACGCCGGTCGCACTAAGGCTCGCGCCCGCAGCGACCGCCGCACCCCCCGCCTTCAGAAAGCCGCGCCGGGCAGGCCGCGTGGGGGGATTTGTATCGTTTGCCATGATTACTTCGCTAGTACCAAAGTGTTCACGTCGTCTTGCACGTAGTAAAAGCCATCGCCCGCTGGCGTCATGACGATGCCGAACAGGTCGCCGTTGCCCGGAGGCGACTGCGCCTTGTCGGTATCGATCCAGCGTGCGTAGATCTGCTTGCCGCTCGCCGGGTCGATCTCGACGACCTGGCCATTCAGCGCGTTCGTCACCAGCAGGTGGCCGTTGGGCGCCGTGACCATTGCCAGCGGCCGGTGCAGCAGGCCGTCGGCGGTGAGCTGTCGGCCCACGCCCGCGCTGGTGTCGCGCGTCATCGGATCTTCGATCGCGTTGACGCGGTTGCCGATAGCGTCCGAAACATACAGCAGTTTCTGGTCGGACGACAGGGCGAGGCCCGTGGGTCCGACGAGGAACACGCCCTTGTCGGCCTGCGCACCAAAGCCGCTGCCGACCACGGTTTCCCTCTTTACGACCGGCGGCTTGCCGTCCGGAATGTCGAGATCGAGCCGCAGCACGGTGGCCTGCTTGAACACCGGCGGGTCGCCCGCCGCCGAGCCCACGCCGAAGCCGGCGTTGCTGACGAACAGGGTGGCGCTATTGCCGTTGTCGACGACCGCCATGTTGCCCCACGGGTCGTTGATGTTCGGGCTGTTGATGGTCGAGACAACCTTACCTTGCGGATCGAGCACGATCAGGCAACCGGCGCCCTTGGTGCCGGTGGTGCCGTCATTGCTCGGCGTGCTGCCGACAATCACCCAGCCCGACTTGAGCATGGTCATCGCGGTCGAGAGGCCGACGCCGCCCGGGCACTCCTTCAGATCGCGCGGGATCACGGCGAACACCGTCATCTGCTTGGTATCCGGATGGTAATCCACGATCGTGGAGCCGGTGCCTTGCAGGTTGGTCGAGTTGTTGAAGTTGTCGACGAGGACGTCGTCTTTCTTCACCGTGCCGGCCGAAACGGGCGCGACGACGAGCGCGTACGGGTTCTGGTCGCCGTTCTCCGGCACCGTGTTGATGAGCGTGGTGTGTTTATGCACCGTCTCGAGGAAACCTTGCGGATCGGCGTACGCGGTGCCGGCCGCGATCAGCAGAGCGGTGCTCGCCGCTGCTGCCATCAGTGCCCGCGTAGCGCGCGGCAAAGACTTGCGCTTGGGGTAATTCATGATTGAGCCTCCGTGCCTGCGCACAAAGCATTGAATGCGGTCATGATCGAAAGCATGATGTCCAGGTTATGAAAGCGGTCAGAACGTGATATTGGTTCGCACGCCCACAACAAACGTGTTGCGCAGCGGCTGGGTCGGGTCGCTCGGGTTCTGTCCGGCGCCGGCGTTGAACGTGTATTGCGCGTCAGCCTGGATCTGCCACCAGGGATTGACCTGAAACTGATAGGTCGCTTCAAGGGTGGTTTCCTGGGTACGCACGCCATAGGGACCGTTGGAGAACGCGCGCGTGTCCAGATCGAGGTCTTCCACGCTATTGCTGACCTTGATGTACGTCAGTGCGAGGCCCACGGTGTCGTTGTCGCGGCCGGCGAACGGCGCCTTCATCACCACGCCCAGGTTGGCCGAGAAGTTGACGAGGTTGCGGTCGCCCGGCGCGCCCATCACCCGGGTGAACACGTTAATGCTGCGCGGCTCGTCCGGGTCGGGACGCCATACCATCTGATCGGCCACTGCATAGAAACTGTAGTCGCCGCGATGCTGCTGGGCAACGCCGGTCGAGTTAGGATTCGCCAGCGACAAACCGGTGTTGTCGAAGTGCTGGTCGGCGAAGCTGCCGGTGTTGTACCAGAAGCCGATCTTGTAGCTGCCAGGCAGACCGGTGTTGGCGACCCCGACCATCTCGCCGTCGCCCGGCTGGTTCAACGCGTACTGCAACTCGCCGATATACAGCGCGCCGGTATGCAGGTTGAAATTCGTGCCGCTGATGTTGTTCGGATTGTTGCCGAGCGGGTCGCCGTCGAACACGCCTGCGAGCGCGGTCAAGGTCGGCGTGATCTGGCCGCGCACGCGCACGCCGAGGTCGGCGAGCGGGTAGGCGGGGCCGCCCGACGGCATGTCGTACGAAGGCAGCGCAGGCCAGCCGAACATCGTATTGACGAACAGGCCGGCGCTCTGGCTGCCGATGAATTCCTGGTCGATACTTTGCTGACCGACCTTGACGTCCATCTTGTTGTTCAGGAAGGACTGCTGGTACCACAGTTCCCACAGACGGGTCGTGTCCTGCGCTTCGATCCCGCTCGCCGTGTTCAGCGTGCCGAGATTGTCCGCGCTCAGGTTCTGGCCGTGGATGTTCAGCGCGCTGACGTTGAAGAGGCCGCCCTGCAGGCCGAATGCCTTCTTCGTATCGACCTGAACGGTGGCCGTGGTCAGGCCGTCATACGTGCCCCCCGTGTTCAGGCCGCCGCGCGTGTTGTAGAGGTATTCGCTGGTCTCGGTGAGGGCGAACGAGACGCCGTACTTGCCGAGCCACGGACGCAGGCCGCCGATGTCGCCGAGCAGATTGCCGCGGTTCCAGACGCCCGTCCATTGGCTGGTGGGCTTGGCCTGAATGCTCAAATCGGCTTCGGGGGTGTCGTTCGGCGTGGCGTCAGGATTGGTTATCGTGACGTCAGCCATCGCCGTGGCGGCAGTCAGCGAAGCCCATGCGAATGCTGTGTAAAGCGCCGTGCGGCGCATCGAGGGCATCCGTATCATGCGTGCGGCGCGACCGCGCGGTGTAGCATTCTTGAAGAGACGTGCGGCTGACGCGCGTCTTTTGGGCTGGGCGAACTTCATCGAGATCCTTATTGTGTTGTATCGATTGTTCCGGCTATCCGCATCGAGCGGTGATAGCGGACCTCCGCGCATTGCCGCTGCGGTTCGCGACGCCTCAGGTAGCAATGACGAGATCGTACGCATGCGGACTAGGTGCGTCAATACAAATGAGAACGATTCGCAACAATATTACTGGGGTGTAATTGGTATTTTTACATCTGCTAGGTTTTATTTAACTATTGGTTATTTAAAAGTAATTTAAATGTAATTTATTAGTATGGATCGGAAGGTGGGTTTCGGCGACTTCTTTCCTTGTTGACGCGCGAGCGGTGAGGTTTTCCAGGAGGGTGGACAGCCGGTTGTCTTTTGGGCCAAGGCTCATGCGGCAGATGACTCGAACCCGCGCTGGAGTGCGTTGTCGAAGTGCACAAATACAACGAAAGCCCATCGTCAGGAGGCGCATCAATGAAGCGACGTGTCCTTTGCTTTCGTTGCTGGCCAGTGCAGGCGTGTTTGTCAGCAGCGTGTCTTACGCGCAGCTCAATCTGTCCCAGTTCCGCAGCAGGGGTGTCGCTGCCATTGCCACAGCCGTTCCAGGACCACTTTCATGTCAAATGCAATCGACCTTGACCTGTATTTCTCCCGCATCGGCTACGAGGGTCCGCGCACCGCGACGTTGGCTGTCTTGCGCGAGCTGCACCACCTGCATCCGCTGGCGATCCCCTTCGAAAATCTCGACCCGCTGGGCGGCCGCACCGTCTCGCTGGAATTGCCGGCTATCGTCAGCAAGCTGCTCGAGCGCCGGCGGGGTGGATATTGCTTCGAGCAGAACAAGCTGTTCGCCCATGTGCTGATGCAACTGGGCTTTCGCGTGACACCGCTGATTGCGCGCGTGCTGTGGGGGCGCGAGGCGAACGCGGTCGCACCCCGCAGCCACATGCTGCTGCGCGTCGAGATCGACGACACGCAATGGATCGCGGACATCGGTTTCGGCAGCGCGTCGCTGACCGCACCCTTGCGCCTCGAGGCGGGCATGCCGCAACGCACTCATCTCGAAGTGTTTCGCCTCGCCGATGCGTCGCACGGCGCGCTCGACCTGGAGGTGCAGTCGGGCGATAGCTGGGCGAAGGTCTACCGTTTCGATTTGCAGCGCGCGAAATGGATCGACTACGAGGTGGCGAACTGGTACACCTCCACCTGGCCCGAGTCGCATTTCGTCAACTCCCTGATTGTCTGCCGGGTCTTGCCGCACGGGCGTCTCGCGTTGCTCAACGACCGTTTGACGGAGCGCGCGTTCGACGGTCAGACTGTGCGCCAGGAGGTGATTGGCAATGCGGCCGAATTCGCGGCGTGCCTCGGCGAACGCTTCGGTTTGCCGGTCGGCGAATTCGACATACCGCATCTCTTCGAGCGGATCCGGGAGAGACATTGACGCGGCAACGAAGGGCCAATGAAGGGCACAACTGCGGAGCCTGACGCGATGGTCAAAAACCTCTTCGTTCAACTGGTGGTCTGGTTTGCCTTCATGGCAGTCTTGTTGTTCGGCGCGGCAGGCACACTGCACTGGGCCGCGGGCTGGTGGTTTCTGCTCGAATGGGCGGTGCTCGGCCTGTGGGTGGGCCTGTGGCTCGCCCGGCATGATCCTGCCTTGCTTGTCGAACGGCTGAAGCCCATCGTCCAGCGGCAGCAGAGCCGTTGGGATCAAATCTTCATGGTTTATGTGGGCGTCGTCTGGACGTGCTGGCTGATCCTGATGGGCCTCGACGCGGGCCGCTTTCACTGGTCGTCCATGCCGGGCTGGCTGAATGTCGTCGGCGCGCTCGGCATCTTTCTGTGTATCTACGCGTGCCGCTCGGTATTTCGCGCCAACAGCTTCGCTGCGCCGGTCGTCAAGATCCAGTCCGAACGCGGTCACAAAGTCAGCGACACAGGACCGTACGCGTACGTCAGACATCCTATGTACGCAAGCGCGCTGCCGTTCCTCGCCGGCATGCCGTTGCTGCTGGGTTCGTGGTGGGGGCTCCTCTGCGTGCCGTTGCTGATAGCCGGCATCGGCTACCGCGCCGTGCGGGAAGAGCGCATGCTGGCCGAACAACTCGATGGCTATGCCGAATACACCACACGCGTGCGCTATCGGTTCGTGCCGTATATCTGGTAGCGGCTCCTCGCGTCCCAACTCACGGCTGCCGACCCGGCCACGCACCTTAAATCACGCTTGTGCGCCCTCGCACCAGGAAGAGGCATCGCACGTCTTTTGTTGAACCTGTCTAGACAAAATGCACCAAAGCGGCGAGTCTGAACCATCGCTTCAAATTACGTTTCACGTACAAAGACAGGCTGAGAGCCTTTACATATAGGGCTTACCCGATGATTCCGAGGAAATTTCACATTTCCGCTTGCTACGATTTTTTTACTCATGCAGACTTGTCTAGTCAATTTAGGCGAGTGAATAAGTCGCTCGGCTAGCTGGATGGTGTTTCCTCAATCAAAGGAGTTTCGACGTGAAGGTAAAGCGCACTACGTTGGCTAAAGCATTGATTGGCGCCGTCCTCGGCGCAGCGACCATTCTCACGGCCCCTGTGCAGGCGAAAGAATGGAAAACGGTGACCATCGCGCTGGAAGGCGGCTACGCACCGTGGAATCTGACGCTGCCGGGCGGCAAGCTGGGCGGCTTCGAACCTGAACTGGTGGCGAACCTGTGTGCGCGCATCCAGTTGCAGTGCAACCTCGTCGCGCAAGATTGGGACGGCATGATCCCGGGTCTGCAGGCCGGCAAGTTCGACGTGCTGATGGACGCCATCTCGATCACGCCGGACCGCGAAAAGATCATCGCTTTCTCGCGTCCTTATGCTGCGACGCCGGCCACGTTTGCCGTGACCGACACCAAGATCCTGCCGAAGGCCGGCCCGACCAGCGCTGTCCTCAAGCTGACTGGCGATCCGAAGACCGACCAGCCGACTGTCGACTCGTTGCGTAAAGAGTTGAAGGGCAAGACTATCGGCATCCAGTCAGGCACGGTCTACACCAAGTTCATCAACGACGGCTTCAAGGACGTCGCCACGATCCGTGTCTACAAGACCTCGCCGGAGCGCGACCTCGATCTGGCGAATGGCCGCATCGACGCCTCCTTTGACGACGTGACCTACTACGCCGCCAACACCGACAAGAAAGAGACCGCTTCGATCGTGATGGCCGGACCGAAGATCGGTGGCCCGATCTGGGGCCCGGGCGAAGGCCTGGCATTCCGCAAGCAGGACGCCGACCTGACGGCGAAGTTCAATACCGCGATCAGCGCAGCGCTCGCCGACGGCACGGTGAAGAAGCTCTCCGAGAAGTGGTTCAAGACCGACGTCACGCCTTGAGTGGCAACTGGACGTTTGCTGGGCAATGAGTGCGCAAGGCGCATCCAGTGAGACGCGCCTGGTGATACGCAGCAAAGATGTACCAGCACGCGTAGCAACGCTCGCGCGTGCTGGCTGATTGATCCAACAGATTGGACGAGGGGTACGGTATGGCTCTGATCGGGATGCTCGGCTTTGGGCCGGATGGCTGGGGCGGCGTCGTGCTGCTGGCGGCCTTGATGACCGTCGCGCTGACGCTCGCGGCGCTTGCCGTCGGCGCGGTGTTCGGCGCACTGGTGGCCGCGGCGAAGCTCTCGCGCTTTCGCACGTTGCGCATCGTCGGCGATTTCTACACGACGGTGTTTCGCGGCGTGCCCGAACTGCTCGTCATCTATCTGTTCTATTTCGGCGGCTCGACGCTGGTGACGACCATCGGCCAGTGGTTCGGCGCCGACGGCTTTGTCGGCGTGCCGCCCTTCGTGATCGGCGCGCTCGCGGTGGGGATGATCTCCGGCGCGTACCAGGCCGAGGTTTACCGCGCGGCCGTGCTGGCGGTGTCGCGTGGCGAACTGGAGGCGGCCCGTTCGATCGGCATGCCCACCCTGACCATGGCGCGCCGCATTCTGATCCCGCAGGTGCTGCGCTTTGCGTTGCCGGGCATCGGCAATGTGTGGCAGTTGAGCCTGAAGGATTCTGCGCTGATCTCGGTCACGGGCCTCGCCGAACTGCTGCGAGTGAGCCAGGTGGCCGCGGGTTCGACCCATCAATACTTCACGTTCTTCGTCGTGGGCGGCGCGCTGTATCTGCTGATGACGAGCATTTCGAACCGGGTCTTCAACCACGCGGAAGCGCGCGTGGGCCGGTCCTTCCGCCGCAATTTCGCCCGCAACTGAGGAGGCCCGCGCCATCATGCATATCGACTTCGGTTTTCTGCTCGACACGCTGCGCCAGCTGCTTGGCGCCGTGCCGACCACGCTCGGCTTGTTCTTCTGTTCGCTGGTGCTGGGCGGCCTGCTGTCGCTCGTGATCGTCACGATGCGGGTCTCGCCGCACTGGCTGCCGAACCGCTTCGCGCGTGCTTATATCCTCGTGTTTCGCGGCTCGCCGCTCTTGATCCAGATGTTCCTCGTGTACTACGGACTCGGCCAGTTCGGCGTGATCCGCGAGAGTTTCCTGTGGCCGGTGCTGCGCGAACCGTATATGTGCGCCGTGCTCTCGCTCGCATTGTGTACGGCCGGCTACACCGCCGAGATCATCCGCGGCGGCTTGATGGCCGTGCCGGTTGGACAGATCGAAGCGGGCTATGCCATCGGGCTGTCGGGCTTGGCGTTGTTGCGCCGCGTGATCGGACCGATTGCGCTGCGCCAGTGCCTGCCCGCTTATTCGACGGAAGCCGTGTTGCTGGTGAAGTCCACAGCACTCGCGAGCCTCGTCACCGTGTGGGAAGTGACAGGCGTCGCGCAGCAGATCATCCAGCAGACCTATCGGACCACTGAAGTTTTCATCTGCGCCGCGCTGATCTACCTGTTTCTGAATTTCGTCATCGTGCGCCTGTTGGGCCTGCTCGAAGTGAGGTTGTCGCGTCATCTGCGCGCGGCGCCCGTCCAGGCTGCCGCTCGCCCGGTTTCCGCTACCACCGAAGCACGTCGTGCCGCGAACTGAACGGCCGCTCATTCTGGAGAATCACATGAACGCTACGGCACCCGTTGCATTGTCGGTCAAGAACATTCACAAGTCGTTCGGCGACCACCACGTCCTCAAGGGCATCTCGCTCGACGCCCACCAGGGCGACGTGATCTCGATCCTCGGCGCGAGCGGTTCGGGCAAGAGCACGTTTTTGCGCTGCCTGAATCTGCTGGAAACGCCGGATGACGGCTCGGTCGCGCTATCCGGTGAAGAGCTCAAGATGAAGCGCCGTGGCGACGGCAAGCTGCAACCTAGCGACCGCCGCCAGGTGGACCGCATCCGTTCACAACTCGGTATGGTGTTTCAGAACTTCAACCTGTGGTCGCACATGACGGTGCTCGAGAACCTGATCGAAGGTCCGATGCGCGTGCAAAAGCGCAGCCGCGCCGAGGCGGTCGAAGAAGCGGAAGCGCTGCTCGCCAAAGTGGGACTCGCGGAAAAGCGCGGCCATTATCCAGCGCATCTTTCGGGCGGTCAGCAGCAGCGCGTCGCGATTGCGCGAGCGCTGGCAATGCATCCGAAGGTCATGCTGTTCGACGAGCCGACTTCGGCGCTCGATCCGGAACTGGTCGGCGAAGTGCTGCGTGTGATGCGCTCGCTTGCCGAAGAGGGGCGCACGATGCTGGTTGTGACGCACGAAATGGGCTTTGCCCGCCATGTGTCGAATCGCGTGATGTTCCTGCACCAGGGGCAGGTGGAAGCCGACGGCACGCCGGACGAAGTGTTCGTCGAATGCAAGTCGGAGCGCTTCCGGCAATTCGTGTCGAGCCATCACGACCGCAGCACCAATTAATACGTTAAGGATAACTATCATGACCGTGATCCGTTCCGATCGTCCTCTCGACCTGGCTCAGGTGGCGGCGGTCGCCGCCGGCGATGCGCTTGAGCTTTCCGCCGAGGCCCGCGCGCGTATCGCGGCGGCGCGCGTGCTCGTCGAACAGATCGTCGAGCGCGGCATTCGTGCCTATGGCGTGAACACCGGCGTTGGCGCGTTGTGCGACGTGACCGTCTCGCGCACCGAGCAGCGCGCGCTGTCGCGCAACATTCTGATGAGCCACGCGGTGGGCGTCGGCACGCCGCTGGGTGTCGCTGAAACGCGTGCGATCATGGCCGCGGCAGTCAACAACTATGCGCACGGGCACTCGGGTATTCGTCTCGAAGTGGTCGATCAACTCGTCGCGCTGCTGAATGCGGATTGCCTGCCGGAAGTGCCGGCGTTCGGCTCGGTCGGCTATCTGAGTCATATGGCGCATATCGCGCTCGTGTGTATCGGCGAGGGCCATGCGCGCTATCGCGGCGAACGGATCAAAGGACGCGACGCGCTGCGGATGCTCGGCCTCGAGCCGCTGGTTCTCGAAGCGAAAGAAGGTTTGAGCCTCGTCAATGGCACGCCCTGCGTGACGGGTCTCGCGGCGCTCGCCTTGGCGCGCGCCGAACGTCTGCTCGACTGGACCGACGTGGTCGCCGCGATGAGCTTCGAGAATCTGCGCGGCCAACTCGCCGCCTTCGACGCCGAGTCGTTGGCGCTGCGCATTTCACCGGGGCTGACCCTGGTCGGCGAACGGATGCGCAGCGCGCTCGCCGATAGCGGCATTCTGGCCGCAGTGGTCGGCCAGCGCACGCAAGACCCGCTGAGCATGCGGACCATTCCGCACGTACATGGCGCCGTGCGCGACGTGCTGAGTGCAACGGCCGAAGTGGTCAATCGCGAGCTCGCCTCGATCACCGACAACCCGATCGTCGCCGGCACGCCGGAGGATCCGCGTGTCTATTCGCAGGCGCATGCCGTAGGCGCTTCAATCGCGCTGGCGATGGACAGTCTCGCGACGGCCGTTGCGCAAGTCGCGGCGATGGCCGAGCGCCGCCTGGACCGGCTGGTCAATCCGTTGGTCAGCGGGCTGCCGGCCTTTTTGGCCGAACCCGGCGGCACCTGTTCGGGCTTCATGATCGCGCAGTACACGGCAGCTTCGCTGGTCGCGCAGAACCGGCGTCTTGCGCTGCCTGCGAGCCTGGACGGCGGGATCACCTCCGGTTTGCAGGAGGACCACCTGTGCCACGCCACTCCGGCCGCCTTGAAGGCGCTTGAGATCATCGACAACGCCGGCCGGATTGTCGCGATCGAATTGCTTGCCGCAGCGCAGGCTTATGATTTACAGACGGGCGATGTGCCGCGCGCGCCCTATACGGACTCCTTATGGCGAAGCGTGCGTCGCATGGTGCCGACCTATTGCGACGACCGGCCGCTCGCGGAGGACATGGCAGTCGCATTCCGGATGATTGCCGATGCCGCGCCGCCACCGCTGCCGAACCCGGGTAAGATGCGGCCTGCAGTTGCCCGCGCAGCGGGAGACCCTCGCTACACGCCGGTCGACACCACGCTGCACATGACGGCCGCCACCCGCGACGCCGCAGCGAACGAGCAACAATCGGCCGCATGACGGGGACCACATGGCCATAAGCCTCCCCTAAGCGGCCTACGAGCCGGCGCGCGAGCCCATCCGCCGGCGTGCCGGGATATTGCGTACCACCCACGAGGTCGACGTGAATATGAACATAAACGCGCCACTGGAAAGCAGCCCTGCATCGCGCACGGGCAATACCAGTGAGACGCCCGCGAAAGCCATGCCGGCCTACGAGCAGATCAAGCGCTATGTCGTGAAGCGGATCGCGGAAGGGGACTGGAAACCGGGCGGTCTGATTCCGTCGGAAACCGAACTGGTCAAGGAATTCGGCGTGGCGCGCATGACGGTCTCGCGCGCACTGCGCGAGCTAACTGCTGAACGCGTACTGACGCGCGTGCAGGGCTCTGGCACTTTCGTCGCGCCGCAGCGCTATGAATCGACGGTACTCGAGATTCGCAACATCGCCGACGAAATCGCGGCGCGCGGTCATCGGCATATGGCCAAGGTGTTGACGCTCGAACCGAGCGACGATGCGCAGGCGCTCGATGCGCTCGGCCTGTCCGTAGGACCGGCGTTTCATTCGCGCATCGTGCATAGCGAAGAGGGCGAGCCGATCCAGTACGAAGACCGCTACGTCAATCCCAAAGTGTTTCCCGAGTACCTGCAACAGGACTTCACGCTCGAGACGCCGAATCACTACATGGTGCGGCTCGCACCGATCCAGCGTGCCGAGTTTCGTATTTACGCGCAAAAGCCCGACGCGCATGTGCGCCGGCATCTGGCGATGGAGATCGGCGAGCCTTGCCTGCTGTTGTGGCGTCGAACGTGGGTGGGCGTTGCGGTGGCGACGTCGGTGCAACTGTGGCATCCCGCGTCACGCTTTCATCTGGCGGGCAACGTCTGATACGGGAGCCGCTCATGCGGCTCTGCTCAGCCCTGTCGCTGCGAGACGGCTGGCCCGAACCGGCAACCCAGCCGGTAGCGCGAACCCGGATGCACGAAGCGGGCGAATGTCACCGCCACGCCGCTCGTCCACGTGCGCCTCACCAGCGTCAGGCACGGCTCTGCTACGCGGATTTCCAACAGCGCGGCTTCGTCAGGAGTAGGCAGGCCCGCGTCGACAACGTGCTCGACGTCGTGCACCGGCACGACGTTGTAGAGATATTCGGAAGGCCGGATCGCCGCGAAATCCTGCTGCAGAAACTCGGGTGCCGTGGCCGGATTGACATAACGGTCTTCGAGTTGCACGGGCAGCCCGTTTTCGCGGTGAACGCAGATCACGTGAAACACGGAGGTGCCCGGTGCCAGGCCCAGTGCGTTCGATACCAGAACCGGCGCGGTTTCCCGTTGCTTGAGCAGTGTTTCGTAGCTGTACTCATGGCCGCGTGAGCGAATCTCGTCGCCGATGTGGGCGATCATCAGCAGCGTCGATTGCGGCTTCGTTTCCGCGACGAAGGTCCCAACGCCGGAGACGCGCGTGACGAGGCCTTCCTCGGCGAGTTCGCGCAATGCGCGGTTGACGGTCATGCGCGACACGCCCAACGCCGCCACGAGATCCAGTTCCGAAGGGATCCGGTCGCCGGGCTGACGCGCGCCCGAGTCGATGGTGTGGCGGATGTGACTCTTGACCTGTTCGTAGCGCGCGGTGGGAGGGTCGGGGACGTCCGTGCCGCGCGAATCCTGAGCGTTCATTGTGGACCCGCCTCATCGGCGCCTTGCGTCCAGAAGGCGTTACGGTCGAAGTAATTCTGCAGGAACTGGCGCAAGCGTGGCTGTCCGGCATCGTGAAAGACTTCGCGCGGCTTGCCTGCGACAGCGATGCGGCCTTGATCGATGAAGACCACCTTATCCGCGACCTGGGCGGCAAAGCCCATTTCATGCGTGACGACCGCCATGGTCATGCCGTCGCGGGCGAGTTGCTTCATCACCTGCAGCACTTCGCCGACCAGTTCCGGATCGAGCGCCGAGGTGGGCTCGTCGAACAGCATGATGTGTGGCTCCATGGCAAGCGCTCGCGCTATCGCCACCCGTTGTTGCTGACCACCGGATAGCTTGGCCGGATAGGTGTCCGCCTTGTGCGCGAGGCCCACGGTCTCCAGCATCGCATTGGCGCGGCGCCGCGCGTCGGCGCGTGACAGATGGCGCACGCGCAAAAGCGCCTCCATCACATTGCCGAGCGCGCTCATATGCGGCCACAGGTTGAACTGCTGGAACACCATGCCGACATTGCGCCGCACCCGGTTGATCTCGCCTTGCGATGCCCGCATGCGTTTGCCGTTGCGTTCGACGTAGCCAAGCAGTTCGCCTTCGATGCGCACATCGCCCTGATCGTAGGTTTCGAGCGCGGCGAGACAACGCAGCAAAGTGCTCTTTCCGGACCCCGACGGACCGATGATGCAGACCACTTCGGACCTGGCGATTTCCAGATCAACGCCGCGCAGCACTTCGACAACGCCAAAGCGCTTGCGCAGGTCGCGCACTTCGATCAGCGGCGCGCTGGGGGCTTGTGCTGCGGCGGCGGTGGGCTCAGAGGTTGGCATATCGGCAAGGGCATTCATCGATAGATCCGGAGTTCGTTCATGCCATGAACCGCGCGATGCGGGTTTCTGCCCACATGCCGGCACGCGAGGTGAGTTCGACGAGCGCGAGATAACACACGCACAGCGCCAACAACGTTTCGACGAATGCGAAGGTGGCCGAACCGATGCCGGTCAGAACGAAAGTCAGCTCGGGCACGGTGACGATCGAGAGCACGGCGGTTTCTTTGCTGAGCACGATGATCAGGTTGGTGAGCGCCGGGACAATCAGCACCAGCATCTGCGGCACCTGGATGCGCAGCACCGCTTGCCAGCGTGACAGGCCGAGGCACGCCGCCGCTTCGAGGTGACCCGGCGGCACCGACTGGAAACCGGAGCGGAACGCCTCTGCAAAATACGCGCTGCCGTACAGGCCGAGACCGAGGACGCCGGCGGTCATTGGTTCGAGCGTGAGGCCGATCGAAGGGCCGCCGTAGTAGAGCAGAAAGAGCTGCACGAGAAACGGCGTGCCGCGAAAGAGTTCGATATAGAAGCGGAGCAGCCCGCGCACCCAGCGCCCGCAGAAGAGTTGCAGCACAGCAATCAGAAAGCCGATCAGAATGCCGATGACAACGCCCGCGGCCCATGTGCCGATGGTCGTCGCGAGGCCTGCCGCAATCGGCTGCAGGTTGTGGGTAATGACGGTAGGGTCGAATTGCTGCATCGTTTGGATCTCAGGCTGGCTCTCAGGCTGGCTCTCAGGCTGAACTGGACGTTCTCGCTCAGGCTTGCTGCAAGCGGTGTTCCGCGCCATGCGCGAGCAGCGCGAGCGTCCCGCAGATGACAAAATAGATCAGCCCCGCGGCAAGATAGGCTTCGAGCGGGCGATAGGTGCTGGCGGCAATGTTCTGCGCGGTGCGCGTGAGTTCGGCGACGCCGACCACCGATATCAGCGACGATGCCTTGATCAGCAGCACCATCTCGTTGACGAGCGACGGCAACGTCAAACGAAAGGCCTGCGGCACCTGAATCCGCCGCAGCATGTCGAGCGGGGACATGCCGAGCATGCGCGCGGCTTCAATTTGCCCAGGAGGAATGCTCAGAAAGCCGCCACGCAAAATCTCGGCGATATACGAGGCGGAGCAGAGCGACACGGCACTGATCGCCGCGACGAGCGGTGACACATTGATGCCGACGAAAGGCAGCAGGTAGTACACCAGCAGCAACTGCACGAGCATCGGCACGCCGCGAAAGAAGAACACATACGCGCCGCCGAACATGCGCGCCGCGCGATGCGCTGACAGTCGCGCGGAGCAGACGCCAATCGCGACGAAGAAGCCGATCACGAGCCCGGTGAGCGAAATGCCGACCGTGGCGATTGCCGCGTGCAGCAGCAGCGGCAGACCCTGCAGAAAGACAGGCATGCTGAACATGCGTCGGGCACCCGCTAGAGCAAACCGGCAAGCGCCGCCGCGGATCGTACGACCGGCGGCGTCTGCCTCAAAGCATTAATAATTCGGCGTGGGCATGGTGGTCGGCGCGTCCATTGCGACGCCAAACCACGTCTTCTGCAAAGCGGCGAGTCGCCCGTCATCGTGCATCTTGACGAGCGCGGCGTTGAACGCGTCGTCGAGCGACTTGCTGTCCGGGTCCTTGCGCATGCAGTAGGCGAAGTACACCTTGGCGCCGAACGGCGGCTGTACCACCGCAAAAGTGTCGGGTCGCTGTTTCGCCACGTAGGCAATGTTCGTCATCGAGTTGGCGACGGCGGCAATCCGGCCGGCAGCGAGGTCCGCGTAGGCCTGATTGTTGTCGACGTATTCGCGCACTTCAGGCGGCTTGGGCAGTGTCGCGATATAGGCCTTCAACTGGTCGAGCTGTGCCGAACCTTTGCCCGCGCCAACCGTCTTGCCGGAGATATCCGAGGATTGCTTGAGCGAGGTGTCGCTTGCGCGCTTGAGCAGCGCGTCGGTGGCGTCGGCGACCGGCAGTGTGTACGCGTAGCGTTCCATGCGCGCCTTCGTCACTGTCAGCGGACCGCCGACCATGTCGAACTTGCCCGCTTCGAGACCCGGCAACACGCTAGGCCAAGGCAGGTCGATGAAGCGCACCTTCACGCCCAGTTCCTTGCCGACTTCGGCGAACAAGTCCTTGTTGAAACCGGCCTGCTGACCGTTCTCGAGGAAGTCGAAGGGGGCGAACTGCATTTCCGTGCCGACGACGAGTTCGCCCGCCGCCTTGACCTTGGCAAGCTGATCCGCGTGCGCGGCGACGCTCGCTGCGCACAACGCTAACACCATTAAACGACACTTCCAGCCTGCAAGGATGCTCATGAGAATCTCCGGTTGGCAAAGCGGTGTCGCGCGAGACGAGGTGCGGCGGCGCGCGGTATGCGGGGCAGTATATACCGCAGTTTTCCTGCGAAATAAATAATCCTGTTGTGCGCTGCAAGGGGTGCTCGTGATGGACGACGCAGAGTGAAGAGGCGGCTTGCGAAGGGGCTTTTGGCGGTATATACAACTGAAGAAGCGGGTGCGACGGCGGCGTTTTCGAAAGGTGTTCGAAGTATCGGCAAAGCGCGCATTCGTCAGCTTATTTATACCCGTCCAATCCGCTGGGCCTTTCAGGAGTGTTGCGATGCAGCCGGTCACTCGCATTCCGATCATCGACCTTGCCGGCGTGCGCGCCGGCGATCCAGAAGCCATGCAGCGTGTCGGCCGCGAGATTCACGCCGCGTGCACGACGATCGGGTTTTTCTATATCGTCAATCATGGTGTGCCGCAATCGGCCATCGATGCGGCCGAACAGGCGGCGCGTACGTTCTTCGCGTTTCCGGTCGAAACCAAGCGGCGTGCGGCGGTGAATCAGCGGCATCGCGGCTTCAATGCGCTCGGCGACGCGACGATGTATCAGGCCAAGCGCCCCGACTACAAGGAGTTTTTCAGCATCGGGCTGGAGTTGCCGGAAGACGATCCCGATGTGCTCGCAGGCCAGGCCCTGCGCGGGCCGAACAACTGGCCGGACTTCATGCCCGAGTTGCGCCCGGCGCTGTACGGTTACTACGAAGCAGTGGCGCTGTGTGGTGCTGACCTGTTGCGCGCGGTGGCCGTGAGTCTCGGCGTCGACGAACCGTTCTTTGCACCGCGCTATACCAAGCGGATGCAGCGTACCCAGATGGTCTACTACCCACCGCAGCCGCCGCAGTCGGATGCGGATCAGTTCGGTGTAGCGCCGCACACCGACTATGGCTGCATTACGTTGCTGTGGCAGGATCAGGTGGGCGGATTGCAGGTCCGCGAAATCGCCAACAACACGTGGGTCGATGCGCCGCCGATTCCAGGCAGCTTCGTCGTCAATGTCGGCGATCTGCTCGCACGCTGGACCAACGACCGTTTTCGCTCGACGCTGCATCGCGTGATCAACGCGTCCGGACGCGAGCGCTATTCGATCGCCACGTTTTATGACCCGACCTACGGCGCGTTGGTCGACCCGCGCGAACTCGGCACGAGCGAGGCGGACCTCAAATATCAACCGGTCGCAGCAGGCGACTACATTCTTGGGCGCATCAACGATTCTATGGGTTATCGGAAGAAGCAAGCCGCACAGGGGACGACAGCATGACGAACGGGGACCGCGCCGCGCTTTCCACCACGCTGGCCGCGTTACGCGAGGCGCTGGGGGATGAAGCAGTGCGCGTCGGCGAACAGATCGGCGAACGTTCGATGACCGACTGGACGCGTCATGAGCCCACGCGCGCGGCGGCGTTGCTGTTGCCGCGCACGATAGAACAGGTATCGCAGGCGCTGGCGATTTGTCACGCAGCGCATCAAGCGGTGGTGCCGCAGGGCGGCATGACGGGCCTCGCCGGCGGTGCGATTCCGCGCGCTGAAGATATTGCGCTGTCGCTTGAACGTCTCACCGGCATCGAGGAAATCGATCCCGCTTCGGCAACCATGACGGTGCGAGCCGGCACCACCTTGCAGACGGCGCAGGAGGCCGCGGCGCAAGCGGGTTTCGAACTCGCGCTCGATCTCGGCGCCCGCGGCTCGTGCCAGATCGGCGGCAATCTCGCCACGAACGCGGGCGGCAATCGCGTGATCCAGTCGGGCACCGCGCGCGATCAGGTGCTCGGACTGGAAGTGGTGCTGGCCAACGGTGCAGTCTTGAGCTCGCTCGGCAAGATGGTGAAGAACAATACCGGCTATGACCTGAAGCACTGGTTCATCGGTTCCGAGGGCACGCTCGGCGTGATTACCCGCACGGTGTTGCGCCTGCATCCGCAGCGCGCGGCGCGTCATACGGCGCTCGTTGCGCTGGATGATTACGATGCCGCAGTGAGTTTGCTGCGCCGCCTGTCGTCGCGCTTTGGCAACGACATTGGCGCGTTCGAAATCATGTGGCCGGACTTCTACGATTTCGGCGTTGCCTTGACCGGCACGCGTTCGCCGTTTGGAGAAGCGCATCCGTTGTATGCGTTGATCGAACATGCCAGCTTCGATGCAGCCGACGGCGGCGAACGCTTCGCCGCCGCGCTGACCGAAGCGCTGGACGCGCACGCCGTTCGGGATGCCGTCATTGCGCAGTCGATGGCCGATGCGCGCGCCTTATGGGCGGTGCGCGAATGCACGGCCGAGTTTCCGGTGAAGATGGATCCGATCAACTTCGACGTCAGTTTGCCGATCGGCGAAATCGGCACGTTTGTGGACCGCTGCCGTGCGGCGCTCGATCGTCGATGGCCGGGTAACCAGTCGTATTTCTTTGGCCATATCGGCGATTCGAATCTGCACCTCACCGTGGATGGCCACTCAGTGCCGGGCGTGGCGCATCACTCGGTGTATGCGTTCGTCTATGAAATGCTGGGACCGTTACACGGATCGGTATCGGCGGAACATGGGATCGGCTCGCTGAAACGCGAGTTCTTGCCGATCTCGCGTTCGCGTGAGGAACTGGCCGCGATGGCGGCGATCAAGCAGGCGCTCGACCCGCACGGGATTCTGAATCCGGGCAAGCTGTTCTGAACTCAGTAGGCCACGTGCTCCAGCAATCTGTTTGCAAAGCGGCGGTAGATCCAGGACATGACCGAGGCGGAGAGTACAAGGAACACGGTGTTGACGAACGCCATCGCGATCGTAATCACAAGAGAGCCTTGCATGGTGGCCAGCAGGAATGTCTTGCCGCCCACCACCAGCGCGGTAGTCCAGACGGCAAGCAGAGGCAGATACGCGACGAACCCCACACCGGTGATGTTCCAGAAATGGCCGCGGCTGTCTTTCCACGCTGCGGGCAGCGTCAGCCGGCTGCCTAGCGAGACCGCTGGGTAAAGCAGACTCAGACGGACAATGACGAACAGATACACCAGTATCGCGGGCAGCGTGATTAACGCGATCGCCGCCGAGCGCATCGCATGCAAAACCAGCGCCGCTCCAACCGTGATGATGATCATGCCGATTCCAAGGCCGAACGTGAACAGCAGGTAGCGTCCCAGCGGTTTGCCGCCGAGCGGCATCAAGGGTTGTGTCCCTTCGCCGAGCAGCACGAAACGATTGACCTTGATGGCCAGGCACCCGGAGACGGCCAGTTGCAGAATCGAGAGAGCCAGCCTGGCAAAAGCGTGAGTGGTGGCCGTTGAGGAGTCCATGTCCGCACCAGCGACCAGGGGTTGCTGAAAGGACGCAGAAAGCAACGCCGTGCAACTGATGACGACGAACACGCCGAAAAAAAGTCCCGGCATGTGGACGATGGCTTGCCAAGTACTGATCCAGCTTTTCTTGACGCAGGTACCGAAAGTCAACTGTTCCATAGGGTGATTGGCGTGGTTGTATGGGCTTATTGGATTTATGCTGATTCGATGTGTCCGCACCAGACGACCCGGCGCGCCGAATGGTTCGGATCATAAATCAATTCGCCCGCAGGGTCTGTAAGACCTCAGCCGCATAGATGAACGAATCAGCCTCACGGCACACGCATCAATGCGCATCCAGATACCGCGCAATCACCGGATAAACCTCCACCGCGGCATTCTTGCCGAAGATGCAGTCGAGATGCCCATAACCCGGGATCAGATGCCGCTCGTATTGCTGCGCGCCGAAGCGATCCACCAGCATGTTGAAGGTCGTCTCCGTGCTCACCGGCAGGTAGCAGCGATTCTCGGTGCCGTGAATGAATCCGATTGGCAGGTTCATGCCCTCGAGGTTGGGCAGATAAACGTTGGCGCCGTGCGCGTCCACCACGTGTCCGGCCCGGACCATCGTCGCTAGTTGGCTGAAGAGCTCGATGTCGTGCACACCGAACAATTCCTGCAGATTGCCGTGGAGCTGTTCGCCGAGTTGTGCGTGTTCGTAGAGCAGGCCGTAGAGGAAGGTAGCGCGGTGACACAGCGCGTTGCCGCAGCCTTCATCGTGCCCAACGGGGTAAATCCGAAGAGCCTCGTCGAGCAGGTTGTCCGGCCAGTTGTCGGCACGCGTCAGGACGGTGAGGTCGCGGACGCCCAGGTGCTGCAGAATTTCCGGCATATGCATGCCTGCCTTGATCCGCTGCATCGCGCCGGGAATCAGATGCGCGGACACCTGGGACAGCAACGCGGAGCGCACGCCCTTGAGCCCCGACAGTAAGGACATGGTGAAGGCCACCGCGCCGAAGCAGTGCGCCACGACCTGAATCTGCTCAGCGCCCGTTAGCTGCCTGACTTGCGCCACCGCCGCCGGGATGTCCTCGCGGGCGATCGCATCCGCCGTGGTGGGCTCGAGCGCGCTCGGCAGTTCGATGCTCACGCGCAGGTCGACGAGCCACACGTCATAACCGGCCGCGCACAGGAACTCGACGAGGTTGGTGTCGATCAGGTCCGTCGCATAGATCCGGCTGGATACGCCGGAACCGTGTATCAGCAGTACAGGCCCTTTGTCGCCCGCGTGATAGCGCGTCAGTCTCAATGTCTTGCTGTCCGGGTCCGGCGAGTTGAACCAGGTCAGTTCCGGCGCCGGTGCGCGCAATGCGCGCTTCAGACGGGGAGCGGTGCCGTCTGAGCTCAGGAACTGCAGCGGCGCCGCGACGCCGCCATATTCCGTGAATAGCACTCCGCCGAAGAACTTGCCGAATTTCAGCGTCCATTCGAGCCGCGCCTCGAGATCCGGCGCATTCGTCACTTCGATGGTGCGCATTTGCTTGAGGAAATTCTCGGGCGTGATGATGAGCGTCGCGTTGCCGATGACGGGCGCATCCGCTGCATCGGATGCGCGGATCTGCGCGTACAGCGTATTGGTTTGCGGCCACAGTTCGAGCAGCGAGGAACGAGTGATGATCTTCTGCCCGAACAGGAAATAGCGCGTGCCTTCCACCGATTCGAGTGTCATGTGGTAGTTCATGTCGCGCCGGTCGACCTGGGTTTCGTCGACGACGAACAGATTGAATTGCCCGTCGGCGATGGTCATCGGTTGGGCCGACAACGCCGGGCACGTCAGCGTGCCCACCGTGCGCGCGGCGTGCTGCGGATTGCTGAGCATCTCGGCCAGATCGTCGGACTCCACGGTGAGCGTGAAGCTCATCGGGCTGCTGCCGTTGTCGGGCGAAAGGCCGTCTGTCAGCGCCCCAGGTTCATAGCTGCCGACCATGGTTTCGGTGAAGCGCAGGCCAATCTTCTGCGGCGGCGGTGGGACAGCGTCACCTTGTGACGCGTAGTCGATCTGCCAGCCGTGCGCTGCGGCGAGTTGCGCACAGTTGCGCTCGGCCAGCGCCGAGATGGTCAGCAGTGGATTCACCCCGAGCGAGAGCGGCACCACCGCCCCGTCCATCACATACAGGCCGACATGCACGGCGGCGCCCGCCGCGCCGGAGAACACGTGGCCGGCCTGATCGACGACGCCGTTTTCCGCCGCATCTGCCATCGCGCAACCGCCTAGCGGATGGACCGTCACCAGGCCGTCGCCGAGCAGTCTGGCGGAAATCGGGTCGCGCACATAGTCGCCGCCTAACGCGACGGTGGCCGCTTCGAGGGTCTTTTCGATGGTGGCGTAGATCGGCTGCTTGCCGGCATCGGGCCAGTGGATGCGCGGCCGGCCTTGTTCAACTAGAATTTGCCCGCCGTCGTCGTCGTGCGCCATCACAAGGTAGGTCTGCGTGTGATTCATCGCACCGTGATAAGGGCCGCGCAGCAGGCTTTCGACGATGCGGGCATCGGCATCCAGCGATCCTGCCCGTGACGCCGGCTCGGGCACCTTCACGCCATCAGCCGGTGCGGCGATGCCCAGCACGCCCATCATGGCGAGCCCGACCGGTCCGGCGAGCGAGCCTTCCTCGATCACCAGGCCGTCCTTGACGTCAGGCGTATCGCGGTGATCGATCAAGCCAGTGATCGTCGGCCCGACGGGCGGGATCTCGCCGCTCTTGTGCGCGCCCCAGCCGATGCCGTTGATCGGGACATCGGTGTTATACGCAAACGCGAGCACGTCGCCGTTGCCGGTGAAGTGCTGGCCGAGTTGGGTGGACACCGGCAGCCCGGCATCGCGCGAGCGCAGCAGGATGGCGGTCGAACCGAGCGTGCCCGCGGACAGGATCACGATGTCCGCGCTGACGGCGAGGTCCGGCGCATCGTAGCTTTCGCGCCCAAGGCCCACCAGTTGGTAGCGCACGCGCCATTGCTGGGTGGCCGCGTCACGCACGACCGAATGCACCGCCGCGCCCGTGAAAATCTGTGCGCCGTGGGCGACCGCGTCGGGCAGGTAGTTCATGTGGGTGGAATTCTTCGCCTCGTAGTTGCAGCCGGAGTTGCAGTCGCCACAGCCAACGCAGCGCTTCTGGTCGACGCCGGCGGCGTTCTTGCCGTCCTTGAAGGTGACCGTAATCGGCGGCCGCGAGAAGCGGTCCTGCATGCCGAGCGCTTGTGCCGACTGCGCGAGCGCATTGAGCTTGGGCAGGGAAGGGAAGTCGGCGGGTACGGGCGACGGCTGCAGCATGGCTTCGGCGCGAGCGTAACCGGCCGTGAGCCCCGCTTCGTCGGCGCGCACGGCGGCGGGCCAGCGCGGATCGTGCCACAGGCGCGGATCGGGCCTGAGCGCGACGTTGGCGTTGATCAGCGAGGTGCCGCCCAGCCCGCAGCCGACCACCGCGTTGACGTCCGGATTGACGTGGACTTCCAGTAACGCGAGCGGCGAGCCGATCTGCGCGAGGCCGGTGTTGTACTGCACCTGGCTTGCGCCTTCGAGCGGTGTGGAAGGAAACTCGCCCGCCATGAATTCGCGGCCGCGTTCGAGCAGGCACACGTTGCGCCCCGCCCGTGCCATCCGGCTGGCCGCAATGGCGCCGCCGTAGCCCGAGCCGACGATCACGATTTCGTAATGCGGCTGCAGCGCTTCAATGGCGCTGGATAAGCGGTTCATCATGACCACCTCGCGGTTCGACTGTGTCCAGGGTGGGGGAGCCCTGACTTGTGAGGATGACTGAGCGCTGCGCGGCTTTCTTATCGTAGGCTGTGGCGGCTTGCAAACAAAGCCACATCATCGGTATGCGGCTGCGGCTCGAGACCAAAGCGCCGCCGCGCGAGCCTGATTGTGCGCAATTAGGCAGCCGCTTCATTCATCTCGCTATCGCTCGATTCGGTGGCGAGCAGGTTCAGCGCGATCAGAATGGCCGCGCGATTTTCGACCTCGATCTCGATGCCGAGCACGTCGATCAGCCAGCGGCCGATCTTCGTATTGGAAAAATCGCCGGCGTCGCCCGTCTTTTTCATTGTGACGCCCAGTTTGACGGCGCGATAGTGATACGAGGGCACGCGATGCTGTGCAGCCACGGCCGAAAGTCCGCCTTTGCATTCCGAGCACCAGCCGAGGCTGCCGGCCAGCACAATGCGCTCCGGTTCGTCGAGACCGTCTATGAAGGTGCGCGCGGCGAGGCGCACGCGCGCTTCGTCGAGGCCGTATTGCAGCAGCACGCTTTCGACCGGGTCCTCGAGCGCGTGGGCGTGCAGGTCGATTTCCTGTTGCATGCCTTCGTTTTCCATCGACACGTTGCGCTGATGGCCGGCGCTGCGCAGGCAGTCGATCAGGTAGCGGCGGAAATAGGCGCAGAGGGCATAGCCGTTGGACGGCGCGCTTTCCGGGCAGGCGTTCGTATCGGAATGGCCGGGGGCGAGGCGCAACACCCGGGCGAAGATGAACTGGGCGACGAGTTCTTCCTTGTCCTCGCCGAGCGCCTGCAGTTCGAGCGGATGGTAGGTGCGCAGCGCCCGTTTCACCAGGTCGACCATCGACACCATTTCGTCGCCGGACAACTGGGTGCGGCGGCGCCACAGATCGGGCAGGATCGCATTGTCGAGGTTGCGGACGAACTCGCGGCTCGGTACAGCGCCCATGAAAGCCTCCGTCGAAGGATGGGGCAAGGAGCGCGGCGGCCCCGTCAGGCGGGGCGGCGAAGCAGGTCTGAGAAGACCCTTGGCCGCGCTGGAAAGTGACTTTAGTATGGTTTTTGCGCGTGCCTTCGCCTATATGGATTAAGTGATAGCTGACAGGTAAACTGCCGGGTAAACCGATTGCCCCAGACTCGCCAACGCTTGTCGACAAAGGAGACCGCACGATGCGGGACGATCCCATCCAGCGAGCGATCGACGAGGACCTGGTGCGCGTACTGTATGCACAGGACGCCATCGCTTTCTTTACGCACTGGTTCGCGATCGTGGTGCTCGTCTCGATCTACTGGGACGACATGCCGTATCCGCAGCGGTTCGCCGCCTGCTTTGTGTTCTACGGGGTGGCGAACTGCGCCGCACTGGGGCTGTGGCTCTGCCGGCGCCGCTGGCCCGATGCGCTGACCGCGCGCAACTGGATCAGGCTGCACGCGCTGCGCGGGGCGCTGCTGTATAGCGCGCCGGGCCTCGCGATCTGGTTCGCGTTCCATACTCACCAGGCCGATCTGCCGGTGCTGCACACCGTCATGCTGGTAACACTGGCGGCGGGCGTGTTCATGTCGAATGGCTTCGACGTGCTCAACTTTTCCACCAGCATCACCTTCGTCCTGCTGCCGGCCATCGTGCTGCTGTTTGGCAGTCACAACTTCGACCGCACCATTCTGGCGGTCGTCCTTGCGTTCTTCTTTTGCGCCATCAACGTCTATGCGGTGAGCTACCGCAAGCTGTTCCAGCGCGTGGTGCAGGCGCGCGTCGATCAGCAGCACCTGGCGGAATCGCTCGCTGAGCAAAAGGAGGTCGCGGAGGAGGCGAGTCTCGCCAAGACACGCTTTTTTGCCGCGGCAAGCCACGATCTGCGCCAGCCGCTGCATGCCATCGGCCTGCTCGCGGCGTCGCTCAATGACGCTTCCGTGACGTCCGCGCAACACGGCAAAACCGTCGATCACATCGTCAATAACGTCGAGGCGCTCAACCAGTTGTTCAATCAGGTGCTCGACCTGGCGCGACTCGAAAGCGGCGTCACGCAGGTGATCCGCCTGCATTTCCGGCTGGACGAACTGTTCGATCGGGTCGGCAGCCAGTACCGGCCGCAGGCGGCGGCCAAGGGCCTGGCGCTGCGCATCGCGCCCACCACGATGGTGGTGTACGACGACCCGGTGCTGCTCGAACGGGTATTGAGCAACCTGCTCTCGAATGCGGTGCGCTACACGGAGGAGGGGGCGATCTGGGTAGGTGTGCGACGCGCCGGCCGGCGCAGCGGCGGCTATATCGAGGTGCGCGATTCCGGTATCGGCATTCCGGCTGCCGAGCAGGAGCGCATCTTCGAGGAGTTCTACCAGGTCGCCAATCCGCAGCGCGACGCGCGCCAGGGGCACGGGCTTGGCTTGCCGACGGTCAAGCGGCTCGTCGGTTTGCTGGGCGGCGAGTTGGGCTTGCGCTCGGCGCCGGGGCGCGGCTCGGTGTTCCGCTTTCCGGTGCACATGGGCGACCCGGGTGGGATTGTGGCGAGCCTGAGCGACACGGTGGTGGGTGGCCCGTCGGCGCAAGGACGGCACGTGCTGTGCATCGACGATGACCCGTCGATTCTCGAAGGGCTGACGAGCCTGCTCGGGCGTTGGGGCTGTGTGGCGCGCGGCGTGCGCGACGAAGGGCTGGCGCTGCGGGCACTCGACGAAGGCTTCGTGCCGGACGCCGTGCTATGTGACTACCAGTTGGCGAACCACCGCACCGGCGCACAGGCGCTGACGGCGGTGCGCGCTGCGCTGCAGCGCAGCGGACATGAAGGCGCGGTGATGCTGCTGATTACCGGCGATATGGCATCGGGCGAACTGGCGACGCTCGCTACGCAGGGGATTCCGGTGCTGCATAAGCCAGTCACGCCAGCGCGCCTGCGGCGCACGCTGGAAACGCTGTGGCAGCAGGCGCAACGGGATGGGGCGAGGGCGGCGGTCTAGCCCGCCCTATAGCGTCTTCCCCGCCTCCAGCCAGCCGTTGATGACCGCAATCGCGGTCGACCGGTTGTGAACCCCGAGCGCCCGAAAAATCACCGACAGATGCACCTTGACGGTTCCCTCCGCGACACCCAGTTCGCGCGCAATCATCTTGTTGGTCCAGCCGCGGTGCACCAGCCGCATGATGTCCTGTTGCCGCGGCGAGAGGTTCTCCAGCAGATGCTGCTGATGCGGCTGCAGGGCCGCGATCTGGGTAATCGGTTCGGTCAAGGAGGCCGTGGCGGATGCGCCGGCGGTGCCTCCCGGCGCGGTTTGCGCCGCCGCTTCACGCGTGCCGAGCAGGCTTAGCGCTTCCATCGGCACATACGCGCCGCCGGATAGCACGAGTTCGATCGCCTTCAGCATGACGCTGGCAGGCTGGCGTTTCGGCACGAAGCCAAGCGCGCCGGCAGCGAGTACCGCACGCATCTCATCGGGCGATTCTTCGGCGGACAGCACCACCACCGGCAGCGCCGGATTCTCTTTGAGCAGGATTTCGAGGGACGCCGCGCCGCTCATGCCGGGCATGTGCAGATCGACGATCGCCAGATCGTGATCGGCGTCGGGCCGCGCGGCGGCGGCGAGGGTTTCCCAGGTGTCGGCTTCGTCGAACAGGGCATCTGGGTCGAGTCCGCGGAGCAATCCCTTGACGCCCTGGCGGATCAGTTCATGGTCGTCGGCCACAAGAAACTTCATGGATGTCTCCGCGTGTCGGCCCTGCGTATTCGTATTTCCCACCGTTATTTCGCCGGTGCCGGACGCGGATGGCGCGTCCCCCGTCCTGTGCGCCATCCGTCCCGTCAGGCCGCCTTAGCAAGCGTGGCCGTGTCTACCGCGTGCCTCCCTGACTGCAAGGCTTATCGTGGACTGCCGGTATTGCACCACCTGATGTCGCGATCATATGCTTGATCGGCGCCAACCGGTGTCTCCCACAGTGCTCGGGCGGCACCTTTGATTTATGCGCGGTTGCCCGCGGAGCAGCGAACAGTGTCGGCGTCGAGGAGGTCTCCTGTGCGGACGGTGGAGCGGCACAATCGTGCGTTCTTCCGCATGCCGGCTCGCATCCATTCATCTGACCACTGTTGTCGCTGCGGCCTGCTACATAGACGTGCACGGCCGCCCGATTTTAAAGCGCCGGATAAGAGGTTAACAAGTGCCTCGCCGCCCACGTGGCCGCACGGCGATCTGACGTGTGTCACTTCACGGCGAAGAGCGTGAGGTTCATCAGGATCTTGAACGCGGAGCCGAGCGACATGGCCCCGCCCACGCCGACACACCACAGCGCGATAAACCAGACCCAGCCAGGCAGCGCGCGCTGCGGGGGTGCGGCGGGCTGCTGCGGCGGCTTAGTGATAGTGATGTTGGTCGTCATGGCTCACCTTGCCGCGAAATACCCAATAGCCCAGCATCGTGTAGGCCAGGATGATGGGAATGATCACCGCCGCGCCCGCGAGGGTGAACATCTGGCTCGAACGCGGCGCGGCCGCTTCCCAGAGTGTCATGCTCGACGGGATCGCATAGGGCCACAGGCTCACGAGCAAGCCGAGATAGCCGATCAGCACCAGTGCGAGCGCCAGTACGAAGGGCGTCTTGTGATGCCGGTCGCGTACCGCCCGGTGCATGAAGAACGCGCACACCGCGACGAGGAACGGCACCGGCAGCAGACGGTAGAACAGGCCTGACGCGAACCAGCGCTGCGCGATATTCGGGTCTTGCAGCGGCGTCCAGAGGCTGACCATCGCGATGAAGGCGAGCAGGACAATCGTCAGCGGCCACACGACCCGGTGCAGGCGGCGTTGCAGATCGCCCTCGGTTTTGGCGACCAGCCAGCAGCAACCGAGCAACGCGTAGGTGACGACGAGTCCAAGACCGGTCAACAGACTGAACGGTGTGAGCCAGTCGAAGGCGCTGCCGGCATAGCTGCCGTCCACAACCGGAATGCCCTGCAGGAACGCGCCCAGCACGATGCCCTGGAAGAACGCCGCGCCCGTCGAGCCACCGATGAACGCCAGATCCCACAGATGCTTGGTCCGGTTCGCCTTGGCGCGCAGTTCGAACGACACGCCACGGAAGATCAGGCTGGCGAGCATGAAAATCAACGGCAGGTACAGCGCCGACAACACGGTCGAATAGACCACTGGGAACACCGCGAACAGCCCAGCGCCGCCGAGCACCAGCCAGGTCTCGTTGCCGTCCCAGACGGGCGCGACGGTGTTCATCATCAGATTGCGCTCTTTCTCATCGGGAAAGAACGGAAACACGATGCCGATGCCCAGATCGAAGCCGTCGAGCACCACATACATGAACAGGCCCAGCGCGATGATCGCGGCCCACACTACGGTGACATCCATTTTCTAACCTCGGTACGGGGTGATTCAGGCTGCGTCGACCAACGGGTCGGCGGCCGACATGGGGCGGCGCGCAGGGCGGCCGAGTCGCGCTTCAGGCACGCCATGCGGTGTTTGACCGGGCAACGCAGGACCTGAGCGCATCAGCTTGAGCATGTAGTAGATGCCGGTGCCGAACACCAGGAAGTAGACGATCACGAACGCCATCAGCGAAATGCCCACTTGCTGCGTGGTGAGCGGCGACACGGCTTGCGAGGTGCGCAGCACGCCATAGACGACCCACGGCTGGCGGCCGGCTTCCGTGGTCACCCAGCCGGCCAGCAACGTGATGAAACCGGTCGGGCCCATGGCCACTGCGAGCTTTTGAAACCACTTCGACTCATACAGCTTGCCGCGCCGGCGCAGCGCCCAGGCGATGATCGACATCACGATCATCAGCACGCCGAGCCCTGCCATCACGCGGAAGCTCCAGAACACGACGGTGGAGTTCGGCCGGTCTTCGGGCGGGAACTCCTTCAAACCACGGATCTCACCGTCCCAGCTATGCGTGAGAATCAGGCTGCCCAGGTGCGGGACCGATACCGCATAGCGGGTGGTCTCCGCCTTCATGTCGGGAATGCCGAACAGATTGAGCGCCGTGCCGCCTTTCTCGGTGTTCCACAAGCCTTCGATGGCGGCGATCTTGGCCGGCTGATACTTGCGGGTATTGAGACCGTGCTGGTCGCCGACGACGGCCTGGATCGGCGTGAGGATCAACAGCATCCAGAGCGCCATGGAGAACATCTTCTTCACAGCAGGGTCGCGCCGGCCCTTGAGCAGATGCCATGCTCCGACGGCTGCCACCACCAGTGCGGCGACGATGAATGCAGCCAGCGCCATATGCGCGAGCCGGTACGGGAACGACGGGTTGAAGACGATCTTGAACCAGTCGAGCGGTACGACATGACCGTTCTCGACAGCGAAGCCTTGCGGTGTCTGCATCCAGCTATTCGACGCGAGAATCCAGAAAGTGGAGATCAGCGTGCCGATGGCAACCATCAGCGTGGCGCCGAAGTGCGCACGAGGCCCCACGCGCTGCCAGCCGAACAGCATGATGCCGAGGAAGCCTGCTTCGAGGAAGAAGGCCGTCATGACCTCGTACATCAGTAGCGGCCCGGTGATCGGACCGGCGAAACTGGAGAAGCCCGACCAGTTGGTACCGAACTCGTAGCTCATCACGACGCCGGAGACGACGCCCATGCCGAAAGCCACTGCAAAGATCTTCGACCAGAACAGACACAGATCTTTGTAGTAGGCCTTGCCGGTCTTGAGCCAGCGCCATTCGAGTACTGCGATAAAGCTGGCGAGCCCGATGCTCAGTGCGGGAAAGACGATATGAAACGAAACCGTGAACGCGAACTGGATGCGCGCCAGGCCAAATGCGGAAATTGCAGGTGCGGGGTTCATAGCGTTGATGCTGGAAACAACCAACGTGCGTCGACCGCTGTCGGCGCGCACTGCGGATTGCAGATGGCGCAAGAGTAGGGGAATGTGCGGGGTTTTGCTGCGGCGCGACGTGCGTCGAAAAGCCGCGCAGAAAAGGGTGGGTGTAGCGATTTAGAGAGTCTAAATCGTTGATCGGCATCAAGTTTTGTCGGAGTGCCGCGCGCGACCATGCGGCGCCCGAAAGGAAAACTGCGTCAATACACCGCGCTGCAGCAGAGGACGCTACGCGGGTCGCTTCAAATCACGTAATGGTGATAACGAGCTTCTTGCCGCACGCAGCGGCGTATTTACGCAAGGTGTCGATGGACGGTGAATGCTGACCCGACTCAAGCGCGCGCTCGAGCCGCGTGACGGCTGGCGCGTGGGTGCCCATGCGCTCGGCGACTTGCGCCTGAGTCAGCCCGGCGGCGTGACGCGCCGCGAGCATCTGGTCGAGCAGGGCGAATTCTTCGCGATTCAACCGGGCATATTCCGTGCGGACTTCGGGGTCCGCCAGGGCCAACTTCCGCAGTTCCTTATACGTTGCCACGTTTAAGCTCCAGCAATCTTGTACGAGCCACTTCCAGCTCGTTTCGCGGCGTGTCTTGCGACTTCTTCACGAAAGAGTGAAGCATGACGATCCGACAGTCGACGATCGAGCAATTGAACACTCTGGCAATTCCTTCTGCTCCTTTTAGCCGCATCTCGAAGAGGCCGCCGCCTATGGACTTAGTGTGCGGTTCTCCCAGATTCGGGCCGTATTGCTCCATGCGATCGGCTAGCGCAATAAAGCGCGCCAGTAAGGTTTTGGGCAGCGAAGCGACCTGGATTTTGACCTTCTCACTGTAGAAGTCGATCTCAAATGCCATTGGATTCCATAATAACAAATATGGTACGTTCTCAATAACTCGGGGCGAGCGCGGGCATACTGCTCAAGCAGGCAGAACGATGCGTTGTTCGAGGAGGTGAGGCAGGAGGGGAATCTTATCGGTGCATGAGATGCGGTCGCTCAGATAGTCCCAGAACGAGATGCCCAGCTTGCGGCAGGTCGTCTTTAGACTCGAGAACGTATCGCGACATTGCCGGCCGAGTTTGCTGCGTGTTCCGCCACTGATCTTTCGTTTTTTGACCTGATCGCGAATGTCACGCTCGCTGCCGTTGGTATGCAGCGGGACCTCAGGACGCTCCAGCACCAGCAGCAACTCGGACTTGTTCATGTGAATTCGCCTGAGCAAACGATCGAGCGTCGCGTAGCGGGTCTTCTGGATGAAGACCGTGTCAAAGCGCCTTGCCAGTTCCCGTTTGCGTTTCGCAGTGGGGTGCTGCTTGTAGTCCTTCAGGTCGGCATAGAGCGACCAGATCTCACCGCGCACGCGGGCGATGTCCTCCCGGTGCTGATCATTGAGCGGCAGCAGCCTGTGTACCAGTCTTTCGGCATGCACCCAACATAACCCGTGGGTCATCACGTTGAACTGTCCTGCATCATCACTGATGATGGCGAGATCCGGGGCCACGCCATGCCGCTTCAGGCTGCCCAGCAACGCGCCCTCGGTGGCAATGTTGCGGTAGCGCGGGGTGTTCATCCCAAGACCATCCAGGTGGTGCTGCCACGCGCGCTGATCGGCAAAGCTTGCGCTCCCGTGCTGACGCAGCGCGTCCAGGAACACGTGCGAGAGTCCCTGCGCTTTCATGTACGCGAGTGCGTCTTCGTTGATCTGGTAATCGCCATGACCCGCACGCAACAACTCCAGGAAATTGATCCGGCTCTTCGAGTACGTGCTTTGAAACCAGGCGAAATGCTCGTTACCGATGTGAGTGACGTAGCCGTTCTTGCCTTGATGTCGCATGCCGGTATCATCAACCGTCACATACGACGAGAGCGCCAGGCCAGTCGATAACAGCCCATCTTTTTCCGCATGAAAGCGCTCCTTGCCCACTTGCAGTAGCGCGTTCATCTGCCCGGACGAGACCTCGATGCCCCATTCCCGAAGTTGCTCGCATAGCAGCGGCTGCGTGACGTGACAATGGTGATGTTGATAAAGCACATAGCTCGCCAGCGTCGGGCCGAAATGTCCTCCGTGGACTGCCTGCGGAAGTTGCCCGATCAGGGTCTGGCCGTCTGGCGTCTCCCAGCGTGCCAGCCGATATCGCGTATTGCGTGATTCGATCACCAGGTCCTGGACCACGAAATCACGATAGCCCTTGAATCGGGAGCCCGGCGGGATCGGCTCTGCCGGTTCGATCACTTCGTCACGATCGATCTTCAGTTGCCACGTCTTGCTCTTCTTCTCTGATCCGGGTCGTTTGGCCGGTTTCCCATTCTGCGTTCGATCCGGCCCGGCGGCGTTTCCGGCATCCTCGTTCATGCGGCTCGGCTTGAACGTCGGACGC